>Ga0224508_10002007_pt1 | contig 17771 bp, 16 predicted proteins | sample SF_Jan12_sed_USG_4_FD_170157 | JGI IMG/M metagenome (GOLD analysis project Ga0224508, IMG submission 170157) | Sediment microbial communities from San Francisco Bay, California, United States - SF_Jan12_sed_USGS_21 | ecosystem: Environmental > Aquatic > Marine > Sediment | place: USA... | reverse complement strand
ATGTTGTGCGCCGGTGGCCAGGGAGGGTCATGCACGGCCCTTTGTTCTTGTTATGGTCAACGGAAGTGTGGCCAAACTCGTCCGGGTTCGCAAATTTATTTGTTTATCATGTGGTTATAGTATTATGTTAAGGGCGGGCGGGGTCCGATCGGAGATGCACCGGTGATGTCGACTCCGGATCGCGTGGACATCGTGCGCCGTGGTTGGTTGTATGGGTCCGGAGCCTCATATAGATTGCTGTCGAAGAGGACGATTGGTTGAGACCGGTTCTGAGATGAGTCTTCGAGATCAAGTCGAGCAACTGCTGCCGGGCTGGAAGCGCTGGTATCCCAGCCTGTTCGATGCCGCCCGGGACCTCGGTCTGATCAGGGCAAGGGTCTGCTCGCCAGATAGCCTGTTGTTGACCAAGCGCCATGCCAGGGTTCGTCATGCCGCCGAAGAAGCGCATCGGGAGAAATGGGGCGGCAATGGTTCCGAGTAGTGTTCGGAGAGTCAGTAGAACAAGACGATACAGCAACTCTCACGGAGACGAGTTGTCACTAGGAGGGGAACCGTGATTTCTAGGACCTGTCTGGCACTGACCGCAGTGCTTTTCTGTCTTCCTGCCTGGGCAGTAGGCGCGGGCGACGTCGCACCCGCGTGGGCGGGAACCGATGCCCAGGATCGGGAGGTTTCTTTCCCGCAAGTGCTGGATGGCAGGCCCGCTGTCATGGTGTTCTGGGCAACCTGGTGTCCGTACTGCAAGGCGTTCATGCCGTATCTCGAGCCGATTCTCGAGGACTACGCTGATCAGGGAGTGAAGGTGTTGGCGATCAACACACGTGAGGAGCCCGACGGTGAGCCGAGGGCTTATCTCGAAGGCCTTGGATTTCCTCTCGTAGGAATCATCGATGGCGACGCTATCGCGGCCGATTACGACGTCCGCTTCATCCCCGGGCTGATGGTCGTCGATGGCACCGGCACGGTCTCCTGGCGCAGGGAGTCGACGGACTTACCGCCCGGTCGCACGCTCTCGGAGCAGTGGTCTGCCGAGGTTCGGGCCGCTCTGGACGCGGTGCTCCGAGCGGGTCCCTGATCGGCCTCCGAATCAGATGGGATGGGGTCGTTGAACGCTGTTGTGACGGGAGCGAATCGCGGGATCGGCCTCGAAATGACTCGCATCCTGGCCGAAAGGGGCGAGACGGTATTCGCCGCCTGCCGCCGCAGTTCCCCGGAATTGGATGCTCTGTCGGTTCGGGTGCTGGATGATGTCGATGTATCCGACGATCAATCCGTGGCGTCTTTCGGCGCACGTCTTCGCGGCGAGACAATCGATCTGCTCGTCAACAACGCGGGGATTCTAAGTTCCGACTCTCTGGACAACCCGGACTGGGACAGCATCCGTGGGCAGTTCGAGGTCAACACGTTGGGGCCGTTGCGAGTCACCGCGGCGTTGCTGCCGTTGATGAGAAGCGGCAGCAAGGTGGGTATCGTTTCCAGCCGGGTGGGCTCACTCGCCGACAACACGTCCGGGGGGATGTATGGTTATCGGATGTCGAAGGCCGCAGTCAACATGGCCGGCGTGAATCTCGCCCATGACCTGAAATCAAAAGGTATCGCCGTATTCATTCTCCATCCTGGATACGTACGCACGGGGATGACCGGGGGGACGGGCAATACCGATGCCCGCACGGCCGCCGCTGGCCTCATGGAGCGAATGGACAACCTGGGGCTCGCAGACACAGGCACCTTCTGGCATGCGGAGGGCTATCACCTGCCCTGGTAACTTCTTGAATGATATGACCTGAATCGCTCTATGAGCGGTTCGAACCGTCAGCGCTTTTTGGCATATTGTTCTGCAGAAGTATCATAAATACCGCGCCTTACGCGGTATATCCTTACCGCTCCAAAAATTGCAGTCAGGGACAGTCCATGTCCCCCGTGCACCGGCACGGGTCGCGGGTACCGAACATGCAGATGATCATTGCCAGCCGGCTTACCGATGGTCGCGTCGTCTTTCTAGGCGACGGGGGCGCATGGGTCGACAGCATCGAGTGCGGAGTGGTGCTCGAGAAGGAGGAGGACGCCGCTCGTCGGATGTCAGAGGCCGAACTGGCGGTGACGGACAATAGGATCTTCGATCCCTATTTCATCGATGTGGTGGTTGAAGACGGCGAGCGACGACCAACGAAAGTGCGCGAGGCCATTCGCGCGTTCGGACCGTCAGTACGCACTGACCTCAGTGCGGGTGGCTGGGACTGGCATGTACAGATACGATGAATTCGATCACAAGCTCGTCGCCGAGCGCGTCGAGCAGTTGCGCCGACAGGTCAAGCGGCGCATGTCAGGTGAGCTGACCGAGGATCAGTTCAAACCGCTCAGGCTGATGAATGGACTCTACATGCAGCTTCACGCGTACATGCTGCGTGTCAACGTACCCTATGGCAGCTTGTCTTCGGCGCAGATGCGCAAGTTCGCCCATGTGGCGCGGAGATACGATAAGGGTTTCGGACACTTCACGACGCGACAGAACATTCAGTACAACTGGATAAAGCTCGAGGAAACACCGGACCTCCTTGCGGAACTCGCCGAGGTGGAAGTGACTGCGATCCAATCGTCGGGCAACTGCGTGAGAAACATCACCTCCGATCACTATGCGGGCAGGGCGAAAGATGAGCTCGAGGATCCACGGGTCTACTGCGAGCTGCTTCGCCAGTACTCGGTGTTGAACCCGGAGTTTTCCTATCTGCCCCGCAAGTTCAAGATCGCCGTGACGGGCTCACCTCACGATCGCGCCGCAGTCGCCTTGCATGACATCGGTTTACGGATGCACTTAAACGAAGCGGGCCAGGTGGGATTCGAGGTGCTCGTCGGCGGTGGCCAGGGCCGCACCCCATTCCTCGCCCATACGATTCGGGAGTGGTTGGAGCCCGAGCACCTCCTGTCGTATGTGGAGGCGATCCTGCGTGTCTACAATATCCATGGCCGAAGGGACAATATCCATAAGGCGCGCATCAAGATAATCGTCAACCAGATGGGGATCGACAGATACCGCGAGCTGGTGGAGGCTGACTTTGAGCGCATCAGGGGCAGCGCGCTGAAGATACCGCAAGCGGAGCTCGATCGTATCAATGCCTACTTCGCGCCACCGGAGTATGAGGAGCTGGAAGATATCTCAGGCGAGCTCGCCGCGCTCAGGGCCGCGGATGAGCGTTTCGATCGCTGGGTAGGCGCCAACGTCGCGGCGCATAAGGTTCCCGGTTACAGCATCGTCAATCTCTCACTGAAGGCGCCCGGCCGCGCCCCGGGTGATATGACGGCGGATGCCATGGATGCAGTCGCCGACCTCGCAGATCGCTACAGCATGGGCGAAATTCGCGTAAACCATCGGCAGAACCTGAGCTTCGTGGATGTGAGGCAATGCGAGCTCCATACACTCTGGCAGAAGCTCGAGGGGCTCGAGCTGGCGACACCGAATATCAACCGCCTGTCAGATGTAGTCTGTTGCCCCGGGCTGGATTTCTGCAGCCTCGCTAACTCGCGCTCCATCCCTGTCGCGCAGGATCTGAGCCGGCATTTCATCGATGTGGACAAGCTCGCGCTGGTCGGCGACTTCACCATCAACATTTCCGGATGCATGAACGCCTGCGGACATCATCATGTCGGCAACATTGGAATTCTCGGCGTCGATAAGCGCGGTAAGGAATTCTTTCAGCTCACGCTGGGCGGTTCCTCGGATGAAGGCGCGTCGCTGGGAGACCGGCTCGGACGTGCGCTGCCACAGGAGGACGTGCCGTTGGCGGTGGAGGCGATCGTGGCCGCGTATCTGGACATCCGGGAGGAGGGCGAACGCTTTCTCGATACATACCGTCGTGTCGGCATCGAACCCTTCAAGGAAGCCGTCTACGGGCCGTCTGTGGTCAGGGCCGTCGCCTGATGGCGCTGGTCAGAGGCAACGCGGTTGTCGAGGACCCCTTTACCAACCTGGCGGGCCGGGAGGACATTCCCTCCAGCGGCGCAATCATCGTTGATCTCGAGCAATGGCGGGCGAACAGGGACGCGCTGGCCGGTCGCGCAGATCCGGTTGGAATTCGGCTCAGGAGCGACCAACCTCCCGAATTGATTGCTGCAGAACTTGGTTTTCTGGACATGGTTGCGCTGGAGTTTCCGGCGTTCAAAGATGGCCGTGCGTATTCGTACGCGCGACTGCTCCGCGATCAGTATGGATACACCGGTGAGATCAGGGCGGTTGGGGACGTCTTGCTCGAGCAACTCCATTTCATGGAACGCACCGGATTCGATGCGTTCGAACTCGACAGTGACGACCCGCTTCGGGATCTTCAGATCGCGAGATCTGAATTCGATGTCTGGTATCAGCCCTCTGCCGATGGACGAATGACCGCCATCGAGCTCCGGCACCAGCGCGGCGGCTGAGCTTTTACTCCCGGGAGAGGTCCCAGAGATTCGGGACCCGTTCCGAGGTGTATCCACTGACGAAGTCGCTGGGCTGTCCCGTCTCCGGATCGAACGTGTGACGTTTAACGGCACCGATATTCGCCCCATAAACATGGATTGAGATCGAGGTCTGGGCGTCGCTGGCATTGCGAACCTCGTGGATGTCACCCAGCCGCGGTGAGACGAAATCCACGGCGCCCTGCCGAAGCATCCTCGTTTCTCCCTGAGTCAGGCGGCCGGTGGCCTTATCGCGATCGAAAAGCGTGGATTCTTCCATGCCACGGAGTATCCCGATGGCACCCCACGTTCGGTGATCGTGGATGGGCGTGCTCTGGCCCGGTCCCCAAACGAAGCTCACGACAGAGAATCGCTCGAATGGATCGCAGTGGAGCAGATACTGACAGTAACGGACCGGGTCATCCGCCGCGAACTCATCGGGCAGCCAGTCATCCTCCGCAACCAGCTGATCAAGCAACTCGCCGCAAAGCGGCAGGAACTCGGCTTCGCCAGGGCGTCCGTCCAGGAGCTTCGTCACACCTACCACGAACTCCCTGAGCGGGCGGATGTGACTCATATTCTCATCACGAGCGCCGCGCTCAGGGTTCGCGGTCGATCAGAGCGGCCTGATCCGGATATTGCGGAAGCGAATCGTGCCGCCATTGTTCTGAAACGCGATGGGCCCGCTCGGGTGCTCATCGTTTTCCATATCCGCCGTCACCGTTCCGTTCACTCGCGCGACGATATGGTTGCCCTGGGCCATGATCTCATACGTGTTCCATTTCCCGTCAGTCTCGACGGTGGCCATCGGTGCCATATGGTTGACGATCGACCCCGTGCGGTTATTCACATTCTCGTTCGTGTCCGCGATATTGAGCTCGTATCCGTCCGTCGCGTTGATCGCATCGGCGTTGTCGTTACGAATGAAGATCCCGCTGTTGGCGCCGGGGCTCGGCCAGAACTCCGCTTGCAGCAGAAAATCCGTGTAATGCCCCTTCGTGACCAGGAACACCTGGATAAAGTCCCGTGCCTCCACGTAATCATCGACGATGTTCCACTCCGCATCGCCGACTTCATTGAAGCTGCTCAGGTCATTGCCGGCGAACAGCACGGCCCAGTTCGGCTCGCTCAGGAGCGATGCCTGGTTGGTGGTTTGAGGCGCCGTGGAGACTTGCGCGGGCGGTGGTGTCGGGGTGGGTGGTGCCGCTGCCGGGGGCGCTGCGGCCGGGGTCGGGGCCTCCTCGGAAGACATGTCCTGGCCGGGCTGGCAAGCAACCAGAGCCAGGCCCGCAAGCCAGACCGGGGCGGTTTTCACGCATCTCATCTTGAGCTCCCTCTGTTCTTGTTCGATTCGGCTGAATTGACCAAGAATACACGACCGTCACGCCCGGGGCAGCCTTCGGGCACGGTGCGACCGCCGGATCGCCGCGGCTGGCTACAGCTTGCGGGCCGCGTAGCGCAGGATGGCGCCGAGTGCGAGTAGCAGCAGGCCGATGATGAGGATGGTGTTCATGAGCGGTCCCTTCTGGGCTTCTTCTCTGGCTATCTAACCCTCAGCCTAACGGAGTAGGTCGTTTGGGGGGCCTCGCTTTGACATATCCGCAGGGAGAGGTCCTGCGTCGGGACGGGAACGCTTCCAGCGGCCCGGGAGAGAGACCTGGCGGGTCGTTTGAGCACCCGCCCAGCCGACGGGGGCGGGCTTGCCGGCCCGTCCCTGTCCACATGCGCGGCGGCTTCGTTGTCTACGGTCACAAACGTTGGCGGTTGGGGCTGTGTTCTTTCGTGGCGCTGCCAAAAATTTCTCTAACTCTATGTTTTAACTATCAAAAGTAATTTTGGCGTTTTTTTGACCAATCTGACGTGACGCTAAACCTCGCGAGGCGCGCGACGCCTTCATCAATGCCTTCTCCACAGAGTTATCCACAGGATCTGTGGATTCTCGACCGCCCCAGGATGGCCAATCGCGCCTTCGAGTAGAATGACCAGTACAGTTCGGGTCGACAGGGGCCGCAGTTGTTCCTCTATTCTCGCTCGAAGGACAGGCCGTTTCACTACGGGCCGTTCCCGCTGGAGGGGCTACCCCGGGACGACTGCGTCATTGCGACAGAAAGCGTTGCCCCACCGCATCGATCCCCTTCCAGGAACTCGGGCCAGGGCAGACTTGCCGAGGTGGCGAACAGGTACCGAGAGATCTTCATGCAGTTCGTCAACGACGAAGTCGCGCCGGGCCGGGCGCCGCTGCCCGAGGACGTGGAGCGACGGGCGGCCGATATCAAAGGCGCCGCCTACTTCATGGATGCTACCCAGGTGGGGATCTGTCGAATTCCCGAGAATGCCTGGCTTGCCGGTTCCGGGAAGGGCGCCGATGAGTACGCCGTTGTGTTGCTGATCGAGGATGGCAGGATTCCCGACGAGACCAACCTGGCGCACGAATGGGTCGTGCCAGCGGTGCGCCCGGTCACGGAGATGCGCGCGGCGGAGATCGCTGCGGTTGTATCCGGACACCTTCGGCACATGGGCTATTCCGCACGCTCCCACATCGCGGGTCACGAGATCCTCGATGCGCAACGGCTCGCCGTTCTGGCGGGCCTGGGCGTACGCGACGGCGACCGCATCCTCAACCCGTTCATCGAGCATTTCTCCATTGCCGTCATCGCGACCAACTATGAGCTCGCGACGGATCGTCCCCTGCACCGCGACGCGCTCAAGGCCAGGGGGCTCAGGTACTGGTGGGGAATCAAAGGCGCCCGGTCCGGCCGCGAACGGAATCGCCGCGCCGCTCGTCCGTCTCACTACAGCCGCTACCCCATGGAAACGGTCAAGCAGGTCGACCGCCCCACGACATTGATCATCGACGAAGAGGTACCCCGCGTGCCGAAGCGTGCTGCCTTCTTCGAACGCGCACTGCAGGGCGATCTCGGCAGGAAGGCGCAACTGGAGCGCGGTCGTTTTTCGTTCAAGCATCCGACCTCACAGAGCCTCCTGAAGGCTATCCGCTCGCTGGTGCCCTATCAGGACGGCGAGGTCGCGGCTGGCGTTGATCGGAGCCGGCACAGCGATCCCGCCGCGAATGCGCGCGCCGTCAAGGCACTGTCGTATTTTCTGGGCTCGGATCTCACCGGCATCTGCGAAGTCCCGCGTTATGCCTGGTACTCCCACAAGGAGGATGGCCGACCCATCGAGGTGTATCACCGCTACGCGGTGGTCATGCTCATCGATCAGGGCTTCGACACCATGGAAGGCGCGAGCGGAGACGACTGGATCTCAGGTACGCAGTCCATGCGCGGCTACCTGCGTGGTGCGGAAATCGCAGGTGTCATGTCGGAGTTTCTGCGAGGCCTCGGATTCTCCTCTCGCGCGCAGACCAATGCGGACAGCGACGTTCTGCATATCCCGCTGATTCTGTGGGCGGGACTGGGCGAGCTCAGCCGGATCGGCGAGCTGGTACTGAACCCGTTCGTGGGGCCGCGCTTCAAATCGGTGGTCTTGACCACGGATATCCCGATGGAAGTCGACCGGCCTATCGATTTCGGTCTCCAATACTTCTGCGACAACTGCCGGAAGTGTGCCCGCGAGTGCCCGTGTGATGCTATCCCGTGGGGCGATAAGGTGATGTTCAATGCCTACGAGATGTGGAAGATCGATGCTGAGCGCTGCGCCCGCTATCGGCTGACCAACTCGAAGGGTGCGGCGTGTGGACGCTGCATGAAGACCTGTCCGTTGAACAAAGTCGTGGATCTGGATGGCTCGATACTGACCCGGGCCGCGAGCTGGCTCGGTATCAACGCCATGTGGCTTAAGCCCCTCATGGTTCCAATCGCAACCTGGTTGGACGATGCCCTGGGCAACGGCAAACGCAACCTGGCGAAGAAGTGGTGGTTCGATCATGAGATCGTCAACGGTGTCGCTGCGACGCCCAAAGCGACCAATCAGCGGGATCTCAAGCCGGGGCGCTCGCTCGATCCGACGCACCAGAAGATAGCCTATTACAACGCGAACGTGATGCCCGCGCCGGACGCGCCCGGCCCGGTGCCGGTGGACCGCAAAGCGGCGGTTGCCTCGGCGGCGGTGCTGGAGACCCCGGTGGAGGCGGCGGCAAGGGTCGCGCGGAGCGAGGGGCCACCGCCGCACTATATTCCGACGCCTCCCCTGGGCATCGACCCGTCCGAGGCCCGCCGAGTCGCAAGCCCGTACACGAAGAAGTAACGGCCGCGCTGGCTTCCGTTCCATGTGCCCTCCACTGGTTCGTTGAGCACGGCGGTGAAGTGAAGGTCGGTGAAGGTCGGGGGGTTCACTTCACCCCTGGCCTCGGCGTAATCGTGAGCTGCACCGGCCCGGCCGATGGCGCTAATCCTGAGCGTCCGGAGGGCTGCGGCTATCGTGGATAGCGGATGTGGTCGACGAGGGCCTGTACCTTCGCCGGTGGCGCCGCCGTCATGTGGCTGACGGTTATCGCTACCGCGAAGTTGAGCACCACGCCGATGGCGCCGATGCCTTCGGGTGAGACACCCAGCAGCCAGTTCTCGGCGACGTCTTCTGACCAGGGCGAACCTGCCCAGCGCAGGAACAGTCCCTTGAAATACTCGATATAACCGTAGGTGAAAACCAGCCCGGTAATCATGCCGGCGATGGCGCCCTGTTTATTGATGCGTTTGGAGAAGATGCCGAGCAGTATCGGCGGAAATAGCGATGCCGCCGCGAGCCCGAACGCGAATGCGACAACCTGAGCGACAAATGCGGGTGGGTAGTAGCCCAACAGGCCTGCGATGACGATGGCGATGCCGGCCGAGATCCGTCCTGCGAGAAGCTCTTTGCGTTCGGAGATATGGGGCATAAACACCCCCTTCAGCAGATCGTGAGACACCGCGGCGGATATTACGAGCAGCAGGCCCGCCGCCGTCGACAGCGCTGCGGCGATGCCGCCGGCGGCAACGAGCGCAATGACCCACTGCGGCAGAGAAGCGATCTCCGGGTTGGCGAGCACCATGATATCCGGGTCCACTCGCAGCTCGTTACCGTTCCAACCAAATGTCTGTGCCGTCGTGGCAAACTCAGGGTTCTGGTCGTTGTAGTACTGAATGCGTCCATCGCCGTTCTTGTCGTCAAACTCAAGAAGACCCGTCGCCTCCCAGGTCCTGAACCAGCTCGGCCGATCCTCATATGCGAGATTCGCCGTCTCGGCGCCAACGGCCCCCGTCTGGATCGTCTCCGTGAGATTCAATCTGGCCATTGAGCCGACGGCCGGCGCCGTGAGGTAGAGCAGACCGATGAACAATAGCGCCCAACCGGCCGAGTATCGTGCGTCCCGGACCTTCGGCACGGTAAAAAACCGCACGATGACGTGGGGCAAACCGGCGGTGCCGATCATGAGGGCGGCAGTAATGCAAAAAACGTCGAGGGTGCTCTTGGTCCCCGAGGTGTAAGCTGGAAAACCGAGCGCGGTCACCACTTGGTCGAGCTTCTGCAGCAAATGCACCGAATCGCCCTGGACGGTGCTTCCGAATGCGATCTGCGGGATAGGCATGCCTGTGATCTGGAGCGCGATGAAGACCGCGGGGACGGTATAGGCGCAGATGAGCACGCAGTACTGCGCGATCTGGGTATACGTTACCCCTTTCATGCCGCCGAGCACCGCATAAACGAACACGATGCCCATACCAAACACGAGTCCCAGCCCTATGGGCACTTCCAGAAATCTGGAGAAGACGATCCCGACGCCGCGCATCTGGCCGGCAACGTAGGTGAACGAGATGACGATCAGGCAAATGACGGCGACGATGCGGGCTGCACGCGAGTCGTAACGCTCGCCGATGAACTCGGGTACCGTGAACTTTCCGAATTTGCGCAGGTATGGCGCGAGCAGCAACGCCAGCAACACGTAGCCGCCGGTCCAGCCCATGAGATAGACCGACCCATCGTAGCCGAGAAACGCGATGAGACCGGCCATGGATATGAACGAGGCGGCCGACATCCAATCTGCGGCCGTCGCCATCCCGTTTGCCAACGGGGGAACGTGCTTGCCGGCGACATAGAAATCTCCGGTCGTGGCAGCCCTGGACCAGATCGCGATGCCGATGTAGAGAGCGAAGCTCGCGCCCACCACGAGATAGGTTAGGGTCTTTAGTTCCATGGTGGCGCCTAATCCTCTTCCACGTCGTGCTCTCGGTCGATCCGGTTCATACGCCAGGCGTAGAAGAAGATCAGGCCGATGAAGCAGAGAATCGAGCCCTGCTGGGCGAACCAGAAGCCGAGCTCGAAGCCGAAGAACCGGATTTGATTCAAAGGCCCGGCGAAAACGATGCCGCAGCCGAAAGACACGGTGAACCAGACCGCGAGACAGTATGCAACGAGCCGAAGATTGGCTCGCCAGTAGCGATCCTTGGCGTTCTGCTCTGCCATGGGAACCCCCCGAAATAGATCTCGCGTAGTCTAAGGACCGTCCGTGGTCATTGCCAGTGGTCAGGGGCCATCCCGTCTTGATCCGGGAGCTGAGCTCGATCAGACTAGATTGGAATGATTGACCGGCGACGATTCCTGCAGGGCGGCTCGTTGTGGGCGCTTGGGCCCATCATCGGACATGCGGCGTGCGAAGGCATCGTGAGTCAATACGACGCCGATTCCACGGCGGAGGAAGTCACGTTGGGAATGGATCTCAGGGGAAAGACGGCGCTCATCACCGGCGTCAACTCCGGGATCGGTTACGAGACAATGCGGGTCCTCGCATTGCGAGGCGCTCACGTCCTTGGCACGGCTCGCACACCCGAGAGTGGTCGCGCCGCCTGTGACAGCGTCGCAGGCGAAACCACGCCGCTGGTTCTCGAGCTCTCCGACTTCAGTTCCGTCGTCGCTTGCGCCGACCGAGTCCAGGCGATGGGCGTGGAGATCGACATCTTGATCTGTAACGCGGGTGCGATATTCTCCGAGCTGCGCCAGATCAACGGCCTCGAGGCGCACTTCGTAATCAACCACCTGGGCCATTTCATTCTGGTGAATCGCCTCCTGGATCTGGTGCGCGCCGCAGCCGGCGGCCGGGTCGTGATCGTCGGCAGCCGGGCGCACCGGTCCGCGCCGGAGGATGGGATTCAGTTCGGTGATCTTTCCGGGGCGTCCTGGTTCGACCGCCAGGCGGCCTACGGTCACTCGAAGCTCGCCAACGGTTTGCACTCGCTGGAGCTCTCACGGCGCCTCGAGGGCACCCGTGCGACCTCGAACGTCTTGCACCCCGGAGTCGTGAGAACGAACATTACCCGCAACCTGCCGGGCTGGCAGCAAGCCGCGTTCCGACTCTACGGGTACTTCTTCCTGAAATCCCTCGAGGAGGGTGCTGCAACCACCTGTTACGTCGCGACCCATCCCGATCTCGCGAATGTCAGTGGATGTTATTTCGCTGACAGCCGTCCTGCGACGCCGAACGCGAACATGCAGGATCCGGAGATGGCGTCCCGGCTTTGGGAGGTTTCGGAGAGCCTGACGCGGGATTACCTGCCTGGAGCCTAGCCGCTCCCGAGCTGAAAAATCAGCAGCGCACTCAGATAACCCAGAATCGTCATGTAGCTCCAGGCAAAAATCGGCCAGCGCCAGGTATTGGTCTCTCGCTTGATAACCGCCAGCGTCGCGGCGCATTGCAGGCACCAGGCGTAGAAAACCAGTAGGCCGAGCACCATCGGTAGCGTGAAGACGGTGCGCCCGTCCGGCCAGGTCGCAGAGGTCAGTCGGTCGGCGAGGCTGGATTCGTCGGCCTCCGCGCCCACCGCGTAAATGGTGCCCAGGACGGCGACGACGACTTCCCGGGCGGGGAAACCGGCGATCACCGCGGCGGATATGCGCCAGTCCCAACCGAGCGGCTCGAAGACCGGTTCCACCCATTGACCGGCACGACCCAGCCAACTCTGTGCCAGTTGCGCGGCCGCAGCCGCGTTGTCGATGCTGGCAGACTCAGCCGCGAGCGCGTCTCCCTCGAGGATCGTGCCGGCCTGCGACTGCGCGTCCAGGCGTTGCGCTTCGATGCTGTCTGAACGTGGGAAGTACGCCAGCGCCCAGACGACAACGGCGACGGCGAAGATGACCGTGCCTGCGCGGCGCAGGAAAACCCGCGCTCGGTCCAGAAGCTTGATCAGCACGGTACGCAGACTCGGCAGGTGGAATTCGGGCAGAGCCAGAATGAATGTCGGTTTCGGTCCGCGCAGCGCTGAGCGTTTCAACAAAAGGGCGGTCCCGACGCCGCCGAGAATTCCCAGCATATAGAGGCCGAAAAGCACGAGCCCCTGCAGGTTGGCGAACCCGACGCTGCTGTCCGGAACGAAGGCGGCGATCAGGAGCGCGTAAACCGGCAACCGCGCCGAGCAGGTCATGAACGGTGCGGCAATAATGGTTGCGATGCGGTCACGCCGATCTGGGATGACTCGGGTTGCCATGATGCCCGGGACGGCGCAAGCGAATCCCGATATCAGGGGAATGACGGACTGACCGGAGAGCCCTGCCGCGCGCATGGCGCGATCCATGAGAAATGCTGTGCGGGCCAGGTAACCGGTGTCTTCCATGAGGATGATGAACAGGAACAGGATGAGAATCTGCGGCAGAAAGATGATGACGCTGCCGACGCCGGCGATGACCCCATCGGCGAGAAAACTGCTCAAGATACCGGGCGGTAGGGTGCTCTGCAGCCAAACGCCCAGCCCACTGGTCGCCGCATCGATCAGGTCCATCAAGGGCGTCGCCCAGGCGAAGACGGCCTGGAAGATCGTCGCCATCAGCCCATAGAACAAGACCGTTGCCGGAAACGGTCGGTTCAGCCACTCGATGAGCTTCGTCCCCCAGCGGATCGGCGCGGGGGCTTTGGTCTCGAGCTCTCCGAGCGAACTGCGTATCCAGCCGTATCGCGCCCGCGCCTCCACCGCCAGCGGCGGATCGTCGCCGCACAGCGCGCTGCGGTGGGCCAGAAGCTGAGAATCGGCGGCCGTGCCAAGCGCGCCCTGAATGGCTCGAACCGCAACCGGGTCTTCATCGATAATGGCCCGTTCGATCTCCACGAGCGTCAACGGTGAGTCGCCCGCTTCCTCTTTTATGACTCGCGCCGATTGACGCAACTCCGGCCAGAACGAATGGTCGGTCGAGCGCTTCTGGCTCAGCGCTTCGCCGATCATCGAGTTCAGGTTGCCGATCCCTTTGCCAGTAGTGGCGACGATCTCGCACACCGGAATACCACCAAGCTTTTCTTGCAGCGCGCCGATATCGATTCGAATATTCTTGCTGATGGCGTCGTCTGTCATCGTGAGCGCCACCAACATCGGTCGGTCGAGCTCGGCAAGCTGCTGAAGCAGGTACAGGCCCTGATAGAGTCGGGTCGCGTCGACTACCGCCACGATCAAGTCCGGTTGTGGTGTGCCGGGCACGCGTCCTAACAGCACATCCACGGCGATTCGCTCGTCCGTCGAATTCGGGCTCAACGAGTAGATGCCCGGGAGATCAATGAGATCGAAGATCGAACCTTTCAGGGTGAGCTTCCCGACCCGCTTCTCCACGGTGACACCCGGGTAATTCGCGGTCTTCTGGCGCAGTCCGGTGAGCCGATTGAAGACGGTGCTCTTGCCCGTGTTGGGATTCCCGACCAGGGCGATGGTCACCTGTCGGGAGACGGTCAGGCTCTCGACGGGAACGGTGATGGTCGCCGGGCGGGCCATCAGTTGGGGTCGCCTGCGGGCGTGGAGGTCACGCGAAAATGCCGCGCATCGGCGCGGCGGAGTGACAGGGCGCTTCCCTGGACCAGGAACTCCAGCGGGTCCCCGCCCAGGGACGCGCCCAGGCATTCCAGCTCCGCACCTTCCACCAGTCCCATCACCATGAGCCGCTGAACACTGTGCTCCGCGGCTTCAATGGCGTAGATGCGGACGCGGTCGCCTCTTTTCAGGTCCGCCAGTGTCAACGCGTGGCTCCCTTCCGGGGAAAACGCAAATGATAATCATTCTTATCTATACGGCGCAAGGTCAGGGCAACCCCGCTGTGCCCCCGGTGCTGCCAGACGCGCTCTTATCGAGCGAAGCGGATCAAAGCGAGCGATACAGTCGCTCGTCGTAGAGCGCGCCGCTCATTGGGAACAACTCGCCGCGAAATGTCAGGGCGTGTCGGGCGCCGGTGTGAGCCTGCTGCGCCTCCAGATCATCCCAGATCTCCACGACGGTCATGTGATTGACGCGGTTCAGCTGTACCAATACGTCGAAGCGAACATTCCCGTTATCGCGGCGACTCGCTGCCGCCAGGGTTTCGAGGAGGCCGACCGTCACCTCCGTGTAGTTGGGTGTGACATCGACATGCGTCACGACATAGACCGCGCCAGCCTCGGCCCCTTCGAAGTGCGCCGTGTGCAGGTCGCCATGGGGACGCGCATCAATCGGGCTGTACAGCAGCGGACCGAGATCCTCACGCAAGCGGGCCGCGCGGGCGGAATTGACGTGAGCGTCCCGCGCCTGGGCATTCGCCCAGGTTTCCAGGATCGCGAAGTGGTTCGGCCGGTTGATGCGCTGGAGGGCCTGAAACACCTGGTTTCCCTCATCACTCTGGCTGGCCTTGGCGTAGGTGGCCAGGAGACCCGCCGCCTCGTCCGCCCCGGAGTGTGAAACCTCGATATAGGTCACCATGTAGGCAGGCTCGTCCTGCGCGCTGGCAGTGTGCGCGAGACCGAGGGCGAGAGCCGCTGATGTCAGAGCAAAACCCAGAGAAAGTTTCATCGTGCAATCCCCCTAATTTTTGTCGGATCATTGCTGTCGTGCAGGGGCATGATTCTAACCTTCCCCAGGCCGATTTGGAGTTGCTTATTGAATCAATGAGTTACGAGAGTGCGCCGCCCGGTATCAGCCGCCGTAGCGACGGACCCTGATGTCGGCTTGTTCCTTGTGACCCATGAAGCCTTCCAGATCACACAGTCGGGAGCAGTATTCGCCAACTTCGAGCGACGCCGCCTCGGTGATCCTTTGATAGGTGCAGGTCTTGATGAACTTCCCGACCCATAGCCCCCCCGTGTACCGGGCCGCTTTCTTGGTCGGCAGGGTGTGATTGGTGCCGATCACCTTGTCGCCGTAAGACACGTTGGTCTCCGGACCGAGAAAGAGGGCGCCGTAGTTGGTCATATTCTCGAGAAAGTAATCGGGATCGCGGGTCATGACCTGGACGTGCTCGGAGGCGATCTCGTCGGCGATCCGCACCATCTCCTCCACGCCGTCACAGACGATGACCTGGCCGCAGTCGCTCCAGGCCGCGCCCGCAATCTCCGCCGTCGGCAGGATCCCCAACTGGCGATCGACCTCGGCCATCGTGTCCCTTGCGAGTTGCTCGGAGTCGGTCAGCAGTATCGCCGGGGACGTGGGCCCGTGTTCGGCTTGTCCCAGCAGGTCAGCGGCACAGAGCTCGCCGTCCACGCTATCGTCCGCAATCACGAGTGTTTCAGTCGGACCCGCCAGCAGATCTATCCCCACGCGTCCGAAGAGCTGCCGTTTCGCCTCCGCAACGTAGGCATTGCCCGGGCCGACGATCATGTCCACGGCCTCGATGCTCTGCGTCCCCAACGCCATGGCTGCTACGGCCTGCACGCCGCCGAGACAGTAGATCTCGTCCGCTCCGGCCAGATCCATGGCGACGACGATCGCCGCGCTGGGCGCCCCCTTGTGGGGTGGCGCGGCGGCGATGATTCGTTTCACGCCCGCGACTTTTGCGGTGACAACGCTCATGTGGGCCGAGGCCACCATGGGGTACTTGCCGCCCGGGACATAGCAGCCGACACTGTTTACCGGCAGGTTCTTGTGGCCCAGCACCACGCCGGGCAGCGTTTCGACCTCGATGTCCCTGAGCGCGTCCTTTTGCGCCTGGGCGAAGTTTCTGATCTGCGCCTGGGCGAACTGAATATCCTCGATAACCCGCTCGGAGAGTTGCCGATGACAGGCCTCGATCTCAGCGGCGCTCAGGCGGAAAGACTCCGGCGACCATTGGTCGAACCGCTCCGAAAAAGCTCTGAGCGCCTCGTCGCCTCGGGCGCTGATGTCCTGGAGGATGTCTTCTACGGCTTTGCGGATCTTTGCGTCTTCCAGGGCGACTTCGTCGGCAGACTTGCCCTGTTTCAGGTAGCGCGCCATTGTTGTTCTCCGAATTCCACGGCGGCGTGGCCGCCGGGACATGCTAGGTAATGTTGACTTGCACTGCAATCCTGTGATCCCTGTGGCCATCGGTTGATGGAGGGAGGTAGTCGATGAGCGAAAACAGCACGACCAAGTGGGACCTGTCGGGTCGCGTTGCTTTGATTACTGGAGCCAGTCGCGGGATCGGTGAAGCCTGCGCGGAGGCAATGGTCGAATCCGGGGCTCGGGTGATCGCGGTAGCGAGAAGCGAGGAGGGGCTGGAATCGCTGGCGGACAGGCTCGGGGATTCGGTCGAGATCTGGGTAGAGGACGTCAATGATCGGTCTTTTCGCGAGCGGGTGGAGAAGCTCGACCAGCTGGACATCCTGTTCAACAACGCCGGCACCAATTCTCCTCAACCTTTCGTGGACATCCCGGAAGACGTGCTCGATGAGATGATCCGACTCAATGTGAGGGCGTTGTTCCTGGCAGCGCAGAGTGCGGCGCGAGTGATGCTTCGCGCCGGCAACGGCGGTTCGATCATCAACATGTCCTCCCAGATGGGCCACATCGGCGCTCCGAACCGCACGGCCTACTGCATGACGAAACACGCCGTGGAAGGCTTGACGAAGGCGATGGGCGTCGAGTTGGCGCCTCAGGGAATACGGGTCAACACGGTGGCTCCGACATTCATCGAGACCCCGATGACGGTGCCCATGCTCGAAGACGAGGCATTCAAGCAATGGGCCCTGGACTGTATTCCCATGGGGCGCATCGGGCAGCTTCGCGAGGTGGTCGCCGCAGTGATGTTCCTCGCATCGTCCGACTCGTCTCTGATGACGGGTTCCAGCCTTAAAGTCGATGGTGGCTGGACGGCCCGTTGATACTAAGACTCTCCTACCGGCTGCGGTGGTAGCGACCGTAGGTAGTACACGAGCGCATCGAAATCTTCATCCGTCATTCTCGCGTAGTACGAAAAATCCATCGGCAAGCGCGAGTATCGCGATGCAGATCTCTTAGTCCGCGATGCACTCGTAGGGATCGACCGTGACGTCCGGTAACCAGACCCAGGTCTTATCCATAACCACCGGCTCGGTGAATGTCGCCGGATCCGTGACCGTTAGCTCATAGTGGAGCTTGCTGCCGTTTTCGATGGGCGTGAAACGTTCGACGAACTCGATATCGTCGCTGGTGGGATACTCACCCGTGCCCCGGAAGTAACCCCAGTTCACTGCG
>Ga0224508_10002006_pt1 | contig 17783 bp, 14 predicted proteins | sample SF_Jan12_sed_USG_4_FD_170157 | JGI IMG/M metagenome (GOLD analysis project Ga0224508, IMG submission 170157) | Sediment microbial communities from San Francisco Bay, California, United States - SF_Jan12_sed_USGS_21 | ecosystem: Environmental > Aquatic > Marine > Sediment | place: USA... | reverse complement strand
ACGTTTTATCCGCTTGTGGTTTGGCTTGACACGTACCCAGTGCGTCTCGTATTTGACAGCGTCTGGAACGATTACCGGCGCTGCGCGCCGATCACTCCACGACCACGTCCAGCGGTGGGAGCGGCTCCCCCCGGGACACGCGCGCGAAGTTGTCGAACATGCGTTTTACAGTAGGCTCAAAGGTGTCGGCGGCCCTGGCGGCGAGATGAGGTGTGACCGTCAGGTTTTCAATACGCAGCAGGGTACTGTCCTCCGGCAGGGGTTCAGTCTCGAACACATCGCACGCCGCTGCGTGTATCGCGCCACTGCGCAGCGCTCTCACGAGATCCTCTTCGACAACCACACCACCGCGCGCAACGTTGATCAATACGGCGGTCGACTTCATCGCGGCGAGGGCGCCGTGATCGATCAGGCCTTTCGTGCGCGGCGTAAGCGGGCAGTGCAGGGATACGACGTCGGCACGCGCCAGGAGATCGGGCAGCGCCGCGTACTGCACTCCTAGATCGACTTCCTGCTCAGTGATCAGAGGGTGCGGTTTGTTGTAGAGAATCGTGCACTGGAATCCGGACAACAGCCGCGCAACGGCTTTGCCAATCGCGCCGAAACCAATCAGGCCGACAGTCTTTCCCGACAGTAGATAAGGCGCGTGCCGTATCCGGCCACCGCGCCACTCGCCACGTTGCAGTCCTTCGTGACCGTGGGGAATATGACGCAGAGCCGACAGCATCATACCGAGGGTGAACTCCGCCACCGCCATCGAGTTGCTGCCCGTGGTGCGTGCGACTTTGATGCCGCAGGCGCGTGCAGTATCGACATCCAGGTTGTCGATTCCGACGCCCCATTTATGTAACAGCTTAAGCCGTCGCGCGGCGTGCAGCACCGTCGCGCTGACCGCGACCTGACCAGATATCGCGTAGTCAGCCTCGGCGATGATTGCCGCCATATGCGTCTCGCCAGGTTCAGTGGCGTGTGTGAGCGTGAACCCGGGTGGCAGCAGCGCGCGCAGCCGTTCCGCCTTGTCCTCCGTCAGCATGTCCAGAACGACGATCGTTTCAGTCATGTGTAACCAGGTCCTCGTTGAGGCGACGGGGCGCAGCTCAAACGCCTGAAAAACTTACGCCAGGACGGGCCAGGCCGCCGGAAATGCCGACCGGCGTACCGTCGGCCCGCCAGCAGGCGGCGCCGGTCAACGTGCCATCATCGGCAAATGCGATAGCGTTCATGCCGCCGGCAACCCGCTGCACCCGGGCGACCTCGTGCCCGCGCCGGGCCAGCTCGCGCTCCAGCGTCTCGGGGAAGGCATTTTCGAGTTCGACAACGCTACCTTCGGTCCAGATCCGCGGCGCTTCCACCGCTTCCTGCAGGCTCATGCCGTGATCGAGCAGGTTCACCAACGCCTGCAGCGCGGACGGAAAGATCCGCAGTCCGCCGGGCAGACCAAGTGCGTAACGCACGCGACCGCCATGCCGGACCATCATCGGCGCCATCGACGTGAATACCCGTTTGCCTGGCTCGATTGACAACGCCAATCCTGGATGTGGATCGAAGTTGAACATGTAGTTGTTGGCGATCATGCCAGTGCCCGGCACTTGCACGAACGCACCGAACAGTCCATTGATCGTCTGCGTGGTCGCGACCACGTTGCCATCCGCGTCGGCCACGGTGACATGGGTGGTGGAGCTTGACTCGCCACCGCCAAACCCTGGTTGACAGTGTGCCGCACGGTTGAGATCGATAAGTTCACGGCGCTCGTTCGCGTAAACCTTGTCGATCAGGCGCTCGACAGGAACGTCTACGAAGGCGGGATCGGCAGTGGCAGCAGAGCGGTCGGCAAAAGCAATCTTCATTGCCTCGGCAAGCAGATGCACGGCATCGGGCGATCCGAAGCCCAGGGCGCCGATGTCGAAGCCTTCCAGCAGGTTCAGCATCTGCACAATGTGTACACCGGATGATGCGGGGGGCGGCGGTCCCAGGATCTCGAAGCCACGGTAGCTGCCGCAAATAGCCTCTCGGTCCACCACGCGATAAGTGCTCAGGTCATTGCCGTCGATGATCCCGTCGCCAGAGGCGAGTGCGTCGATCAACGCGCTGCCGAGTTCGCCTGCGTAGAGCGCGTCGGCGCCGCGTTGAGCAATGGACCGCAGTGTCATTGCGTATTCTGCCTGCACCAGCCGGGCACCTGCACGCAACGGTGCGTCATCAGGCAGGAACAGCGCGGCGAGACCGGCGTCGAGCGCCAGGTCACTGGCACGATCGCTCACACAATCAGCCAGGTAGGGGCTGACCACGAATCCGCGCTCGGCGAGCCGAATCGCGGGTTCCATGACGTCGGCGACAGCTAGCGTGCCGAAGCGCTCCAGTGCAGCGCACCAACCAGCCAGCGCGCCCGGCACGGCAACGGCAAGTGCGCCAACCGCATTCGCACGCCCGAGCGTGTCGCGGTAGTCCGGCAGTTTGTCGGAGATGGCCGTGTAGAGGCTGCCATGGGCCGCGCCCGGTGCGGTACTCAACCCATCGAGCACAACGTGGCGTCCATCCGTCAGACGAATGTGCGCAACGCCGCCGCCCAGCACGCCCACCATCATCGGTTCGACCACGGTCAGCGCAAACAGCGAAGCCACCGCCGAATCGATAGCATTACCGCCCGCCAGTAACATCTGCGCACCTGCTGCGGAGGCCAGCGGGTGATTAGTGACGACCATTGCACGCGAACCGGTCGCGGGGCGTTTCTCACATTCGAAGTGAGTGAATCGCTGACCATTGTTCACGTGTTTGTTCCTCCCGCTCGGCAGGTACCAGGCGCCTCAGCCCAAAACGGCCGCGGACATCAAGGGGGAACCTTGCCATGTCCGCCTCACACCAATCGATACGGCTACTGCTCTTCGTCGAACGTGGCGTCCACCGGAACCTGCAGAGCGTTCAGCAACTGATTGGTTTTCGCGGCCAGCGATACGACCCGCAGCAGGTCGGCGTGTTGCGCCTCGGTCATACCTTTGGCTTTCGCAGAAGCCGTGTGGGAGTGAACGCAGTAGCTGCACGCGTTGGACACCGACACAGCGAGATAAAGCATCTCCTTGGTGAGCGGATCGAGCGCAGACGGGGTCGCCATGACCGTTTTCACCTCGCCCCAGGTCTGTTCCAGCAGTTCGGCATCGAATGCCAGGTACCGCCAGAAGTTATTCACGAAATCGGTATTGCGGGTTGTGCGAATGTCGTCGAAGACGGCTTTCACCCGCACCGCATGCTCGGCTTCGGCAGGTGGTTTGATAGTGGACATGACAAAGTTCTCTCACGCTGAACAATAATGATTTGGCTGGCGAAACCCAGGCACACGACGTAAATGCGAGTGAGCCGCAATCCGCTAATTATGTCACCAGTAACGACACATGGGTGTATGTCGTCGTTCTCAGGTCCACCTGCCCGGCACCCGCTGCGGAACGCTCACCGGATGGACGGCTCGAATTCGCCACCTCAACGAGCCAGCGACAGCACTCGGCACGAAGTCTCCTGACTTGTATGATCACCTGCCACACACGTCATTGAGGCCATCATGCTTGATCTGGTAATTCGTAACGGCAATGTCGTTGACGGTACGGGGCGACCCGGCCTAATAAGCGACGTCGGTATCGCCGCCGGGTATATCCGCGAAGTGGGTCGGGGACTGGCCCCGGGCAAGCGCGAGATCGACGCCGCCGGACATCTGGTGACGCCCGGCTGGGTAGATATCCATACCCACTATGACGGTCAGGCTACCTGGGATGCTGCCATGACACCCTCGTCATGGCATGGCGTCACCACGACCGTTTTTGGCAACTGCGGCGTCGGTTTTGCACCGGTTCGCAAAGGCAGCGAGGGCTATCTCATCAATCTGATGGAGGGCGTCGAGGACATCCCCGAGACGGTGCTCGCCGAAGGGCTGTCGTTCGACTGGGAGTCCTTCGGCGACTATCTGAACGTGCTGGAGCAACTGCCGCGCTCGATGGATGTCGGCGCCCAGGTTCCGCACGGCGCTTTACGCTTCTACGTCATGGGCGAGCGTGGGGCGATTCATTCCGAAACGCCAAGCGATGCGGAGATCGAGCAGATGGGCACGCTGCTCGAGCAGGCCCTGCACGATGGCGCGCTGGGTTTCACGACGTCGCGCACGACAAAACACAGGGCCGCGGACGGTCGCCCCACCCCCGGCCTGTCTGCCGCGGAACCGGAACTCGCCGGGCTCGCCAGAGCGATGAAACGGGCGGGCAAAGGTGTAATCGAGGTCAACTCGGATTTCGGCGCAGGCGACTTCACACGTATGCGCATGGCGGCAGAGATCGCCGGACGACCCCTGTCGGTGCTGCTCGTTCAGGTCGACAATGCGCCGGACCTGTGGCGCGAAACGCTTGCCGGCGTGGATCAGGCGGTTGCCGACGGTCTCGAAGTGACCGCGCAGGTCGGCTCGCGTGCCATCGGTGTCTTGATGACACTGCGGGGCACGGTACATCCATTCGCCACCCATCCATTGTGGAACGAGATGTCGACGCTGGGCGACGATGCTCGAATCCAGCGTTTGGCAAGCGATGCCGGACTGCGTGAGAGCCTGCTGCGGGACCGTCCCGACGACGAACATGGCAAGTGGATGACCCGCGCCATCGAACGCACCTTCGAACTCGGCGACCCGGTCGACTACGAGCCCGCTCCCCAACGCAGCATTGCCCGACTGGCGCGTTCGCTGGGCAGAGACCCGTTCGATCTGGCCCTGGAACTCATGCTGCGAGACAACGGCAATAGCATTCTTTTACACCCGTTCGAGAACTACTGTTCGGGTGATTTGAGCGTGGTGGAAGAAATGCTTTGCAGCGCGAACAGCGTCTGTGGGGTCGCCGACGGCGGCGCTCATGTCGGATTGATCTGCGACGCAAGTTCACCGACCAGCCTGCTGACCCTGTGGGGCCGCGACCGTACCCGCGGCCGCCGCCTGCCGCTGGAGTTCCTGGTGCACAAACAGACCCAGGCCACCGCGCGCACCTATGGCCTGTGGGACCGCGGCGTCATTGCTCCCGGTTACCGTGCCGACATCAACATCATTGATTTTGCCGGACTGTGTCTTGAAAAACCTTACGTCGCCTACGATCTGCCAGCTGGCGGACGACGAATTCTGCAAAGAGCGAAGGGTTATCTGAACACGTTTGTGGCAGGCGTTGAAGTGACTGCTGACGACGAGGACACAGGTGCGCGGCCGGGCGGATTGTTGCGTGGCGCCCAGCTATTCGGGGGCGGAACAGCTTGAAGGGGTTTTTGCCTCGATGCTGTCGTAGGGCTCGTTACCGCCTTCCACACGTGTCGTCAGTGCACGCCCCGGTCCAACCTCTCGAGAGGCGCCACAGTGATGTCCTTGGATTATTTCGGCGGGCCTCGGACACACCCCGGAATCGCGCGCGATGGATTGCCTACGGGCTCATCATGCCCATATCGAGTACTTTTTTCGCCGCGTCGGTGACACTGCGTTTGCCGCCGGTGCAAGCCGGTACTTTGAATACGTCATCCGGCAGTTGTGCCGGTTCCAGATCCTCAATGTTGGTCACTTCGGTTTCTTCGCGGATAACTGTTTTCTCTTTGCTGATGACATCAGTCAGTTCCAGTACAACCACCTGTTTGACTACCGCCCCCTTCACCTGCGCAATCCACTTATCGGTCAGCTCATCAAACATGGGAATGCCCGATTGTGTCGCGGCAACGATCCATTCCTTTCTGATCGGATTCATCGGCAGGTCTTCGGCGTACCAGATATCTTCGCTGATTTTTGCAGTGTATTCGTACTTCTTGAAGATTACCCTGGCGCTGGCGCCAAGTGTTGAAACCAGCTGGACGTGCGTTGTCGAGTGACCCAGCATATCGGGGCCGGGTTTTTCGAAAACCTTTGTCAGCTCCGGTTGCGCGGCTTTCAAAAACGCCAGCTTGCCGAGACGTCGAACGGTGGAGCCAATGTCCCCAAAAAACTTGTGTGTCTCGATTTCAGCACAAAAAGCATCATTATCATCCGCCAACACCCAGTTTTTCCCTCCATCAACTGTAAGCATATAGGGTGTCTAGGCGGTTACCTCTTTGTGCGTGCCCAGCACGTCAATGCGCGCGCGGATACCGTCGTGGGTGGCTATTTCCGTTTCGCTGCGGGTTTCGTCATTCTCGGTTGTGTTTCTGACGAACGTCACTCAATCGGCCGCATGCGATGACAGGGTAAACAGGAGACACACCAGGATGAATACAACAAGGCTCACAGATCGATGCATATACCCGACCTCCGGTTAAACAGCCTACAGGTAGGCTAGCACGAGTGGCTGGCGAGTGACCGATACGACCTTGGCCGACGAACGAAAACATGATGCAGGTCATTCAAGCCCGGAAACGAATACACCCTGAGTGTCCAGATCGGGCAGGACGAAGTTTGACAATCTGTTTTGAGTGGGTTTTCGTACGGAACACGACCCGGCCGCTACCCGCGAGGTATCTACGATGCAGCTGCCAGACATGCAGGATTACGCCGAGACTTGCGCGAATCTCCGCTTCGACGTGCCTGAACACTACAACTTCGGTTTCGACCGTATCGACGTGCTGGCCCGGGATTCAAACAAGGTCGCCTACATCGCGGTAGACGCCGGGGCGGAGACCATTGTTTCGCATACTTTCGACGATTTGAGCCAGGTCTCCAACCGGTTCGCGAACTGGCTTGCGAGTCTCGGCGTCGGCCAGGGCGATTTCGCCTTCGTCATGATTCCGCGCCTGCCGGCCTGGTACGAGGTCATGATTGGCTGCTGCAAGGCGGGTGTCGTCAGCATGCCGGGCACTAACCTTCTCACGTCCAGGGATATCGAGCACCGCGTGCAACTGTCGAAGGCGAAGCTCGCCATCGTCACGGCAGCCAACGCGGACAAGCTCGACGAGATCCGATCGCGGTGTCGGAGTCTCGAACACTTCATCGTAATCGGCGCTGAGCGCGACGGCTGGCTCAGTTACGAAACCGGATGCAGCACGCAGTCGCACACCTATGCGAATCCCGAGTCGAGCAAGAGCACCGACCTGATGCTCATCTATTTCACCTCCGGCACCACGTCCCTGCCCAAGATGGTGCCGCGTAATCACGGCTACGCGCTGGCGCACGCGCTCACGGGCCGTTACTGGATGGATCTCAACGACGCGGATATCCACTGGACGCTGTCGGACACCGGCTGGGCCAAAGCTGCCTGGGGCATGCTCTACGGCCCGTGGCAGATGGGCGCCGCGCAGATTCTCTACGATGGGCCGCCGGGCTTCGACCCGGATTTTCACCTGAAGCTCATCGCCAGACTCGGCGTTACAACGTTTTGCGCACCGCCGACGGTTTACCGGTTACTCGCCCAGCTCGACCTGAGGAAGTACGACCTCAGCTCCATTCGCCACTCCATTGGCGCCGGCGAACCCTTGAATCCCGAGGTGATCAAGGTCTGGGAGGACGCCACCGGCGGCCTGATTCGCGACGGCTACGGACAGACGGAGACGATTAACATCGTCGCGAATTTCCCTTGTCTGCCCGTGCGCCCGGGCTCCATGGGCAAGCCGGTGCCGGGCTTCGAGGTCGATGTCGTCGACGGCGACGGCCGGCCGGTCAGTACCGGCGACATCGGGCACATTGCAGTGCGTATGACCGACCCCCATCCGCCGGGCCTGTTCGACGGTTATTGGCGCGATCCCGAAGCCACCCGCAAGGTGTTTCACGATGGCTGGTACTACACGGGTGACACCGCGACCAAGGACGAGGATGGCTATTTCTGGTTCGTGGGTCGTGCCGACGACATCATCAGCTCGGCGAGCTACCGTATCAGTCCTTTCGAGGTGGAGAGCGCCCTGCTCGAGCACCCTGCGGTTGCCGAATCCGCCGTGGTCGGTAAGCCTGACGCGCTGCGCGGGGAGATCGTGAAGGCTTTCGTCGTACTCGCCGGCGGCTACGAGGGAGACGAAGCGCTGGCCAGCGAGATTCAGGACTTCGTCAAACAGCAGACCGCGCCCTACAAGTATCCGCGCGAAATCGAATTCAGGGAGAGCCTGCCCAAGACCATATCGGGCAAGATAAGGCGCGTGGAGCTGCGCGCTGAAGCCGAATAACAGGTATCGGCACCTTCCTTGTCCTGCGTAGCAACGGGGCTCTACTCAACCGGCTTCAGAACGCCGGTACGGCGCCCTGCCCCGGGCGCCGCCGCAGTGGTTTCGTGGTTACCATTCTCCTGTATTCGGCATCGATGACCAGGGTTCGCTCGGTGCTAACGATTCGCCGCGTTGCAGAAGCTCGACCGAGATGTTATCCGGTGAGCGAACAAACGCCATGTGCCCGTCCCGCGGCGGTCGATTGATGGTGACCCCGCTGTCCATCAGGCGCTGGCACAGGTCGTAGATATTGTCGACGCTATAGGCGAGATGCCCGAAGTTGCGGCCGCCGTTGTAGTTCTCGGGATCCCAGTTGTAAGTGAGCTCGACCAAGGGGGCGCGCTCGGCTTTGGCACGCTCGAGGTCATCGGGTGCCGCTAGAAAGACCAGGGTAAAGCGTCCCTGGTCGTTTTCTTTTCGTTCGGCTTCTACGAGGCCCAGCTTGTCACAATAGAAGCCGAGCGACGCATCGAGATCGCGCACTCGAACCATCGTGTGTAAATACTGCATCGGGAACTCCTTGGGTACATCGTTATGGATTTTGCACAGGATATCATTTCTAATCGCAGGCAAGCCGCAGCGGCACCGCCCGGCACCGGACTATCTTTGCTGGGCATCCGGCGCAACGTGCCGCGCGCCTCCGTGTCGAATACTTTCGCCCGTCGATGAGCAATTCAACCACCTGGAGCGACGCTGCATGAAAAAAGGTCTGCGCAAAGGACTGACCAGCTACGGTGACGATGATTTTTCCCTGTTCCTGCGGCGCGTGTTCATCAAGGCCATGGGCTACTCGGACGACGCCCTGTCACGACCGATTATCGGCATAACCAACACAGCCAGTGACTACAACGCCTGCCATGGCAACGTGCCGCAACTGATCGAGGCGATCAAGCGCGGGGTAATGCTGGCCGGTGGTCTGCCGATGGCGTTTCCGACCCTGTCGATCCACGAATCGTTCGCCCATCCGACCAGCATGTTTCTGCGCAATCTGATGGCGATGGAGACCGAGGAGATGATTCGCGCCCAGCCGATGGACGCCGTGGTACTGGTCAGCGGCTGCGACAAAACCGTACCCGCGCAACTGATGGCGGCCGCCAGCGTCGATCTGCCTGCACTGGTGGTAGTCACCGGCCCCATGATGACCGGTCACTACCAGGGTGAGCGGCTTGGCGCGTGCACCGACTGTCGGCGGTTATGGTCGCGGTACCGGGCCGGCGAGATCGACAGCGACACAATCAACGAAACCTCGGCACGGCTGGCGCCGACCGCCGGGACCTGCATGGTAATGGGCACCGCAAGCACGATGGCCTGCATGACCGAGGCGCTCGGCATGATGCTGCCCGGCGGTGCGACGATTCCGGCCGTGCACGCAGATCGCCTTCGGTTCGCCGAAGCGTCCGGCAAACGCGCTGTGGAGCTGGCTGCTGAGGATCTGCGCCCGAGCGCGATAATGACTGCCCCGGCGTTTCGCAATTCCCTGGTGACACTGCAGGCCATCGGTGGCTCCACGAACGGTCTGATCCACATGACCGCGGTCGCGCGCCGCGCCGGGGTCGAAATCGACTTGCGCGAGTTCGATACGATCGGCCGTGATGTTCCGGTGCTCGTCGATCTGAAACCTTCGGGTGATCACTACATGGAACACTTGCATGAGGCCGGCGGTCTCAACACGGTGCTGCGGGAACTCAAGGATCACCTGGAGCTGGACGCATCCACCGTGTCCGGGGAAAGTCTCGGTGTAAATATCGAACTGGGCGAGCGGGTGACAGAACAGACCGTTGTGCGCGGCAAGGCGGATCCCATCCGCGATGCCGGCGGTATCGCCGTGTTGTTTGGTAATCTCGCCCCGGGCGGAGCCGTGATCAAACACGCCGCGGCATCGGTTGAACTCATGCGGCACAGCGGGCGGGCGATCGTCTTCGACTCGTTGCCGGACCTCGCGAAACGTATCGACGACCCGGAGCTCGACGTGGTGCCCGAAGATATTCTGGTGCTGCGCAACGCGGGGCCGAAGGGTGCGCCCGGAATGCCGGAAGCGGGGTCGTTTCCGATTCCCGGCAAACTGGCGGAACGCGGGGTAAAGGACATGGTACGAATCTCCGATGCACGAATGAGCGGTACGGCCTTCGGTACGATTGTGCTGCACGTAACCCCCGAATCCTACGTGGGCGGCCCACTCGCCCTCGTTCGCACGGGCGATCATGTTACCCTCGACGTGGAGCAACGTTTGCTGCAACTCGATATCAGCGATGCGGATCTCGCCGAACGCCGGCGCCAGTGGCAATCCCCGGCTGAACATGCCGGCAGCGAACGCGGTTACATGAAACTCTTTCTGCAATCGGTGGAACAGGCTGATCGTGGCTGCGATTTCGATTTTATGTAAGCGGCGACAAAATCCGCAGCTCGCGAACGCCGCCGCGCTGGCCTCGCTGTGACGGCCACTAAGGTCGACGACTCGCCGCCGCTGCCAATCGGTTTCATCGGTCTGGGCCAGATGGGCGGCGGAATGGCGTTGAATCTGGCCAATGCCGATGTACCTTTAACCGTGTTCGACATAGATTCCACAGCGATGCAACCGCTGCGCAAAGCGGGTGCCAATGCCGCGCAAGACGCGGCGACAGTCGCCAGGCAATCGGCTCTGGTTTTTCTTTGTTTGCCGTACGTAGACGAGGTCGAACAAGTGTTGTTCGATCCGGGCGGCGTGCTGGTCGGTGCGCACCAGTCGTTGCAGGTAGTGGACGCGTCGACGCTCAACTACTACGCCACGCTATCGATCGCGCAACGCGTTGCAGAAGCAGGCGTCGCGTACAGCGATTGCCCGGTATCCGGGATGCCCAAAAAAGCCAGGGCCGGAACGCTCACCATGATGTTCGGCGGCAACAATGCTGCATTTACCGCCGCTCAACCGTATCTGCGCATCATGGGGGAGACGATTATCCATTGCGGAGCGCTCGGCTGTGGCCAGATGATGAAAGCGTTCAACAATGTGATTCTGGATATCAACATCGCGGCTTTTTGTGAACTCCTGCCGTTGGCCGTAAAAGCCGGGCTGGACGCCGGGCAGATCGCCGAGGTGGTCATGAACGGCAGTTCACGCAGCTTCGCCAGTGAGCACTTCGTGCCGAAAATTCTTACCGGACAGTTCGATAACGACTATTCAATGCGCGATGCGTACAAAGATATAGTCAACGTCGAAGAAATCGCCGCTCGCAACGATGCATCGATACCGTTGATGGAGGCCATGCACAGGATCTACCGCGAGGCCATGGAGAAGGGATTCGGCCAGCAGCCGAAGAGCGCGATGATCAAGCTTTATGAAGCACAACTCGCGCTGCAGGTGCGGCGCGATACCACCAGGCGCTCCCAATAGGTCGCCGCCTCTTGACTGCCCTCCGGGAGAGGGTGTTTCAGGGGCGAGGGTCTTCTCGCTTGTTCCGCCACCCCCGATCATCTCAATCCTTCAGTACGCACGTTTGACGATGCACGCGGTATTTCCTTGCAACCAGCGCCGCCCTGTTCGATCATAGCCAATGTCACGGTTGGCGTACGCCTGTTACGACTCCGGTCTCTTGGCGCCACCCACTTTCCTATGGTCGGTACGGCTCACGCCGCCGTGAGCACGATTGTTCCAGCAACGAAATTGACGAGACGCACGATTTGAGTCAGGAACCACCCCCCAACCCGGGAATGCTCGGACGACTGCTGTGCTGGCTGGGATTTCACGATTTTGAAATGATCAGCGAGTCGTTTAGTTTCGGCGGTGGCAACGTCGAAATCGACGAATGCCGGCGTTGCGGTGTGCGCCGTACGCGCCAGGCGTAGCTGTCAGCAAATCAGGCCGCAGGAAACGGACTTCCCTGGTGCGCGAGTTCAGGCAGATCTCGCCTGTTTACTTGCGAGGTTCGGCGCATCGAGCCCGACACCGTCGAGGTGGCCAAACAACCGGCGCAGCGTACTGACGTCCTCGGCCGGCAGCGGTGGGCGCAAAATGGATTCGATCGCGGTGTCCAGATGCGCAGCGACACCGGTGCCGAACAACACCACGTCGATGCCTTCGTCATGCCGAACGAAACGGTAGGCAGCATCGATGAGCGACGTCGCGCCGCCCTCGTGGACCAGGAAGTCCAGCGGATCCGGATTGTCCGCGAGTTCCGGCGGTATCTCCCCGGCAGCGGCAAGCTCACGAATCGCATCGTTGAGCCGTTCCGGCTGGCTGAAAATCAGTCGCACGGCGAACATCCCGAGCGTGCCGACATCGTGCGCCCGCGCGAGCGGAAAAATCTTTCTGCGCGCGCTCTGGTAAAGCATATGGAACCCGATCATCGCCACCTCGATCCGCGGGTCCGCGAGTGCGGTCTCGAGCATCACATGGTGTAAATCGTTAGGCGGCGTCTCAGTGACGCCCAGAGCACGTACCTTGCCGTTGACCTGCGCTTTTTCCAGTACCGGCAGCAGCTCCGATTGCGCGTAATCGATCTGGCCGGGTCGTACCCCGTGCAGGTGAAACACGTCGACGTAATCGGTGCGAAGTTCGCGCAACGATTGATCGAGACTCGACAAGACCTGTTCGGGTGACAGCAAAGCCCCTCCACGCGCCAGTGAAGACTTCGTCGACACGATCACAGAGCTTCTGTCCCGTGCGGCGATCGCATCCGCTACGATACGCTCGGTGCCGTAGCTGGCAGCCGTATCGAGAAAATTCACGCCACGGTCGATGGCACGCAGCACCAGGTCTGCGGCCTCGCCACGCGAGGCGCCCTTGGCCAACCCGAGCCGGCTGAATCCACCGCACCCGAGCCCGGCAACACTGACTTCGATTTCTGTACGTCCAAGACGTGTGTATTCCATGTTCAACCTGACAGCAGCACGCGGTTCCGCTGACCACTCTACCGCAATCGACGGTATTCAGTCGCGGAAACTCCGCTCGACACGGCGCCGAGGGATCATAGTCGCGTGAAACGTGGACCGTTACCAGCGCTGCTACTTGACGGATACGCGCGGTAAATTAGAAGCTTGGCGCAGGGCACACACTCTGCCCTTATTTTTATGACCAGGTGTACCCTGCGTAATGTTTTTCTGTGATTTCCCAGAGCAGACTCTCGAACTCGAAGCGGGCTCGATGCGCCTACGCCACGGCGGTGAGGGCCCGCCGCTTTTACTGTTGCACGGCAATCCCCAGACACACTTTATGTGGCATGCGGTTGCGCCCTTGCTGGCGGATCGATTCACGCTGGTATGCCCTGATCTGCGTGGCTACGGCCGCTCGTTCAAACCACCGGCAACTGCCGATCATTCGCCTTACAGTAAACGCGAGATGGCCCGCGACATGGTCGCGCTGATGCAGCAGCTTGGTTACGACAGGTTCGCAGTGGCGGGCCACGACCGTGGCGGACGCGTGGCGCATCGCCTGACGCTGGATCACAACGAACGTGTGACTCATCTCGCGGTGCTGGATATCGTGCCGACGCTGGAGCATTTCGAGCGGGCCGACATGGATTTCGCCATGGGTTACTACCACTGGTTCTGGTTCGCGCAACCGCATCCGTTTCCGGAAAACGTCATCAGTGCCGCACCTGAGCAGTGGTTTGGTGCCCACACCACACGGGAACCGAAAGACTCGGGATTTTTCTCCCGGCAAGCGCTGGAGGACTACCTGGCATGCGTTCGCGACCCACAGATGATTCGCGGCATGTGCGAGGATTACCGCGCTGCCGCCAGTATCGATCTAGAGCATGATCGCCGTAGCCGGGAAATCGGCGAGCGTATTCAATGCCCGCTGCTCGTGCTGTGGGGCAGCGCCGGAAAAATCGGCAAGTGGTACGATCCCACAGCGATATGGCGCAGTTACGCCAACGGTTCTCTGAGCGCAGCGCCGGTAACCAGCGGTCACTACCTGGCGGAAGAAGCGCCGGACGCGGTTGCCGCCGCGTTACGGGAGTTCCTGCAATAGTGTTTACATCGGATTCAGCGATTCTCTCTGATCTCCGCGAGAACCGGCTTCAGATAGGACAGGAACAGTGCCGGATTCTCGCTCATCGGGAAATGCCCGAGCTTAGGCATCACCCAGAACTTTACACCTGCAATGCACTCCGCAGCGGACTGCGTGTCCTGCGGTGAAACCGAATAGTCATACTCACCGGTCAGCAGGTAAAGCGGACAGCAGCTGGTGTCGATTTCCGCGAGCCGCGCGCGGATGTCGCCGTCGGCGCCGCGATAGAAGTACAGGTCACCTTTGAAAATACCCGGCCCGCTCTGCATGTAGTGCCACAGCGTTTCCCAACGCTCTAAATCAGGCGAAGAAGGCGCCATCAGCCCGGAAACGTAGGCCGCGGATGATTCGCCACCGTGCACCGTGGGGTGATGCAGCCAGGTCAGTTCGTAGTAGGGGTCGACTGTCGCACCCGATTGCAGGCCGATGATAGCGCCGAAACGCTCGGGCTGTTCAATCGCGAATACCAGCGCTATGCGGCCGCCGATCGAGCAACCCATTACCACCGGTTTGTCGAGCTCGAGAGCGTCGGCCACGGTAAGCGTCATCGAACTGTAATCGGACATGGTGAGTCGATATTCCTCGGTCTGCCAGCCGGGCGGTGGCGAGGATTTGCCGTGCCAGGGCATGTCGAAGGCAATCACACGGTAATCGCGTGTCACTTCGGGATCGTTCATCAGCCCTCGCCACTGCCGCGTGTCCGCACCCGCAGTGTGGAGGCACAGCAGCGGAATTCCCTGCCCTGCTTCCTCCACATAGAGACGATGCGCCCGGCCGAGCAGCTCGAGATTCAGATAGCGCCCTACGATTGGCTCATAGTGAGCCTGCGAGGTACTCACGACTCCGTCTCCGGCGACCGCAGCAGCGAGAAAAGCCGTTTGATGTAAAAAAGATAGGCCGACATAAGGCGTATATCACCTTCGATCTGGATGCGCCGGAAGCGCCGCAAAGCGAACAGGTCGTGGTAACCGGGCGGCGGCTCCGCTTCGAGAAAACGCGCCCAGGTTTCGCTCGTAGCACGCAGCCGCAGGTCGGTCCGCGGCATTATGTGAGGACCTCTGGTGACACGTTCGACTACGCCGTCCGCGATCTCAACCAGCCAGTCGACGTCATCGTCGCCAACGAGCAGCGTGCAATCCAGGTCGCTTCCGAAGCGCGCGAGCAACGCATCGCCGGCGGCTCGTTTTTTCAGCGTTTTGAGAGGCAACACCATTGAAGTACAGGACACCGATTCGATTCAAGTGACGCGGGGAGCGCTGTTCCCAGTCTTTTCGTAGATCCGTTCGTCGTCTTCGTACGCCTCGAGCCGGGCGCCGAAAAAAACTCCAGGGAATTCGCCATCAGCTTAGCATACGAGAAGAGCGCTGCACCGGCACAACATTCCACATCGCCTCTGCACCCTCGAAACCTCCCGTAGCCTTTGCACGTTCAGGCGCATCGTTAGAAATTTCTACTATCGATTACTTTTTCCGTGAAGGATTGAGTAAGACTGGTGTGGTGCCTGAAGACAGGACCACGTCGCCAGGCCAGCAGTAGCAGCGCCCCGCGAGGTTCGTATAAACACGCCGCAAAGAACCCGAATTATCGACCTTCACGGAATCCGACAGCTTCAGCCAACGAGCCAGCCAGTCGCTCGAGATCGTCACGTCGCTCGAGTTGCTCTAACCGCTCTCGAGGCAGCTGATCGGCTCCGCGGTCCGCCCCCCAGATGGCCGACGCCATTGCTGCGATGGTGTCCACGTCGCCACGCAGACTGACCGTGAATTCGAGCAGCGCATCGAATGAGTAGTTGCGAAAAGCGAGTGCCGCATAGACAGCGGTGACACAGGACTCGATGGCGGCAATTCCGTTGCCCAGTTCCGCGGCGACTTGCCGGGGGGCGACAACCTCGCCTTCCTCCAGCCAGGCGCGTGCTTTGGTAAGCCTGTCCAGGTACTCGCGTGATTCTGCGCATTGACTCAATCTGTGCAGCATCTCATTGTTGTCCGCGCCGCTGCAGGCAAGCGCGGTTGCCAACGCTATGAGAGCGGCGCCTTCGCTTGCCAGGGGATGCGCGTGAGTTATCGCCGCGACATCGCGGGTGGCGCGGGCAATGTCCGCATCGCTGTTCTCGGCGAAGAACAAGCCGACGGCGGGCGCGCGCATTGCGCCACCGTTGCCAAACGATCCCTGCGGGAACACTGCGACGGCAGCCGATTCCCAGGCCTCTCCACGGCGAATGCGCTTGAGTACTTTCGCGGCGCCTGGACCGTAGCCCCGCGACCAGCGGTACGACCGGGCGAACCGGTGTGCGAGATCATTCTGATCAACACAGCGGCACGCCAGCAGCGACTCGATAACGTCGATGGTCATCTGCGTATCGTCTGTCCAGCGCCGTTTGCCATTGCTGGTGCCCAGCATCGACCACAAAGCCCGCTCCAGGATGCCGCCCTCGTAGGGGGCACCGAATGCATCGCCGAGCGCGAGCCCCAGCACGGCGCCCCTCACTCGATCCGTTGTTGAGTCAGGCACCGTTGGCCGATGAGACGCGCTGGGTCGCTAACTGCGCTTAACGTTGGCTATGCGGCTCGGCACGCCGAATTCGCGATTACTAACCTCCGCCAACGCAGCAACGCCCCGGCGAATCGTTGCTACCGTCGGATTCGCATAACAGAGCCGCAGTGAACGCCTGCCATCGGCGTCCGCCACAGACCACTCCGCGCCGGGATTGATCGCTATGCCAGCTTCGGCCGCTTTCTGCGCCAGCTTCGTGGTGTCGACTTCAGGCGGCAGTTTCACCCACAGAAAGATGCCGCCTTTCGGCACTTCGAATTCGGCGGCTGCGCCAAAGTACTCCGCGAGCGCATCCACCAGCGCATCGAGCTTCTCCTTGAGAGTCTTGTTGAGTGCCACTACATGCTCGTCGAAATGCCTCGCGCAATATTCCGCGAGCACCATCTGTTCTAGCGCTCCCGATCCCGCGTCGGTCTTGCAGGCGAGTACCCGGCTCAGCACCGCCCAGGGTGCAACGACGTAGCCGACCCGCAGCGCGGGCGCAATGGACTTCGAAAATGAACCGAGAAAGATCACGCGCGCTGAGTCGTCGAGCGAATAAACTGCAGGCGGGCGCTGACCGTCCCAGATGAGATCCGAGTAGCATTCATCCTCGACGATCGGCACGCCGTGATCCGTGGCCAGGGCCAGCAGTTGCCGGCGGCGCTCGGCACTCATGATAGACGCAGTCGGATTCTGGATTGTCGGAATGGCGTAGATGAACTTCGGCGTCGAACCCCGTTGCCGCAAGTCATCAAGTATTTCCGCAAGAGCATCCATCCGCATACCGTCGCTGTCGAGCGGCACACCCACAGCTGTGACGCCAAGCCGTTCGAAACGCGACAGACAACCGCCGTAGGTGGCCTCTTCGATGATCACGGTATCGCCGCGCGACAGCAGCACCTGGTTAACCAGATCGATGCCCTGCAGCGAACCCGAAGTGAGCAGTATATTGTCCGCCGAGCAATCGATCCCGGCCTGGTGTTTCAACTTGCCGGCGAGAAACTCGCGCAACGGACGATAACCCTGGGGTCCGCTTTCCAGGCTGTAGGTAGCGAGGGTGCGGCCTTCCCGGTTGAGCACATCGGTCACCGCGGCAACGAGT
>Ga0224508_10002005_pt1 | contig 17794 bp, 15 predicted proteins | sample SF_Jan12_sed_USG_4_FD_170157 | JGI IMG/M metagenome (GOLD analysis project Ga0224508, IMG submission 170157) | Sediment microbial communities from San Francisco Bay, California, United States - SF_Jan12_sed_USGS_21 | ecosystem: Environmental > Aquatic > Marine > Sediment | place: USA... | reverse complement strand
GCGGGCAAGGGGTTCGCTTCTCAGGGGGGAATACTGGATAGTGAATAGATACAAAGTGTAACTCCCCACCGCGCCCGTAATCGGTCCATCACGCGTTGATCGAACCAATCAAAACCATGTCAAGTCGCCGCCTTCGTGCAAGATAGGGGTTCAAGGTCAGTCATTACCCGCGCTCCGCAGCACGGCCTCGGCCAGCTGCAAATCATCGGGGCGGGTGATTTTCAGGTTGTCGGCTCTGCCCTGCACCAGCCGCGGGCGATAACCAGCCAATTCCATGGCCTGAGCTTCGTCGGTGGGTTGCAGACCACCCGACATCGCGGTTTCCAGAGCCGTACGCAACGTCTGCAACGGAAATACCTGCGGCGTGAGCGCACGCCACAGCCGTTCGCGGTCCAATGTCGCGCTGACGCGATCCTGCGCATCAGCGCTCTTCAGGGTATCGGTCACACGAATCGCCAACAGCGCACCGTCGGCATGCACTTGCGCCGCGGAGAGCACATTTTGCAAGTCCTGCGCCGTCACACAGGGACGCGCGGCATCGTGCACGGCCACCCAGTCATCGCCATCGGCGAACTCGCTGAGCCTCGCCAGCCCGTTGCTGACGGACTCGCAGCGTGACGCCGCGCCGGTCGTGGTGATCACCCGCGCATCATCGGCCAGCGGCGAGTCACACCAATGCCCGTCCCCGGCTGCGAGGACCACCACCAGACGTTCGAAAACGCCACCGGCCAGCAGCGCTCCGAGTGTCCGATCCAACACGCTCCGGCCTGCCAGTGGCAGGTATTGTTTGGGGATGTCGGTGCGCATGCGGGCACCGCTGCCAGCGGCCGGTACCACAGCCCAGAAACGGCGTGGCGGCTCAGTCATTGCGAAGTGCCGGCGTCGCCTTCGCCACCCTGCGATCGGGATTCCTGCGGGCGAATCACACGGAAAAACGTTTCGCGTTCCTTGATCATACCGAGTTCGCTGCGGGCAATTTCCTCCACCGCTTCCAACCCGTCCTTTAGGTCGACCAGTTCGGCCTGCAATATGTCGTTGCGCTGGCGAAGTTGTTCGATCTCGAGCTGTTGCTGTCGCACCTGGTCACGCAGCCGCCACAGATCACGCATCCCACCTTCGGCAAACCACAGCCGATACTGCAACAGCGCGATCACGACCACGATACCGGCAACTACGTAGCGCATTGACACCTCAATAATAACGGCCTTCCTACGAGGCTCCGCAACGTTGGAACTGGCGGACACAGGCGAACGACGGTCACCGCAACGTGGCAAACGCCTGGCGTCCAGCGTAGCTGGCTCTATCGCCAAGCAGCTCCTCGATGCGCAATAACTGATTGTATTTGGCCACCCGGTCGGAGCGGCACAGCGAGCCGGTTTTTATCTGCCCGGCGTTGGTCGCCACGCTCAAATCGGCGATCGTCACGTCTTCTGTTTCGCCCGAGCGGTGAGATATCACGTTGGCGTAGCCGTTGTCGGTTGCGAGCGCGATCGTATCCAGCGTCTCGCTCAACGTGCCTATTTGATTTACTTTGATGAGTATCGCATTCGCGATCCGGCGCTCGATGCCCTGCTGCAGGATGCGGCTGTCGGTAACGAACAGATCGTCTCCCACCAGCTGCACCGTCTCTCCGAGCCGCTCAGTCAGCGCCCGCCAGCCGTCCCAGTCATCTTCGGCCATGCCGTCCTCGATCGACAGGATCGGGTACTGCGCGACCCAGCCGGCCAGGTAGTCGGTAAATCCGGCCGCGTCGAACTCACGCGATTCCGATGCCAGGCGATACACCCCATCGCGATAGAACTCGGAGCTGGCGACATCCAGGCCGAGGTACATATCGCTGCCGACCTTGAAGCCGCTTTGCGTTATGGCTTCGAGAATGATTTCGATGGCCGCCTCGTTGGAAGCCAGGTCCGGTGCGAATCCTCCTTCGTCGCCCACCGCCGTGCTCAATCCGCGCTTGCCCAGCACCGCCTTCAACGCGTGAAACACCTCGGTTCCGTAACGTAAAGCTTCTCGGAAGCTGGGCGCGCCCACTGGCAGCACCATGAATTCCTGCAGATCCACACTGTTGTCGGCATGCGCGCCGCCGTTGATGATGTTCATCATTGGCACCGGCATGGTGACCGCGCCGGTGCCACCCAGACTCTCGAACAGCGGTTGCTCGCGCGCCGCCGCAGCAGCGTGTGCGTTAGCCAGCGACACGGCGAGAATTGCGTTGGCGCCCAGGCGAGCCTTGTTGTCGCTGCCATCGAGTTGCAGCATCGTGGTGTCTATAGCCCGCTGGTCGTTCACGTCCATACCTCTGAGCGCCGGTGCGATCTCTTCGTGCACATTGCTGACGGCTCTAGTCACCCCCTTGCCGTTGTAGCGTCGCGTATCACCATCGCGCAGTTCGATAGCCTCACGCGTGCCGGTAGACGCACCCGAGGGCACCGCCGCACGCCCGCGCGCCCCATTCTCCAGAATGATTTCAGCCTCGATCGTGGGGTTGCCACGCGAATCGAGAATTTCCCGTGCGGTTACGCTGCTGATTGCTGTCATCGATGCTCCGTGTCGCTTTACAAAAAATCCTGCTCGGCGAGTGGTTGCGACTTCACTACTTCGTCCACGCGCTGCAGCACCTCCAGCAGCGCAGCCATACGGTCCAGCGGCCAGGCGTTAGGCCCGTCGCTCAGCGCCTGCTGAGGCTGTGGATGAGTTTCCATAAACAGACCGCTGACGCCCGCGGCGATCGCCGCACGCGCCAGCACCGGCACGAATTCACGCTGCCCACCGGAAGCGTGACCCTGACCACCTGGCAGTTGCACGGCGTGTGTCGCATCGAACACAACCGGCACGCCGCTGGCGCGCATGATGGCAAGCGATCGCATGTCGACCACCAGATTGTTGTAACCAAAACTTACTCCGCGCTCGCACACTGCGATCTGTTCGTTGCCAGCGGCGCGCGCTTTCTCCACTACGTTGTGCATGTCGGCAGGTGCCAGGAACTGGCCTTTCTTGATGTTCACCGGACGCCCGCATGCGGCGACACGCTGGATGAAGTTAGTCTGCCGGCACAGGAACGCCGGCGTCTGCAATACGTCGACGACCTCCGCCACCTCGTCGACCGGGGTGTCCTCGTGCACGTCCGTGAGTACCGGCACGCCAATTTCGCGTTTGACTTTGGCAAGAATGCGCAGGCCTTCGTCAATCCCCGGCCCCCGGAAACTGTCTGCCGACGAGCGATTCGCCTTGTCGAAACTGGATTTGTAAACGAAGGGAATCGCCAGGCGTTCGGCGATCTCCCGCAACGTGGCTGCGGTTTCCATGGCGAGCGCTTCGGATTCGATGACGCACGGACCGGCTATGAGAAAAAAGGGCCGATGCAATCCGACCTCGAAATCGCAGAACTTCATCTCCGATTATTCCGGCAGCGGGAAGCTAGGCTCGTGTTGGTCTCAGGCAGCACTCGCTGCTTCGGTATCGTGATAGCGCAGCGCGGCTTCGACAAAACCTCGGAACAAAGGATGCCCATCGCGCGGATTGGAAGTGAATTCCGGGTGAAACTGACAGGCCAGGAACCACGGGTGGTTATCCAGTTCCACTATTTCCACCAGCGCGTTGTCGATCGAGCGTCCGGTAATTCGCAGCCCGGCTGTTTCCAGCCGCTCCAGGTAGCGGTTGTTGAATTCATAACGGTGGCGATGGCGCTCGACCACTTTCTCGGCGCCATACAGCGCGCGCGCCAGCGAACCCTCGCTCAAAATGCACTCCTGACCGCCAAGGCGCATGGTGCCGCCGAGGTCACTGTCGTCGTCTCGTTGCTCGATCGACCCGTCGGCATCCAGCCACTCGGTGATCAGTGCGATGACCGGGTGTTGCGTGTCACGAACGAACTCCGTGCTGTTGGCACCGTCGAGGCCTGCGCAGTTGCGCGCATAGTCAATTACTGCTGCCTGCAGTCCCAGACAGATCCCGAGATAGGGCACAGCGTTCTCCCGCGCGTAGCGGGCCGCGACTATCTTGCCCTCGATGCCGCGTTGCCCGAACCCCCCTGGTATAAGAATCGCATCGACGCCGTGCAATTCGGCAACGCCCTGATTTTCGATTTCTTCCGAATCGATGAACTTGATTTTGACGCGGCTGCGGGTCTGCACACCGGCATGCGACAACGCCTCATTCAGCGATTTGTACGAGTCTGTCAATTCCATGTACTTACCGACCATTGCGATGGTGACTTCGTGAGTTGGATTGGCTATCGCGTCGGTGACGGCGTCCCACTCACTCAGATCAGCTTGCGGCACATCCAGCCAGAAGCGTTTGACCACGATATCGTCGAGGCCCTGATTGTGATAAAGCCTTGGAATCTCGTAGATATTGGTCACGTCGGTGGCCGAAATTACGGCATATTCCGGGACGTTGGTGAACAGCGCTATCTTGCGCCGCTCGTCGTCGGGTATGGGCCGGTCGGCACGGCACAACAGCACGTCCGGCTGGATGCCGATGGAGCGCATTTCCGCAACCGAGTGCTGGGTAGGCTTGGTCTTCAACTCGCCCGCCGTGGCGATGTACGGTACCAGCGTCAAGTGGATGAACAGCGTGCTCTCGTGCCCGAGTTCGACACCCATCTGGCGGATCGCTTCCAGGAACGGCAGCGATTCGATATCGCCGACGGTGCCGCCGATCTCCACCATGGCGATGTCCGCATCGCCCGCACCTTTGCGGATCAACCGCTTTATCTCATCGGTGATGTGTGGAATCACCTGCACGGTCGCCCCGAGGTACTCGCCCCGGCGTTCCTTGCGGATGACGTTTTCATAAACCTGGCCGGTGGTGAAGTTGTTGGCCTTACGTGTCGAGATTCGCAGAAAGCGCTCGTAGTGACCCAGATCCAGGTCGGTCTCGGCGCCGTCGTGGGTCACGAATACCTCGCCATGCTGGTACGGGCTCATGGTGCCGGGGTCAACGTTGATGTACGGATCCAGCTTCAACATTGCGAGGCGCACACCGCGTGTTTCCAGCAGCGCACCCAACGAGGCGGAGGCGATGCCTTTCCCCAGTGAGGAAACGACACCGCCGGTAACGAATACGAATCGCGGCATATCAGGTGCTGGTAGGCGTGGCGAAGACTTGATGCATCCTGCCGAGGCAGGTTACCAGAACGGGGCGCAGTAAAAAACCACTAACCTGCATGTTGAACCGGGGTCATACGCCCCGCTTGGCGGCTTCGGCACACACGTCACGGTTGACGCTGTATTTCGCTGCCACACCGATGCCCAACACGGCAGCGAGTTCGCCATCGACGTAAATCAAGGGAATCTTGTCACGCCACCAGGGCGGCACGGCGTGCTCCTGAAACAGCTTCTTCAGCGACTTGCTGTGCGCGTGACCCGCAAGCCGGATACGTTCGCCGCCGTTGCGGTATCTTACCTCCACGACCGCACCATCAGGAATCGTCAGACCCGCGGCGGTAAGTTCCTCGCGCGTCAACTGCGACTCGCGTTGCGCCAGCCGCAACGGGCGCTGCATGGACCAGCGCAGCGGCGCATTGACCGGTACGTCAGCATCACTTACCAGCACCAACTCATCGCGGTAGCGGCATACCTCGACGTCACCGATCCGCACACGCGGCTGGCTGTCCGGTCGCGCCGCCAGGATAGCCGCGACTTGCTGCAGTTGTGTGTGACTGGGCGTAACACGGGCGAACTCGCGCAACCATTGGCGCAATACCATAGCGCGACGGGCCGGCACCAGGCGCCGTAACGCGGAAACCGACACATGCCCGCTCTGTACCCCGGCGGCAGCCGCCAGATCCTCCCGGGCAAGCGTCTCCAGCACCGCCACACTGTCCGCAAAATTCGCCGCGTCACGTGCCAGGACCGCGGCCGCGGCCGGCCAACGCTGCTCGATCATCGGCAACACCCGCTGGCGGATGAAGTTTCTGTCGTAGCGCAGATCGCGGTTGCTCGGATCCTCGATCCACTGCAGTTCCGCCTGGCACGCGTAATCATGCAACGCCGACCTGCTGAAACCCAGCAACGGCCGGATCACCCAGCCGTCCCCCAGCGCCCGGCGCGGGCGAATCCCCACTGCCCCGTCGACGCCGCTGCCGCGCAACAGACGCAGCAACAGCGTTTCGGCCTGATCGTCGCTGGTATGCGCGGTGACCAGTTCCTGCCCGGCCTGCAGCAGCCCGACACAGGCGGCATAGCGTGCGCGACGCGCAGCCGCTTCGGGACTCTCCCCGGCAGCCGGCCGCGCGTCGACTGGTGCGACGTGCAACGGGACCGCCAGAGCAGCGCAGATTTCCGCGCAATGCGCGCACCACTGCTCAGCCTGCGGCTGCAGCCGGTGATTGACGTGCACCGCCTGCAGTTCGATGGTTTGGTCCTCGCGCAGCATCGCGAGCAGATGTAACAACACATGGGAATCCATTCCACCGCTGTACGCAACGACCAGCCGCTGCGCCACGCTAACGGCACGCAATGCCGCGGAGAACGATTTCACATTGCAGTCGGGAACGGCGGGCGACATGGCGGGATGATGCCGGGCGATCGTGTGCATGGGCACACGCCCGATCGGTTACCGGATCAGGCGGTTTCCCGGAATTCGCCGTACTGGGACAGGCGCGCGTAGCGTTGATCGATCAACTTGTCGGTGCTCACGTTGTCGAAACTCGACAGCGCCTCCAGCAGCGCCGTTTTCAGGTTGTCGGCGCTGGTATCATAGTCTCGATGGGCTCCCCCCAGCGGCTCGGCGACGATCTCGTCGATCAGATCCAGGGCTTTCAAGCGATCCGCGGTAAGGCCCAGTGCTTCCGCGGCCTCGGCTGCACGCTCGGCGCTTTTCCACAAGATCGAAGCGCAGCCTTCCGGCGAGATAACCGAATAGGTCGAGTACTGCATCAACATCACGCGGTCGCCAACGCCGATCGCGAGCGCTCCACCCGAGCCGCCTTCGCCTATCACCGTGCACACGATTGGCGTTCTCAGCCCCGCCATCACGTACAGGTTGCGCGCGATCGCTTCGCTCTGTCCGCGTTCCTCGGCATCCACGCCCGGGTACGCGCCAGGCGTGTCGATGAAGGTGAGTATCGGCAGGCGAAACTTGTCGGCGAGTTTCATCAGACGCAAAGCCTTGCGATATCCCTCCGGTTTGGGCATGCCAAAATTGCGTACCAGTTTCTCTTTGGTGTCGCGGCCTTTCTGATGCCCGATGATCATCACGGGGCGTCCTTCCAGACGCGCCAGACCACCCACGATAGCCGCATCGTCGCCAAACCGGCGATCGCCGTGCAGCTCCTGGAAGCCGCTGAACATGCGCGTGACATAATCGAGCGTATAGGGCCGTTGCGGGTGGCGCGCCAGCTGGGCGATCTGCCAGGGTGTGAGCTTGGCGAAAATCGAACGCGTCAGGCTCGCGCACTTTTTCTGCAGGCGCGTTATTTCCTCGTTGATGTTGATTTCGCTGTCATCGCCGACGAAGCGCAGTTCTTCGATCTTCGCTTCCAGCTCGGCGATAGGCTGTTCGAAATCCAGAAAATTCGGGTCCATAACGCAGATGATACACGCATCTAGTGTGCTAGGGCGCAGTTCGTACGCCGCAGCCGCAGCCGCAGGATTCACCGTTGCGGCGCCATCGATCGCCGTACACCTGATGCCCGGTTAACCGACCGCGCCAGCCCCGCGCTGATATAGCAACTCAACCTGCTCTTCCCCGCACAGTTCGCGCAACTGTTCGAGCAGCGCTTCGCTAGGCTGCACCCGCCAGGCATCCCCCAGATTGAGCTGCGCGACGGCGTCCGCGCGACGGTATTCGACACGCAGCGCGCAATCACCATCGCGGTACGGCGTCAGCGTCTCGCGCAATTTTGGCATGAACTGCGCATCGGCACGTTCCGCGGACAGTTGCAGGCGCAGGGCTCGGGCAAACTTGCAACGCGCCTGATCCAGGTCGTAAAGCGCCTTTGCGCGCGCCCGGAACCCGCCGTTGAAATCGTCCTGGCTGAGTTCGCCCTCGACCACCAGGATCTGGTCGCGAACGATCACCGCGCCAGCGTTCTGCAGCAGTTCCGGCGTTACCATCACATCGATACGCGCGCTGCGGTCGTCGATGGTCACGAATGCGATGCGCCCACCGTTTTGCGTATTGCGCGTACGTACGTTGACCACCAGCCCAGCCAGCAACGATGGCTTGCCGTTGCTGTAACGTCGCCCCTGACCGGGTTCCACGCGCTCGCACTGCGCGCCTATGCGCCCGTCGGTAAGCCGGTCGAGTTCGGCACGGTACTGATTGATGGGGTGGCCGGTGAGGTACAGCCCCAGGGATTCCTTCTCCGCCAGCAGCCGGGTTGGCTCGTCCCACGCCCGCACCTCCGGTAGTCGCGGAGTGATCAGCGGTTCCTCCATGCCGGCGCCGAACAGATCATCCTGCCCAACCGCCGCGGCTCGATGCTGCTGCTCCGCGGCCCGCATCAGTTCTGGCAACGCCGCCAACAGTTGCGCACGGTTGCTCTCGACAGAATCCAGCGCACCTGCCCGGATCAGTGCCTCCAGTACCCGGCGGTTCACCCGTTGTGCATCCACGCGCCGGCACAGCCCGGCGAGATCGGGAAACACACCGTGCTGCGCGCGCTCGGCAACGATCATGTCGATGGCGCCGCGTCCCACGCCTTTGATGGCGCCGAGTCCGTAGCGGATGGCAGAACGGTCCACCGCTGTGAACGCGTATTCGGACGCGTTGATATCGGGGCCCAACACGTTCAGACCCAGATTTTCGCACTCGTCTATCAAGGTGACGATTTTGTCGGTGTTGTCCAGATCCGCGGTCAGCACCGAGGCCATAAACGCCGCTGGATAGTGGGTTTTCAACCAAGCGGTCTGATAGGCCAGTAACGCGTAAGCGGCCGAATGGGACTTGTTGAAGCCGTAACCGGCAAACTTCTCCATTAAATCGAAAATCGGGCGTGCTACCCGCTCGTCGATCTCGCGCTGCAGAGCGCCTGTCACGAACACCTCACGCTGCTTGGCCATCTCCTCGGGCTTCTTCTTGCCCATCGCCCGGCGCAGCAGGTCGGCGCCACCGAGTGTATATCCGGCGAGTTCCTGGGCGATCTGCATAACCTGTTCCTGATAGAGGATTACGCCGTAGGTTGGTTTCAGAATCGGCTCAAGGGCGGGATGCGGGTAGGCAACGCCGGCGCGGCCATGCTTGCGATCGATGAAATCATCGACCATGCCCGATTGCAGAGGCCCCGGGCGAAACAGCGCGACCAACGCCACAACGTCCTCGAAACGGTCCGGTTGCAGCCGCTTGATCAGGTCCTTCATGCCACGTGACTCGAGCTGAAATACCGCGGTGGTGGCGCAACTCTGCAGTAATCGGTAGGTCGCGGCGTCGTCTTTCGGCAGATCGGCGATAGCGATTGGCGCTTCGCCCGCAGCTTCGCGCTCCTGATTGACGATGCGCATCGCCAGATCGATCACTGTCAGGGTACGCAGACCGAGGAAATCGAACTTGACCAGGCCAATGGCTTCGATGTCGTCCTTGTCGAACTGGGTGACCACGTTGTCGCCCCCCGGTTCGCAGTACAGCGGCGCGAAATCGGTGAGCTCGGACGGAGCAATAACCACGCCGCCCGCGTGTTTACCCGCATTACGCGCCAGACCTTCCAGGCGTTTCGCGAGATCCAGCAGGCTGCGCACTTCGGTATCGGAGCGGCTCAACTCGGCGAGTTCCTCCGACTCCTGCAACGCTTTCTCCAGCGTCATCCCCAGTTCGAACGGTATGAGTTTGGCGATACGGTCGACGAACCCGTAGGGGTGCCCCAACACCCGTCCGACATCGCGAACCACCGCCCGCGCCGCCATGGATCCGTAAGTGATAATCTGAGAAACCTTTTCGCGGCCGTATTTTTCGGCTACATAATCGATAACCCGGTCCCGGCCTTCCATGCAGAAGTCGATGTCGAAATCCGGCAGCGAAACGCGTTCCGGGTTGAGAAAGCGCTCGAACAACAGTTCGAACTCGAGCGGGTCCAGATCGGTGATTTTCATTGCGTAAGCGACCAGCGACCCGGCGCCGGAGCCGCGACCCGGTCCTACGGGAATACCGTTCTCACGCGCCCAGCGAATGAAGTCGGCAACGATCAGGAAATAACCAGGAAACCCCATCTGGCAGATAACGTCCAGTTCGCGCTGCAGGCGGGCCGCATAGTCGTCCCGCGCGGCCTTGTGCGGGCGTTCCAGGCGTTCCGCCAGCCCCTGTTCGGCTTGCCGGCGGAAGTAAGCTTCTGAGGTGTCGCCTTGCGGAACCGGAAAATCTGGGAGGTATGAATCGTCCATCTGCAGACGCAGGTTGCAGCGCTGCGCTATGGCCACACTGTTCTCGATCGCTTCCGGCACATCTTCGAAAAGCTGCTGCATTGACTCGGCGCTGCGCAGAAACTGCTGCTCGCTGTACAACCGGGTGCGATGTGGATCGCCAAGCGTGCGCCCCTCCTGGATACACACACGCGCCTCGTGGGCCTCGAAATCGTCGCTGGTCAGAAACCGCACGTCGTTGGTAGCTACCACCGGACAGCCCGCCTGTCCGGCCAGCTGCACCGCTGCCTCCAGGTAATCTTCCTCACCATCGCGACCGGTGCGTTGCAGTTCCAGGTAAAAGCGATCGGGAAACAGGTCCAGCCAGTCCTGCAACGATTGTTGCGCGCGTTCGAAACCGCCGCTGAGCAAGGCGTGTCCGACTTCGCCGAGGCGCCCGCCCGACAAGGCGATCAACCCATCGGTTGCCCCGTGTAACCAGGCTCTGTCCAGCACCGCACCGGCGCGCTGCTGCCCCTGCACATACGCGCGGGTAACAAGTCTCGTCAAATTGGTGTAGCCGGTACGGTTCTGACACAGCAGCACACACCGATGGGGCTGCCCGGCACCGCCATCGACAAGCATTTCAGCGCCGATTATCGGTTTTACGCCGGCCGCGATGGCGGCGCGGTAGAACTTGACCATGGCGAACATGTTCCCCTGGTCCGTCACCGCAACCGCTGGCATGGCGGCGTCCGCGACCTTGGGTAGCAGATCGGCTATGCGTACGACACTGTCGACCAGCGAATACTCTGTGTGCAGGTGCAGATGGACGTAACCGGCATTCATGGGCTGTCGTGCGCAAATCCCGGTAGCGAAGGTTGCAGCAGCAGTTCACGCACGGGTGCGAAGCTGCGCCGGTGCAACGGGCACGGCCCGAATTCACGCAGAGCGCGCAGATGCGCCGCCGTAGCGTAGCCCTTGTGGCTCGCGAAATCGTACAGTGGATAGCGCCTGTGCAAGCGCTCCATCACATGATCGCGATACACCTTGGCCATAATCGATGCAGCACTGATCGCCGGCACCAGCGCATCGCCGTTGACTATTGCACGCATCGGCAGCTTCAGCATCGGGCACTGATTGCCATCCACTAACGCCAGGTGCGGGATGACCGCGAGGCGGGCGATAGCGCGCCGCATCGCGATCAGGCTGGCCTGCAGGATGTTGAAACGGTCTATTTCCGCCACGCTGGCCGCCGCGACGCCCCAGGCCATGGCCGTTCTGCGAATTTCCGCGACGAGTCGCTCGCGTTGTGGCGCCGACAGACTCTTGCTGTCCGCCAACCCGTCTATTTCAGCCTCCGCGGGCAGAATTACCGCTGCCGCGACGACCGGCCCGGCGAGCGGACCCCGGCCCGCCTCGTCGACACCGGCCTCGGTCTCTATATTCAAGCGTTCGTCCATTTCAGTTCGACGCCTCGAATGTAGTTTTGCGAAACGCCGCATTGGTCGGGTACATTAGATCGGCCATACTCAACCAGCGACAGGAGCAGCGTTCGATTTTTATGCACCCCGTAACCGCGGCAGTCATAGGTGTTGGTTATCTTGGCCGGTTTCATGCGCAAAAGTACGCAAAGTTACCGGGTTGCCGGCTATTGGCAGTAGTCGACGCCGACCCGCAGCGCGCTGCCAGCGTGGCCGGTGAACTTGGCGTAGTCCACTATACCGACTACCGCCGGTTACTCGGCGAAGTCGACGCCGTCAGTATAGCGGCACCGACTACCCTTCACCATGAAATCGCTCGCGCTTTCCTGCTCAGCGGCAGCCATGTCCTGGTCGAGAAACCGATCACCGTATCGGTGACCGAAGCCAGCGATCTGATCGACGTCGCGGAGCAGCAGTCACGGGTCCTGCAGGTAGGCCATCTGGAGCGCTTCAATGCGGCGCTGGTTGCCATGCAGGGCCGACTGCACCAGCCGTTGTTCATCGAGTCGCACCGTCTGGCACCGTACAATCCCCGCGGCACCGACGTCAACGTAGTGCTGGATCTGATGATCCATGACATCGACATCGTGCTCAATGTGCTGCAGGCGGAGGTGCAGAATATTCAAGCGGCAGGCACCCAAGTGTTGTCCAAGGACATCGATATCGTCAACGCCAGACTGGCGTTTTCCAACGGCTGTGTCGCCAACGTGACCGCCAGCCGCGTGGCACTTAAATCGGAGCGTAAAATGCGTTTTTTTCAACAGGACGCCTGTTTGTCCGTGGATTTCCAGAAACGGGTGCTGACGGTGTACCACAAAGGCGAGCGCGAGATGTACCCCGGCGTTCCGGAGATCGTCGGCGAGGAGCACAAGTTTGATGACAACGACGCGATTCTCTCCGAAATCGAAGCGTTTCTGGGATCGATTCGCAACGGCACACCCCCGGTAGTCAGCGGCCACGATGGCCGCCGGGCGCTGCGCACGGCTATCGAGATCACCGACATGCTGAATTCCACGACCTTAGACCATTGAACGACACGACCAGGCCAGGAAACTCCCCCACGCGCCACGCGTTGCTGATCTCGACGGACGGCCGTCTGCGCGCCAAACTCAGCGCGCTGATTCGCAGGTATTTTCCCGGCACGCCGATCAGGGAACGCCGGGATCTGCAGGACAACCAGACGGTCTGGGACATCCGCGCGCAGAACTATGCATTGCTGCTGACCGATTGCCGGGCAGAGGATCGCGACGAACTGGAGTTTCTTGCCAGCCTCAACAGCGCGGGGTACGGCAGCACGGCGGTCATCGTAATTACCACTGCCGCACAGATACCCGTTATCCGCAGCATGAACGTTGGCGCAGCGGATTTCCTGGATCGCGACAATCTGGAGGAGGAGCAGTTTGCCGAAACCGTAAAGCGCGCCTGGCGAGAAGCGGGCACGGCGGCGCTTCAGGAACTGCCGGAAGCCGGAACTCTGCTGCCGGCCGAACTCGCCATCAAGGGCTACCAACCGATCAAGACGCTGAGCGTAACCAGCGAGAGTTGCGTGTTGCTGGTACGCCGTGCAAACACCAATCAACAATATGTACTGAAGTTCCTGCCCGACACCGGCAGCGACCGTCTGGTAAAGCGTTTCCTGCAGGAATGTCGAATCGCGACGAGTCAGCATCACAACAATATCGTCACCGTGCGCGAACAGGGGCTCTCTTCCGGCGCCGCCTTCTATGTGATGGAGTATCTCGCCGGTGGCTCATTGCAAATGTCTCTGCAGAAACGTTTTGCGCTGCAGAGGACGCTTCGGACGATGCACCAGATGGCTGTTGCACTGCAGCATCTGCACGCCAACAACATCGTGCATCTGGACGTGAAGTCGGCCAACATCCTGTTCCGCGACGAAAACACTGCGGTGCTGATCGATTACGGCGCTGCTCGCCACCAGCTCATCGAACGCAGTTACACGCTGAAGGATCACGCTCTAGGCACTCCGCACTATATGAGCCCGGAACAGGCCACAGGGCGCCCACTGGATCAGCGTTCCGATCTGTACGCTTTAGGCATCGTGTTTTTCGAGATGCTCACCGGCGCATGCCCTTATCAGGGCAACACAATATCCGAGGTGCTGTATCGACACCTGCGCAGCCCGATTCCCGAACTGCCCCTGCACGTGCGGGTGTTTCAACCGATAATCAACCGGCTGCTGGCGAAAAAAAGCAGCGAACGCTACGCGGACACGGATGAATTGCTCCAGGCTCTTGGCGAGGCCACCGCGACATCCAGCGAGCGTACGATCGAATCGGTTACCGAACTGCCGCCGTTATCCCCAGAATCGCTGTCGGACTAGGTGATCGATCGACCACTTGCCGGGACCGTGAAACAAGGTCACGAGCAGCATCAATCCCCACAGCGTGTGATTCTGCACATCGACGGCGCGCAACTCGGGCAAGGACAATACCGCGACTATATTGAAGAGTAACAGCACGACTGCGCCGAAGCGTGCCGCCAGCCCGACCGCGAGCAGTACCGGCATACTCAGTTCGACCGCCGTGCCTAGGTAAGCAGCGGCTTCGGGCGACAGCACCGGCACGCTGTAATAGTCCTCGAACAGAAACAGTGTCGAATCCCAATTCGCGATTTTCGTTTGTCCCGACTTCCAGAATACCCAGGCAACCCACAGGCGGATGCCGAGATCGGCAACGGCGCTTAGCGACTCAAGCCCATGGATAATCGGCTTGATAATGTTGCTGGCTTTGTCGACTGCTGACATAGCGGGCTCTCCATCGTTTTTTGTTACTCACGCACGTCCACTATCACGCCGCCCGCCACCAAAGCCGTCAGGCGCGATTCGAGGTCGAAGCTATCGTCGCATACAATCGCCGCATCGGTCGCCTGTTCGAGCGTGGCGTCGTTACCGAGTGCGCGCAGAAAAGTGAATTCAGCCGCCGTCAGTCGATGCAGCTCGACTTCCAGTTGCGGTCTTGTCAGCAGCACGTATTCTGCGCCGATACCCAGATCCAGCGCTTCAGGCAGTTGCTCAGCCTGGTGCGCTTCCCATATCGTCAGCACCGGATGTTGCGAACCCAACAGACCCATTCCGGGATGCAGCGAGAACCGCAGCCCGGGAAATTGCATAGCGCTCCATTGCCGCAATCTGCCGGGATCGAGTCCGGGTGCATGCGGCCCATGGAACGCTTCATGAAACGCCCATTCCAGCGCGGCGACATCAGGCAGGTAAGGCAGTTGCTTCAATCGTTCATCAGCTGCCAGCGCCGCGGGGAACTCACGCCCGAAGTCATGCAGGTTGCCCGAGCGACAGGGATGGGCACGACTGTACTTTTTCGCGGCGTCGGCGAAGAACGCGCTGCCAACCAGCTGCTGCACGACCGGATAAACGCCAGCCAGCGCCTCGCCCAGCGTAATCGCTACATTGTTGCGGTGTATGTTCAGGCACTGCGCGGCCGATACCCTGGCGTCGGCGACCTGATCGAGCAGCGGAGTTTCCTCGCCGGCAACGAGATAAGCCGCAAAGTCGCGCTGAAGATCACGCAACGCGGGCACTTACTCGCTCCAGCATCTGATCGGCTTTGTGAGCCTCGCCCACCAGCGTGTCGAGCGTCGGAATGCGCGTATCCCATTCAATCAGCGTGGGTCGCGGTCCGGTAACGCGCAAGCAGAACTCGAACAACTGCCACACGGCATCACACACCCGGTCGCCATGATCATCGATGAGAATCTGCGTGCACGAATCAATGTCGTTTACGGCGTGACCGGCGAGATGAATTTCCTGTACGGCACTCGCGGGAAGCGCACGCAGATAGTCGTGCGCATCGAACTGCAGGTTGCACGCCGAAACGTACACGTTGTTCACGTCCAGTAGCAACCCGCACCCGGTACGCGTCACAAGTTCTGTGAGAAACTGCGGCTCGCTCAGCAGCGATTCGTGGAATCTCAGATAGTTGGACGGATTTTCAATCAGCAACTGGCGGCCAAGCAGATCCTGCGCCAGAGCGATGCGCGGAGCGAGGTGACGAAGCGCTTCGTCGGTATACGGTAACGGCAGCAGATCGTTGAAATACGTGCCGTCTATAGAACTCCAGCTCAAGTGCTCCGACACCAGCGCGGGTTCGAACAGGTCGATCAGATGTCTGAGCTTTTTGATGTGTGTTGAGTTGAGCTCGTCAGCGGAGCCCAACGACAGCCCCACACCGTGCAGGCTCAACGGATAGTGGACCCGTAGTTCTTCGAGATAGCGCAACGGCGCGCCCCCCGCACCGAAGTAATTCTCGCTGTGCGCTTCCAGCCAGCCTATAGCAGGGCGCTGTTCCAGGATATCGCGGTAGTGAGCGGCCCGCAGGCCGATTCCGGATCGAACCGGAATCGGCTCTGCAGGGTATCGCTGCGCGCCCGCCAGCACCGCTAGCCTTTCGTGGTGCTGCCACCAACCAGCCGCTCGCAGGTACCGGTAGGCACCAGGACGAACGCGTCCTTCTGCCCGTCCACGGTCGAGGTACCCGCACACGAACTGGTGGCCGTCTGACAGTCGTTGTGACCCGCTTTAACGATGCCGAAACACTTCTCCATCTTCTTCGCTGCGAGCGCCTGGTTGCCTGCGGCGCTCAGGCCCAATGCCAGCAGACTGCCAGCGGCGGCCGTGACTAAACGTGTGCTCTTTTTCATAAACTACTGTTCTCCCATGTAGAATCTAACCAGCGTTGCAGACGCCTGCCTGCGGTTACCGACTGACCCAACCGGTCGCAATGGCGATCCGTTCGGTCACTCCTAGGACCGCCCGCTCCAGCAAAGGTTCATCGCCCGATCAGGGGGCTGTTTCGTGGACTGCGGCCACACGCAATAGCACGTCGTGGTCTGAGCAGACGCAAATCCTGGCTGCCGCACAACCTCGTCTCAATCCCCAGGGGCAAGCCGTTCAACCAGCCGCTGAAGAAGCCCGGAAAGCAATTGACCAAAAATAATTTTCGGCAAAGAAATCATGATGTTATGCGTGAAACTCGCGACTGATGCCAGTCCTGGCGTCGCCACCAAATCGGCCGAATGTCGCTGCGGGGGGCTCTTTGAACCCCGCAGATTCGAGCCGCCAGGAAGGTGTTTACACGTTCCTTGACCATTGATCGGGTTGGGATTTGCCGCCAGGCGGCGATTCAGGGAGCGTTAACTCAGGCTTTCACGAGTTTGAGAAAGTTCTGCAGTGACGCGTGCGCGTCGTTAGGCTCGGGCGCCGCATCGACGATGGAAACCGCATCGAAATCCGGCACCTGCACGATCAGATTGTCGCCCAGTCCCATCCGCTCCAGCTTTTCGCGCACCGAACGTTCGTCCACGTTCAACAACGTAGCGCTTGCTTTGAGCGCCTCCTTCAAATGGTCTTCGCTGACGGGCGGATGAGCCCAGTGGCTGCGCAGGAACTCGTCCTCGAGTTTTGAGAACCGGCTGGCGTAGTCGCTCTGCAGTGAGTCGCGCTGCTTGCGCACTGCGCTAATGTCCAGCGCCGTCTGTTCTTCGCTTTCGTCCAGCTGCGCGCGTCGGCTGTTGATTTCCTGCAGCGCGTTCTCTTCGTTGCGAATCCGCTGGCGGGTACGCGTTACGGCGTCCGCGAGTTCCTTGTCGCGGTGCCTTGCCGTTTCCAGCTCGCGCTGCAGGCGCGCAACGTGCTCGCGCATTTCGGCGAGCGCCTGCTCATCCTCCTTGATCAGGTTGCGCCGCTTGCTCATTTCGTCACGTAACGTCTGCTCGTCTTTCAGGGTCTGCTCACGGCGCCGCTGAATGCCGATCTTGCGAGTTTCGAGCTTCCGCAAGGACACATCGAGCTTGCCTAGATCGCCGTCTTTCCGGTCGAGCGCCTCCAGACGCGCCTCTTCACAGCGCAGAACACTGGATTTGATCGCTTGAATGCGCTCGGCGGTCACCTGATCGAGCTTCATCTGCGCTCGGCGGCGGCGCTCTAGCTGACGATCGCGTGCCGTTACGGGTTCCGGTTCAGGCAGGGAGACAGGTTGGGGTCGGGTTTGGGATCGG
>Ga0224508_10002004_pt1 | contig 17803 bp, 29 predicted proteins | sample SF_Jan12_sed_USG_4_FD_170157 | JGI IMG/M metagenome (GOLD analysis project Ga0224508, IMG submission 170157) | Sediment microbial communities from San Francisco Bay, California, United States - SF_Jan12_sed_USGS_21 | ecosystem: Environmental > Aquatic > Marine > Sediment | place: USA... | reverse complement strand
GGGGTAATCGGCGCCGGTGTGATCGGGCTGGAACTCGGCAGCGTGTGGCGCCGCCTCGGCGCCGAAGTCACGGTGCTGGAGGCACTGGACGAGTTCCTGCCGATGGTCGACCAGCAGGTCGCAAAAGATGCGTTTCGCCAGTTCACGAAACAGGGCCTGGACATCCACATGGGTGCACGCGTGCTGGCAACCAAAGTCACCAAGAAACACGTGACTGTGAGTTACCAGGATAACAAGGGCGACCAGAGCCTGACCGTGGACCGCCTGATCGTGGCCGTTGGGCGACGCCCGAACACCGACAACCTGTTCGCGGAAATAACCGGGCTTTTGACCGACGAACGCGGCTTCGTGCACGTCGACGATCAGTGCCGTACCAATCTGCCCGGCGTATGGGCGATCGGCGACGTGGTGCGCGGCCCAATGCTTGCGCACAAAGGTTCCGAGGAAGGCGTGATGGTCGCGGAGCTGATCGCCGGCGAGCAGGCCTCGATAAACTACGACGCTATCGCCTCGGTGATCTACACTCACCCCGAAATCGCCTGGGTCGGCAAATCCGAAGACGCGCTGAAACACGCCGGCGTCGACTACAAGGTTGGGGTCTTTCCGTTCGCCGCCAGCGGCCGCGCCAAAGCAATGGGCGATGCACAGGGCCTGGTAAAGGTGATCAAGGATGCGAAAACCGACCGCCTGCTGGGCGTGCACATGGTGGGGCCGAAGTGCTCGGAACTCATCATGCAAGGCGTGATCGGCATGGAGTTCGAGGGCAGCGCCGAGGATCTTGCACATATGGTGTTTGCGCACCCGACCCTTTCGGAAGCCCTGCACGAGGCTGTACTGGCAAGCGACGGGCGCGCGCTGCACATCGCCAACCGCCCGGCACGAAAGTAAACGATCGATGGAACGGATCGCTAACCGAGCCCGCGTGTTGCATGAAGGCCGTGAATAGTCGTCCAACCTTGCAAGCGAATTTGCGAGCAACGGCGATGTTACACTTTGTACCTAGAATAGCTGGTCCGACGGGCGGAGGGCAGGGATGCCCGGAGTTATCCTTCATGCAACACGCAGGCTAGCAACGCACAAAAGGTCAGGTCATGAACCTACACGAATATCAGGCGAAACAACTGTTCGCCGAGTACGGCATGCCGGTTCCGAACAACCGGGTGGTGGCGAGCGCGGACGAAGTCCCGGGCGCGATTGCGGATCTCGCCGGTGAGCGCTGGGTCGTAAAAGCACAGGTGCACGCAGGCGGTCGCGGCAAAGCGGGCGGTGTGAAGCTCGTCGACAACGTCGACGAGGCGAAGGACTTCGCCGCCGGGTTGCTGGGCACCAACCTGGTAACGTTTCAGACCGACGCCAACGGCCAGCCGGTGAATGCAGTGCTGGTGGAAGAAACCAGCGACATCGCCAGCGAGCTGTATCTGGGTGCGGTTATCGATCGCGCACAACGCCGCCTGGTCATCATGGCATCCACCGAGGGCGGCATGGAAATCGAAAAGGTCGCCGCAGAGTCACCGGAGAAAATTCTCAAGGCGACCGTGAATCCGCTGGTTGGCGTGATGCCCTATCAGTGCCGCGAACTCGCGTTCGGACTCGGCCTCGAAGGGGAGCAGATCAGACAATTCGGCGCCCTGCTGAGCGGACTCGGCGGATTGTTCAAGGAAAAAGACTTGAGCCTGGTGGAGATCAATCCCCTGGTGATCACCAAGCAAGGCGACCTGATATGCCTGGACGGCAAAATCAACGTCGACGGCAATGCGCTGTTCCGGCATCCGGAACTGGAAGCGCTGCACGACAAATCCCAGGAAGATGAGCGCGAGTTGCGGGCCGCTGAGTGGGACCTCAGCTACGTGGCGCTGGACGGCAACATCGGTTGCATGGTGAACGGCGCGGGCCTGGCCATGGCGACCATGGATCTGATCAAGCTGCACGGCGGCGAGCCGGCAAACTTTCTGGACGTGGGCGGCGGTGCTACCAAGGAGCGGGTCGCCGAAGCACTGAAGATCATTCTATCGGATGACAAGGTGCAGGGCATTCTGGTGAACATTTTTGGTGGCATCGTGCGCTGCGACCTGATTGCCGAAGGCGTGGTCGCCGCAGTCGCCGAAGTCGGCATTCAGGTGCCTGTCGTGGTACGCCTGGAAGGCACCAACGCCGACCAGGGTGGCGAGATTCTCAATGCCAGCGGGCTCAACATCATCGCCGCACAGGATCTCACGGAAGCCGCGTTGAAAATCATCGGAGCCGTGGAGAAAGCACGATGAGCGTTCTCGTCAACAAAGACACGAAAGTCATCTGCCAGGGCTTCACCGGCAAACAGGGCACGTTCCACTGCGAACAGGCGATCGAGTACGGCACCCGCATGGTCGGCGGTGTCACACCCGGCAAGGGCGGGCAAGTGCATCTCGGACTGCCGGTATTCAATACCGTGCGCGAGGCAGTCAGCGAAACCGCGGCCGATGCGACGGTTATCTACGTGCCGGCGCCGTTCTGCAAAGATTCGATCATCGAAGCGTCCGATGCCGGCATACCGCTCATCGTGTGCATTACCGAAGGCGTTCCGACGCTCGACATGCTGGAAGCGAAAATCGCCGCGGAACAGAACAGCGTACGCCTTATCGGACCGAACTGCCCCGGCATCATCACGCCGGACGAGTGTAAAATCGGCATCATGCCCGGTTACATACACAAGGCGGGTAAAGTCGGTATCGTGTCGCGTTCCGGAACGCTTACCTACGAATGCGTAAAACAAACCGCTGATCGCGGGTTCGGGCAAAGCACCTGCATCGGCATCGGCGGGGACCCGATTCCCGGCACCAACTTCATCGACGCGCTGGGGCTGTTTCAGGCTGACCCCGAGACAGCAGCAATCCTGATGGTCGGCGAAATCGGTGGCACCGCGGAAGAAGAAGCGGCGGAGTACATCAAGAGCGACGTCAGCAAGCCGGTGGCGGCCTACATCGCGGGCGTGACCGCACCGAAAGGCAAACGCATGGGCCACGCGGGCGCGATTATTGCCGGCGGCAAAGGCACGGCCGCCGAAAAGTTCGCGGCGCTGGAGGCAGCGGGCGTTACCACCGTGCGATCGCCAGCCGAACTGGGCGAAGGCGTCGCCGAGGCAACCGGCTGGTAGTCTTTGTGTTCCCTTTCTATCTGCTCACGGAAGAAGGAAGCGATCTCGCGCCGGAGTACTTGGAAAAATACGGTGGACGAAGTAACTCAAGGCGTGCCACATAACAATTCACTCAACCGGACGCCGGAACCGTCGTCGGGTTTCATTGACCGCAGCGGTGGCGCCGTTCAGTTAAGACGTTAGGCAAGGACCCCGTGGCATTTAGCGAACTTGAGAGAAAGCGAATCGAAAAGGTCGTCGACGCCTATGTCGAGAAGCGACGACCACCGCTACACATCAGACCTGAGTTGGATATCGGTTATCGGCTGAGAGGTCAAAGCGTGGAGATTTTTGAAATTCGCCCGATGTGGAACAAGCCAGACGAAACCATGGAGCATCCGGTAGCAAAAGCGAAATTCGTGAAAACGCAAGCTGTATGGAATATCTATTGGATGCGCGCGGTTTTGAAGTGGCATAGTTATCCTCCAGTGCCTGCGGTGGGGACAGTAGAGAAATTCCTGGAGAATGTGGATGCTGATCCTCGCGGATGTTTCTGGGGTTAAAGTGCCATATAACGAATCATTGAACCGGACGCCGGTTGGCAAAAAAAATCGGCAGTGAACGCGCCGCTCAAGGCAAACGTTGGGCGAGTATCGGCGACATTTTAGTCGTTGCGCCATGCGGTCACTCAGTAGCCTGGAACCAATCGAAAGTGAGGAAAACCAAATGATTACTGAAATTGTCACCTTCAAGTTGCCGGATGGAACTACGCGCGAGGAGGTCATCACGAATTATGAGAAATCAGTGCCGACATGGAGAGATAACCCCGATTTGATTAGAAAGAACTATCTTTTCGATGCTGACAAGGGCATAGCGGGTGGCGTCTATCTGTGGAAGGAGAAGGCCCATGCGGAGAAGTGGCATGGTGCCGAGTTCCGGGAGAGGGTGAAAGAGATATACGGTTCAGAACCGCAAAGTCAGTTCTTTGAAACACCGATTGTAGTTGACAACCTGGCTGGTGAGATTTCAAAAGACTGACGTTACTCGGTCCGCGCCTTGACAACCCGCCGCAGTCGGACGTCTCGACCCACTTAGCTAGTGTCTGTCCAGAATGCGAAATTCTGAACGAAGAATCCCCTCTCCCTTGAGGGAGAGGGCCAGGGGGAGGGTGATAAGCCTATGATTATATTCCCCCTCACCCTAACCCTCTCCCCGAGGGGAGAGGGGACTGCTCGTATAGTTTTGGTATTTCTGGACAAGAACTAGCTAAGACCGTCAGATTTCTAACGCGGAGGGGTGCACTGACATGTCTACCTGGTCCCCCGCTGAAGGCGGCTGCGATTGCGGGCACATCCGGTATCGAGTCGAATCCAAGCCGCTGGAGTTCGGGCCTGGAGGCAGGATTCATTACGCGACGGTCGATGTTGATCGGTTGGCCTATACTTGTCGTGGCCCTCGCAGCAATTTTGCTCTGGAAATGGTAAGCCCGAACGCCAACAATGCGCCGCAGCGGGCGAACCGGCTGCAGGTTTTCAGCAACGGTTGTGCTGGCGCCGCTGAGAGTGAGCGTTGCGGCGCTCGCCGATCAGCGCCAGGGCGAAGGTTGGTGTCTCAAACATCGGTGGCGCACCGCTCAACGTGAAAGAATAGGCACACAAGAATCCGTGCGCAATGATCATTTCCTCGCACTGTTTGCTGTAAGTTTCTTGGCGGCTTGTCCCGCTGCCTGGGCCGCCGATTGCGTGATCCTCCTGCACGGTCTTGCGCGTACATCGTCGTCTATGGATAAGATGGCCGAAGTATTCGAAGAGCGTGGCTACCTGGTCGCGAACGTAGACTACCCATCCCGCAAATTTCGTGTCGAAGAGTTAGCCGCACTTGCGGTCGAGTCCGGCCTGGCAAAATGCCCCTCCGAAAGTGTCAAACATTTCGTCACGCATTCCCTGGGTGGTATTCTCGTCAGGTACTACCTGGAACACGGGAAAATTCCCAGCCTTGGCCGCGTCGTCATGTTGGCTCCCCCAAATCAGGGCAGCGAGATCGTCGACAACTATCGAAATATCCCCGGCTTCGAAATGATCAACGGACCGGCGGGGTTACAACTGGGCACCGACGAGGCCAGCATCCCCTTGAAACTCGGACCAGTTAACTACGAGGTGGGAATAGTTGCCGGCAGAGAAACGTTCAACCCGATACTTTCACAGTTTCTCCCAAATCCCGACGACGGCAAGGTTTCGGTTGAGAATACAAAAGTCGAGGGTATGAAAGATTTCATTGTGGTGCCGCATTCACATCCTTTTATCATGCAGGCACCGGTCGTCATTGAGCACGCGGTTTCGTTCATAGAATCCGGGTGGTTCGTGCACGATGCGCCCTGAAGCGAGCGCTGGACCCAATAGTCTGCCGGTGCTAATGGAATTGGTTTTCTTAGCCGATCGTCCTGAGGCGGCATCAACATTAGCGCGCTGGTATTTCGACGAATGGGGTCATCTTGCAGAGAACAATTCTGTTGAAAAAGTCCTCGGTAAAGTCGCTGCCACGATCAATCGAGACAAGGCGCCTCTGTCCATACTGGCGACGGACGGAAATCAGATCGCGGGTGGCGCCCAGCTGAAAATGCGGGAAATGGAGAGATATCCGGATTACGAGTTCTGGCCCGGGAACGTCTTTGTACAGGCCGAATACCGGGGCAGGGGCGTAGCGGCAAGCATGGCGAAAGAAATTGCCAGACTTGCGAAATCGTTCGGCATCCCCGCGCTGTATCTCCAGACTCAGAGACTCGATGGTGGTGTATACGCGCGCCTGGGTTGGAAGCCTGTTGAGCCGGTTAATTACAGGGGTGTCGAAGTTCTCGTGATGAAGCGTACACTTGGCGCATAACAATGCGATCAATACGGCTAACACCTTGCGCATTGTTATGGAGAGCCTGAGGTGCGCCACGAAGTCCAACCCCTTGCAGAGGTCCGGTTTTATGCGGAGTTCTACCGTGCGCTCAAACGACGTTGAGTGTCGAGGCTGAAGATGGGTACCGTTTCAGAGAAAGCGACGCGTTGGTGGTGGGTGCGCCATGCGCCCGTGTCCCATCTCAGGCACCAAATCTACGGCAACACCGACCCCGACTGCGATACCTCTCAGACTCAGGCGTTTGCCTCGCTGGCTCGCAGACTCCCCGGCGATGCGGTGTGGGTGGTGTCCTCGCTGCGGCGTACTCACCAGACGGCGCGCGCGATCGGCCGGGGGGGCTATGCGCTGCCAGAACTCCTCGAGGAACCCGACCTGGGAGAGCAGAATTTCGGTGACCTGCACGGTCGGGCGCACACTGAACACGCGGCGGCCCGGTGTGACAGCTTTTCTGCCGCACGCGGCGGCTGACCCAGGCGCCGTCCGCAAATGCGCTCCCTGCCCGGGCTTTTAGTCGAGTACCTGATCAACGGGGTCGTGGCCTTCCTCTGGATTATCGAGCTCTACCCTTCGATCAAAACCCGCCTGGACCTCGATGCGGCGCTGCTGTTCATCCCGGCGCTATATGTGGTCGGCATGGCGATCGATCTCGTCGCGTTTGCGGTCGGTTACGTTCCGAAGCACATGCTGCGGCGCCGGCTCGACAAAAAATATGACGCCGCCGCTCGCCCGGGGGGCACACACAGAAAAGTATTCATCATGAGCCGCTCCAGCGAGCTCGCGGAAGAACTGGAGAAACGCAGCAGCCGCGATCGCATCGCCAGAGGAACGTTCGTCAATCTGTTTCCCCTGCTGTATCTGTATGACGTGCATCCGCTGTTTGCCATCGCTTCGCTGGCCTTCACACTGGGCGCGTGGCTATGGTTCGAGGCCCAGAGCTACACGTTCGAGGTCCAGGCGGCCGCGGTTCTCGAGTACCCGAACGCGGCCAACACCGATACAGTTGACGGCGGCGCCTGACAAGACGATGCAATGGGATGTTTGAAGCCACCACGGTCGTTACGATAGTCGCGACTTTCCTGCTCGCGGGCACCGTCAAGGGCGTTATCGGTCTCGGCCTGCCGACGGTCAGCCTCGCCCTTCTGACAGTGGCGCTCGATTTGCCTACCGCGATGGCGCTGCTGCTGGTACCGTCGTTTGTCACCAACTTGTGGCAGGCAGCGGTCGGTGGTAACACCCGAGTCATTGCCCTGCGACTCTGGCCGTTCCTGCTGATGGCCACGGTAACAGTGTGGATTGGCGCGACAGCACTCACCCGTGTGGACGTTGCGCTGCTGTCGGCACTGCTCGGAGGGCTCCTGGTAGTGTACGCGGGCGCAAACCTCAGCGGGTTGCATTTCAGGATCGCGACCCGCCACGAGGTTTGGGCCGGCCCGTTGCTGGGAACGGCCAACGGGATACTGACAGGCATGACAGGCTCGTTCGTCGTGCCGGGCGTAATGTTTCTCCAGGCCATCGGCCTCTCCAGGGATGCGCTGATTCAGGCGATGGGAATGCTGTTTACGGTGTCGACGCTGGCCCTGGCGTTCGCACTGCAGGGCAACGATCTGCTTACCGTCGAGCATGGAATCCTGTCCGTCGCAGCATTGCTGCCCGCAATCGTGGGGATGGTTCTCGGCCGGCGAATTCGGCAGAGCCTCTCCGAACAACTGTTCCGAAAGGTGTTTTTCGCCGCGCTTCTGGTATTGGGCGCATATATCATATCCAGTGCGTTCGGCGTCCTTGCGTGGTAGCCGGCTCGACACGCGCGTTGATATCTGCATGGACGAGTAAAAGAGTGCGAACATGGCACACTATCCAGGCTTGGAAGTGACGAAGGAGCGAGAGATGGCACTTTTGAGCGCCGAGACCCTCGAGATGGGGCTGGACGAGATGCCCGATGGCTCCGCACATCCAGATATGCAGTTACATACCATGAATGCCCGCGTCATAGCGCTGGTGGCGACCGCCAGCGAGTATTGGCTCCTGGCGGGCGATCAGCTGTTTACGGATCTGGACCTGAGCAGGGAAAACCTGCCGTCCCACACACGGCTGGTAGTCGGCACGGCCGTCGTCGTCCCCTACCTGGCATAAAAATCAAGACTGTCAAACACGTCCTGATTGTTGGTTTCATTCTCCTGGTCGCTTACTATTTTGCAGGACACGATTTTGTGAAATTCTACCTGGGTGGAAAGGCGGAGCTGCTGGGCGTTGCGGCGCAAATCAATACGCAATGCAACGCCGACGGATCGTGCCCCACGGAACTTGCCGGTTGGCAGGCGTGGAACGGTGCAGGAGCACCGTTATCCAGGGGCAGCATGCTGTACTTCGTGTCCGCAGGAGAAGGGAATGATGATCGTGACGGGAACGCACAACACCCGGCATTCAGGCTGGTGTACCGCTTTTTCCTGCCGGATCACTGGTTCGAGGCCCGGGGCGGCATAGGCAAATCGGTCACGTCGGGCTGGAAAAGCCGCGAAACCAGTCAGTAAGCCCGCTACGGCTACACGTGAACGGCGTTGCCGGCGCCGTTCGGATTGAGCACTAGGAGCACAGGTGCCCACTGTCATTGCACTATCCACACCAGGAGACGCACTGTTGAAAGCGCGGGCGCCCTACGACTCGACCGGCTCGGAGCTGTTCCTGTCACTGGCCGTCTATGACGATCTGGGGGTGGACGATGTCGCCGAGATCGCCAAATCAGTTGCTGCGACTTTCTCGCCGCTCAATGTGTGGGTCCATGGTATAGGCACGTTCCAGGGCGAAAACCTGATTCTGTACGCGGCCGTATTGATGACGCCAGAACTCCTGGAACTGCACCAGGAACTGCACCATGCGCTGCAACACGTCGGCCCCTCGCGGCCAAACTACACACCGGGGCGCTGGGTCCCACACATAACACTGGCAACCGTCAGCACGGCCAAAAAAGCGGTTTCAGCTTACAGCGAGCTGCTGGCGACGCCCCTGACCGGCGAGTACCATGGCCGCGAACTGGTGCTGGTATCGGGGCCACCGCCCACCGTGGAGGAGCGGTATCAGTTCCGGGGCGGGACCTGACTTGTGACAGCGGACGGTGTTCGTTGCGAAATCAACTTGCAGAAGATCCCGAAGCGCCGTGGGGCGCAGCCGAAGCGGCGATTCGTTGCCTGAATGCGAGACTGGCAGAAATACTTCGACGAGTTCACCCCGGCAAGCGGGTTGCGGGACGAGGCCGCCGCCATTCGGGTTTGCCAGTTGGCCGCACTGGCGGCGAGGCTTGGCACTTACGGCGTGGGGGCGGTGCTACTCGATAGCAATGGTGAAATAGTGGTCGAGGGCCACAATGAAGTCCATGTCAATGCATTCCGCTCCGACCTGCATGCTGAGATGGTGGTTATGAATGCGTTCGAGACCGCTCGGCCGGGCCTCCACGACCTCGACGGCCACACTGATTACGTTCCTCGAACCCTGCCCGATGTGTATGACGCGGCTCATCTTTGCCGGCGTCGGAACGATATTGCACGTCTGCGCAGATCCGCTGGGCGGAATGGTGCAGCGCAAGTCGTCGCTGCCGCCGGTATTTCAGCAGATTACCGCAAGCCTCTCTCAGGTGTGGGGTCTGGCGGACTGTTCGCCGGAGCTGCGCGAGGCCGCGTTCGATATATGGGATCAGAGCAGAGAGGGTCTGGACCGCCGTCTCGTCAGTCGAGGAAATTGGGGTGCAGAAGACGACTGACAACCAGGGTAAGATGCCAGATGACATGCAAGGTGTCCGCATCCGCCCTCTTGCGTTAGCTGACGGACCGCGCTGGGTGAAGTTGCTCGTTGAACGGTAACGCGCGGTGAGCAACGACCCTATGCGCCATGACTCGCCGTCCGGGTACGATTTGCGCCCCGCCCTGCCCGGGGATCTCGATTGGCTGATCGAGCTTCGCACACTGACGATGACCGGTCATCTCGACGTGTCGGGCGAACGACTTTCCCGCGCAGACCACAGACGCCGGGTGCTCGATAGATTTGCCAGCGTTCGCATCGTTACCTTGGCTGATACCGACATCGGCATGCTCAAAGTCGATCGGGACGCCGACAGCTGGCAGCTTGTGCAGATACAGCTGCTGCGCGAGTATCAGCGACTCGGCATCGGCACCCGGATAGTCCGGGAGCTTCTCGCTGAGGCGCGCCGCAGCCAGATAGCGGCGACCCTGAAGGTACTGAAATCCAGTCCGGCGAAAAGACTCTACGAGCGGTTGGGATTCCGCGTTACCGGGGAGGGGGACCAATCGTATGCGCTGCGAATCGATCCCTGAACAGGTGCTGCAGCGCAGTTTGCCATGAGCAAAAGCTTTCTTTATCGATTGTTCGGAATAGGAAAAATACCCGAGCATGCCCTGCAGCAGATACGCAAGGAGGGCGTGGTACTGCAGGACGAAGGAATCGGTGGTTCGGTGACCTTGCGGAAGTTTCGTGCGCCCGGCAAACGCTTCAGCTGGCGGCGCAACTGGTTCAGCGGCTCCGTGGTGCTTACGCGTGAGCACTTTCTGGCCTTCAAGTTTTCCCAGCCGGTGGTCGGCGTTGCCTGGCATGACCACAAACTGAAGGCGCTGAATTGTTTTCTGGTGAATGAGAATACGCTTTGCGTCGCGTTCGATGCGTCAACGTTTCGCGATGACTGGTCGGGTGATATAGAACTCAGATTCACGACACCTCTGGCGCAGTCCTTCTTGCAGAAGATCAAGCAATACGGCGCATGAGCGGGTATCGGGGATGCTGATCGTTTGCCTGCCTGGCCCGCCTGGCAGAGCAGAAACATGCATTGCGGCAACGCATGGTTGATCTGATCGAGTTCGATACGCAACGCCTGTGGTTGCGCCAGTGGTGCCCGGCGGACCGTGAACCCTTTGCCGTGCTCAACGCAGACCCGCAGGTGATGGAGTTCTTTCCGGCGCCGCTCGAACGCATGGAAAGCGACGCGCTGGCAGACCGTTGTCAATCGCTCATCGCCGAGCGCGGCTGGGGCTTCTGGGCCGTCGAAACCCACGCAACACGCGAGTTCATCGGATTTGTCGGGTTGCATACGCCGGCTGCCGCGCTGCCGTTTTCTCCATGCGTCGAGGTTGGCTGGCGGCTGGCTTTCCCGCACTGGGGCAAGGGTCTCGCCTCGGAAGCGGCCCGGGACGCGCTGCGTGTGGGTTTCGAAATCCTTGGATTCCCCGAAATTGTATCGTTCACGCCAGTGTGCAATCTCAGGTCGCGTGCTGTAATGACACGATTGCACATGCGGGAGGCGGCCGATACGTTCGATCACCCCTCGGTACCGGAAGACAGCCCGCTTCGCGAGCACTGCCTGTACCGCATGTCGCGCGAGCAGTGGCTGGCCTCTCTCCCTGAGGAAACCGTTCCTTGAGCTGCGTATACAAGAAAGCCTTTCTACCCTTGGGGAGAGAAAGAGTTGGATAAGGTGAACGGCAAGCGAAGAGCCCTTACCCCTGGCCCCACGGGAAGAGGGGAATGAAGATGGCCTCTGTCCCGGAGGAGACCTTTGCGTAAGGAGCACAAATGAACATAGCCCTTCTCCTCTCGGAGAGCTTTGCATAATCCCCTCTCCCTTGAGGGAGAGGGGATGACTAATTGTGCAAAGGTCTCTCTCGGGAGAAGGGTTGGGATGAGGGGCGCTCCGGCAGGGGAGAGAGGTAAGGGCTATGTTGCGAATAACCGAAGGCCATTCAGGCGCGGACCTTCACGAAGTACGCAAGCTTTTTGAGGAATATGCGGCCTCACTGGGGATCAGTCTTGATTTCCAGGACTTTGACAGCGAACTCGCCGGGCTTCCCGGCGATTATGCGCCGCCTGCGGGATGTCTGCTCATCGCACGATGGCGAGAGCAGGTGGCTGGATGTGTCGCACTGCGACAGTTCGGGGACAGGATTTGCGAGATGAAGAGACTATATGCCAGGCCGCCGTTCCGGGGATTGAAGATCGGCAGGTCCCTGGCGGAGGCTGTGATTGAGCGCGCTTGTGCGATCGGTTACGAGCACATGCGCCTGGACACGCTTCCCGCTATGCGCAGCGCCAGGAACCTGTATTCTTCGTTGGGGTTTCGGGAGATCGACAGTTATCGCTACAACCCGATTGAGGGCACGGCGTTCATGGAACTGGCGCTGGGCGATGTTTCCCACCCCTGACCGCGAAATCTGGCTGTCTGGTCTGACCAGTAACGGCCGGACCACGAGCGGATGTTCGATATCACGGGTGAGTGATTACACGGCATGGCCCAACCGTACCTCCGAAGACTGGAAGATTTTTTACAGGCACTCGACGGTCACGGCTTCGATACGCCCGACATCCGCTGCCAGCACTTTTTCAGCGGCGCCGCTTTGTACTTTCGGGGACACATTTTCTGTTCGCTCACCCCCGTGGGATTTGCCGTCAAGCTCGCCGGGCAAAACCGTGAACAACTGTTGCGGGATGGCACGGCGCAACCGCTGCGCTATTTTCCCAACGCACTGGTGAAAAAGGACTATGTACTGTTACCGGAAGCCGTGCTCGAACGAACGTCGGCAGTGTGCGATTATCTGCACAAGAGCATCGATTACATGAGCACCAGCACCTGAGATGGGCCGGGCGCTGGTAATGGCCCGTGCTAATTCCGGGCATGCTGACGCATCGGTACAACGCGCGTAATGTATGTCCCTGGTTCTCAAGCCGCCACAAACCGAAAGGTCAATAGCAGTGCCCGAAATAAACTTCATGGTCAAAGGGTCGGCCGCAGACCCCTACGAAGTCACCTTCCTGAAAAGCGACGACAACCTGCTGGTCTTCTGCACCTGTCCGGCTGGCGAGAACCGGCGTCACTGCAAACACCGGGTCGCAATCATGAACGGTTCCAGCCAGAACGTCGTCAGTGGCAACAGTGATGACATCGCGACGGTGCAGACCTGGTTGACGGGAACAGATGTCGAAACCGCGTTGCGCGAATTCAACAGCGCCGCAGGTGGCGGTGATGCAAAAACCCTGACCGCAGCGAAGTCGAAGCTGGCGCGCGCGATGAACGATTGACCGCCCCCGGTAAGGCGCGCGCTGCGCAAAAAGCCTGTATACTGCCGCCCCCTTGTGGAGATGCCTGGACATAACCGATCGCAAGCCGCACAGTCGACGACGCGACTTCCTTAACTGCTGACGAAGACAATGGATAGCGCACAACTGATCGCTGAGCATCTTGGACAGATCAAGGCACTGCTGATACTGGCCATATTGATTCTGGTCGTCATGTTTGCGGTCTGGTTGGTGGCAACCCGCTCGCTCAGCAACACCATCGCATCGGCCTTCAGCAACGATGGCAACCACGCGTTACGCGAACACATCGCCGAGTTGCTCGACCAGGGTAAAACCGATGCAATCATCGAACTTACCAGCGAACACCTGCGCAGCCACCCCGATGATGTCACCATGGTCTGGTATCGTGCCCTGGCGTTTTACCGCAAGGGCTCGCTGCACGAATCACAACGTCAGTTCAAGAAAGTGCTCGAGCTGGCACCCGATTGGGAAGCATCGGTGGAGCCGTATCTGGAGCAGCTGGTGCTCAAGCTCCGCGACGGTGCGCCCAAGCTGGTGAAATAGCACGCTCGCGCCCGACGCCGCCGCTGACATGGGCGCGACCGAAACTGAGGCGATTCGCCGCAACGTGCTGGAGAAACTGCAAAAAGCCGCACTCCTACTGGCACCGCTGGAACGTTTCAGTCTGATCGCGGTGCTGGCACTTTGCACGGTATTCGCCATGAGCGTGTTCGAAATTTCGATATTCGCTGGCGACACATACCTGATTCCCTCGCTCGTCGGTGTGCTGTGGCTGCTGTCTCTATACAGTTTCATCGTATGTTTTCGTTCATTGCCTGAAAATGACGATGCGCAGGGGAGATTGTTGGCGCGTATTCGCTTCAAGTTGCTGCGTGCCGTCTACTGGGCGATTGCCCTTTTGTTATTCGGCGTCAGTGCCGGCGTGCTGCTGCTGTCAGTACGTTTTTTCAACATTTTGTCCGCATAATTGGCGGCGAAGTTCACTTCTCCTGCTCACGATACGTCAGTATTCGACTTGCCGATTCACAGCCGCTCTGTTGTCCGGATTGACAGGCTGTTGGTACTATTGGCATGCAACACAAACTCAACGAAGCGTCGTTTGCAGGCACGCTGAATACGCCGCTGCTGGGAACAGTTACGATGTACGAATGGCATCTGTACATTCTGAGGACGCGCCACGGCACGCTGTACACCGGCATCGCGACCGATGTCGCACGGCGCCTGCTGGAGCACACGGGCAGCCGCACCCGCGGGGCTAAGTATCTACGTTCCAGGATGCCGTTGAAGCTCGCCTATCAGACAAAAATCGGTGATCAGGCGCTGGCGCTGAGAGCGGAACGGCAAATAAAAAGGCTGCCCAGACAGCGCAAGGAGGATATCGTGACGGCCAGCCCCGATAGCGAGCAGCTCCTGACGATGCTTGGCATCGTACCGACGGCGTGATACAGACGAAACGTCGCGCCCGGATGTTCTACAACGTTCACGCGCGGTGATCGATGGCGACACTCGACCTGACCATGGCGACGAACGTGCTGGTTGGCAAACCCGCAACACGGTTACCGAAACGGCGATTGAAACAGATCTCCGCATTGCTGCGCGAAATACCGGAAGTACGCGAAGCGCATGTACCCGAGATATTTGCGCTCGGCATCATGCAGACACCGCGCGGCGTGCTGTTCGTGGTCATAGAACCCGACACCGCGATCGACGCCGTCACGATGCGCATCGACGACGCACTGGGCGCAATTCTTAAAAAGCGCGAACAGCTGGATGTCTGGCCGGTTTCCACCGAGCATCGTCTCATCGGCACAGTCCGGGAGACCGAATGCCTGGTGGGCTGGCGAGATTGATTTTGCGCTGCTCGACCGCGCAGGGTACGCAGCAACTGACTCGTGCCTCGCACGTGATCCTTGGCGAGGCGCGAAATCGCACGTTCTTTATGGGACAGGGCACCAGGGACTGACGTTATGCCGGTACAGCTCATTCGATTGCGGGGCGTTCATGAGGACGAAGCCCGGGAACTGCGCGAGCTGCTGGAAACCCACGGTATAGACTTTTACGAAACGCCGGCGGGCAATTGGGGTGTCTCGATGCCGGCCATATGGCTACGTGACGAAACCGAGCTGGCGCAGGCACAAGCCCTGTTGAACGACTACCAGGCGCAGCGCACTGCGCGCGTACGCAACGAATATCGACAACTGAGAGAGGCCGGCGAACACAGAACGTTTCTGCGCGAGTTGCAGGCCCACCCCGCACGGATCATCGCGTACCTGGTGATTGTTGCGATCATCCTGTACTTCTCCACGATACCGTTCACTGAAATCGCCGGTTAGCGGGTAACGCGTGCCTTTCACACCCCTGCACATGGGTCCCGGCCTGCTGTTGAAAGCGCTTTTACACGGCAGTTTCAGCCTGCTCGTATTCGGCTGGGCGCAAATCATCATGGATCTGCAGCCGTTGTTCGTGTTGATAAGCGGCACCGGCCACCTGCACGGATTCTCCCACACCTACCTCGGCGCCACGCTGATCGGGGTGTTTTGTGCGGCAACCGGAAAATTTCTGGGGGAGTTCACGCTGCGACAGATCGACATCCCATGGTACCGGCACAACAGGATTCTCTGGCGCGTTGCGATGTTCAGCAGCTTCCTCGGCACCTTCAGCCATGTCGCCCTTGACAGCATCATGCACTTCGACATGGCACCGTACTTCCCGTTTTCAGACGGCAATCACCTGTTGAGATTGATGTCTGTGGATGCATTGCACAGATTCTGTATCTATACAGGCACTGCGGGTATTGGTGTGTTTTTTCTGCTGAATCATCTCATCATAAGGCGCAAATCCCGGACCGCCCCCGCGCAACGCCGGCCATAGCACCCGTGCCGATGATACGGCATCGGCACGTCGGTGCGGCACCCAAGTATCGTTTTCAGTACTCTCGCCGTACTATTGGCAATCCAACTGCGAGGTTGATCTCATGTGCCGGAACATCAAGACCCTGTTCAACTTCGAGCCGCCGGCAACCGACGACGAAATCGACGCGGCCGCTTTGCAATTCGTCAGAAAAATCAGCGGTTCCACAAAACCGTCCACACCGAATGAGGAAGCTTTCCACAATGCGGTTGCAGAGGTATCAGCCGCTGCGAAGGCGTTACTCGAATCGCTGGTCACCACCGCTGCGCCACGCAACCGGGAAGTCGAAGCAGCGCGCGCCCGAGAACGCGCAGCACAACGGTTCGGCCGCTGATCCTTGTCAACCGGATGATTGAAACCGCGCTGGTCGCCTTCACGACTTTTTTTGCCACTATCGGGCCACTGGACGTGGCAGCGATGTTTACCGCTATGACCCCTTCGAACACGGCCCAATCGCGACGCGCAATGGCTGCGCGCGGGACACTCATCGCCGCAGTGATCCTGCTCGTCTTCGCGTTGATCGGCGAAGTGCTGCTAGACAGTCTCGGGATATCCATCGCGGCGTTGCGCGTCGCCGGCGGCATTCTTCTGTTGCTGATAGGCATCGATATGGTCTTCGCGCGCAGTTCCGGCGGGACCACGGCCACACCTGAAGAAACGCGCGAGGGAGCAACCAAGCCCGACATCTCGGTGTTCCCACTGGCGACACCTTTGATCGCCGGGCCCGGCGCCATGGGTGCTGCGATCCTGCTGATGGCCGACAACAGTGGCGACTGGCTGTTGCAGGCCATCGTAGTGGGTGCCATGTTTGCCGTGCTGTTGTTGACACTGGTCGGCATGCTGCTGGCGAATCAGGTGCAACGGCTGTTCGGCGTCACCGGCATGCACGTGATCAGCCGGGTTTTCGGGGTGCTGCTGACGGCGCTCGCTGTGCAGTTCGTATTCGACGGCATCGCCCAAAGTGGGCTGTTGCAGGCTGGTTGAGCTGCACGTTTCTCCGGCATACTTGAGGTTTTCGGCTTACCGGGCATCGTCGCCCGGTGGCGCCGGAAGGACACTATGAGCATCAATCGAGTCTGCGTTTTCTGCGGATCGCGCCCCGGGAATCGACCGGAGTACACGTTGGCGGCGCACGCGCTGGCCGAAGAGATGCTCAAACGCGGCATCGGATTGGTGTACGGTGGCGCCAGTGTCGGCATCATGGGCGAACTCGCCGACGCAATCGTTGCAGCTGGCGGCGAAGCGATCGGCGTGATTCCCCAGTCGCTGGTGGAGCGGGAAATCGCCCATCCGGGTCTAAGCGAGCTGAAAATCGTCAGTTCAATGCATGAACGCAAGTACGTGATGGCGGAACTGGCGGACGGCTTTATCGCCCTGCCCGGCGGCCTCGGCACACTGGACGAGTTGTTCGAGGCGCTGACCTGGGCACAGCTGGGATTCCACGCCAAACCCTGCGCGCTGGTGAATACCAGCGGCTATTATGATCATTTGTCGGCCTTTCTCGACCATGCGGCGGCGGAAAAATTCGTCAAGGGTAATCACCGCGAAATGTTGTACATCGAGGCGCAGCCCGCACGGATACTCGAACTGTTCGCGGAGCACCCTGTCGCTGGATCACTTTGATGGACGCGTAAACACGGGCGGTGAAGACGATGATCGATCCAAAAACCAGGCGTTCGCTGACCTCGAGTTTCGGCGCGCACGGAACAGTGGCCCTCGCCGTCGTACTGTTCGCTCCCTTTGCGCTTACCGCGGCCGGGGTTTTCTACTACACGCTTGCCCTTAGCGCCA
>Ga0224508_10002003_pt1 | contig 17804 bp, 17 predicted proteins | sample SF_Jan12_sed_USG_4_FD_170157 | JGI IMG/M metagenome (GOLD analysis project Ga0224508, IMG submission 170157) | Sediment microbial communities from San Francisco Bay, California, United States - SF_Jan12_sed_USGS_21 | ecosystem: Environmental > Aquatic > Marine > Sediment | place: USA... | reverse complement strand
TGGTCGCATCGTTTCGGTCGTGGTGGGCGTGCCAGTGTTTAACGGATGACCAGTTAAGGCGAAGTTCGCCCTCCGGACGATCAAAGTAGAATATGTCCTGTATGGGGTTAGATAACTCATCCGTACCGTCGCCTCCGTCAAATCGATAGATCCCGCGGTCGTCCAGCATGTAGACGAATCCATCTACACTCAGCCAGCAGCGATTATTGACGCAGCCTCGCCTTGCACTCAAGAATACGCCACCATCGAGAATTGGATCCTGGAAGAACGTGACCCGATAAATGTGGCGTCGCTGGACCGCATACAGGTAACTCTGCGTGCTGATTAGTGCAGTACCTTCATCGTCTAGGTCATCACTAGAGGCGATCTTGATCCCCTGTGTAGCACGCCATGAGTCTGGCTCCAGTGCCTCGCTATAACACAATAGATGCCGTCGATCGGTCGTTGCCTGGATGGAGTATGTCAGAAACTTGCCCGATAGTTCCTGGTACTCTTCCGACAGCGTAAGTGTTTGTGTATCTGTGTCGACATCGTCGATCAGGTAAAACTTCTCTGCTTTGTCAATGAACAGCAATCGATTCACCATCGATGATGTCCACGCTGTACCGATGCCTGTTATTATTGCGCTTCCGTTGGTCGCCTGAATCATCCCCTCGTCATAGGTCGCGGCCCCGTATAGCCATAGTCGATTTTGATAGAACGAAATCAGTGGTTTGTCGTCGGGGGGGATTCCATGGAAATTGACAATATTCAGCGTGCCTGAGCTATCAAAGAAGGGTACTATTTCTGACAACCGCAAGGCATCGTCATCCTTCGTTGATGTGAACTCGGTTGTCGTTAAGTCTGTCGTATCGATGTCAACGTAAAACAGCAGGAACGAACCCGCCGCATTGCGAAGGATCTGGCGTCGTGCGATTTGGCTGGGTATCGGTGCCGCGGCTACGTTCGTATACAGGGCAGTCGTCGATTCCTCGGTGTTCACCTCCGCTGACGAGGCCGAGACGTTTGATACGTTTCCGTCGATGTCCACGAATCGCACATAGGCCCGATAGTTACCCGTAATGTTGCCGCCTGTGCCTGCAAATGCCAGCGTTGGCCCTGTTATTGGCGCCGGCACTCCTGCTGTAACCACGGTAGGCGTTAGCCCGTCCCACTTGATGAGTGGGCTGATCCCGTTGGCCATATACATGTAGGAGTTGTCGGCCTGTGCGTATTCATAGAGGTGTGTTCGGTTGACAGCCGTAGCCAGGGTGCCAGATACGTTCAAGGTAGCGGTCTGCGAGAACACCAACGTTTGTGATGGTGCCAAACCTCCAGCCGACATTAGGTAGAAATGAAGCATTTACTCTTTGCCGCCATCTCCTGCCAGCATCAGTCCGATTGCTGCCATGAATTCAGCCACCAAGATATTCCAATCCGCAACAGTCTCTGGGTTTCCGTCGAAGATGGCAGTCATGGCCGTCCCTACAGCCATCAGGATGATGGCGAGTCCCGCAAACGTTGTATTGCGGTCGCTGATAAACGCTTTCTTGATCATTCCGGTTTCTTTCTTAATGCGTTGAGTAACTCTAGCAGCTGGCGATCTTCGTCGCTAACCAGATCCAGGTCTTCCGCCCTAGTATAGGGTTTTGTGAACTCGTGCATTCCGGGACGACCACGCAACATCTCAATGAGTTTCTGCTGGGCTTCGATTTCTCGCATCTGCTGCACATTAATGTCAGTAATGCGACCGCCAGTGCCAACGTTAATCAACTTCTTGACTACACCTGTAAGGGGTTCATCTGTAAGGGTTCGCAGTTTCGACAACGGACCACCGACCATGGACCACAGGATATTTTCCATGCCGCCGGCCTTCAGGCCTTCCAGTGTAGCTGGGGTTTTGGGGACTTCTTTCCCTGTAATGGAGGTAATGATATTGCCAACGTTGGAGTAGATCCTTGCTAAGCCTCCATCCAAACGCTGAAGATCGCGTCCATCAAACATCCGTACGCCTGTTGCCGACTCAATGACAGACTTAGGTAATGGATGCATAGATCCACCTAGCCCTCGCAGGGTGCCGGAAAGAGTGCCGCCAATAAACGGCATAAATCCTTGTCCGGATGGGCCTAACTTAAACGGTTCTGTTGCACCCTCTGCGGGTAGGTCGATTTGCTGCAAGAACTTTTGATTGCCTTCGGCGTCTTGTTCTCCAAGAGGAATCGCCAATCCTTGCGAAGCAACTCGATCAGGTACGTATTGATCGCTGCCGCTGCCAGCTAATCGATTTTGGGCGCGAATAGTCTGGGCGATCTTGCCGCCAGGCTTTTGCATGATCTCCTTCAAAGTGAATGGCAACATTTGCCGCGTCCACTTGTAGAAAGGAAACACCCTAGTGAGGTAGTTGCGTTCTGTGTCAGTGTAGTTTCTCCATGAGTAATCTACCTGCAGCGCATTAGTTTTTAGTGCAGCCTCGGCGGGTTCTACGCCGTGTTCCAGTTGGTGGAAAAAAGCAGTCCCACGATTGCTTGACTCCACCATTCCGTTAATTCCCTCGCCAGCCTTCATGAGACCAAATCGCGTGTCTTGTTGTGCGGCCCCCGCACGGAACACATGAAACTGTTCTGGAAATGTCTTAGCCTCCCCTACACCCCGGACATGGGTTGGGTTAAACGAAAGGCCCTCTTCGAGTGCTAAAGCCCGGCGTCCAGTCTGCTTCGTAAAACTACCCAGCTGTTGTGCAAAAGTATCGCCAGGAAGTTCCTCCCTGACCGGCATCTTCTGAGGCGTGACTTGACTGATTCGTTCAGGCCGGAGGGCACCCGTTTCGATGCTGCCAAGATTATCGCCGAGTACATTGTGCCGGTACGCAATGTCCTCAAGGATTTTAGTAGCGTCTTTGTCGTTCAGTTTCTTTAAAGCTGCCTCTGTTTTCCCGTTTCGGTATTCCTTAACAAAGGCATCCCTCTCCTTGGCCTTCATCTTGCGGGTTTTTGCTAACACGCTTTCCGGTAGCACTTCTTGCTGTGCCCTGTCTATTACTTCGCGGCGAACAGCTGACCACTGAGATGCCCCTTGGATATCTTTACCTGCCCAAAAGTCCCATGAGTCCCTCAAGGACTTAAGGCTGAAGTTCCCCGTAACCCAGTTGTTGTATTGCCCCGCGTACCAGTTTCGAACAGCGAATGCCGACAGAGGTGGTATTGAGTTCAGGACAGTATTGACTGATTTGAACCACGATGTGTAACTGTCAATGCCTGCCCAAAATGCGTTGTGCTGCTGGGGTGAATGGGCTTCATGAACTCTCTCTAGGGTGTCGACTAGTTCGGTTGGAACAATGAGAGACTCAACTTCCCTAAGGATGTCGTCGTTGATTCCCTTGACGTTTTTTGTAGCTGCTTCAGTAGCGTAGTTGTCAAGGAACTTGTGGACTGGCTGAGGCTGGTCCTTGATGAGGTCAAGCACTTCACGAAACGGTGTATTACCGGGTGTATCCCATAATCCCAGCTTATTCAGGATGCCTTCAGGGATAGGCAAATCTGACTTAGCACCGTAGCTGACGATCTCACCGGCCTCATCCACTACATCGTCCAGTTGTGCAAATGGACGCATCCCCGCTTCCTCGACAAGGGTCCGGTGGATTTCAGAAAGGGCACCAGCTGTTTCGTCTCCCGCTATTAAGGATAAATTACGTTCCTGCAACATAGACTTGATCGATGTGCCGCGATCGCCATACGCCCCGAAGTCATCCGCTGCGTGCATCGCAAATAAACGTAGTGCGCTTTTGGCTACGTTCGTTGATTCCCAGCCTCGAATCATGCGGTTTTCAAGGTCGATCAAGGGGTCATTGCCATAAAGACCGGCGACCCGTTCGTCACGAGTGTACTTGGCCAGTTCATCCGCTAACTCTGTGTATCGATCTCCCACTGAACCATCTGGCTTGGTATATCTGCGTGTAATCCGTTCGCGCGGAGACACCCATTGTTTCGTAAGCGGCCCTCCACTGGTCTCCACGACTGGTGCCCTGGTCCTCCACGGTTCTGGGAGAGTACCCTTTCCCCAATGTTTGTTGAGGTGTCGAACAATGTCACCTCTAACTGCTGCAATCGCCCCGGTCTTTTGGGTAACGGATAGCGGTATGCGTCGACTCCTGTCCTTGTGGCCTGCTTGTTCTAGTAAGTCCTTGTACTTGTCAACCAAGTCATTAAGGACTTTGCTGTGATCCGAAACATCGTTAACTGCCTCAAGAAACTCAACGGTCCCTCGAGGGGCACCTTCAAAGGCAGAGATTCGCTGGATATTATTTGCATCGGCTGTCGACGACACTCTGCCGGTTTTACCTGATGCACCCTTAGCCACACGGGCGAATTCATTAGCCCGAGTTACGTAATAGATACTATGATATCCCTTATCCATCAGTCCTTCAGCAGCATATTCGGGTACATCATTTCCAATTTTATGATTCACCCTTACCATGTCGTCGCGCTGTTCGCTGTACAGGTGGAGGAGTTTCTTGGCCGGTTCTGGATCGGCGCCTGCGAGAAGGTAAGCCGTTTCAACAGCTTGATCTACTTCGTCGTTTAGCGGATTAGCTACCTCTAGGTATTGCCTTAAGGCGTTGTCGTCTTTTCCTAGTTTGCCTCCAGCCTCCTCTCTAAGCCGGAACATCTCGCGGATCTTTGCCTTTGCTGCTACACGCGATTCTAGATCGGCATTTCCAGAGATTCGCATTAACCGTTGCCCTAGCTTCGAAAACTGAGACGTAACTCCCTTGATTGCTGGTTCGAATACGTACTGGACCCCTTGCCCAACCTTTGAGTGGACTATGGCATCGGCGATCTTGTCCGAAAACTCTGCAACCCTCTCTGCTTTAGCTCCTTTGCCAACGCCTTTACCAAAGTATTTAAAGGATGTGCCTAGACTGTCGCCCTCCAGCGTCCTGAGTTGCTCAAAGGCTTCGCCAGATTTCAGTCCGCTTTTCAGTTGCATGGGTTTGTGAATGTAATCCTTCAGCCCTAGCGCCTCGGCTGCACCCTCGTCTAACCGCTGTAGGTTTGATTTACCGACACTCTTGAATGAGTCTGCCTCGGCAGCCAACTTCAATACATCGTCGCCACCACCACCAACCCGCAGTCCAGCCTTACCTCTGCCGATTGCTGATAAGTACTCAGGCTTGTGTAAGAATTTGCTGACTTTACCCAGCTTTGATAATGCCGTAGCGCCACCGCTTAAGTATGTCAGTGGATCTAGCCCGATCTCCAGCGCCAATCCAGCACCAAAGTTTCCCCAATTGTCGTCGCTGCCAACAAATCCGTGATGACGGGCCAATTCTCGGCCAGTAACCCTTTTCGATTCATTGAGGGGGTCGATGAGTTGATCGAATGGGTTTTCGCCAGCCAGAACATCACGAAGGGAGCCGGCACCGGAGTAGGTATCAAGGACCGACCCAATGCCACCGAGAACACTACCGCCATAACCGAACAGATCCCGCATAAGAGAGTTCTGTTCTTCCTCCGAGAACGCAGGCGAGGATGCTGTGCGTAGTCCAGCTTGCAAACCTGGCTGCAGGCCATAGGCCGCCAATACTTCTGGGGCTAATGCCATGGTCCAGTTACCTATTGCTCGCCACGTAAGCTTTTAATCAAGGCTTGTGATTCTTGCCTTTGTCGTTCGTCTACCTTGATTCTTCCCATTTCGTTTATTTGCTTTTTCATGATGTTAGGCATGAGGGGATTGTGTTTGAGATACCATGGTAAGTGGCGGTAGGCTTCAGGCTTGCTGCGTTGCTTTGCTAATAAAGACAAGGCTAAGTCCTCTAGCCTTTTGTATTCTTTTCCCAGTTGCGCTTGGTCTGAAAGAGGTTTTATTGCGCGAAGTTCGTTAATTATGCGGTCAGCAAATGCCTCGGAACTTTCACCGTCAGCTGGCCCAGCCTTAGCATCCACCTCGACTGCCGCAATTCTTTGCTTTGTACCCTCTCGATCAGCCAGCTCTCCCGCAAGTGCTTGTCTCGCTGCTTCGAGTTCAACTTCAGCCAAATCTTGCTGTAGCTCAGTTGTCCTGGAACCGATAGTAGACCGCAGCTGATCAGCTCGTGCTTTATCCAAATCGGCCCCAGCCTTAGACTCTCTGTCAGCCTTAAGTGCCTGTGCATGCCGCAGTCGCGTGGCAGAGTCAGCCATATTAATATTTCTGTGTTCAATTTCGCCTTTACTATTCCTTTGCGTTTCCATAATGCGACGATCACTGTCATTAGGGCCATGGTACTCCCACCACTGGTTTCCTAATTGCCCTTCCATGTACGCTTTGTATTGTTCTGGCGTTTGATGACGCTGCGGAATTCGACCAGCTAAATTATTAGCCGCAACTCTTTTAGCCTCTTCTTGTAGTGCATGTGACTCTCGTAACTCTTCTATGCCTACCCCTGAACGTAACTGCCCTTCCATCGCGTCTAGTAAGGGTGCCTGTAACTCAGCTGGAGGGGCAGATGCTGCTTCTCTAATTGCTGCCCGAGACGGAATACCACCCGGTCCTATTTGTCCACCCAGCAAGGGTTCCAATAACCCACCAACCTCGCGAAGGATCTCCTGATCAGACGGTGCCGACATGGGTTCGCCACCTACAGCTGCCCGAGACGGAATACCACCCGGTCCTATGGCACGCATGTGGGGATTTTGTCCACCCAACAAGGGTTCCAGAAACTCACCAGCTTCTGCAAGAACATCCGCCAAGGATGGCGGAGGTGTTCGGCCTCTAGCATCGCGACGGCTACGCCCAGCCATTAACTCTTCATAAGGAGAGGTATTGCTGTATGATCCGTATGGATATGCCATTGTTGGTAACCTTAAAAATACGTATTGAACTTACTGGGCTGGAACGTTGGTGCGCCAATTTGCGGGCCAGTTCTTCCAGTTGTTCTTGTTTCTCGCGGAAGAAGGCTAGCTAATGCGTTAGCTAAAGACGCTTGATGACTTATATCTGTACGACGCAAATCGGTAGCAGCATTAATTCTGCCCTGCTGCTGCTGTGCCCTGCCTTCTTCTATTCGCCTTTGTAGGTCTGCTATTTGTGCCGTGTAACCTCTGTCATGCCCCAATAAATCTCGCCTTGCGCTTTCGGCAATATCACGACCTAAGTGTGTTGCTCGCTGTGCTGCTGCTTCTTGTCGTTCTGCTACAGCATTCCGGTTTGGTGATGTGCCCGCAAACGTAGACCCCGGATTGGCAATTGTTCTCAGAAGTCCTGGCTCTTGCTGCACTGCATTAGCTGCAAGATTTTGCAAGATTCCAGCAATGCCACCTTCAGGACTTCCGCTTTGATTTAAAAACCACTGCGGAAATGGATTTCTTTGATCTTCGGTTAAGTCACTAAACGTTGTGGCTTCAGGAAGCTGATCAAGGCTTTCGTTAAACGTTGACAAGGGCATATTTTCCAATTGCCCAACAAGGGTATTAGCAGCCCGAGTTGCTGTAGGGCCCAAGGAAACTCTAGACCGAGAGCTACTAAAGCCAGAACCACGTGGTGCAACGCCCATGATTTACTCCTTATCGTGCAGAATGGCACTTATTGTACTGTACTTAGGGATGTTTTTTGAGAACGCTTTTAGCCCAACGACTTAGACGATTTAGCTTTTCCTTGCGTTTGCCACAGTTACAGGGCTTTCTTAGCCATGCTGACACTCTTTCCTCGGTAATACCTACCTTCTTGAGTGCCTGTTCAATATGGTCCCCCAACTCTAGCCGTGGAGGTTCATAGCACGGAGGCCTGTCTTTTTTCCACGGGTCATTTGGGATTAGGGCAGGCTTCCCTGCTGCACGAAGCTTGTTGAGTTCTCGACCTCGTTCTTCAATTTCTTCAAAGGTGGGAATTTTCATTTAGAAATTCAACACTGGGACTCCGTTTAATTCCCCGTTCGCATCAACAGAGTCTCTCCAGTTCAGAGGAAAGTTTGCGAAAATCGTTCCCACTACTTGCTGGTTGCGAAGCTCAACCGTAGCCCCTAGGGCACTTGTGCCACAAAACGATGTGCCTGTTGCATTAGTTGCACTAGGACCGGTGTTGCACACCGTGCCATCTGTCCCGTATCCGCAGGTCGTGAAGCTAAGTATCTCCACTGACCAAAACGGAAGAAAAGGAAAGCTGCCTTGAACGCCAGTAAACGTTCGCCAAGTCAAGGTAAATGACCCCGTTGGATCAGTAGGAAATAACCCATCACAAAGCGTTCCGTTTTCTGATGTGCAAGGATCCCTGCTAGAAACCGTGCAAGTAAATTCATCTGATGTGCCGATGGTTGTTGTTCCGTCTCCGATAATCAACGCTACGGACCCTTGATCATTGTTTCCTTTGCAGTCAAACGGAGCTTCTGTTGTTTCTACAGCACATATCGATGTGATGTACACTCCTACAACTACCGTAAATGGCGACACTTCATCTCGATTAAAGGCTACTCGTAGGACATCGCCTCGCCGCGCAAATGTTCTCTCTGGAAGAAAAGGTGGGTCGTTAGGGTCAACCGTACATACATCCAAGTCTTGACCCGCAAACTCTGCAACATAAGCCGCTTGCCTGCCACCTGAACCCGACCCTACCCCGAACCTGCCAAAGGGCAGCTTTCCTCGTCCCGTAACAGATGGACCGCCTGTAGTGGTGTAGATCTCGTCGTTGATATTGGTAAGCAACTGGAACGGGTAATTGATCGTGTATTCACACGTGGGTTCCAGAGGTACTTCTTGCTTGCCCATCTACAGCCACACTGGAACTTGGATGTAATTTGCCGCACCTGCCACAACTCTTGATTCTGTTAACTCAGGCTGCCCTTCGCTATCAATCGTTAGTGTTACTGTAATATCAGTCCTTACTATCCGAGAAGCGATTGTCCATGTGTCCTCTGGTATGGTTTCATCGACATCAATCTGCAGCTGAAGTGCTATGCCATCGACAGGATCCTGATCTTGGCTACCCCCAAATGGATCGTAAATTGAGCTTGCTACCCCAAACGGATATAGCTGTACGTTGTATGTTGAAACACCCAGCGGACCGATGGTCGCACCAGTACTTGGTGGATCAACTGCAATCCTCGTCCCGACTAAACACGGCACGGCAGACCTGGCATACTCCGTCCTCGTGGTAACAGTCGTGCCACCAATATCTGGATCAGGATCCGTATCAGGTGGTTCGCCTGGCGGAAAGTCAGGATCCCCAGGGGGTTCGTTGATGACGGTCGTGTCATCGTTTTCATCGGTAAATTCGATGATTTCAGGATCAAGATCCCGTAAACGCTGAAGAACGTTCCGCAGATTTTGCGCAAAAACGTTAAGCCCCATGGCTTCCCAGTTAACCTGTTCGCCCGTTGACGCCCAGTTTCTCGCAAGCCAAGTAAGGCCATACAACCTGAAAGGCATTAAGAGAATTAAGGGCATGAGCTAGAAAACCTTTCCGAAAATCGCAAAGGTGTCAGCGTTTGCGGGGGCCACAGGCCACGCATTGGTGGTGATTGTGTTTTCACTCTCGTCCCAGTCAATCACCTGACGACATAACCCTAGATTTGTTCCTGACGTAAACAGACAAATTGCAGAATTGTAATGATCATCCGTTGTCACCAAACCTGCTGCGCAAATCCATGATGTCGTCGTAGCACTGGCGTCATTGACGGTTCCTGTTGTTGCCATGCCTTCGGAAAACAACGCCAAAACAGATGCTGCCGTAGCGTTGGAATTCAACTGGACGGCATTAGTTGCAGCAACGATGTCTGTTCCGTGCTTAATCCCTACGCCCGACAACTTATAGACGCTTGTTGTGTCAGGATTCGTAATCCAAGCACGGTCCACGGTAGCATCTTTATTTGTGCCGTTGTAAGCGGTTATCGTTCGCGTTTGACCAACCCCAGTTCCGCGAAGAATCTCTACCTGCATTCCGTTGTGGAGATCATCTGTTGCCGACGCACCTGCCCTTAAGCGAACCGTGGTCGATGTTGCAGCCTGAGCTACTCCAGTTTCAGGGCTATCTTCAAAAGGCACATCAGCATAGAAAGCCCACGCGTCTGCCGAGGTTACATATATCGCAGCATTCGTATCTGTCGTCAGCTCAGCAGCAGTTAAATCGAGGGTATAAGTTCCCGACGATCCTATCTCCGTTACTGTCGCCGCAGGCGAACCATAGGCTGCACTATCGAGACTTACAAACGCATTCAATCCTGTTGCCCCAGTTACGAGGGCATGCGACGTATCCCTAAGAGGGAACGTTATCCGATACGCAGCGTTCCGCACGCATCGTAAGGCATCTCCTGCAGCCATTTTTCAATCCTTTGTTACGCCCCGGCACCGACCAATGTGTATCCCGCACGGGCTACTTGCCCAGACTGAAGAGATACCACTAAATCAAATATTGCCGTACACCACAGTTTGCCTGCGGTTCCGCCTTTTGTGTCATCTGTCGTGATGAACAGCCCCTTCACGTCCTTTGCCGCAGTCATTGTAAACAACACTTTTACGGAGTTGCTTATTTGGCTGCTAGTCGCGGCATCTGGTGACCACGTTGGTCGAGTAGCTTCACTGTAATCCGTCACCTCTATCCAGTCAGCATGGGACGCCATCGTGTCTCCCACTGCCACAGCTACGAAACTCGCGTCATCTATTAGCCCAACCGCCGGTGTTGTCCCAGTACCGGCACGGAAATACTGTTCGAACAAATCCGTAATACCATCTGTTGTGATTCCATTTCGAACAATCTCATGGTGGACGATCTTGCCCTCTCCGGTCTTGCGATCGTATTCCTCAAAGACCTCAAACGTGAACTCACCCAGCAAGCTTAACCCTCGCGGAGGGACTATTACCTGGGGCATAGCCTCTACTTTCTTTGAGTCAGGAATCCTTTCCTCTGTCATGGAGTCACCTCTGGGTTCTTTTTGCGAATCAGGAAACCGCTATCCACCTGAACAAGCACAAAGTCATTGGGAGGTCGGCGGAAGTGTTCCATGCTAATGCCGGTACCTCGTATGTTTCCGCCTACCTGGATATTGAACGATTCGACACTAGATCTTGTTATTCCCGAGATGACGGACAAATACTGAATCCAGTGGTATCCCGTCGAGTACTTCGCATCTAACGAAATGCAGTGCCAAAACCGCCCCGCAATGTTTCTGTTGTCTGTAATCGGCAACTGTACGTTTTCGACAATCCCGCTGTCCGACATAATCAACGCGCGAGGTGCGTCATCCGGTTGCACCAAGGCACCGTCTATTGACGTCGACAATTGCAAGGCAATCAGATCCCCGAGTTGGTACTCGCCGCGGTACATCAGTACCCCATCTTGGTGCTTTGCTTGCCGGTCTTATGGTTGCCCATTGATGTCATGCCGATAACGCCCACCTTCCCCATCCCCAGCGCCTTCGGTCGTTTCTGGACCTGGATCACCTTTTGATGAGGGGTTGAGTAATTAACATTGACTGCAGTATGCCCGATGTCATATTTGTCGGACTTCTTCTTGTAGCCTTTTCCCTTTGGCATCATCCTTCTCCTTTAATTCACCTGGAAGCTGTGAAGTTGTGATTTCTCGACGGACAATACATCGTATTGAAACTGCAGCTGGTATCCCTCGCCAGCCTCATAACCGTCAATCCCTTGGGCAATAATCGTGAAGGCGTAAAGACCGGTAACATTCCACGTTCCGCCGTTAATGTATGCGCCATTACCCGTTGACCCATCAAGCGAGAAGTTGTTTGCATCAACTAGCGTGATGTTGAAGGTACCGTTTGCCCCCGTGTTCCCTGTTACACCAACAACCGTGACCAGTACACCTGTCGTGAGTCCATGACCAGTCGACGTAATGACAACAGGGCCGGCATTTGTTGCCGAGGTAATCGTACCGGAGTCCTTAAAGGTTGTCGTGCCGCTTTTGACAAACCCATCTGGGCCATAGGAACGATACGTTGGCAAGGCATCTGCGTTTACTGGTGTTTCCGTCGCAGACACAATCAACAACGTGCCCTTATATGTTTCTTCGAGTTTTACGAATCCACCAAATGTCATAGTTCACCTTACGCTATAGCGTCTGCCTGAAACGGCCCGTAATCTGAGTTTGCGGCTGGCCTTACTCTACCACGCATATCCGTGATGACTCCACCCTGCGCTGCAATCGCCGCCTGTGCTGCCGCGGCAGAAGCGTAAAAGTCATCGTCCGGATTATATACCGTGTCATCAGGCCCAATTGTCATTGCGGTTGGCCAACCTGTTCCTACTGCCGTTACAAACACTGGGTCAGCTACGGTATCGTTAGTACCCGTAAAGCCTGATATCGCCTCACTGTCATTGAAGAATAGGTTGGTGTCGACGGTCATCGTGGCTGTGCCTACCGAACTGCTAATCATGTCGACTGAAGTGCTACCGAACCCTGACCCGCGGTGCAGGATATTGCCAGCCATAATAAAACCCGTGATCCGGGTGTCTGCCTCGACGTTGCTGCTGACGATGAAAATCTCTTGTTCGTCTTTTTGGGCAGAGAATACGTTGTGGAAGATTCTGATATTTGTCTGGGGCCCTGAGCCACCTGCAGGGAAATTCCCTGCGTGCCCGACAATTGCCCCCTGTTGTGAAAAATTGTCGAAGAAGATGTTGTTGAAGATGAGATGGTTGTCGAGGGTCCCGCCCCCCTCTGACGCAAAGGCAATTCCGTATGTGTCATCGCTTACGATATTTCCGTAAACGACACCATTTAGACAGCCGTCGCTAGCTGCATCCAAGTACAATCCAGACCCGCGGGCATTGCCGTAGGCTATTCGGTCTGAATCATGAACCCAGTTGTTGTAAATGATGAAATTATTAGAGTCCTGGTTAATCACAATGCCTTCTTTGTGATACCCAAACACATTGTTGAAATAGACCCTAGCCCCTTCAGCGCGATTGATTGTAATTGCCTCGCCACCAGCAACGCCTACCGAGTAGTTTGGCCCAGTGCCTTCGGTCACTGCGGTGCAAGCTTCTTCAACAATGTTGTAACGAATCGTTGGGTTTTGATCCTGAGTTGCAGCCGTTGGGAAGCTGTCGTGATTCTTGCCGGTAGAAATAATGCCGTAAGCACGGGCCCGATAGGAGTGGCAGTACTCAATCACGTTTCCGATAGACTGCTGTGCGGATGGGTTGGCATCATTGCGAATCGCAAACCCAGAACTGCGTGAATTACTGGACTTGATATTTCGAACCGTACATTCCCTGCAGTTACGGAACTCAAACAACCCGAGGGTGGTTGTCTGTCCTTCACCCAGGGAATCGGAAGAGATAGGTTCAACGTTTTCCCCGTCAAGTTCAGGTGCATTGCCAGTGTCGTAGGCATCGAACGTAACATCCGTGAAGTTTTGAACTCGGCATACCTCCTGGGTAAACACACTGCCTCGCTTAAGGACAACCTTCTGATTGTTCTGTAAGACGGAGAGAACTTTCGCAATCGTTTTGAATGCGGAGCCCTCAGTCGTTCCAGCTAGGCTGTCGTTGCCGTCAACTGAATCCACAAACCAATCAGCGTTAGCCCCTGGATCGGGCGTCGGAACAGGCGGCTCCTCCGGCGGTGGCGGCGGTGGGTCGGGTGGTGGAATCGGCGGATCGGGTGGCGGCGGCGCTGGGCCTGGATCAGGATCGCCCGGCCCTGGGCCAGGAGTTCCGCCGGGTCCTTCGGGTACTTCACCAGTACCCGCATCCGATTCGAAAACGACCTGCCGCATACCGCGGCGTATCTCTAGCTGGCCTCGCTGCAAACCGTTGATGTTAATTTGCAGTTGGCTAGAACCTGGCACAATGTCATTGGGATCATAGTTCGAGGCCATGCCCCGAAAGTCTCGAATCTCAACGATTTTCTTTGCAGGTTCACCCATTACTTACGTCACCGTGACTTGGACAAAAATAATAAATCAGTCGCTGTACTTGCCGCCGCGAATGTCCTTTTCCCAGCGATCGTGCTCTTCGAACCGCTCGGCTAATCGTGCTATCTCTTTGTTTAGTCGTTCAGAGTCGCCCGACTGTTCTGCAATATGCGCCGTTAACATGCGGGACATCAGCGCAATCTCGCGGTCGTTCTTATCCACTAACGCGTAGATTGTGTGGCCCTCTGGGTCGATTTGGTTGACTGCCTGATTGATTAGCTTAGCGTGGTTCGCACCTCTACGCGATGCAATCATACCCACCAGACTCACCAGCGCAGTGAGAATCACGCCAAACAGCGTAGCGCCTGCAACGATAATCGTGAGCACGTCGGACTCGTCTAGCTGTATCATTGTTTGCTACGACCATTTGAGTAAATTGCCCCTTATTTAGTGGCCGCTGGCTGTGAATATTCCACGCGAGAGGCATTAATCCACATCTTGACCTGAGGGCATATATGCTAAGCGGCGATTCCATTGCTTTTCTGTGTAAACAGATCGCGGACCACGGTTTCGACTAGCTTGCCCTCGGTGCTGCTCCAATAACGCAAAATATGTCTGCATTAACTCTTGTTTGTCCTCCATTCTCGTGAGTTTTGCTAGTTCCATTTCAGATCGGGCATAAAAGATCCCCCGCATGATATTCGGTTCAATGTCCAGCGGATCTGAAATCGTGTATTTGGAGTTTGAGTGAGTTCGCAGGAACTGCTGATCAACTGTAATTTGATCCCCCGCAGCATTGACGTCCATGATTGTTCGTTCTTCAGAGTAAGGGGACTCCCCCTCCCGCCCGGTAGGGAATTCTGTAGCGTTTGACTCAGATACCCTGATCGTCGAACCAACATGATCGTCGTTGAACTCAGTACCGCTGACAAAGTTGGCAACGACATCACCGGAGTCAGACGACAAGACGCCCTGAACGCGGTCGACGCGCAAAGGACGGGCGCTTCGCTGATAGATAAAATCAATCGACACCTCGCCGTCAGGGAAGGGATAGAACCCTATCGCCATCGCACCCATGTAGTCAGCGGACCCTAGGATCGTAAACCACTGGGGGGTATTCGACGACGTTACGTTGTAACGATGGGCTACCAACCAGTCCCTCGGATGCACATACTCGATGGTGTGCCAGCTTTCGGGGGTGAACAATTGGTCGATGTTCACGAAGTCGGAAGGCAGTGGATACGTATGTCGCATCAAGATGTAATCTGATCCCACAGGCGGGTTGTTGCCCGTGGAGTTGATATCACTCTTGGGTGACATGTCGATGTCTAGCTGCAGCACCGTATCCGAGACACGTTCGGCAACCTCATACATCACACCACCGATGATGACTACTCCAAACGCAGCCCAATCTGGCCACGTTCCCACTCCACCAAACAACGATAGTTGCCGTTCCACGCTGCCACCCGTAACGTCGTACACCACACCCCCTTCGCTATAGGGTGCGTCAGTACAGACCCGACCTCGTGCGTAATAGTATGGCCACTGATGGTCGTTGCGGAAGTTTTGGTAGGCCAGGCAAATTGCCCGTTTTGCCTGCCTGTTGTGCTGCGCAGAGGGATTCGCCCGCTGGAAATCGATCAAGTGATCAATCGCGTCGGCGTATGTAATCAGTTCGATTGTAGCACTCAAGGTAACCTACCTTGGGGGCTTCGACTCTCCACTGTGTTCGTCTGCCTGCCGCCTTGCCATGCTTGTTTGCACGACACCACGCCGACGAAACTCTTCTCTCTGGATCGATGCCCTACGCTTCAATGGGGAGAAGGAAGGTGGCAAACTAGTTCCGACACCGATCACGGTTAGCATGGGTATTGTAGCATCAATTGATCCTATTTCCGTAACGTCTTCAAGTTCGCGTATTCCTAGATACTTCAGCCCCAACACAGGCTGTAGCACCTGAATTGCAACGGAATCTACCGTTGTGTCTAAGACTAAGTACTTCGGCATTAGGTGTTATCCGATATTAATGGATTCTTCTGCGGGCGAATGCTATTCGTTTACCCCAATGTCTGCGTCCATTTCTGAATTCACCGCTGCCTCTTCTGCCAGCCTAGCCGTTTCCTTAGCTACCCGAACTCTGCTTTCACGTATCACTCTTCGATGCAAGTCCCTTAATGCATTAATGTACGTTCGAGCTTTTTCTTCGTTGGTCGGGTTTTCGGGATCAACGGTATCCACAGGTAGTCCAAACGCCTCTGCGAACGCATCAGCAAACTTTATAGCTGTTGGAGCTGTAGCTTTACTGTCTAGTGGGCTAGAGTCGTCTTTGACTCTTGCCATGATCACTCGTGCTCTATCTACGTAAGTTTCGGCCATGACGTCTATCCTTCTTCGATTAACTTTCGTCGTCGTAAATTCGTATCCATTTCGTAACGCCATTAATCTCGATTCGAATAGCTCCGAATTTCGCACTGTCTTCGGTTGTGTCTGAAGATATCGATCGCGTTCCGTCAGCTGCAGATGTGCCAATGAAATCTATGAAGCTGTCGTCTATGTCGCCTTGATCCAAACGCAACACAGGCTTAGCCCCAGAGGCAGAATTCTGGTCTATGTGCACGGATGCTGTCGGCACTGACTCCCCTACGCCAACATTGCCGATATCGTCAATCGTGAATACCTGCGTTCCTTCGTCATAACATCGAAAGAGGTCGCCCGAGCCATCCTGGCGCAGTTCCATGACTACACCCGTAGACGAAGCGTTATCCACCCAGACGTCCATCAAAGGCTGATTTTGAACCGAGTTGCTGTACGCGCGGATCGCCCTGTCTCCAGAAGCTAATACACCTGTCTGAATTACTATAATCCCATGATTTGAAGAAGCATTAGTAACAACAACTCCCTCTGGATGGTTGGTGGTGTCATTTTGGCTTATGTCTAAAGCCCGCGTGTTCCCGGTATCCGAAACTACGATATCCAGTTTCCCAGTAGGCGTCGCTTCCCCGATACCGACGTTGCCGACATCGTCAATCGTAAATACCTGCGACCCTCCATCAAGCATCGCATAATGTCGCCAGTAGAATCCTGCTGGAGCCGAAGTGGCACGGCACCGGTTGCAGCAGCATTATCGTTGATGATATCGACTAGGTTGCGAGCGCTAACATCTGCTGAATTGCTATCAACTCGAATTGCCGAGCCCGTCGTGAGACCGTCAGCGTTGTCAATGTTGATTATATGGCCAGTGGTCTGCGTTGGACCTACAATTCGAATCCCATCTTGCGTTGTTGCTTCCGTATCTATTAGGAGACCGCCACCATTGCCGTTTTGGTTAACATACAGTGCAGTCTGATCAGCCATCTGGAATACTTCCAGCGGTATCGTATTCGTTGCTAACGTGTTTTCGTTCCAACAGAAAATTAAACTCCGGGCACTGGTCGACGATGAATTGCTGTGGACGTAAATAGCCTGCCCAGTCGACAGCGCATCGGCGTTGCTAATGTTGATTATGCGGCCACTAGTCTGAGTAGGCGACGTGAACTTCAACCCATCGGCTGTCGTCGCTTCTGTATCGATGCTAAGAGCTATTGCATCAGTATCTTGATCTATTGTTACTGCACCACTAGCACTCACGGTGAGTGAAGATGTTCCTTCCAATGTCCCATCGCCTGTCCAAACAGCTACCTCGTCGTTTGCGGGCGTGCCTACCTTTAGGATGTCGTTGTTTCGCTGAACCCAGATGGCCGCATCTTCTGTTGCATCCAAGCAATCGTAGATGTTGTTGTTGGTGACATCGACCCACTGCGAAAACACCTCATAGGCGCGACCTTGTGAATCGACGGAGGTTTCATCGTCAGAGGCCGTTGGTGCTGTAGTGGCTGCTAAGTTGACTTTGACTAGTGTGTCTGCCATTCTTCGTCCTCTTCATCTGTAACTTGCACGGCTTTCAGCAACCGAAACAAGTCCCTTTTTAGTTGCTGAAAGC
>Ga0224508_10002002_pt1 | contig 17811 bp, 17 predicted proteins | sample SF_Jan12_sed_USG_4_FD_170157 | JGI IMG/M metagenome (GOLD analysis project Ga0224508, IMG submission 170157) | Sediment microbial communities from San Francisco Bay, California, United States - SF_Jan12_sed_USGS_21 | ecosystem: Environmental > Aquatic > Marine > Sediment | place: USA... | reverse complement strand
TTACTGAAGCATCGGACCTGCTCGACGACTCGTTGTCCAAGGTCGAACGGCTGCGACTCGATCCACTCAAATTTGTGCCGGCGCCCGCACAAGGGGCACTCGCCGTGCAATGCCGCGCGGACGACAACGCGATCTGCGAGGCACTGGCGACAATTGACCACGCCGGCACGCACGCGGCGGTCGAGATAGAACGCGCTGCGCTGGCGCTTGCCGAGGGCGGTTGCGACAGTGCTTTTGGCGCCTATGCGCGTGCCAATGACGGGGGTTTCGAACTTGCCGTCATGACGGAACGCGACGGCCAGATTCTCGCAGCCGAAGTACACGGCGACACCAACGCGTCTCTTGCAGCTCACGCGATGGACCAACTCAGCTCGGTTAGCGGAGGCGCTGCCTGATGTCTCGTCTCGACGGCCGCAAATTATTGTTGACCCGTAGCGCCGAAGACTCGGCGGACTGGGCCGAGACGATTGCCGCAGAAGGCGCGCTGCCGATTATCTTGCCGTGCATTACGGCCGAGCCCAGCGATGATCCCAACCTGGTGACATCGATTGCCGGATCTCTCGAACAGATCGACTGGATTGTCTTCACGTCGCGGCGCGGTGTCGATGCCTTCGCGAGGTTACGCGTTAATCCATTGCCTGCGTCCGTGCGCTTCGCGGCAGTTGGCGAAGCAACGGCGCAAAGCTGCCGTGAACGTTTCGGGCGCGTCGACCTGGTCGGTGGAGCCGACCGGGACGGCGGGGGTACTGCCGCCGCGCTCGGCACGGCGCTCGCGACCGACCCATCCATCGGCGCCGGGGCCAATTGCCTGCTCGCACTCGCCGCCAACGCCGGCGACGTGCTTGAGCGCAAACTGACCGAAGCGGGCGCTTCCGTCACGCGCATTGATGTTTATCGCACCGTGCCAGCCGAACCACGCGAACAGAAACGCGCCTTGTCGACGCTCGACTGCGACACGGTGATTTTCGCAAGCCCGACCGCCGTGACCGGCTTCGATAATCAAATCGACATCGACATCGAACCGCAATTCGTTACGATCGGTCCCTCAACAAGCGCCGCCGTACGCGCGCATCACTGGGACATCGCCGCGGAAGCAAAGGAGCCGACCTTGTCCGGCATCATCGAATCCCTGTTGGAGACAGCGCATGTCTGAACTCACGCCGAACGCAGGCCCGGTCAGGCCCAGGCGACTGCGACGCACGGCTTTGATGCGAGACCTGGTCGCCGAGACAGCGATTCATCCGAGCCAACTGATCATGCCGCATTTCGTAACACCTAATGCCACGGACGAAGCAGCGATCCCGTCGATGCCGGGAATCGCTCAGGTCGGCGTGGAAACGCTGCTCGGTCAGGTCGACTCCGATCTCAAGCTCGGCATTCGCGCCGTACTGCTTTTTGGCCATCCCGAAGCCGGCGGCAAAACGCCCGAGGGCGACGCCGCGGCAGCCGCCAATGGCGCGGTGCAGCAGGCAGTCGCCGCGCTGAAGCAGCGTTTCGGCCAGGACTTGATCGTGATCACTGACGTGTGTCTTTGCGCGTACACGGACCACGGCCACTGCGGCGTATTGGGCGCCGATGGCACGATCGAAAACGACCCGTCGCTCGGACCGCTCGCAGCTGCCGCGTTAAGCCATGCAGAAGCCGGTGCGGATATCGTCGCGCCATCGGACATGATGGATGGGCGCGTGGCTGCAATCCGCGCGGCGCTCGACCAGGCCGGACTCGATCAGGTCAGCATCATGTCGTATGCGGTCAAGTACGCATCGGCCTATTACGGTCCGTTTCGCGACGCGGCCGATTCGACACCGTCGTCGGGCGATCGCAAGAGTTATCAAATGGATCCGCGCAATGTGCGCGAAGCCTTGCGTGAAGCGGAACTCGATACGCTGGAAGGCGCGGACTTTCTGATGGTGAAACCGGCGCTGCCTTATCTCGATGTCATTCGCGCCGTGCGCGAAGCGACCCATCTGCCGCTCGCGGCTTATAACGTGTCCGGCGAGTACTCGGCAGTCAAGGCGGCTGCCGCGCAAGGTTGGCTCGATGAAGCTGAAATCGTGCGGGAGAATCTGCTGTCGATTCGGCGTGCCGGCGCCGATCAGATCATCACCTATCATGCGCGCGACGCGCTCAAAGGCGGCTGGTTGTGAGCGCAGGCAAAGAATCCAAAGCCTGGTTCAAGCGCGCGGAAAAGGTTCTGCCGAGCGGGGTCAATTCGCCGGTTCGCGCTTTTCGGGCGGTTGGCGGTGACCCGCTGGTTATCGCCAATGCGCATGGCGCGACGATCACCGACGTCGACGGCAATGACTATCTGGATTTCGTCGGATCCTGGGGTCCGCTGATTCTGGGTCATGCCAATCCAACCGTCATCGAAGCGATCGAGAAAACTGCGCGACTCGGTACGTCCTACGGTGCGCCCTGCCGACCCGAGATCGACCTCGCCGAGAAAGTCGTCTCGCTCTATCCTGGTATCGAACAGGTGCGATTCGTTTCTTCGGGCACCGAGGCGGTCATGAGCGCGATCCGGCTCGCGCGCGGTGCAACCGGACGCAAACTGATCGTCAAGTTCGAAGGCTGCTATCACGGTCATGTCGATCACATGCTGGTTGCCGCCGGATCCGGCCTCGTCACTCAGGGGCTGCCGTCATCGGCAGGAGTGCCGGAAGAGTTCACCGGATTGACGCGCGTCCTGCCACTCGATGACGAGTCGGCCCTCGACGAGCTTTTTTCCGCCGAAGGCGATCAGATCGCGGCGGTGATCATCGAACCGGTCCCGGCCAACAACGGTCTATTGCTGCAACGGCCGGACTATCTGCGGCATCTGCGAGCGCTTTGCGATCGTCACGGCGCACTCCTTATATTAGATGAGGTCATCAGCGGGTTCAGACTCGGGCCGGGTGGCGCGGCGGAGCGCTACGGTATCAAGCCCGATCTTGCGACTTTCGGCAAAGTGATCGGCGGCGGCATGCCGGTCGGCGCGTTTGCCGGCAGCAAAGAGCTGATGCAGGAACTCGCACCGCAGGGCGGCGTTTACCAGGCCGGCACGTTGTCCGGCAATCCAGTCGCAATGGCAGCAGGTCTTGCCACACTGAATACGCTCGAGCGCGAAGACGGCTGGACACGGCTCGAGGCGCTCGGCACACACCTCGAGCATCAGCTGAACGCCGTTATTGCCGACACAAAAACCGAAGCAGCTGTGGTTCGTATCGGTTCGATCTTCTGGCTCGCGCTGGATACCAAGGACCCACCTCGAACGGCGGCGGCAATCGCCCCGGGAGCAGCTGACCGCTACGGGCGCTTATTCACCGCATTGCTCGACGCAGGCATCTCACTCGCCCCGTCGGCCTACGAAGTCGGGTTCATTTCTCTGGTGCATTCGATACCCGAACTCGATCGCTTATGCGCAGCCTTACAAACGGAGTTCGCTCGACGATGAAAAGACGCGACCCAAGCCGCTCCCTGCAGATAGGCTTTTTAGCGCTGCTCTTTTTGTGCGTGCTGCAGGTCGGCTATTGGATCACCGAAAACCTGATTTATACCAGCGCGGTTCAGGCTGAACTCGAAGCGCTGGCAGTCGATCAGACGCGCGCGCCCGACGCGCTGGCTGAACTGGAAGCTGCCAGCGAAGGACGCGCGAATCGTTATCTCTGGGAAGGCGCGTTTTTTCTCGTGGTGCTGATCGGCGGCATGGCCGTCCTGACCCGAACGCTGCGCCACGACGCGGAACTCAGACGACGCCAGCAGAATTTTCTCGCCGCCGTTTCGCACGAATTCAAGAGCCCGCTGGCGAGTATGCAGCTCGCTGCCGAAACACTGGTACTTCGCGCCGAGGAACCGGATGCCAAGCGGTTGGGCCAGCGCATTCTCGAAGACTGCGAACGACTGCTCCGAATGGTCGAAAACCTGCTTGATACCACTAGAATCGAGGAAGGCCGGCACGTGCTGGCTGTCGAGACCACTGAGCTGGCGACGGCCGTCACGGCTGTTGTCGAATCGTTCGAAGAACGCGCCGCGCGTCATTCCATCGAGATACAGCGATCCGTGCCCGACTCAGTCAAGCTGGGGATTGACCGAACCGCTTTCGATGCGATTCTGCGCAACTTAATCGACAATGCACTCAAAGCCTGCATTGCGGGCGACGGGCACCACATCAATGTCAAAATCGAACAGCCAGACGGCCACATCGTGCTTCGCGTAAGCGATGATGGCCTCGGATTCTCTCCCGAAGATGCAGCACTGATGTTCGAAAAATTTCATCGTCTCGGCGACGAGCTTCGCCGCAAAACGCCGGGGACGGGTCTTGGCCTGTACATCGTGAAGAAGCTGGCCGAACTGTCAGGCGCTGAGGTTCGTGCGAACAGCAGCGGGCCCGGCCAGGGCGCCGAGATGACCGTATCCTGGCCAGAGGGAGCTGCGAAATGAGCCGCGCCGCCCGGATCCTGGTGGTAGACGATGAGGCCCATCTGGCCGACGGCATTCGTGAAAACCTGACGGCGGAAGGCTACGAGACGACCGTCGCCTACGATGGTGCCGCAGGCCTTAGCGCAATCCAGGAAAAATCGTTCGATCTCATCATCTCAGACGTCATGATGCCGGCAATGGACGGGCTTGAACTGTGCAGCAGTATGCGACGTGAAGGCAACCAAACGCCGGTGCTGTTTCTCACAGTCAAAGGCGATCCGGAACATCGCGTCCGCGGTTTTGAAGCAGGCGGCGACGACTATCTGTCCAAGCCGTTTCATTTGAAAGAACTGCTGCTGCGCGTCGCGGCGATTCTCAGGCGGAGCCGATGGTACGACGAAGCGCAGGACGCACTCGAGTTCGGCGATAACCGAATCGACTTCAAGACTTACAAAGCCCGTGCCTGGGACGGCAGCGAGCACAACCTGACGCACAAGGAAGCGATGATCGTGCAGGCGCTCGCGGAACGCGAAACCGAAATCGTCACGCGCGAAGATATTCTCGATCGAGTCTGGGGATACGAAGTCTTCCCATCGACGCGGACAATCGACAACTTCATCGTCAGAGTGCGCAAACGATTTGAACGCGACCCGGAACAGCCGGCACATTTTCATACCGTGCGCGGTGTCGGTTACCGATTTACTCGAAATCCCGAGGAGGGCTCGAACCCCGATGTCTGAAGCAGCCAACAGCAAACCGAATAAGACGGCGTCAAAAGAAGATGGGGTCAGAGTCCTTTCTGACCGAAAGGGCTCTGACCCCAATTCCGGGAAACCGTTGCTGGAAACGATGGCGCGACGACCGACGGCGCGGCGGCCGGTGTGGATCATGCGCCAGGCAGGGCGCTATCTCCCGGAGTACCGGGCGTTCCGCAAGACGCACAGCTTTAAGGACCTGGCGGGTAATGCGGAGCTCGCAACCGAAGTCACGCTGATGCCGTTGAGCCGCTTTCCATTCGATGCGGCGATTGTTTTCGCCGACATCATGAGCCCGTTACCTGCGATCGGTGTCGATTTCGAATTCGATCCTGGCCCAGTCGTCGCCGAACCGATTCGAACGGCGAAGGATCTCGAACGGCTGCATGCACCGGATGCCGACGTCGCGCCGGAAGTCATCACGGCATTAAAACTCGTAAAAGCCGAGCTCCAGCCGACGACGGCGCTGCTCGGTTTCTGCGGTGCACCATGGACGTTAGCGGCTTATCTGGTTGAAGGCCGAGGCGTCAAAGAGTTTCCGACGCTCAGAGCATTTGCGGCGGCGGAGCCCGAACTGCTCGACGCGCTATTGACCAAGCTCACCGACTTAATGGTCGACTACCTGATTGCGCAACATGCAGCCGGAGCCGATGCCGTGCAGATTTTCGATTCCTGGGCAGGACTGCTGTCGCACGACGACTGGCAGCGAATGATCGAACCGCACCTGAGACGACTGCTCGATCGGGTCGGCGCCGCCGGCGTGCCGCGCATCCTGTTTCTGCAGAACGCACCGCATCTCGTCGATGCCTATGCGCAACTACCGGCTGAGGCGCTCGCCACCGACTGGCGCCTCGATCTCGGCGAACTGCAAAAGCGCTATCCGGATCGCGCGGTGCAGGGCAACATCGATCCTGCGATTCTGTTGGCGGGACCCAAAGCAACGCGGGCTGCATCGCAGAAGCTCCTGCGTAATGTCGACAAAACCGGTCATATCTTCAATCTCGGCCATGGCATTTTGCCAACGACTCCGATCGACAGCGTTGAAGCGCTGATCCAAACCGTTCAAGAGGAATCCTGATGAGTGAAGCGTCAACCGACTCAGACGTCGCCCGGCCACTCGACCTCGGCGAAAAAGGCCGACGCGGCAAGGATGTCATTACCCTGGACCGCCGGCTGTTCATGAAATTTACCGCGTTTACCGACGTCGAAGATCTGGATCAGGCCACCGCGGCACTCGAGGCAACCGGCCTCACGGCCGCCGTGTATGCCGACATCAATGATCCCTACGGGATTGGTGTCGTGGTCGCGAGCGAGGACCCGGCGGATTTTGTCACGACCCTGCGCGATGTATTCAACGCCGATCCGTTCGACGTTTTCGATTACAAGCCCGAGTTCGACATGTTCGGGCGCAGCTACTCCATCGGTTACGAGCCCGATCTCGAGTTCACGCTGCTCGAGCGGCCGCGCCAGAACCTGACCGATCCACGCAATCAGTGGGCCGTCTGGTACCCGCTGATGCGCGCGAAAAAATTCTACGTGCTGCCCGAGGAAAAACAGAAAAGCATCCTCGGTGAGCACGGCACGCTCGCCAAGCGTTACGGCGCTGGCGGCCATGCGACCGATATCCGGCTGGCCTGCCACGGCCTCGACCGCGACGACAACGATTTCGTCATTGGCCTGCTCGGACCCAACCTGCACCCGCTGTCGGCCGTCGTGCAGGAAATGCGTCGCACCGAACAAACCTCGCAGTATCTGGACCGGCTCGGCCCGTTCTTTATCGGCAAGGTTATCTGGCAAAGCGCGGCGCCCGATGCCTGAGCCGCTCGATCCAAAGCTCTACGACCTGAGCGCGCGCGACTACGACGCGGTGCTGGTCGTTTCCTTCGGCGGCCCCGAAGGGCCGGACGACGTCATGCCGTTTCTCGAGAATGTCTTTCGCGGATTGCGAGTTACTGACGAAACCAAACAGAAAATCGCTGCGCGCTATCAGGACTTCGGCGGCATCAGTCCGATCAATGGCCACACGCGCGAATTCATTGCCGCGCTTAAGGATCTGCTTGAAGCTGAAGGCCCGGCGCTGCCAATCTACTGGGGTAATCGCAACTGGCAGCCGATGCTTCGTGACACGGTTGAGCAAATGGCGCGCGATGGCATCCAGCGCGCCGCGGCTTACGTCACCAGTACCTTCAGCTCCTACAGCGGCTGCCGTAAATACCGCGAGGATCTGTTCGAAGCAGTCAGCGGCATCGAGAATGCACCGGAGTTGGACAAGCTCAGGGTGGGCTTCAATCATCCGGGCTTCATTACCGCGGTCGCGGATCGCATCGGCGAAAGTCTCGAGTCGCTTCCGGAGAACAAACGCGATGCAGCCGGTCTGATATTCACCGCGCACAGCCTGCCGGAATCGATGTCGGCAAGCTCGCCCTATGTCGAACAGCTGATGGACAGCGCCGCGACGTCAGCGCTGCTGGCGGGCCAGGAAGACTGGCGGCTGGTTTATCAAAGCAACAATGCGCGCTATGGCGGCGATCCCTGGCTCGGACCCGACATCAGCGATGCGCTCGAGGAAGAAGCCCGCTCGGGCCGCAAAGATGTCATCGTCGTGCCGATCGGGTTCGTCTGCGATCACATGGAAGTCGTGCTCGATCTCGACATTGACGCAGCCAAGCGGGCCGAGGCTGCCGGCATCAACATGATTCGGGCCGGCACGGTCGGTGCGCATCCAGCCTATATCGGCATGGTTCGCGACCTGATTGTCGAACGCTCGCTGGAATCGGGTGAGCGGCTGACGCTCGGACCGCTGCCACCGAAACACGACTTCTGCCCGGTCGACTGCTGTTTGTCCGGCCGGCCGGGCCCGGCGAAGGATTCGCTGTGCGGCGAAGTCGGTACGCCAGCGGCCGCCACAGATTCCGCATGACAAGGACCGACGGCAACGGACTAACGGAATGACGCAGACGGATTGCGATGTTGCCGTCATCGGCGCCGGCATCTCCGGATTGATGGCGGCGCTCACCCTCGAGGCGGAAGGGTTCAAAGTTCAGGTGCTTGAAGCACAAGGGCGCATCGGCGGGCGCATTCATTCGATGCGGCAACTCGGCGACAACGCCGAAGCCGGCGCGACCTACATCGGCGCCGGCTACCAGCGCTTCATGGCACTGGCCGAACGCTTTTCAATTCCACTGATCGACGTTACGCCGATACTCGAATTTTTTCGCGAGCAGGAACTCGCGCTCGGCAACGAAATCATTCGGCAAAAAGACTGGCCGGATCATCCAGCTAATCCGTTTCCGGACGAAGATCGCAAGCTGATGCCGTGGAGCTATCACCGCGTCCTGACGATGCGTGAAAATCCGCTCGACCAGCCGGGCGACTGGCTCAAGCCGGCACATCGGGCGCTCGATATTTCGATGCGCGATTGGATGCGCGGGCTCGGCTTGAGCGATGCCGTTGTCAACATGGGCTACGGCATCAATACGACTTTCGGTCGTGATGCGAACGACGTCTCTGCACTGTTGATGTTGTTTCGTGCGGCGTTCTCGAAACAGCAACGCAAACTTGCACCGGGCGACAGCCTTGGCTTCACCGTCGAGCGCGGCGTGGATCGCGTGCCGAAGGCGATGGCGGCGGCCTTGTCGAATCCGGTTGAGCTGAACGCCGAAGTCACGGCGATCGAATGCCGCGGTGATATCGTCACGCTGACACTAGCCGATGGCCGAAAGTTCACCTGTCGTCGCGCCATTTGCTCATTGCCGTTCGCGGCGCTGCGTCGAGTGACTATCGACCCGCCGATGCAGGGACCGCAGGCCGAAGCCGTCAACGAGCTGCCACATCAAGCCATCACGCAGGTCTATCTCGCGCCGAAGCGGCCGTTCTGGGAAGACGACGGATTTTCGCCGAGCCTGTATACCGATTCGTTGGCCGGCATGGTCACGGCGGTCCGAAGCGGCACCGCGCCGGAAAAAATCAGTCACCTGTCGGCCTGGGTCATCGGCCCGAATGCCGAGCGGCTCAGCGGCCTGAGTGAAACAGAAGCAGGCGATGCAGTCATCGGCGCGATCGAGGCGCTGCGTCCCGCAGCAACCGGGCAACTGGAGTTGATCGGGCTCAAGGACTGGGGCGGCGACCCGTTCGCCGGCGGTGCCTGGGCCTACTTTCGGCCGGGCCAGGTCGGGCGGTTTGCGGCAGAAATGGCCCGCCCGCACGGCAGAATCCACCTCTGCGGCGAGCATCTCGCACTGGCCGGGCGCGGGCTCGAAGGGGCGCTGGAAAGCGCGGAAACCGCGGTATCAGAGGTCATCGAGGCCGAATCGGCTCATATATAGCCTTTTGCTATATGGCCATGAGAAGTTAACCGTTCCCCTGCCCCGGCACCGCGCTTAATTTAACTCTCCCCACGAAGCACCCAGCCCCGTGAGCAGAAAGGCAAAGAGTGAGCGCAGTCCAGAAAATCGTGAGTGAAGGCAACACCGTCGGCGGATTGATCGACTCGATGGCCTATGACGAGGAGGCGACCCGTGCCGTTGCGCTTGAGCGCTGCAATTCAATTATTGCCGGCCTGCCAGCCGAAGAACGCGTGCAGTGGGCCTACGAACATCTGCCGAGCCAGCATGCCTTGAGTTCGAGCTTTGGTGCGCAGGCTGCGGTCTCGTTGCACCTGCTGACGCAAGTCGATCCCGATATTCCGGTCATCCTGGTCGATACCGGTTATCTCTTTAATGAGACCTACCGGTTCGTCGACGAACTGACCGAGCGTTTAAAACTGAACCTGAGAGTTTATCGCGCACGCCGCTCACCTGCCTGGCAGGAAGCGCATCATGGCCAACGCTGGCAGCAAGGCGTCGATGGCCTGAACGCGTATAACGAAGAGAACAAGGTTGAGCCGATGCGGCGCGCTTTGCGCGAGCTTGAGGTTTCCACCTGGTTTGCCGGCATCCGTCGCAATCAAAGCCAGTCACGTTCGAGCAGCCCGTTTCTCGATTGGTCGGGCGGCCGCTGGAAAGTTCATCCGATCGCGGACTGGAACGATCGCGACGTGTTCCTGTATCTAAAGAAACACGACCTGCCTTATCACCCGCTGTGGGAGAAGGGCTATCTGTCGATCGGCGACCATCACAGCACGCAACCGATTCACGAAGTCTCCACACTCGAGCAAACCCGATTCTTCGGTTTGCAGCGCGAGTGCGGAATTCATGACATCAATTTAGGCGATCTGTAGCCAGCAAGCGCAGTACCCCACCGGATCGCGTAGCGACTGGTCCTGACGCGCGGTTGCACAGCAACAGTTCGTCCAGACCATCGCCGTCGAAGTCCGCTACTTCGATATCGAAGCCATTACCAGTGGCGGCTGTCGGTAGCACTGTTCCGGCGCCCGCGGATTCGAACCGACCCGCTCCATCATTCAGCAACACCAGATAGTCGCCGGCGCCGGTCGCACCGAATTCTGTCGATGGCGCGAGCACGTCGAAATCGCCATCACCCTCGAGGTCAGCAACCTGGATCGTGAAGTTGTTGCGCGCATCTTCGGGGAATCGGCGTGAGTCGGCTGTCGTAAATACACCGGTGCCGTCGTTCAATAGGAGATAGTCCTGTGCTGATCCTTCGGTGACAAACGCGACATTCGCGACGACGAGATCGATATCGCCATCCGCGTCGACATCCACCGCTTTAATCTCTCTGGTCTCATCTTCGCGCGACGGCAACCGAGACTCGCTTTCGTCTACCAGTCGGCCTTCGTAGTTGACGAACAATTCGTTCTGGCCCTCGTTCGCAACGACGACGTCGGCATCGCCGTCACCGTCGATATCGGCAATCTCGATATCCTGGGTTCGCGACGTACCACTTTGTGGCCACCGCTCAGCGGTGACATCGCTGAAGCGCGCTTGGCCATCGTTGAGCAGCACCCGATCGATTCCGATATTGCCGGTCAGTACGTCCGGTGCGCCGTCGCCATTGAGATCGATCAAGGCCAGAGCGTTCGAAACGTCATCGGTCGGCAGCCTTGCGCTCGCATCGACGAACCGCCCGCTGCCGTCGTTCAAATAAAACTCGTCGGTCCGATCGTCCTCGCTGACCAGGACGAGATCGAGATCGCCATCGCCGTCGAAATCTGCGAACGCGACGTCTTCGCTGTCGTGGATGTCGCGCGGCAAGCGGTCCGACGCGTCGCTGAATCGGCCGGTGCCGTCGTTCAGCAGCAGGACATTCGGTTCGAATTCCATTGCGAGCGCGATATCGAGATCACCATCACCGTCTGCGTCACCAGCGTCGGCATCCATACAGCGGCCTGCGATGGCGGGAAGCCGCTCGGCTGTCTGCTCGTGAAACAAGGGGGATTGAGCCAGAGCGGATTCGGCGAAGGCGCAGCTCGCGACGAGGCCGCACAGACTGTGGGCCAGCGCGCCTGTTAGACGATTGGGGACGATATTTGCGCTAAATATTGCGCAAAATGGTGATTTATCCGACTTTATGAGTAATTTTTTGCGCATAGTCTGTACTACTTTCATCGATGCGGTATTATGAGTAATATATTGCGTGTTAACTAATTAAATTGACTTAATGAGTAATTTATGCCTCACAAAATAGACTACTCGTTGGCCTCAATCTCAGAGATCGAGGCCGAGATCGGCCGGCGCCTGGAGGCCATTCGACTGGGTGAGAATATCAGCCAAAGCCAACTCGCTGATGAAGCCGGCATCTCGCGTCGGACGATTACGCGGCTCGAGAATGGCGAAGGCATCTCCGTGGACACGCTGATTCGCATCATGCGTGCACTCGACCTGACCAATCGCCTCGAGATCATGCTGCCGGACCCGAGCATCCGCCCGATCGACCGGATCCGACTCAAGGGTAAGCAGCGTCAGCGAGCCCGCCCATCGGCCGGTCGCACATCGGACGACTGGACCTGGGGCAGCGACGACGTCGAACCATCTGAAGGCCAATGACCGACGCCCGGGTCAAACTGTGGGGGCGCGATATCGGCGCGGTCTCGTGGACGGCTGACCGCGAAGTTGCCGTCTTTCAGTACGCCCCGGAATTTGTCGGCAGCCACATCGAAGTGGCGCCATTAACGATGCCACTCGCGACGCATCCTTATGAATTTCCGGCGCTCGCGCGCGACACGTTCAAAGGTCTGCCAGGATTACTGGCGGACTCGTTGCCGGACAAGTTCGGCAATGCATTGATCGATGCCTGGCTCGCAGGACAGGGGCGCGAGCCCCACAGCTTCAATCCGGTCGAACGACTTTGCTATATCGGACGACGCGGTATGGGTGCGATCGAATTCGAGCCCGCAATCCTGCGCGAGCCGAATCGACGCAAACGAGTTGAAGTCGATGCTTTGGTTACACTCGCTAACCGAGTGCTCGACGAGCGAGTCGAACTCGCGGGTAAATTAACCGGCAATGACGATGCCGCCGTCATCGAAGACATCCTGCGCGTCGGCACGTCGGCCGGCGGCGCTCGTGCCAAGGCGATCCTCGCCTTCAACGAAACGACAGGTGAATTCCGTTCCGGCCAGCTACCGGCAGATAAGGGTTTCAGCTATTGGTTGATGAAGTTCGACGGCGTTAGCGGAAATCGCGACAAGGAAGCCGTCGATCCGCTCGGCTACGGAATGATCGAATACGCCTATTACCTGATGGCTGGAGCTGCGGGTATCGAGATGAGCGAATGCCGTTTGCATCGCGAAGGCGGGCGGGCGCATTTTATGACCCGGCGTTTCGACAGAACGGCTGACGGCGACAAGCACCACATGCAATCGCTTTGTGCGATGCAGCATTACGACTTCAATCGCCCCGACGCCTATTCCTATGAACAAGTGCTGATGACCATTCGCCAGCTCGATCTTTCAATGAGCACGGTTGAAGAACAATTCCGGCGCGTGGCGTTCAACGTTATCGCGCGAGATCATGACGATCACGTCAAGAACATTGCCTTCCTGATGGACAAAAAGGGCGAGTGGCGCCTGTCGCCGGCTTTCGATGTGGCCTATGCCTATAACCCGCAGGGCCTCTGGACCAGCCGGCATCAGTTGAGCATAAACGGCAAGCGCGACGACTTTGTCCTCGACGATTTAACCGAACTCGGCGAGTCGGGCGGAATCAAGCGGGCGCGTGCGATTCGAATCATCGAAGAAGTCGACGCAGCCGTCGATCGCTGGCCCGAGTTTGGCTCGGAAGCCGGCGTTGCCGGCGCAACGGTGGAGAAAATCGGCAGCGCACACCGGCGATTAATTCAACAGATCACTTATTCTTAATCGTCAACGACAAACTCTTGTTCCGGGTAGTGCACGATAAGCACCGGGCACGGCGCATCGCGCACGACCTTTTCGGTCACGCTGCCAGTGATCAAGTGCTCGACAAATCCCATCCGGTGCTTTCCCATCACCACAAGCTGAACACCGAGTTCGCTAGCGCAGTCAACGATGGCATCCCCGGAACCGTGCGATTTCGATGAGCGCAACAAATACTCGACTCGCGCCGCTTGCTCGTCGTCTTCATCAAGCAAACGACTCATGTCTTCTCGAGCCGCGTTGCGCGCCACGGTTTCAGGGTTGGGTGGCGACGCTGATGCAGCAGATTCATCCGGCATCAGCGTCTCAACGACGCGTTCTGTCTCAATTGCAGCCTCGAACGCCTTTTCGTCCAACACATGCACCACAAACAACTGCGCATCGAACTGCCTGGCAAAGGCAACGCCGTACTTGATGGCGGCCTTTGACGGCTCACCAAGATTCGTGGGAACAAGAATTCGAGTCAGTGAAAACATCAGACGGCGATCGTGCGGGGCCCCTACCTCAATTCGAGCGGAAATCGGAAATCAGCCATGTTGGCGTCGAGCTGCACGCCGGCGGTGCTGATCAGAATTGAATTCGATCGGTAACCGCCAACCGCGAACAACACATCGAGCATCTGCCCGGGAGAAAGCGTCTGGGCCAGTTCGTCCCACGTCGCTGTCGTCACAAAGTCGTCCTCGAACAGTTCATCGGTCGCGCGCATCAGCGCAGCCTTGACGGGATCCTGAGCCGCCTGGGGTCCGGCGAGAATGTCCTGAATGTCCGATTCCGTCAGACCGACCCGCAAACCGACGCGCATGTGCGCCGCATATTCGTATTCCGAACGCGTCAGCACACCGATTCGAATCAGCAACAACTCCCGGTGAGGTGGCTCGAGCGACATTCGGTTATTGACCAGCCCATTGATCTGGCCCCGCACCCGATCGCCCGGCGGATTGTGATTAAAGGTGCCGAAAACATTGGCCGTGACCGGCCCGCCGCCTTCGGGCGCGCGCGGCGGAATGCGCGCCGCTTTGTCGATCAGCCGGATATTGGTGCGCTCTGCAACGGCCGTATGCGGGAGGCCTTCAGGGAATCTTTCTTCAATCCACGGTTCGATCTGAACGCCGAGGGAATTCGCGGCACCGGCGTGCATGATCAGTGCGCCTGCCGTATCAATCGTATCGATCATCTGTGCGGTGCTGTACCGCTCAGACAATCCGGCCCAGGTGGCATCCGAGATGAACGAGTCGACATGCATCTCATCCGCCGCGAGTAACAGCAGCCGATCGTGTGCGCCCCATCCTTCTGCTCTCGGTCCACGCGCGATGCCGACGAGATCGGTTTCGCTCAAGCCTTCGCGACGAGCAAGCACCGCACGATGCGCCCACAGATATTCTGAACTTGTCAGCCAGGCGGTACGCAACGTGAGCAATGCCCGGTCCCGCGGTGGCAGCACCGATTCCGTCCAGAGATAGGCGAGATGAGGCAGCGACGCTTCGGCAACCTCGGCGCGGTTCGCATAAGTTGCCGCGAGATTACGCATGCCGGTTGATTCGAATTCGGCCGCAAGCACCAGCAGCGGCTCGGTCAGTTGGTTTTCTGCCAAAGGCGCAATACGCGGCGCGGACAGCGTTTGAGCTCGCGCCGACATCATGGCTACTGACGCCGACAGCACAGCAAGCGTGGCTAAGTTTCGCGATCTTTTCATGGTGAACATTTCATTGAGAATTCAGGTGACTATCAAAATGCTCTTAAGATGGGTCTCGAGCTGATCGGCGCGCTTAACCAGACAACGAAAACCGATGTAGCCGTCCGGCCGAATCAACAGCAGCCTATCATTGTCTTCGGTTCCGAAAAAAGCAGCAAGCGCTGCCGATGGCTCCAGCATATGGCACTGAACCAGATCAACGTAACGTGACGCGAAATCGCCGAGCACCTGGGCGGCCCGTTGCGTTTCGCGGTTTTTTCCGGGCAGCGCGAACAAAGTGAAGCCGCAATGGCGCGTCAAGTCGAACAGTGTCCGGCCACCGCCAAGATCGATATCGGCGACGCGATCGCCAATCAATGGCCCTGCGAGGTCGGCCGTCCCTTCGGGTTGCTCAAGGTAATCGCGATAAGTGTACGAAATACCGGAGCAACGACCGACAACGGCGTCGAGAAACACTTGATCGTTGATCTTCTTGGCACGCTCAGCGATGTCCTTGCCGTGACCCATGAAAATCTCATGCAAGGAAGACGCAGCCCATATCACTTGTTCAGCGATCGGCCGGCGCTCCGCCTCGTAACTATCGAGCAGCTCCGGATGCGATTGACCATTGACGACGAGCGCAAGCTTCCAGCCGAGGTTAAAGGCGTCCTGCATGCAGCAATTCATGCCTTGGCCGCCGGTAGTCGAGTGCACATGTGCGGAATCGCCGGCCAACAACACATTGCCTTCGCGATAAGTATCGGCAAGCCGGACCCAACTCTCCCACTTCGAGTGCCAGACCAGGTCACCGAGGCTGACGCCGTCGAAATGCTGATCGACGAGTCGCATGAAGCCTTGCTCGGGCGTAATATTTGGATCAGCTGCTTCGCCCCTGTCGCTCAGGAGTAGTCGAAAGTACCCACCCGGTAACTTGACCACCATGACGAAGTGATCTGTGCCGGCACAATAGTGCACGTAGTCATCCGCATCGGGAAAATCGTTGAGGAACACATCCATGTTCTGCAGAACGGTGCCCGAATAATCGCTCTCCTGTTGGGACAACGACAGAGTTTGCCGAACACGAGAATTAATTCCGTCGCACGCAACAAGGTACTTGCACCGGACGAGCTCTCGATCGTTATCGTCGTCGCCGTGAACGAGCGTTGCCGTAACCCCATCGTCGTCCTGAGAAACGTCGACGCATTTGGTTCCCCACTCTATCTCGCGGCCGTACTCCTCTCGCATGTAATCGCGGATGTTGTTCTCGGTATCGCTCTGACCGTGGATCAGCATGCAGGGGAAACGGCAATCGATCTGAGTGAAGTCGATACCAGGGCGAACTTCGCTGCGTTGCCCGCTGCCGTCAACGAAGTGCAGGATATAGCCCTTATTCTTAATGGCACGCTGAAGGTAACGGCCGATCAGTCGCTCGTCGATTCGCTCGAGCAATTCCGCCGTTCTGGCATGGACGACGATAGCGCGTGACGTCACTCCCGCCTCCGGAAGGCGGTCGACAGTGCGCGCTTCGACACCGTGGCGCGCAAGCTCGAGCGACAATGTTGTGCCGGCGGCACCGCCGCCAACAATCAGGACTGGTACTTCACTCGACTTCATGGAGAGTTGCCGGCCGCGACCACACAAGTAACCGCGGCCGGCAAAGACTTAAATCAACAGGAATTCAGTCGATCGCAAAACAGTAGTACATGCCGGCGCCGCCGGTCGGAATCAGGTTCTCCATTGCGCAACCCTGCGAGGCATGAACAGTGGTCCACGAATTAATGCCGGGCCCGCGACCGAGGCGGTCTGCATGACCAAGCATGCCCTGCGCATCGCCACTGCCATCAGTCCAGTTATTGCAAGTCGCCTCATTTGCCGTGCCATCTTCGTTCGTGCCGGTCAGAACATCGTGGACAAGTGAACCCTCAACAGCTCGCTCTGGCGTCCCATCCACCAGAACAAGATAGTCAGGCGTATCGCCGTTTTCGTCGATCGCTGTCTCGTTGGTGATGTTGTTGTCGCCATGCAAGTTATCGACATCACTAGCGATCATGACGCCCGCGGCGTTGTACCAAGGTCCGTCACCGATACGGTCACGCGCATCGACCGTGCTGGTGCTGAGATAAGCCCGCCAATTCTTGCCGCGAATACCGGCGACCTCAGCCAGAACTGTGCAGTGCGCATCCGCTCCGACCAGTCCGCCCAGATTCCCACCCGAACCCGGGTTTTCACTGGTCACGAAAAAGCTCGTGTTGTCCGATTGGGCCAAAGTAAGACCTGCGATCAAAGCAGCGCCAGCTGAAATCCCAAAATACCAATGGTTTTTTCGCATCAGAGTTCCCCCTTATGTATTCGTTTTGATTCAAGTCTCGGGAATCAGTCCAAACCCTTAGCCATCGTTTCCCAGGTATCGAGCGTGCAGAGTGAACAACTGGCACCTAAGAACATTTCGCCGGCCACCGCATCATCCTTGAATATATAACGCAGCCAGTTCGATGCGACGTTGGCGTATTCGCCGCCGCCCGGATGGAACACCGTGGCCGTGTGGCCCGCGTTGAACCTGGAACCATAGAAAACCGGCACGTGATTAATGAGAGCGTAGTTCTCTTTGGCCGGCTCATACATGAAGTCAACTTCACCACCGTCAATCATCAACACCGGTCCGTGAAGATCGGCCAGGTTTTCGGTGGTCGCGT
>Ga0224508_10002001_pt1 | contig 17812 bp, 13 predicted proteins | sample SF_Jan12_sed_USG_4_FD_170157 | JGI IMG/M metagenome (GOLD analysis project Ga0224508, IMG submission 170157) | Sediment microbial communities from San Francisco Bay, California, United States - SF_Jan12_sed_USGS_21 | ecosystem: Environmental > Aquatic > Marine > Sediment | place: USA... | reverse complement strand
AGATTCCCGCTTGCGCGGGAATGACAAAATGGTTACCGGGACCCTCTATACGCCGGGATGAAACCGATTACTCGGGCCGCATATGCGGAAACAGGATGACATCGCGAATACTCGGTGAATCGGTGAGCAACATGACCAGACGATCGATGCCGACACCCTCACCCGCTGCCGGCGGCATTCCGTATTCTAGTGCGCGCACGTAATCTGCGTCGTAATGCATGGCTTCCTCGTCACCGGCCTCCTTTTCCTCAACCTGGCGCCGGAACCGGGCTGCCTGTTCCTCCGGATCGTTGAGCTCGGAGAATCCATTGGCCAGTTCGCGCCCGCCGAGAAAAAACTCGAAACGATCGGTTATAAAGGGATTTTCATCGTTACAACGTGACAGCGGTGAGACCTCGGTTGGATAGGCGGTGATAAAGGTCGGCTGCTTGAGTTCGGCTTCGACCGTTTTCTCGAAGATTTCTATTTGCAGTTTTCCGGCCCCCCAGCCTGCCTCTGGCTTGATACCGAGATCTGTTGCTGCCTGCCTGCAGTATTCGACATCTTCGAGCTGTGCAGGATCAAGCCCGGGATTAAATTGGATAATGGAGTCGGCCACGCTGATGCGGGTAAACGGTTTTTCGAGATCAAATTCTTCACCCTGGTAAACCAGCTTGGTGGTGCCGTGAATTTCCTCTACCAGCCGCCGCATCATGTCCTCGGTCAAATCCATGAAGTCATTATAATCGGCGTAAGCCTGGTAAAACTCGAGCATGGTGAATTCCGGGTTATGCCGTGTCGACAGCCCTTCATTGCGAAAATTACGATTAATCTCGAATACCTGCTCGATACCACCGACCACGAGACGCTTCAGGTATAATTCGGGCGCGACCCGCAGGTACAGCTCCATGTCGAGCGCATTGTGATGGGTAATAAACGGACGCGCCACCGCGCCACCCGGGATCACCTGCATCATCGGGGTCTCAACCTCGAGGAAACCCGCTTCGATCATGTAATTGCGAATAAAACTGACCGCCTGGCTGCGAATCGCGAATACGCGTCTCGAGTCCTCGTTCATGATCAGGTCAATATAGCGCTGGCGATATTTCTGTTCCTGGTCGGTAAGACCATGGAATTTTTCCGGTAACGGGCGTAACGCCTTGGTCAGCAATTCGATACTTTTGACCTTGATCGTAAGCTCACCGGTTTTGGTCAAAAACAATACCCCGTTGACGCCGTAAATGTCACCGATATCGCTGTGCTTGAAAGCTTCGTAGGTCTCTTCACCAACGGCTTCACGTTGTACGAATATCTGCAGCGTGCCGCTCATGTCGCGCAGCTGCGCGAAACTGGCTTTACCCATCACCCGTTTGAACATCATGCGACCTGCCAGGTTTACCTCGACCGACTGTGTCTCGAGATCTTCGCGCGTGAAATTTGCATACTGTTCGAACAGTTTTGCGGCCAGGTGCCCACGCTCAAAATGATTGGGGTATGCCTGCCCCTGCGCACGCAACTGCACCAGCTTTTCACGTCGTTGCGCGATATAGCGGTTCTCGTCGTGCTCTGAATCTTCGTTATTTTGCTCAGCGTCGCTGTGCTCGGTCATTTCACTACCTGTGTCCCATTCGTGTTTGCTAAGTGCCACTCTTCAGACTGGCCTCGATAAACTGATCCAGGCTTCCATCCAGTACGGCCTGGGTATTACCGGTTTCAACCCCGGTACGCAAGTCCTTGATGCGCGACTGATCAAGCACGTAAGACCTGATTTGACTGCCCCAGCCGATATCGGATTTCAAATCCTCGATGCTTTGTGCCTTGGCGTTACGTACCTGGACCTCGAGTTCATACAGCTTGGCCTTGAGCTGCTTCATCGCGGTCGCCTTGTTCTTGTGTTGTGAGCGATCGTTCTGACACTGCACCACGACATTGGTCGGCAAGTGCGTGATACGTACCGCCGATTCGGTCCGGTTGACGTGCTGCCCACCGGCACCGCTGGCGCGGTACACGTCGATGCGCAGGTCGGAGGGATCGATTTCGATATCGATGTCGTCCTCGATTTCCGGGGAAATAAAAGCGGACGCAAACGAGGTGTGCCGACGATTACCCGAATCGAACGGCGATTTACGAACCAGCCGATGCACCCCGGTTTCGGTACGCAACCAGCCGAATGCATAGGGGCCTTCAAATCGTACCGTAGCGCTCTTGATGCCGGCCACATCGCCCTCAGACACTTCAATCAGCTCGGTTTTGAAACCCTTGGCCTCGCCCCAGCGCAGGTACATGCGCAGCAGCATTTCAGCCCAGTCCTGTGCCTCGGTTCCGCCAGCGCCGGACTGGATATCGAGAAAGGCATTGTTTTCGTCCATTTCGCCAGAAAACATGCGCCTGAACTCGAGACCGGCGACTGTTTTCTCGACACCATCGAGATCAGCCTCGACCTCGTTCACGGTGGCAGAGTCGTCTTCCTGTATGGCAAGCTCGAGCAATTCCGAGGCATCGCCGAGGAACTGTAAATTCTGATCGATACCGGTAACTACGGTTTCCAGGCTGGCCTTTTCCTTGCCGAGGTGCTGCGCATGTTCCGGATTGCTCCAGACGTCAGGATTTTCCAACTCGAGCATGACTTCTTCCAGTTTTTCGCGCTTCTGGTCGTAGTCAAAGATACCCCCGGAGCAATTCGATGCGTGATTTCAAGTCATCAATCTGCTGAAAAATATGATTTGTTTCCACCGTAACCGCTCATGCCTTGAAAAACGCGCATTCTACCCGATCTTAAGCGATAATATCACCTGCTTTACTCTATTTTTCCGGGCATTCATGGGCTAGAATATGCCGCCAAAATTCCTGACTAATTTTTCTGGCTAAGAGGTAACAAGTGTCACAAGATGTTGATATTCAGCTGCAGGTCTGGAAAGACCTGGCAATAAGCAAGCAAATCCTGATGGGCGCAGCTGCAGACGCGCTCGGACTCGATGCCGAATGCAGTACCACCGAACTCAAGGCGGCGTTAGACCAGGCAATTAAGCGCGCAAGTGACGCAGATATCAAGATCCAGGAAACCCGCAGTGAGGCTGAACAGCAAATCAACGAGTATAAACAGCGCGCTGAAGCCGCTGAGCAATCCCGCAGTGAAGCCGAGGACAAGGTTGCCTCGGCTGTTAAGGCATGCGAACAGGCCGAACGCCAACTTGCCACCGGCAAGGCTGACAATGCCGAGTCATTAAGAAAGGCCAGGGCGGAAGTGACGGACAAGCAGAATAAGCTCAAGGCAATCTCCAAGTCACTTGCCGACACCCCGGAGAACGTGGTGCGCAAACTGAAAACCCTGAAAAAGCAGAAAATGGACGAGGCCAAGTTGCGTGGGCAGGCGGAGTCTCGACTGCAGTCGATGCGCAAGGAGAAATCTAAACTGGAAGCCGACCTCGAGGCGAAAAAATCAAACCTGCAAAGCGCCGCGACATTGCTCGAGCAGACCAGGGCCCTGCACCAGGCCTGCGTTGATGCCGAGGCTACGATTAAGAAGCTCAGCGACAAGAAAGGCGACCAGCTTAAGGTTCCTGACCTCGACCAGGCTGCGCTTGAAGAGCTCGAAAAAGCGATCGCCGAAAAATAAGCCAGCCATTTAATCCCGGGATTGTTGTAACGGAATCTCGAACAGAATACTGGTGCCCTGCCGCGGATTACTCTCCGCCCAGATACGCCCTTGATGTAATTCTATAATTTCGCGGCACACGGATAGGCCGAGGCCAGTGCTACCGGTCTGATTTCGATTACTGTTACTCTGGTAAAACTTTTCGAACACCTCGTCGAGCTCTAACGCGGGAATTCCGGGACCCTGGTCTGAAACCCGCACCCGGAACCCGGTATCATCGCGCTCCAGGTCAATTTGAATCTCTCCCGCCTCGGGACTGAACCTGATCGCGTTTGCAATAATATTCGTCATTACCTGGATAATCCGGTTGCGGTCACAAGCGCATTCCGAATCGTCAATAACGGAGTCAAATACGCAGCTAAGATTCTTTTTGCGCAAACGTAAATCCTGTTCATTGATACAGTACTCTATCAGTTCAGCCAGGCTTACCGGACTCACGTCAAGCTTCATCTTTCCTGCCTCGAGCTTGGAAAGATCGAGCAAATCATTTAACAGGTAAAGCAGGCGTGTACCACTAACCTGGATATTCTCTAGGTATTGGCGTAGTTTTTCCTGGCTCAACGAATCGAGTCGTTTAAGTCCGAGTTCGGTAAAACTGAGGATACCGTGCATCGGCGTTCGCAGTTCGTGACTCATCGAAGCCAGGAAATCCGATTTTGCCTTATTGGCCCGTTCCGCCGATTCACGAGCTTTTTGAAGTTCGGTCACGTCGATATAGATGCCTACCCGGGTGCCATTCGGCAGGCGGCGCAACGCGATCTGAATCCAGCGTCCATCGGTCAGGCGATCAAGCGCTTCAAAGCTCTCTGTTTTATGCTGTAACAACCGCTGCTGCAACCAGCCCTCCGGATCTTCGAGCGCGTCCTGGTATACACCCATCTCGACACCATGTCGAACGAAACGCTCGAAAGGTGCCCCTTCATTGATAAAGAACTGCTGCTGCGGATACAAATCAAAGAACTTGCGGTTAAAGCGCTCGATGATGCCGTCACTGTTTACGACCAGGAACCCGCCCGGCACATTTTTGATCGCCACCTCGAGCATTTCCTCGTTTCGCTGTTTTTCGAGTTCTATTAACTTGCGTTCGGTCACGTCCTGCAATGTACCGATTACTTCGGTTACCCTGCCATCAGTTATTTTTGAGGTATCCGCACGCTCAAGGATATTTCGAACTTCACCATCACCACGAATGATCCGGTATTCAATTTCGAATAAAACTTCGCCTGCTTCGCTTGCTTCGCTGAGTCGTGCTTGCTGGTAAGTGGAGCTGACAAGTTCGCGATCTTCAGGATGCACGATTTCAAGCATAAAAGGATTTTTTGGATCAAACTTATCGGCGCTTAATCCGTAAATTCTGGCCAACTGTAGCGAAAATGAAACCAGGGTATCGTTTGTGAAATCCGTACGGTAGCTGCCGACATTCGAAATACGCTGAGCTTCATCAAGTTCTGCCTCGGACCGCTTGGATTTAGTTACATCCTGCAACGTTCCCAGTTGTTCAATGACCTTTCCATCGCGCCTAAGCGAAGTATCTCCGCGCTCGGTAACATATCGGACTTCACCGTCTGGTCGCAGCAATCGAAACTCGACTTCATACGCCCCATCACCAACATCCGCACTGTTATAGGCCTGCATCACCTTTTCACAATCATCCGGATGAACGGCACCGAGTAAATGCTGATCGCTAGACGTCATTACTTGTTCCACGGTCATGCCGTAAATTCGTGCATATTCAGATGAACAGGTGATCAACCGACCTCGTTCTTTACTCCAACGATAACTACCGACCAAGGCGATGCGCTGTGCCGCTTCAAGCTCAGCTTCGATATGTCTCGATTCGGTCACATCCTGAGCGGTCCACAACTGCTCAACAGGTTTACCGTAACGCCGAACCGAGGTATTGCCGCGCTCGATAACATGGCGAATTTCGCCATTTGGGCGCACAATACGTAATCTGATTTCAGATAAACCATCAGTATTATCTGCGCGCGCGAAGTCCTGCCTGGCTCTTTCCAGGTCATCGGGATGTATAGCGAAGAAAGTATCTGCCTCAATCATCGCAAGCAGTTCTGCTTTGGGCCTGCCAAAGATCCGCGCAAACTCATCGCTACATGCAATCATTCGACCGTTTTCGGGATCCCAGCGAAAACTGCCGATCTTGGCTATATCTTGTGCGGTCTCGAGTTCCGCACCGATGCGCCTGGATTCGGTTACATCCTGGACCGTACCTATCTGTTCGACGACTTTACCATCACGCCACAAAGATGGCGTCAAGCGTTCAACAATAAACCCGACCTTTCCGTCGGGAGACTGCAAACGATATTCCACCTCGGTTACCTCTCCAGAAACATCGCTCGATCGGTAGGCCGCTTTTACCCTGCCTAAATCTTCCGGGTCGATAAATTTTTCCTGCCAATTCCCGATTCCCTTTTTTTGTTCGTCTAACGAAAATTTAAATAACCTGGCATATTCCTTTGAACAGGAAATTAATTTGTCATGCTCGACATCCCAACGAAAACTTCCAACCCTGGCGATACGCTGGGCTTCATCAAGCTCATCCTGGGTGCGCCTCGATTCGGTCACATCAACGCATAGACCGACCAACTCGCCACCTGGAAGTCTTTGTTCGACCAGTCGGATGCGAATCCCATCTTTCAGGTTCAGGTCGAACGGAATCCCGATCTCGTCCTTCCAGTGCTGTTGGCGTTTGGCGACCCAGGCCTGCTTTGCTTCCTCGCTGCTGAATTCCATTTGCTTTTCGATCGCACCAGCAAACACTTCTTCGTAATGCGTACCGGGTTCCAACAGATCGCTAATACGGTTACAGATTTCTTTAAGGCGCGGGTTACAGAATATCAGGCGCCGATCGCTGTCAAACAAATAAAAACCGTCGTGCAACACCGCGGTTGAGTTGTATATCAGTTCCTGGCGATACTGTTGTCTGAGTTCCTCTGACATGGCTCCGCCGGCATCGAAGGACGAACCACGATAGCCAAGAAACTTTCCCTTTTCATCAAAATAAGGTTTGCCGCTGGTTTGAAATAGCAGTTCTCGCCCATCAGCCAACCGACTGCGAAACCTGAAATTCTTAAATGGCTGACGCTCCGCGATGCATTTTTGGTAATCATTCCACTGTTCGTCCTCAGCCGGATCTGGCGGATCGAAACGAAGATCGATGCGTCTGCGTCCGATAATATCTTCAGGTTTGATACCACTCACCTCGTACAGGTGCGAGGATAAAAACACAAAACGGTCGTTTTCATCGGTTTCCCAGAACCATTCTAAGGAAGTCTCGGTGTACTGCCGAAAGCGGTCTCCGGTTTTCTTCAATTCTTCGGAGCGTAGATCGAATTGATCTTGTAGATTATTGCGCAGGCTATCTAAACGTTGCTGTAATAAACGCAATATAATAAAAGTGATACTTCCACCGAGCACAAAGGAAGTCATCAGGCTTATAAAAGTTAAACTTTCAAAACCAATACTTAGGCCTTGCGCAATGGAAGCTATCGACATCAATGCGATGCCACCGACAACGGCGACGATCGCTGTGGGGTATCTGAAAACCTGGGAAGTTACTGCCTGCGTCATCTATCGATCGATTTGCACGGAAGTGATTCGAACAAGGCCAGGGTTTTGCCTACTGCGGCAGCAACGGTGGTGCTTCCACCGTGACGAAAGTTTCTGGGAAAAAACCGTTGAAACGAGTTGCAGCCGAATTGCTGTAAGCCCCGGTCTGACCAATTTCAATCCAGTCGCCCTCCTCCGCGTCAACTGGCAGGTAAAAGGGTGCAGGCAGGATATCGAGGTTGTCACAGGTTGGACCCAGGATCGTGAAATCCTGTTGCTCGGTTGCAATTTCGCGGGCCGGGTTGATGAGTCGTGCCGGCAGTTTCATCTTGCCCATCAGGGTTTCGGAGAGACTTTGATAAACCCCGTCGTTGATATAGAGCTTGTTATCCTTGCGTAGCTGAATCTGAGTCAGCAGGGTACAGCCGCTTGCGACCAGGGCTCTTCCCGGTTCACACATCAGCACGCAATCTCGGCGCAGACGGGACTGGTCGAAGGCCTCCTGAATGGCGTAGAAGTACGCGCTCAGCGCAGGCGGGCGATCATCTTCATAAAGCGCCGGGAAACCACCACCGACATCGAGGTAATGCACCGGCACATTAGCGGCCTCGATGACGTCGAGCGCGGTGTTCATTCCATCAACGAAGGCCTGTGGATTGCGGCATTGCGAACCGACGTGAAACGCGACCCCGGTCTGGAAATGTGCGTCGTGCACTTTTTTGAGCAGTTCAGGTGCGTCTTCCGCAGCGATTCCGAATTTATCGGAAAGCTGGTACTGGGCGTCATGTACCGGGGTTATGATCCGCACCAGTATTACCTTGCCGTCACCACCACCGGTTACATCGACGATCTTGTTTAGTTCTTTCTCATGATCGATGACGAAGTGATCGATTCCGTATACCTTTCGTGCCGTCATGATCGACGCACGTGCTTTCACCGGATGCATGAAATAACAATCAGCCTGCGGCAAATGCTCGCGTACCAATGCGATTTCAGCCAGCGATGCAGTATCAAAATGTCGAATGCCGGCCTCGTACAGGGCCTCTAAAACTGCCAGGTGGGGATTACATTTAACCGCGTACATAACCCGACCTGGAAACGTGTCGAGGAAATATGTGGCCTGTCGTTTTAACTCTGCGGGACGCAGGCAATAAACCGGGTAGCCCGGCTTCAATTCTTCGACAACGTCTTCGACGGTAGCAAAGTTGGGGATCTGGATTTTGGCTGACATAGTCTTACTCGCGAAGTAGCGAATATTCTCGCATAGTATTCTAGTAAAGAATATCCTCGATCAAAGGTCGGGAACGTTACCGATCCAGCTGGAAAGATTTTTATGTGGCCGCCAGAACTTCATTCTTGCTGTCGGCTTGAACTCGAAATCAAGTTCGTACCCCGCTCGCAGTATCAAATGGCTGCGGCCCTTTGCAGCGGCTTCCATTAATGGTTTCAATAGTTTGCTATCAATATCGAGTAATAATTGATCAAGTTCAGCAGCGACGCCGGTTTTCAAAAATTCGATTAAACGCAAATCGATCAAAATCGCATCCACGGAATCATCGACCCGGTTGATATTCGCGCAAGATTCCGGGTTCAATCCGAGGCTTCGGGCGAATTGATTCAGCACCGGATCATCGCAATACCAGTCCAGTTTCGCGTTGAATCTCTGTGGTACAACTCCCGCCCCCCAGCACCAGAGGCTGTTAATCGGCAACAATCCACGACTTGTTCGCTCCGCGTTCACTTCGTGCTGATGCATAAACATCTGGATTTCGTTGAGTAACTGGTACCATGGCAAAACCTGGCGCGACTGCTCGATATAGGGATTCGCGGTTTTTCCCAGGACCGACAGAATATGCGGATAATGGGTCGGGGCAGAAAACCCCTTCAGATGCACCAGGAACAGTCCATCCGCGACTGCAGTAATACTACAATCTACATTAAATATATCGTTTAAGTCTTTGATTATTATATTTATATCATTCAAATTGTCCTGGTTATTCTGTACCGGGACGATTACTGCGCTATGCAGGCCGGCTTGCAAATGGATTGCCTGGGACAATAGCAGATGCCCGGGTTCCTGATCTTCCTCCCGAGCAAAAGCCTGTGCTAATGGCAATCCTGCCGGGGCATCGAAACCGAGCGCGGTTTTTAGTATCTCGTCGATGCTGTAAGACTGGGTGGATTGCGGTGTTGCCAGGCGCAGTAGTCTATTCAAATGTGGCAAATCGTTAGCCAGCAGGTCGGGCTCAAACTCCTCGAGGGGTAAATCGAATAATCCGGGCAGGATTATCTGAACCTTGGCAGGCATTGGGCTGAACTAATCCTTCAGACTCGTCGTCAGCAGCTCATTCAGGTCGTTGGACATTTCGCTACTGGTGAGCATGTTTTCCACTTCTGACTTCATCAATTGCCCCTGCTGTGCGACCAGTTTACGCCAATGCACGAAAGGATTGGCCAGCCGAGCCGCGACCTGGGGATTGATCGCATCCAGCTCGAGGATTTTTTGTGCTGCCAGGGCGTAACCGGCACCGTCGACCTGGTGGAAGGCAGTCGAATTGGCAATGGTTGACCCAAGCAGGGAGCGTGCGCGGTTAGGATTAGCCAGGGTATACGCCGAGTGACCGAATAAAGGCTTTATTTCGTCAAGCGCATTCTCGACGCTGCTTGAACCCATCACGCTAAACCATTTATCCACCACTAACGCGGTATCCTTCCATTGCTGGTAAAACTGGGTCACGATTTGATCGCGCAAATCGTGGCGATAATGAACCACCATCTGCAGGCAGGCGATTTGATCGGTCATGTTACCTGCCTGCGTAAACTGTCGTTTACAGTGCTCAAAATATTCGGACTTCTCGAGATGTAACAGGTAGGCCAGGCACACATTTTTCAAACGCCTGCTTGCGATTGCATCGGGATCCAGCCGGTACTCACCATTGTCAGCACATTCAAGGTAATTCTTTAGTAACTGATCCTCATTATGCGCTGCAATTTGAAGCTTAAGTGTTTCACGCACGGTCCGGATGCGGTGCACATCCACCTGCTCCAGCATTTCGGCAATATATTTCTCGCCCGGCAGCACCATCATCTCGGCTACCAGCGCTCGATCCATGGGGGATCGCGCAAACACGTCGCTAAAGGCCGTCAGTAGTGGTTGCTGTAATTGCGGCCACTGACCGGCTTCCTGCTCCAGCATCGCCAGCATTACCCTGCTCGCCAGCTGCTGACCGGCCTCCCAGCGATTGAACGGATCGCTATCAAAAACCATTAAACGGGCAAGCTCATCATCACTCAGATCTGTAGTCAGGATAATCGGCGCCGAAAAACCGCGAAACGCCGAAATCATTACCTGCGCTGGCATATGCTGGAAACGCAACTCGGTTTCGGGTTCCTTGATATCAACTATCTGTTCCAGGCTCCCCATATCATCCAGCGGCACTGCTTGACCCTGTTGATCGAACAGGGCCAGCCGCATCGGCATATGAAAGGCACGATTCAGTTCACCTTTGGTGGTCCCGGCACGCTGTGAAACCATCAGCGACAGGACATTATTATCAGAATTGTATTTGCGCTTTATATCAACGCGCGGTGTCCCGGACTGCTGGTACCATCGCTGGAAACGTTCCAGGTCGATGCCCGAGGCGTCCTGCATCGCGGCGCGAAAATCATCGGTCGTAACCGCCTGGCCGTCATGACGCTCGAAGTACAAATCCATCCCCTTGCGGAAATTATCTGCGCCCAACAGGCAATGCATCATGCGCACCACTTCCGCACCCTTGTTGTAAACCGTCGCGGTATAAAAATTGTTGATTTCCTGGTAGGACGCAGGGCGCACCGGGTGGGCCATTGGCCCGGCGTCCTCGCTAAACTGGTGATTACGTAGACCTCGTACATCACTGATTCGCTGAATCGCGCGTGAAAACATGTCCGCACTGAATTCCTGGTCGCGAAATACCGTCAGGCCTTCTTTAAGGCTTAGCTGAAACCAGTCGCGACAGGTGACACGGTTACCCGTCCAGTTATGAAAATACTCGTGCGCGATCACACCTTCGATAGCCAGGTAATCGTCGTCCGTGGCGGTATGAGGATTCGCCAGCACGTACTTGGTATTGAATACATTAAGCCCCTTGTTCTCCATTGCCCCCATATTGAAGTCATCCACAGCGACGATCATATAAAGATCGAGGTCATATTCGAGACCGTAGACCTCCTCGTCCCAACGCATCGCTTTTTGCAGCGAGGTCATCGCATGATCACACTTGTCCCGATTATGGTGCTCGGTAAAAATCTGTAGCTGAACCTCCCGTCCCGAGCAGGTTGTAAACTGGTCTTCAATGCAGGCCAGGTCTCCGGCCACCAGCGCGAATAGATAGCTGGGCTTTGGGTAAGGATCTTGCCAGCTTACCCAGTGGCGTTCGCCATCCTCTACGCTATTTACCCGGTTGCCGTTCGACAGCAACACCGGGTAAGTGGCCTTGTGCGCATGAATCTCGGTGCTGAACACCGACATGACATCAGGACGATCGAGATAGTAGGTAATGTAGCGAAAACCTTCCGCTTCGCACTGGGTGCAAAAGTTTCCATTGGACAGGTACAAGCCTTCGAGACGGGTATTTGCCGCGGCGTCGATTTCGACTTCACAACTTAACTCAAACTGGTCCGGCACCAACTTGATCGTTAATGTTTCAGGCCCCAGGTCATAGTCCTCCGGTTGCAGGGATTTGCCGTCCACGCGCAGCTCGATAAGTTCAAGCTCAATTCCGTCGAGGACCAGTTCGGCGACATTGTTCTGAGCTGTCCGTCGCATCTGTAGCGTGCTGCTAACTCGAGTCCGGTGTTCGTCAAGATGAAATACCAGTTGCGTTTTCGTGATCTCGAAGCCGGGTGGCTGATAGTCCTTTAAATGCTTGCGCAGGTGCTTATCGGTTTTCATTATAGAAGCCTGAAAATAGGTCGCATAAGTGTACCCTAAGGAGTATCATTCGCGTCATTTTTCATTCCCCGGAGATTCAATAATGGCCGTCGAACGCACCCTTTCAATCATCAAGCCCGACGCAGTAGCCAAGAACGTGATTGGCGAAATTTACAATCGCTTTGAAAAAGCCGGTTTACGTATCATTGCCGCGCGCATGGAACACTTAAGCGCCGAGAAAGCAGGTGAGTTTTACGCGGTGCACAAAGAGCGTCCCTTTTACGACGACCTGGTCGAGTTCATGACTTCAGGGCCCGTAATGGTGCAGGTTCTGGAAGGCGAGGATGCAATCGCGCAGAATCGCGAAGTCATGGGTGCCACCAACCCGGCAGACGCTGCTGCGGGCACCATCCGCGCGGATTTTGCACAGACGGTCGACGAAAATGCCGTACATGGCTCCGATGGAACCGATACCGCCAGCGTAGAGATCGAATTCTTTTTCGGCAGTGATGGTCTCTGCCCCCGCACCCGCTAAATTCAGACCTTGAATCAGCGGGGCTAAATGCGCTGTTTCGGGTATAATCGTACCCCCGACCGATTTGTGAGGAGTTGCGATGAACAGCAGTTATCAAAGCCTGCCGCATGAATTACTTGCTCCACGAACCTCGATACTGCAGCACCGGGCACTTGATTCTGATCAGGTGACGCCCAATGACAGTGCCGAATTGGTGTATACCGATTTTACCCATGTTCGACCTTTCACGATCAGCCCAACCGCCACCATCGACCAGATCAACGCCAGAATGATGGCCTGTGGCGTTCGCCTGCTGTTCGTAACCGAGACTGACACAGTGCTACAGGGCCTGGTTACTTATACCGACCTGTTCGGCGAAAAACCAGTACGCTATATCAAGGAGCATGGAGGTAGCCGAGAAGAGATCCTGGCACAGGATATTATGACACCGCTCGCTCAACTGGAAGCTTTAAGCAAATCGGATGTACTCAAGGCAAGTGTTGGCGATATCGTAAAAACCATTGAAACAGCCGGTCGACAGCACATGTTGGTTTGTCATACCCATGAAAATGGCAGTCAAACGGTTATTGGTTTGTTTTCGTCAACCCACATCGAAAAATTAACCGGAGTAAAGCTCGAGCTGTCAACGCGTGCCCATACTTTTGCCGACCTGGAACGCGCCTTAACCTGATACGAAGCCTGTTAATTTTTAGCCACGTTTTTTGCCCACCAGGCTGGCAGGTCGGCAAACGAGTCGAGCACCGCGTAAGGCTTTATCGCGCCACCTAAATCCGCATCACGGAACTTGCCGGTCCTGACCTGTATGCCTCGGATACCGCAGCGTTGCGCGGCATCGATATCACCGACGATATCGTCCCCAATCATAAAGGTTTGCCCTGCATTGCATCCCAGCCTGGCCAGCGACGATTCAAAAAAAGCCGGTGCAGGTTTACCGACCACTACGGCTTCACAGGAAGCTGCATGTTCCAGCGCCTTGACGAAGGGCGCAACATCCAGTTGCAGGCCGTCGCGTCCGCGCCAGTAACGTGTCATCCCAAGCGCAATCAACCGCGGTGCCGGATCCTGCATTAAAAACCTGAAAGCGCGATTCAGTAAGCGAAAATCCCAGGCCTCTCCCAGGTCACCGATGATCACTGCATCGACAGCTGCACTCTGGTCCAGGGGTATGGATTCGATATCGCCAAAGTCCTGCTTTGTACCAGCAGGTACAAATAAAGCGGCGCTATGCAACTGGTGCTGATCGAGCCATTGGGATGCAGCAACCACAGGCGTCATAACTTCTTCGATTTGCGCACTGAAACCGAGGGTTTCAAACTTTTCCAGTAATGCCTCGCGGGAACGCGACGTGGTATTGGTAACAAACAGGTGCGGAATTTGCTGTTGCCTGATCCAGTCGAGCGCATCGACCGCACCCGCGATCAGGCGATCGCTCTGGTAAATGACCCCATCAAGATCAATCAATATACCCTTGCCAACAGCCTCGTAATCCAGCATGACTCTTATCAATACATCAGATCTACCCTGATTCTGAATATTCTTAAATTTGCCTACGGAAAAGTCTCCGAGGTGAATTTCTTGATATTGTACTGCCCCATCACGATCCAGCGCGGAGTCGCTCTGCCAGTTCCGGCGAGTTGCAGACCGGGGTGTCTCTCGACAACTCTCGCCAGGCTGCTTTCCTGCTCCGGATCAACATCAACGATAAAGACATGCTTTCCTTCCCGCAACTGCGATTCGAAACGTTTGAAATCACGATGCGGCACCTGGATTCCATAAAGGCCGCCAGACCAGATGCTAAATCCAAACAATACCACCGCCAGGAATATAAATGGCATCCAGGTATAAGTCTCGGGCCAGTCGCTGTAGGCAGTTATGATCAGCACCAGTGCGGCGAGGACGACACCTATCCAGGTACCGACTATGATTCCGTGAACCACATCTTTTTTGAAAACAGACTCGATATTGTGCAGATGGTCGTGGGTCTCTACCGCGGTATCGTCCCGGCTGAATACGTGAATTTGCGGTCGATGTACACCCCTGATTTCGAGTTCCACTTCGATTCGGTCGAGGTCATCCAGGTCCTCGCTTACATAGAAATGCCGTTTCATCTTTTATGCCCCCGTAATGAAGGAGTTGCAAATCAGAATACGCCTGTAACGGGACTGAATCAAGTTGACCAGATTAGACTATATTATTACTAACTCCACCAGGGCAGCCTGTTCCGGAGCATGGATTCATGCTAATGTCCGTCGCTGTCCGCTAAGCAGACCCTACTTGTCATGAGAATTGAAGACGACAGCAAACTCGACTACAAGGACGTCTTGATCCGCCCCAAACGCAGTACCCTGGGCAGCCGCAAGGACGTGGAACTGGAGCGGGAATTCACCTTCCGTAATTACCAGTCCGATAACGACGAACACTATCGCGGCATTCCGATCATGGCATCAAACATGGACGGCGTCGGTACTTTTGAGATGGCTGATAGTCTGGCTGCTATGGGGCTGTTTACCTGCCTGGTTAAAAACTACGAGCCCGACGAACTGATCGGTTTTTTTGGCAAGGACAAGAGCAGTCGAACCGAGAATGTCGCTTACTCGACCGGTATTACGAACCAGGACTTCGAAAAATTCGAAGCGGTTTATAAACAGACCGGTAGCTATTTGAAATACGTTTGTGTCGACGTTGCCAACGGTTACTCGGAACGCTTTTCCGATTTTATCAAGCAGCTGAGAGACGCCTACCCCGGTATTGTCATCATCGCGGGTAATGTCGTCACCGGTGAAATGACCGAAGAACTGATATTAAGTGGTGCCGATATCGTCAAGGTCGGCATTGGGCCCGGCAGCGTATGCACCACCCGGATCCAGACCGGAGTCGGATTTCCACAGCTCTCCGCGGTCATCGAGTGTGCCGATTCAGCACACGGTCTCGGCGGTCATATCATTGCCGATGGCGGTTGTACCTGTCCGGGAGACCTGGCCAAGGCATTCGCGGCCGGCGCTGATTATGTCATGCTCGGGGGAATGCTTGCGGGTCATGACGAAGGCGGCGGTGAAATCATTACCCGTTACTTCAAGACCGGTGAAGTCAGGAAAACCGACGCGGGTCTGGAAGACCTGGTCGAGGAACGCAAGTTCGTTAACTTTTACGGTATGAGCTCAAAGGCAGCCAATGAAAAACACTTTGGCGGGCTCAAGGAATATCGTTCGTCCGAGGGACGGGAAATCCAGGTCCCCTATCGCGGCAAAATCGAAAACACGATCCAGAACCTGCTCGGCGGGGTACGCAGCACCTGCACCTATGCCGGCGCCAAGAAATTGAAGTGGCTGAGCAAATGCACCACCTTCGTCAAAACCAGCGAGCAGTTCAACTCCGTATTCGCCGACCACTAAAAATCCGACTTCGAACGAAGTAGCTAATTAACGGATAATTACCAGAACCAACCAGGTTTGGACAACAGCATAGCTTTTCAGAAGCGCCGTGAATACATCCATGTAGGCTCGCGCGCAACATCCCTGTTGCGCAGCGTTCTGAAAAGCTATGCTGCTGCCCAAACCTATCGAAGGCTTTTAAACCAAATGATTTGGAGATAGATTTCCGCTTGCGCGGCGGTCCGACGTATCGGAATGACATCAATCCGGTCTTCGGCTCAATGTGACTAGTATTCTTAGGCGCCAGATTAATATTTGAGCTGCCTCGGGGTAAGTCTGAAAAAGTGTAGCGAGGCAGGACGCCGAGCTCCAAGCGATTCCATGGATGGACCAACCGGCGCTTGCGCCGGTTGGGAGCGCCTTTTTCAGGCTTTCCCCGAGGTAGCGTTCGACTAGGAGTTGCGGCGCCAGCGGTGGAATTTGGCGACCCACTCGAGCAGGCGTTCGGGCACATGCGCGCGTTTCCACTCCCCCGCGGCATACTTGTTCGCCTCGGCGAAGGTTGGATAGATATGTATGGTACCGAGAATCTTGTTCAACCCGAGACCATGCCTCATCGCCAGCACGTACTCGGCGATCAAATCACCTGAATGTTCACCGACGATAGTTACTCCGAGAATTCGGTCCTTGCCTGGTACGGTCAGCACCTTGACAAAACCATGCGCCTCGCTGTCGGCAATGGCACGGTCGAGGTCATCAATTCCGTAGCGGGTTACCTCGTATTCGATGCCCTGCTCCTGCGCGTCGCTTTCATTCAATCCGACCCGCGCAATTTCGGGTTCGGTGAATGTGGCCCACGGGATAACCGAGTAATCCGCCTTGAAACGCTTAACAATACCGAATAGCGAGTTTACCGAGGTATACCAGGCCTGGTGAGCGCCGACATGCGTAAACTGGTAAGGCCCGGTAACATCGCCACAGGCATAAATCGTCGGTATGTTGGTTTGCAGAAACTCGTTTACCTCGATAGTACGATTAGGATTCAGACGCACCCCAATCTCTTCGAGCCCGAAGCCACTCGACCTGGGTGACCGCCCAACCGCGACAATAAGCGCATCAAATTCAATTTCGACTTCGCCATCTTTATGCTCCGCCACCATGTAATCCTTACCCTCGCGCTTGATAAAACGTTTAGCGGTATGCGCGGTCAGTACCTGCACCCCTTCGTCACTGAACTTCTGCTGCACCATTTCCGAAATCTCCGGATCTTCCCGCAGCAGAATTCGGGGAAGCATTTCAATTTGGGTCACCGCAACACCGAGGCGGGCAAACGCCTGGGTTAACTCCGATCCAATCGGCCCTCCGCCGAGCACCGCCAGTTTGCGTGGCTGGTCACGCATTTCCCAGAGATTATCCGAGGTATAAAAATCAACCTGGTCTATTCCCTCGATAGGCGGCACGAAAGGACTTCCGCCGGTGGCGACCACGATGTTACGGGTGCGGATCGTGTTGCCGTTGACTTCGACGGTCCAGGGCGAGGTAATACGCGCCTCGCCGATCACAACATCTACGCCGAGGCCGGTGTAGCGTTCGACCGAGTCATGTGGTTCGATTTTCCTGATAATCTGCTGGATTCGCTCCATAACCTCGACGAAATCAAACTCGGCATCGGCCTGCTTGATGCCGAATTCCCGGCTACGGGCGATATGCGACATGAATTTCGCTGAACGTATGATCGCTTTCGACGGCACGCAACCGTAGTTAAGGCAGTCGCCACCCATCTTGTTCTTTTC
>Ga0224508_10002000_pt1 | contig 17813 bp, 17 predicted proteins | sample SF_Jan12_sed_USG_4_FD_170157 | JGI IMG/M metagenome (GOLD analysis project Ga0224508, IMG submission 170157) | Sediment microbial communities from San Francisco Bay, California, United States - SF_Jan12_sed_USGS_21 | ecosystem: Environmental > Aquatic > Marine > Sediment | place: USA... | reverse complement strand
TTTTCACGGTTTTTTCGGTAATCAGTCGTCCCTTGGCCCGGTAGTGCTTTGGCCGGCGATACTCGTCGCAATTGGCGTAGCCGCTCTAGCCCTTTGGAGCCTCGGCGCGACACTAATTTTCTCTGAGCGTGTTGCCAACTGGGTATCTTGGGGGGCGTGGTTTGCTTTTGCTATTTACGTTTTACTTATATTGTTTTCTAGCCGGGCGTTTTGGATAGCGATCATTAACTATATCCCCGCCTCCATGTTTCTGCTCGTCGCCTTCATAGTCGTGTACGCGCGCACTGGCATGAGCTATTTGTTGGTTGGTGTCGGCGGTATTGTTTTGACGTTCATTGCGGCCACGGTCCAGCATACGGGCATATCGATCCATCCCCGATACTTTAATCACAACGCGCTCTACCATTTGATCCAGGCGGTGGCGCTGTTTCTGATCTACTGGACCGCACGCGTGCTCGTTCGGTAGCAGAGTTTGCCGGGAGGTTAACCGTGTTAGGGCGCCGGAGATTCTTGAGGTTGATGGCAAGAGGAAGCGCTGGACTGGCTCTGTTGCCCTTTGCATGCACTCGTTTTCCTGAAAGTCGCTCGGGTGTTCTGGTCAACGACATTCACTCCCAACTAAACCGTACGCGGGTCCATTACGTTTCACGATTCGATCGCAGCACTGCGGATCGACGACAAGTCGAAAGGTGCGATCCACAGATGGCAGACTTTATTAAGCTCAAAAAGAAATATGACCCACATGAAACGTTCCAGAGTGACTGGTATCGCCACTACTGCCATATGTTCGCGCGTGCTGGTTAAAGCTGTTAACAACCTTAAGGTCTTAATAAATCAAACAAAACCGAACGAGATTTCTCGCATCCTGATTCTGTGGGAGAATAACTGACCTGCCTCGGGGTGGACGCGACCTAGTCCTAGGTGATGGAAGGGCGTCTAAACGAGATCAGCGAAAAGCCAATTGCACATGGAGTAGGGGACGATGACTAACTGGATTCTTCTGTTAATCGCCGTTGTTGCTGCCGCTGTGTGGGTGGTGTGGTTTCTGTCGGAACCAAGGGCGCGCACCCAAACGAAGCCAGTGGCCCGCGGTAAAACGGCTGGCGGTGCCAGCGTGTTCCACGCCGTGTCTATCCGGCCCGGGCTTGACCCTTGCGACGCGGCGAAAAGGCTTAAAAGTAAGCGATTGCTCTCTCGGGCGGCGCCGTCTTTGCCGCTCCCCGAGTGCGGGGCAGCCGATTGCCAGTGCTGGTATGAGCATTTCGCAGACCGACGCATGGATGATCGTAGGTCCTACCGGCCCGCGGACCACACAGGTCACGAACGTCGGACTGGCAACGACCGACGGCATCCTGAAACAATGCGGGTCAACTAGGCATCCACTGTCTCCTCTAAGTTCCTTGTAGCGTTTATGGCGCTGACGGACGCAAATGTGGGCCGTCGACGGCGACCCGTTAGGGCGAGGACCAGGGACGGTCCGAGTCAAAGTACCTCGCCCACCCGCGCCCGACCGGGCAAGGACTGTTCCCAACAATCGTTTTGCATTTCCACGCCCCTGGTGGCCAGATGTCGCAAGTTACGACTCGAAGGAAGGAGGACGACTGCAGGGATGCAGGAGGTAGCGCAACGCAAGGAGCGGTTGCCGTAGCAATTGCCGGGATGCGTAGGGGCGGCCGGCACAATTCTACGTCCTTAACCGTAGTAAAATATTCCTATGCGTATCGTCGCGATCGTCGAGTACGAGGGCTCCCGCTATTCTGGGTGGCAACTTCAGGATGGCGACAGGACCGTACAGGGTTGTGTGGAAGAGGCGCTTGCCAAGGTTGCCAACGAGGCGCTACGGGTGACGGTGGCTGGTCGTACCGATGCAGGTGTGCATGCCTGCGGTCAGGTGATTCATTTCGATTCTAACGCTACGCGTCGTGACTACGAGTGGCTACGTGGCGCCAACAGTAATTTGCCGGATGACGTAGCCATACTGTGGACCGGGCAGGTGGACTCGTCTTTTCATGCACGATTTTCCGCCACCGGGAGGCACTATCGATACATCATCCTGAATCGGTCGGTGCGACCGACCTATCTCGCCAAGCGTGTGACCTGGGAATATCGGCCACTAGATATTGTACCGATGCAACGGGCGGCAAAGACCTTAATAGGCAGACACGACTTTACGTCTTTCCGCGCTGTGCAATGTCAGGCAAAAGATCCAGTAAAGCATTTGCGGCGCCTGGAGATATCGCGCAACGGCGAGTTCGTAACAATTGATGCCCACGCAGACGCCTTCCTTCACCATATGGTGCGCAATATTGCCGGTGTGTTGATGAGTATCGGCGCCGGCGAAAAACCTAGTGAATGGGGGCGCGATGTGTTGGCGGCACGCGATCGCACCGTCGCTGGCGTGACAGCACCGGCCCATGGACTTTACCTAACCGCACTTGAATATCCGGAACACTTCGGGATTCCGCGGCTTTCGTCTGGCCCCGGTCTTTGGTAAGCTGTTGAATTTTAAATGTTTGTTTTTGCAATGCAAACCCGAATAAAGATTTGTGGTATTACCCGTATCGAGGACGGACTGGCCGCAGCACGACTGGGGGCAGATGCAATCGGGATGGTGTTCTATGAGGCCACCCCACGATGCGTCACCGTCGACCAAGCGCGTGCAATCGCGCAGGCATTGCCGCCATTCGTAACCCGCGTTGGTTTGTTCGTTGATGTAGACGCCGATAGAGTGCGCGCCACGATCAGTGCCGTGGGGCTTGATATCTTGCAATTCCATGGCGAAGAATCGGCAGAAACCTATCGTGCGTTCGGCCGACCTTATATAAAGGCCGTGCGTATGCAGGATCATGTTGACCTGCACGCGCAGCAGCGAGCCTATCCAGATGCAGTAGGTTTGTTGCTAGACAGCTATGTGAAGCATGCACCGGGTGGCTCAGGCGAAACGTTTGACTGGCGTCTTGTACCACAAGACCTAGAAAAACCGATTATTCTAGCGGGTGGTCTCACGGCTGATAACGTGAAAGACGCCATTAAAGCAGTACAGCCATTTGCGGTTGATGTCAGTAGCGGCGTAGAGGAGGCCAAGGGCATCAAAGATCCAAGAAAGATTTCTGCATTCATTGAGAAAGTGAGAGAAGACCAATGAAAGCGAGCAGTACAAAATCGGCGGCGGCTGGACGACAAGCCTATTCGTTGCCAGATGAGCGCGGCCATTTCGGTGAATACGGCGGCATTTTTGTTGCTGAAACGCTTATGCAACCGTTGGTCGAATTACGCGAAGCCTATGAGCGTTATCGCAATGACCCAGATTTCGTCAGGGAGATTGATAGCGATGCGGCTACATTCGTGGGTCGTCCATCGCCGTTGTATTTGGCAAAACGCTGGAGCGAGAGGCTTGGTGGTGCGCGCATTTATCTAAAGCGCGAAGACTTAAACCACACCGGCGCGCATAAGATCAACAACACAGTTGGTCAGGCGCTGTTGGCTCGACGCATGGGTAAGACTCGAATTATCGCCGAGACTGGTGCTGGCCAACATGGGGTCGCGACAGCGACCGTGGCAGCGCGTTTCGGTCTGAAATGTATTGTCTACATGGGAAGCGTGGACATCGAGCGCCAAGCAATTAATGTCTTTCGCATGAAGCTGCTGGGGGCAGAGGTAGTGCCGGTGGAGTCGGGTTCGAAGACACTCAAAGACGCACTAAACGAGGCCATGCGCGACTGGGTGACCAATGTTGAGGACACGTTCTACATCATTGGCAGCGTCGCTGGGCCACATCCGTACCCGGCTATGGTAAGAGACTTTCAGTCGGTGATTGGTCGCGAAACCCGCGAGCAAATCATGGTGCAAGAAGGGCGTTTGCCGGATGCGTTGGTCGCATGCGTTGGCGGTGGTTCAAACGCCATGGGCTTGTTCTATCCTTTCATCGATGATGCGGACGTGGAACTTCATGGGGTCGAAGCGGCGGGCGAAGGTTTGGACAGCGGACATCACGCTGCACCCTTGTGCGCTGGTCAACCCGGTGTGTTACACGGCAGCCGCAGTTATTTGCTAGAGACTGCCGATGGACAGATTATAGAAGCCCACTCGGTCTCTGCCGGCCTCGACTATCCTGGAGTCGGCCCCGAACACTCGTGGCTTAAGGATTCCGGTCGCGCCAAATATGTCGGCATTACCGACGACGAGGCATTGGCTGCGTTCCATGATCTGACCCGTACTGAAGGCATCATGCCGGCACTTGAGTCTGCCCATGCGCTTGCTTACGCGGCCACGCTAGCACCGAAAATGGGCCGCAATGGCATCATCGTGGTCAATCTTTCTGGGCGTGGCGACAAGGACATTCACACGGTAGCAAAGATTGAGGGCATTACTGTTTAAGTCTGGGAGACCGTCGTGTCGCAAATAGCACAGACATTCGAAGTATTGAGGAAGCAGGGTCGTAAGGCGCTTGTACCTTTTATTACGGCCGGCGATCCGCAACCAGACATCACAGTGCCGCTAATGCACGCGTTAGTGGAAGCGGGCGCAGATATCATTGAGCTAGGCGTGCCGTTTTCTGACCCAATGGCTGACGGTCCTGTTATTCAACGTGCAAGTGAACGTGCGCTCAAGAACAACGTTAACCTCCATCAGGTTTTACAGATGGTCAAGGAGTTCCGGACAAACAACACGCATACCCCTGTCGTGCTCATGGGCTATTTGAATCCGGTAGAAATTATGGGTTACGCGACGTTCGCGAAAGCGGCGGGTGCGGCGGGTGTTGACGGTGTGTTGACAGTCGATATTCCACCGGAGGAATCAGCTGAACTATCCCAGGCATTGCGGGATGCGCACATAGACCAGATATTCTTGCTCGCGCCCACCAGTACCACTGAGAGAATTAACTTAATTGCTGACGTGGGTAGTGGGTTTGTGTACTACGTTTCGCTGCGAGGCGTAACTGGTGCGACCCACCTGGATGTGGCAGCAGTAAAAGACCAATTGCAAGCGATACGTACACGGACTACGCTTCCAGTAGGGGTTGGATTTGGTATCAATAGCCCCGAGACGGCGGCAGCAGTGGCATCTGTGGCCGATGCAGTAGTAGTCGGGAGTGCCCTGGTGAACCGTATCGGCGATCTCGCCGAAGAGCGGGAGAAGATAATGACAGAGGTACCTGGATTTCTTGCAACTTTACGCGGTGCCATGGATCAGGTAGGAGCGGCTGCGTGAGTTGGTTTGACAAGCTCATACCACCCAAGGTTAAAGGCAAGGCACAGAGGAAGAGTGTGCCCGAGGGTCTGTGGCGGAAGTGCGCCAACTGTAGTGCGGTCCTCTACAGCGCTGAAATCCGCAATAACCTCGATGTCTGTCCCAAGTGTCAGCATCACATGCGCCTTAGTGCGCGCGGTCGCCTAGATGTTTTTCTTGACCCCAAACTACACCAAGAGATCGGTGCGAATCTGCGGTCGGTCGACGTGCTCAAGTTCAAGGATTCTAAAAGATACAAGGACCGTTTGAGCGAAGCTGAAAAGGCATGCGGCGAAAAAGACGCGCTAGTGATGGTGCAGGGTGAGCTCAAAGGCGCTCCCCTGGTGGCAGGTGCATTTGAATTTGCATTTATGGGTGGCTCCATGGGTTCGGTGGTCGGTGAACGCTTTGTGCGTGGCGTAAACAAATGCGTGGAACAGGACATACCTTTGGTGTGCTTTATGGCCAGTGGCGGTGCCCGCATGCAAGAGGCGCTGTTTTCGCTCATGCAAATGGCAAAGACTAGTTCTGCGCTGACACGTTTGGGGGACCGCGGCATTCCGTTCATCTCGGTGTTGACTGACCCGACCATGGGTGGCGTATCGGCCAGCATTGCGATGCTTGGCGACATCGTGATCGCTGAACCCAAAGCGTTGATCGGTTTTGCGGGCCCGCGGGTCATCGAACAGACGGTACGTGAAACGTTGCCTGAAGGCTTTCAGCGTTCAGAGTTTTTACTTAAACATGGCTCGATAGACATGATCGTCGATCGCCGCGCCATGCGCGATACCATTGCATCGCTACTTGCAATGCTTACCGGTAAGACCTCCAACCCTGGTGACGAGCAAGCCAGTTTGGTTGAAGCGTCATCGTCCTCATCATTAAAGAACTGAGCAGCAAGACTCTCGCCGACTGGCTTTCGTGGATCGAAGCGTTGTATCCACGAAAGATGGAGCTTGGCCTAGAGCGTGTCAATGTTGTCGTTGACCGCATGGGACTAAAGCCACCCTCATTCTTGACAGTAGCGGTATCTGGCACTAATGGCAAAGGATCTAGCGTTGCCATGCTTGAGGCCATACTGCATGAGGCCGGCTACAAGATTGGGGCTTACGGTTCGCCCCATATGTTCGAATATAACGAGCGCATTCGGGTTGGTAAGCAGCCGCAGAGTGATGAGGTGCTCTGTGCCGCCTTTGAACATATCGAATGCACGCGTGGTGACACACCGCTGACCTATTTCGAATTCGGCACCTTGGCGGCGCTGCAGGTGTTCAGTGAGCAGTCAGTTGACGTCGCCTTGCTTGAGGTCGGCCTTGGTGGTCGGCTTGACGCGGTCAATGTGCTTGATGCCGATGTTGCTATCGTGACGTGCATTGGCGTCGATCATGTGCGTTGGTTGGGTGCCGACCGCGAAGCCATTGGCCGGGAAAAAGCCGGTATCTTCCGTCAAGGACGTCCTGCCATTTGCTCCGATATATCGCCGCCGACTGTTATCGAACAGAGCGCTGATGCGGTGGGCGCCCACTTTTACCAAATCGGCCGTGACTACCATATCGAACAAGACGTCCATAGTTGGTGTTGGCGTTCTAAAGACGATATCCGATCGGGACTGCCTTATCCTGCCATGCGCGGTGAACACCAGTTGCGTAACGCGGCCGGTGTATTGATGGCGTTAGCCGCGCTGGCAGAACGCTTGCCGGTGAGCCAAGCGCAGGTTCGCAGTGGCCTACTCGAGGCAGTGCTTCCGGGACGATTTCAGACTCTGCCAGGACTGCCATTGAGGGTGTTCGATGTCGCTCACAACGTCGAGGCCACGGTGGTGCTGACCGCACTGCTACGGCGACAGGCGGTGGCCGGTCGAACCCTTGTAGTTCTCGGCATGCTTGAGGACAAGCCAATCGCCGACGTGATGTCGACGATCAATCCGATTGTTCACCATTGGTATCTGTCGACCCTGGCAGTATCACGCGGTACTACGGCAGAAACCTTGCGCATCAATCTGGAAACCATCGAATCGCCGGCGCCAGCCGATCTCTATGAAGATCCTTTGAGTGCTTATCAGGCCGCGTGTAACGATGCGAGCGAACAGGATCGAATTGTTGTTTTCGGGTCTTTTTTTACCGTTAGTGATATACTGAGCAATCAACAGTGAGGGCGGGTACATGGCACGTGCACACGATGACGGGGGTGAATTCAACCCCAAACACCGTATCGTAGGCGCCGTAATTGTTGTTTCACTTGCAGTAATCGTATTACCCATGATCCTGAGTGATGAGCCGGGCCAACCTGACGCCACGCGGGTCTCAGAAGTTAGTGAGATTCCACAACCCGAGACCAAAGTCCTTCGAGTGCCGACAACGTCTCTGGTAGAGCAGACGGTTACCGACACGCAGGTCACAACAACGACCACAACGGTAGAGACTGGTTCGACCAAGAAGCCCGAGAAATCCAGCACCACGATTACTGCCAAAGCCGCGCAGACCCAACAAACCGAGCCGCAGGAATCCACGAGCGAGACGTCGCCCGCATCGGAGGGCTGGGTTGTCCAGGTTGGAACATTTTCGAACAACGACAATGCACATCGGCTGCGTGACAAGCTTGCGAAACACGGTTTTCTGGTCAAGTTGGTTGACGTGGAATTGAAGGGCGAGAAGGCGGTACGCGTACGTGTCGGTCCTTATCGACAGAAACAGGTTGCCGAGAAGGCACAGACCCAGATCCAGCAGCAAGTGGGCTTGGAAGGGGTGGTGCTTGCCTATAAGTAAGCCGTGGTAGAGCACGTTCTGCCAGAACTCATTTAGCCAGAACCGTCCATTCTTAGCGGCAGAGACTAAATGAATGCCTTTGATATCGTGCTTTTGCTCGTGCTTTCAGTCTTTGCCGGAATTGGCGTTCTCCGGGGGTTCGTGCGAACGATCCTGTTTCTCGCTAACTGGGTTGTGGCAAGCGTCATAGCGTGGTTTCTTTCTACGCCTGTGTCTGAGGCGCTTGAAAAATCCATAAATGAACCCATGGTACGCATGTTGGTGGCATTTGTAGTGACGTTTCTTGTTGCGTTTCTGATCGGGCTTGTGACCACGAGCTTTTTTCACAAGATTGTCGAATCAATGACGATCCTAAAGTTCTCGAATCGTCTGCTTGGCGGTCTGGCCGGTGCTGTGGTTGGTGTTGCCGTCGTCGTCGTCGTGTTCTTAGTCGCCGGTCTTACGTCCTTGCCTAGCAACGGCTGGTGGCGTCACGCGTATCTGACGCCGTTTTTTGAGTCGATTGCAACCTTCGTCGTTGATTTCTTACCGTCGGATATTGCCCGCCATATCCGCTATAGCTAGACTAAGTTCTTAGTGATCGGAGACATGCCTGCATGTGTGGAATAATCGGTATTCTCGCCAAAAGTCCCGTTAATCAGGCAATCTACGACGGACTTACCGTGTTGCAGCACCGCGGACAAGATGCCGCTGGCATCATTACCAGCGGCAAGACCAACGATGGCCAACGTGTCTATCTCCGTAAGGACAACGGTTTGGTACGTGATGTGTTCCATGAACGACACATGATCGGCCTGCGGGGTAATATGGGCATCGGTCATGTACGATACCCGACCGCTGGTTGTGACTCACCGGCGGAGGCGCAGCCGTTCTATGTGAATTCACCTCATGGGCTCGCGCTGGCCCATAACGGCAATCTGACCAATGCGGATCAGCTCAAGGAGCAACTGTTCCGCGAGGACTTACGTCATCTCAATACCCAATCGGACTCAGAGATTCTGTTAAATGTTTTAGCGCATGAACTCGAGGCGGTAGGGGGGCTGACGCTTACGCCAGATGATATTTTTCGCGCGGTGAGCATGGTCCATCGACGTTGCCGCGGTGGCTATGCCGTGGTGGCCATGATTGTCGGTTTCGGAATCCTCGCTTTTAGAGATCCGTTTGGTATACGCCCGATCGTATACGGTAGGCACGAAACTGATGATGGACCAGGACATATGGTTGCATCGGAGAGTGTGGCGCTCGACATGTTGGGCTATACATTGGTGCGTGATATCGCGCCGGGTGAGGCGTTGTTTATCGACATGAATGGCGAAGTGCATACACACCGCTGCGCCAAGAAGACGTTGCACACGCCATGTCTTTTTGAATATGTCTATTTGGCCAGGCCGGACTCCATGCTCGATGGCATAGCGGTCCACAAGACCCGTCTGCGCATGGGAGAGCGTCTCGCCAGTAAGATTATCCGGGAGTGGGGGGAAGTTGATATCGATGTAGTGATCCCGATCCCTGATACCAGCCGACAGGCGGCGCTACAGGTGGCGCATAAGCTCAATCTCAAGTATCGCGAAGGCTTTATTAAGAATCGATACATCCCACGAACGTTTATTATGCCCGGTCAAGCCGAGCGTAAGCGCTCGGTGCGACAGAAGCTGAACGCGATCGATCTTGAGTTTAGGGGTAAAAATGTATTGTTAGTGGATGATTCCATTGTCCGCGGCACAACATCACAACAGATCGTACAGATGGCGCGGGAGGCCGGAGCACGTAGAGTCTATTTTGCGTCGGCCGCCCCACCGATCCGCTATCCCAATGTTTATGGCATCGATATGCCGTCGGCGACAGAACTTGTAGCTAATGGCAGGGAGGTCGACGAGATCGCCGCAATTACCGGTGCCGATCGACTCATCTACCAGGACCTCCAAGATTTAATCGAAGCGGCGCGAGAGGGCAATCCGAAAATCACGCGGTTTGAGGCTTCGGTGTTTGACGGCATATACATCACTGGTGATGTCAATCAAGATTACCTGGGGCGAATCGAGCAAATGCGAGCTGATGGAGCCAAGCAAAAGATGGCTGCTAACGATTTGGGCTCGACCGAGCTGCAGACCTATTCATTGTAGTTTTAATTTTGTAGTCGTGTGAAGGAGATTAAGAGAGACTGGCGGCAATTCGCTTTTCGTACGCGGGCGGTACGCGCGGGACACGAGCGTACGCCTGAGGGCGAACACGCGGAGCCAATCTTTACGACATCGAGCTTCGTCTTCAAAGACGCGGCGCAAGCGGCGGCGCGGTTCGCCGACGAAGAACCGGGAAACGTCTATTCTCGTTTTACCAATCCCACCGTGCGCATGTTCGAACAGCGACTGGCGGCGCTGGAGGAAGGCGAACGATGTGTTGCAACATCCTCCGGTATGTCATCCATCCTTGCCACCTGCATGGCGTTACTCAAGGCGGGCGATCATATTGTTGCGGCCAGTAGTCTATTCGGTAGCACTATCTCCTTGTTCAACAATGTGCTGACGCGTTTCCAGCTGACGACAACCTTTGTTCCTTTAACCGATCTGGATGCATGGCGGCAAGCCATCACGCCCGATACTCGTATGTTGTTCTTGGAGACGCCGGCCAACCCGCTCACGGAGGTAGCTGATATTGCAGTACTGGCAGAACTCGCTAGGACCCATAATTGTCTGCTAGTCGTCGATAATGTGTACTGTACACCGGCGTTGCAGCGCCCACTTTCATATGGTGCGGACATCGTCGTGCACTCGGCTACAAAATTTCTTGATGGCCAAGGGCGTTGTATCGGTGGGGCGGTGATCGGTAATGAGGCGGTGGGCAACGCATTGTTTGGTTTCTTGAGAACAGCCGGACCGAGCATGAGCCCGTTTAACGCCTGGGTATTTGCCAAGGGATTGGAGACCCTCGATCTGCGTATGCATGCGCACAGTCGTAACGCCCAGCAACTGGCTGAATGGCTGACCACTCAGCGTGGAATAACGCATGTGTACTACCCCGGGCTTACCTCACACCCGCAACACGAACTGGCGACTCGCCAGCAAAAGGCACACGGCGGTTTGCTTTCATTTGAGGTTGATGGCGATAGAAAAGAGGCCTGGGCGTTCATCGATGCGACCGAACTCGTATCAAAGACTGCCAATCTTGGCGACACTAAGAGTACGATTACACATCCGTCGAGTACCACCCACCATCGTTGTGGTCCCGAGGCACGTGCCAAGGCCGGCATCAAAGAGAGCCTGATTCGAATCTCCGTCGGGCTTGAAGATATCGATGACCTAAAGCAAGACCTACAGCGCGGCCTTAATGCCATCCGCTGACATCCACCGACGTAACCTGCTGGCGATTCTGCAAGCGGCACTGGCGCGGGTCAATGGCCGCGGCTGTGTACAACGTTACTTGCAGGCTCACCCGCAGACGACACCGATTTACTTGATTGCTATTGGCAAGGCGGCGGCCGCGATGTCGCGCGGGGCGATAGACGTGTTGGAAGATGGAATTCATGACGGGCTAGTCATTACCAAACACGGCCATGACGAGACCTTGCCCTGGTCCTGTTTGACGGCAGGACACCCTTTGCCAGACGCTACCAGTCTGTCGGCCGGGGATGAGCTATTGCGCTTTATATCGTGTATACCTGTCGACGGTCGGGTGCTGGTGTTGTTGTCTGGTGGCGCGTCAGCATTGGTCGAACGGCTGCCCGACGGCGTCGTCCTGGAGCAACTTCAAGCCCTGAACGATTGGCTCTTGGGGGCGGGGTTCGATATTCACGCTTGCAACGACGTGCGCAAGCGCGTGTCGCTAATCAAAGGTGGTCGATTGGCGTCGCTGTTAGCACCGCGGCCGGTGCTGTGTCTAACGATTTCCGATGCACCTGATAATGATCCTCGAGTCGTGGGTTCCGGACCACTGGTTGCTGACAGTAGATTGAACACGCCATCAAAGTTCGTAGCGAACGCACCGGATTTTGTTCGCGAGCTTATTGACAAAGCACCGCCAGCCCCGGGCGTGAACGACCCGGCATTCGGAGCCATTGAAACCGTCATTGTTGCCACTTTGGATGACGCCAAACGGGCAGCGGCCGAGGGCGCGGCGTCATACGACTATCACTCCATCGTCGAGCCCGAGTTTGTCAGTGGTGATGCGTGTGCGGCTGGTACGAAATTGGCGAGAACACTGTGCAACGGAGAGTCAGGTGTCGTACACGTTTGGGGCGGCGAGACCCAAGTTGTACTTCCACCAGATCCGGGGCGCGGCGGCCGTAATCAAAGCCTCGCGCTGGCGGCGGCAATCGAACTCGCTGGCCATGGCGACATCTTTTTTCTGGCTGCCGGCACAGACGGGACCGATGGGCCCGGCGATGACGCCGGTGCATTGGTGGATGGGGCCACGGTGGTGCGCGGCAAATCAAATACCCTAGATGCCCCGACAGCGTTGCAACGTGCCGACGCCGGGAGTTTCTTACAAGCAAGCGGCGATTTATTGCGCACCGGCCCCACCGGCACGAACGTCATGGACATCATGATGGGGCTCAAGGTTTAATTGCTTATGTTGGTTCGTGGAGAGGAAGTGTTTCGAGTACCCAGCCGTTAGCATCGCACGTAAGTACATTCCCATTTTCGTACCAGTCGCCTAACACCATTCGACGCGCACGTCTTCCATCCAGATCGAATACATGTTCTCCCGGGCGATGCGTGTGGCCATGAATTAGGTCGTGCACCTGATGGGTTCGCATGATTTCGTTAACCGCGTGCGCGTTGACATCCATGATTTCTGGTTTCTTCCTCGCCTTCGCGACCTTACTGCGTTCTCGAAATTCTCGCACTATGGTATGTCGTTCCTCCACCGTCTTCGCAAGATAGTCGCGTTTCCAATCGTCGCTCCGCACACGTTGACGGAAAGTCTGGTACTCGTGATCGTCAGTGCACAAGCTATCGCCATGCATTACCAGCACGCGTTTACCGTATAGGTCAATGACACTGGGGTCTGGCAGCAATCGACATCCGGTACATTTCTCGAATCGATTACCCATCAGGAAATCGCGGTTGCCTGGGATAACGAACGCGGGAGTCCCGTTATCGGTGATTTTCTGTATGGCCGTTACGGTAGAACGATATTCGTCGTGTGTTACTGCCTCATCTCCGATCCAATATTCAAACCAGTCGCCCAGGATGTAAAGCGCTTCTGCCCGAGCTGCGCGTTCGCGAAGGAATGCAAGGAACAGATCAGTAATGGCGGGGCGTTCGGAACAAAGGTGCAGGTCGGATATGAACAGAGTAGTCATCGACTGACAAACGCGGCTTTTATGATGTGGCTCCCTTCATTTTACTATTTCCACTTTTTCAATAAGAATTTCGGTAAGGGGCACATCTTTGAATCCATATCGCGAGCCCGTAGGTACACCATTTATGTCCTCGACGACATGCATGCCATCCTGTACTTGCCCGAATACGCAGTATCCCCAGCCATCTGGTGTCGGTGAGGTGTAATTCAAGAAATCGTTATCGGCGAGATTTATAAAGAACTGACTGGTTGCCGAATGTGGATCTGACGTGCGTGCCAGCGCAACCGTGCCACGCGTATTGCGAAGAGCGTTCTTGGCTTCATTGCGAATCGGTTCGTAGGTGGGTTTTTGTGTCATGCTTGGACCAAATCCGCCTCCCTGGATCACAAAATCAGGGATGACACGGTGGATCAACGTGCCTTCATAGAAGCCCGCGCGTGCGTAGGCCAGGAAGTTCTCCACACTTTTCGGCGCCTTATCGGGGAACAGATTAAGGACGAGTGTACCGAGTGTGGTCTTTAAATTAACCGCGGTCACCAGGTTGAGCCTCCATCGAGGTTGCAGTCCATGGCTTCAGGCAAAATTGTCGCCCGAGTTGGGCTAATGGTGCAACACCCGCCTTGCTTTGGTGTTCGAGGCACGTTTCCGTTACCATCGCCGGCTGATATTCGATGAATTAGGCCATCTTGACCAGGCGCACCACTCATATACCATGCCGCGAGCAGGCTCAGACGGCATCGTGCAGCTGATCCCATGCTACAGATCCACAATAGCCTGACAAAACGCAAACAACCGTTTTCACCCATCGACGAAAACCATGTGCGCATGTATGTGTGCGGCATGACGGTTTACGATTATTGCCATCTAGGTCACGCCCGAATGATGGTGGTGTTCGATATGGTGGTACGATACCTGCGAGCGCGCGGCTATCGTGTGACCTATGTACGAAACATCACTGATATTGACGATAAGATCATCAAGCGCGCCGAAGCGAACAAAGAGAGCTTCGAAGTCTTGACCGAGCGTTTTATCAAGGCCATGTACGAGGACTTTGATGCATTGGGTGTACTGCGTCCAGATATCGAGCCGCGCGCGACCGAGTATGTGCCGCAGATGCAGGCGCTGATTACGGCGCTATTGGAGAAGGGATTTGCCTACCAGGGCAGCGACGGTGATGTCTATTATGATGTTAGTCGTTTCCGCGAGTATGGTGCGCTCTCGGGTCAGCAACTCGGCAAGTTACGCGCCGGGGCGCGGGTAGAGATCGCTGAGGCCAAGGACGATCCGTTGGACTTTGTCCTGTGGAAGGCGGCCAAACCAGGCGAGCCCAGTTGGGACTCGCCCTGGGGTCCCGGCCGACCCGGCTGGCACATCGAGTGCTCGGCTATGTCGAGCCACAATCTCGGTGAGCCCTTCGACATACATGGCGGCGGCATGGACCTAAAGTTTCCGCACCACGACAGCGAAATTGCCCAAAGCGAAGCCGCCACTGGCAAGGAGTTTGTGAGGCTTTGGATGCATAACGGTTTTGTACGCATCGATGATGAAAAGATGTCTAAATCACTAGGCAATTTCTTTACTATCCGTGAAATACTGAAAAAGGGCGATGACCCCGAGAAGATGGCAGAAGTCGTGCGCTATCTGTTGTTGTCCAGTCACTATCGCAGTCCGCTGAATTTTTCCGACGACCTGCTCGATAGTGCCAAGGCCAGCCTCGATGGGCTTTATATCGCGCTTCAAAAGGGGTCCACGCCGAAGGCGAAAGCCGAGCCCAGTGGCGTCTACCGCGAGCAGTTCCATAACGCCATGGACGATGACTTCGGTACGCCTAACGCCTTCAGCGTGCTGCACCGTTTGGCTGGTGACATCAACAAGGCGGTCGATGCCAAGGCTACGGCCCAGGCGGGGATGCTGGCCCGCGAACTGGTTGAACTAGGCGGTATCTTGGGCCTGCTTCAAGAAGATCCGAATGAATTTCTGCAAGGCAGAATCGAGGTTAGTGTTGCCGATCAAGTAGGGGTTACCGAGGAGCTGATATTAAAGCGCGCAGAGGCGAGGCGTAATAAGGATTGGGCGGAAGCGGATCGTATTCGTGATGAACTCAAAGGCTGCGGGATCATCCTCGAAGATGACCCTGATGGTACGACAAGCTGGCGTCGAGCGTAGATCGCGAAAATTCCCCGATTTTTCCGACATTTACTATTGACCCTCAATCCCACTGTGGTAATTTGTCTTCACTGAACCATTGTCGAGCGATGCCCGCGGTTTGGGCTTTTTTTGTTTTTGGAGGCGGTTGTGGGACTGTCGCAGGTGAATGTGGAATTGACGGGGGCGGAAATTGTCTGTCGCTGCCTGCAGGATGAAGGGGTTGAGTACATCTTCGGCTATCCGGGTGGTGCGGCGCTGCACATTTATGACGCTGTTTTCAGACAGGACAAGGTCAAACATATCCTGGTACGCCACGAGCAAGGTGCGGCACATGCTGCCGATGGCTACGCTCGCGCCACTGGCAAACCAGGCGTCGTGCTCGTAACGTCTGGACCGGGTATTACCAATACGGTCACCGGCATCGCCACCGCCCATCTGGACTCTATCCCTATGGTCGTTATCAGCGGTCAAGTGCCGAGCCATCTCATTGGTGACGATGCCTTCCAGGAGGTTGATGCCGTCGGTATTACCCGCCCATGTGTCAAGCACAATTTTCTCGTTCGCGACGTGAAAGACTTGGCCATGACGATTAAGAAGGCCTTTTATATTGCGACCACCGGGCGCCCGGGTCCGGTGCACATCGATATTCCCAAGGATGTGACTGCCAACAAGACGGCCTATGTCTACCCGAAGACGGTCAACCTACGGTCGTATAACCCCGTCACTCGCGGCCACGCCAGACAAGTCAAGAAGGCGGCGGAGCTCATACTTTCTGCCAAACGTCCCATGATTTATACCGGTGGTGGGATCATCTTGTGCAACGCCTCTGAGCCCTTACGGGAGTTTGTACGAACCCTGGGCTATCCGTGCACGAACACATTGATGGGGCTGGGCGCATATCCCGCTACCGATCCGTTATTTGTTGGCATGTTGGGCATGCATGGCACCTATGAAGCAAATATGGCCATGCACGAGTGCGATGTGCTGATTGCTATCGGCGCCCGCTTTGATGATCGTATTACCGGTGATCTGAACAAGTTCTGCCCGTACGCACGCATTATCCACGTAGATATCGACCCATCACAGATCTCTAAGAATGTGTTGACACATCTACCTATCGTCGGCGATGCCGGCAAGGTGATGGTCGAGCTTACGGCGGCGATCAAGGCATCCGATCGCACGCCCGACAAAGACGCCATCAAGGCCTGGTGGAAACAGATCCAGGCCTGGCGGGCGGTCGATTGCCTGGCCTATAACCGCAAAAGCAAGGTCATCAAGCCGCAGCATGTGCTGGAAACGCTCTATGAAGTCACCGATGGCGATGCCTTTGTGACCTCCGACGTCGGTCAGCATCAGATGTGGGCCGCACAGTTCTACAAATTCGATAAGCCCCGTCGCTGGATTAACTCTGGGGGTTTAGGAACCATGGGATTCGGTCTGCCGGCGGCGATGGGCGTACAGTTCGCCTATCCGGATTCCACCGTTGTCTGCGTGACCGGCGAAGCCAGTATTCTTATGTGTATCCAGGAGCTTTCTACCTGCAAGCAATACGATCTGCCGCTCAAGATCATCAACTTAAACAATCGTTACATGGGTATGGTTAGGCAGTGGCAGGAGTTCTTCTATGATCGTCGTTACTCCCATTCTTACATGGATGCGCTGCCCGACTTCAAAAAGCTGGCAGAAGCCTATGGTCATGTGGGGATGACGATCGAAAAGCCGGGTGACGTAGAGGGGGCTTTGCGAGAAAGCATTGGTATGAAGGACAAGCTGGTGTTTATGGACTTTATCACCGATCAGACAGAAAACGTCTACCCGATGATTGCGGCCGGTAGCGGTCACCACGAGATGCACCTGGCACCATCACCAGGAGAGGCCCCGCAAGAACGCGAACTAGCGTAGGGCGGCATGCGGCACATTATCTCGATACTGCTGGAGAACGAGTCGGGGGCGTTGTCGCGGGTGGCGAATATGTTCTCCGCCCGTGGTTTCAATATCGATTCGCTGACGGTGGCGCCTACTGAAGATGACACGCTGTCGCGTATGACGCTGGTCACGCGCGGATCTAACGAGATCATTGAACAAATCACCAAACAGCTACACAAACTCGTGGAAGTGGTCAAACTTAGTGATCTCACCGAGGGCCGGCATATAGAGCGCGAAATGATGCTAATCAAGGTGAGAGCGGTTGGTAACTCGCGCGAGGAGGTTGTGCGGTTGGTGGATATTTTTCGTGGCCATGTGATCGACGTTACCGACACCACCTATGCCATCGAGCTTACCGGCACTGGTGAAAAGCTGGACGCCTTTCTAGAGGCCATTCGTGGGGTGGGGATTATCGAGGTGGCGCGCTCTGGGGTCTCGGGGAT
>Ga0224508_10001999_pt1 | contig 17821 bp, 13 predicted proteins | sample SF_Jan12_sed_USG_4_FD_170157 | JGI IMG/M metagenome (GOLD analysis project Ga0224508, IMG submission 170157) | Sediment microbial communities from San Francisco Bay, California, United States - SF_Jan12_sed_USGS_21 | ecosystem: Environmental > Aquatic > Marine > Sediment | place: USA... | reverse complement strand
AGCCGAGAATCGACGGCGACGGTGTGCTCCGCGTCGGTAGCTCCTGGGTCGCCCTCCCGCCGATCGAGGCCCGACTCGTCGAGCTGCTGCTGTCGAAGTTCGCCAAGGTGGTCGGTCGGAACGAGCTCCTCGACTGCGGGTGGCCCGACGGTAACCCCAGTCGGAACGTCCTCGACGTCCACGTCCTCCGGCTCCGCCGCCGAATCGAGCCGCTCGGATTGGCGATACGGACCGTCCGGCGTCGCGGCTACGTGCTCGACCGCTGAGCGTCGAGCGGCGCCGAGAAAACCATTGTGATGCGTCGCCATCGTCGCGCCCACCAGCACGCGGACCTGTCGCCCAAGGCGTCAGATTCGCGCAAGAAAGGCGTCGTAGTCGCGTAACGAGCCCAGAACATCGCCGAAACGGGCCGCTCGTACTGTCTGCTCTCGAAGCGACACGGACAAGGAGCGCTCGCATGAGAAGGAAGTTGGTCTTCGGAGGGTGCATTGCCGCGCTGGCCCTGCTGGTCCTCGCCGGGCCCGCGACGGCTCAGGAGGTGAGCGACCAGTACGACCGCACGGTTTCGTCGGGAGCCGAGGCCATGAACATGGTTGTCCTCGACAATATCTTCATCTTCTTGGCTGGCGTCCTCGTGTTCCTGATGCAGCCGGGGTTCGCCCTCGTCGAGGCGGGCCTGACCCGGGCCAAGAACGCTGCCAACATCATGATGAAGAACCTGATGGACATGTGCATCGGCGTGCTCGCCTTCGCCGCCATCGGGTGGGGCATCGCCTACCCCGGAGACTTCAACGGCTGGGTCTCCTCAGCGGGCCTGGGCATCGCGGGATTCTTCGACGGGGCGCTGGTCGACATCAGCCCGGAGGCGCTCGCCTCGGATGACTTCTACCCGCTGGCCGTCCCGGTCGACTTCTTCTTCCAGGCCGCCTTCGCCGCGACCGCCGCCACGATCGTGTCGGGTGCCGTCGCCGGGCGGACGAAGTTCGTCGGCTACCTCTGCTACTCGGCACTCGTCACTGCGTTCATCTACCCGATCGTCGTCAGCTGGAAGTGGGGTGCCGGCTGGCTCGATGAGTTGGGCTTCATCGACTTCGCCGGCTCCGGCCTCGTTCACATGACCGGCGGCTTCGCTGCACTGGCCGGTGCGATGGTGCTCGGGCCCCGCATCGGCAAGTACGGCGACGACGGCAAGCCGCGGGCCCTTCCCGGCCACAGCATCCCGTTGGCGATGGCCGGCGTGCTCCTGCTCTTCATCGGCTGGTTCGGCTTCAACCCTGGTTCACAGCTGCAGGCCGACATGGCGGTGCCGGTCATCGCCGTCCTCACCGCCTTCGCCGCCGCCTCCGGCGGCGGTGCAGCGATGCTGACCTCGTGGCTCACGATGTCGAAGCCGGACGTGTCGATGGCTGGCAACGGCATCCTCGCTGGCCTGGTCGCCATCTGCTCCGGTATCGCTGAGATGTCCTGGCTCGGCACGATGATCACCGGTGGCGTCGCGGGCGTGATCGTCGTCCTGTCGGTCCTCGGGATCGAGCGGGCGGGCATCGACGACCCGGTCGGTGCCTTCTCCGTGCACGGCGTTTGCGGCTTCTGGGGTCTGCTCGCCACAGGTCTGTTCGCAACGACATCACCGATCAACGGTGCAGAGGAGAGCGCCGGGTTGCTGTACGGCGGCGGGGCTGGCCTCTTGGCCGATCAGGTGGTCGGCGGCGTCGTGATCGCGGTGTTCGTCTTCGCCGCCGCTGGTGCGATGTTCATGATCCTCAAGGCAGCAGGCCTCCTGCGGGTCGATCCTGCGGACGAGGTGGCCGGGCTCGACATCTCGGAGCATGGCAGTCCCGGCTACGGCCCTGACATCCTGGCTGCTACGGCGACGGTCTGAGTCGACCATCCGCACAGAGAGAGGAACCGGAATGCAACTCATCACGGCAGTCATCAAGCCCCACATGCTCGACGGTGTGAAGGAGGCACTCAACGGCGCAGGCGTGCAGGGCATGACGGTCACCGAGGTAAAGGGATTCGGTCGTCAGGGCGGGCACACCGAGACCTACCGGGGGGCCGAGTACCAGGTGGACTTCGTGCCCAAGATAAAGCTGGAGATCGTCGCGGACGACACCGACGGCGCCAAGATCGCCGAGGCGATCCGCTCGGCGGCCCAGACGGGGAAGATCGGCGACGGCAAGATTTGGATCACCGATGTCGAGTCGCTCGTGCGCATCCGCACCGGCGAGGTCGGGGCCGACGCTGTCTGAAGGTGCCCCGACGGGTCTGTTCGTCAGGTCCAGTCCGTGAGGTCAAGTCCGTGAGGTCCAGCGTCGTGCTTCTCGTGAGTGTCTGGGAGCCGGCGGTCAGCGCCACTGCTGCCCGCCGCCCCAGACATTCAGCTTTTCAGCCGTGATGTAACCCGCCCGGTCGGACACGAAGAACCTGACGGCGTCGGCGATGTCCTCCGGCTGGCAGACCCGGCCGAACGGCATGACATCCTTGAGCGTGGTGATGTCGTCGATGCCGGCCGCGCCCCTCACGAGGCGCCGCCCCATCTCGGTCTCGACCAGTCCCGGGGCGACGATGTTCACCCTGATGCCGTTGTCCCGCTCCTCCTTGGCCAGGGTGAGGGCGAGCGATTCGAGTGCCGCCTTTCCCATGTTGTAGGGAGCGCCGTTCGCACCGTGGTTGAGCGTCGCCACCGACGAGATGACGACGATGTCGGCCCGCTCGTGGGTTCGCAGGTGGGGTACCGCTACCGAGAACAGGTGATGCGGGCCGAGCGCATGAGTGGACACGACGCGCAGCAGCTCGTCGGGGTCGGTGTCGACCACCGGGCGACCTCGGCTGGCGATGCCGCCGTTGTTGATCACGATGTGAAACCCGCCGAAGCGGTCGACGACCTCGTCTACAGTGCGGGTGTTGTCGTCGGGGACCGAGATGTCGCCCTGGATGGCGAGGCCGGCCCGGCCCTTCGCCTCGATCTGGGCGACCGTCTCGGCCGCCGCTTCGCCATCGCGGCGATAGGTTATGGCCACGTCGATGCCGTCGGCGGCGAGTCCGAGGGCGATGCTGCGCCCGATGCCTCGCCCGCCACCGGTCACCAGCGCTACTCGATCAGCCATCGGCACTCACTTCCTTCGTACGCTGCCCGAAGCGTTGCGTCGGGCAACCGGGGCCTGGTTCACGCTGCTGTGCTAGCACACACGAGCCTGCGGATCGCGATTGGATCCGGGTATCCCGCACACGATGCCCGGGGACCGCCAACGCTCGGTCGTGTGCTCCTACCCTGGGCTCCGACGATGACCTCTCCCGACCTCAATCCAATCGACGGTGACGATCCGTGGGATCGCGTGGTGGTCGCGCTCGCCGCCTATGTGGTGGTGCTACTGCTCGGGACCGGGGCCTATCGTCTGCTGGGGCTGGGGTGGCTCGATGCCTTCTACCAGACGCTGATCACGGTCTCGACGGTCGGCTACGGCGAAGTCGGTGCGGAGATCACCCCGGCCTATCGTGTCGTGTCGTCGCTGCTGATTCTCGTCGGCGTGGGGATCGGCCTCTATGCGATCGGTCAGGTCTTCGGAGCGTTGATGGAGGGTCGGTTGACCGACCATGTCGGAAAGTCGAGGTTGCGTAAGGTGATCGAACAGACGAGAAATCACGTGGTCGTCTGCGGCTGGGGCCAGGTCGGCCGAGCGATCGCCTCTCGCCTTGCATCGTCGGGTGAGCGCGTTGTCGTCATCGACCGCAATCCGGAGGTCCTCGAAGACGCAGGCATCCTCGCCGTCATCGGTGAGGCCACCGACGACACCGTCCTCCGGGAGGCCGGGATCGATCGGGCCCGGAGCCTCGTCGTCGCCCTCGACGGCGAGTCGGACAACCTCTTCGTCACCCTGTCGGGTCGAGCGCTGAACCCGGCGCTGTTCATCGTCACCCGCGCGGTCGGGCCGGCGTCGGCGCCCAAACTGGAACTGGCCGGCGCCGACCGCGTTGTCAACCCGCACGAGATCGGCGCCGGACGGATGTCATCGTTCGTGCTCGAGCCCAATGTCGCCGACTTCCTGGGCGAGACGATGAGCGACCAGCACTTCGAGGTTCGCCTCGGGGAGCTCGAGGTGGGCCCCGACGTCGACCTCGTCGGCCGACCGCTCACCGAGTCGGGCGTACTCAAGGAGACCGGACTCACCCTCCTCGCAGTGCGCCGAACCGACGGCACGTTCACCCATCAGCGCGATCCACGATGCGTTCCCGAGGAGGGAGACGTGCTGATCGTTCTCGGGACCGCCGAGGAGCACGATGCCGCCCGCCAATGGCTCGACGAAAGGGCTCGTTAGGAGGGCGCTCGATCAGGTTGCGGGCTGTCGTCGCCAGAGCGATGCCGGACGGGGGACGAAGCGTGGGGTGCTGGCGGCGTAGTCCTGGTAGCCAGGGTAGCGTTGGGCGAGACGCCGCTCCTCCCAGCGAGCCTTCAAAGGGAAGAATCCGATGGTCAACGCGGCCACGACGGCCACGACCGCGTTGCCGGACCGGAGTGCGGCTCCCGCCACGGCGAGCATGATTCCGGAGTAGACGGGGTGGCGGACGAGGGCGAAGAGGCCCGACGTCTGCAGCTCGCCGACCTCGTTCGGGACCGGCGTCGCGCTGAGAGCGGTCCCAAGGCCGAGTGCGGCGACGGCGGCGATGACGATGCCGGCGACGACGCAGATCCCGGCCACTGTCATCAGCCACAGTGGTCGGCTCCAGTGCTCGGCAGCGGGCAACAGGACCACGGCGATCAGCAGGACGGCCTGGGCGACTACGAAGAGCCAGCCGACCGTCTTGTCACGCAACGCCGTCTCCTTCCGCCGCCAATTGGCTCCGTGCGGATCGTCGACGCCGTCGTGACGCTTCGCCCGAAGTGCCTGCGCTACCGCAACTCTGCCACAACCTCGATCAACCGATCGATTCCGGGACGGTCATCCGGTCCGGCACCCCAGTGGCCGAACTCCAGGTTGCCTGAAGGGCCGATCACGAAGTCCCCGCCGAGCTGCAGGGTGTCTTCAGACGGGCGACGCAGTCGGCCCGGGCCGTCCGATCGGACGATGGCGGCGTAGCTTCGAAGGGCCCGCCACCCCCATACTCGGCGTACGGAGCCCCGGTAGAGCCCGTAGCGGCGGTAGGTGCCTCGGTCGTGATCGATCAGCGCCGGATAGGGGAGCGGGCGGGCTTCGAGGTAGGCCGCGAGCCTGTCCGGCCCGGTGAACGTGATCAGGGCGATCGCCGTCTCGGCGCCGAACTCGGCGAGCCGCTCGCCGACCGCGAGGGCGTGGTCACCGCACGGCAGTCAATCGATGTGGCGATGGAAGATGAGGACCACTGGATGGCCGCGGTGATCGGAGAGGTGCCACGGCGCACCCTTGCTGTCCGGCAAGGTGAAGTCGGGCGCAGGTTCGCCGACGTTCGGACGTTCGATCGAGCCCATGGTGTCGATGGTAGAGGCGAAGGCCGCCGCCACAACCGGCGGTCGAGGTGTCGAGAGTTCTGGCACGCGGTTGGTTAGCATTTCGTTCCTCGGGAGGGAAACCAAGGCACATGGCAGCACAAGATCGTGGCGGGCGGGACAGGTCGGGAGCGGTGGTGGCAGTGCTCAGCGGCTTCCTGCTGACGGGCGCCGTGCTCGCCGGAGTAGCCATCCTGTTCCCCGACCTGGTGGCCGACCTCGACCTGATGGGGACGAGCGACGACGACACGACCACCACCGCTCCGGTCGAGGCGGGCTCGGCGGCCGAGGCCTCGGAGGTCGTTGCCGGCTTCGTCACCGCACTCGAGGCGGGTGAGCTCGGCGCGGTCCGGTTCGTCGATCCAGGAGCTACCGCCACTCCCGGTGTGACGACCGAGACCACCTCGGAGAGCGGAACCGCCTCGACCCCCGGATCTAGCGCTCCCCGCGCCCGCCCCGAAACCGAGGTTGGGGCCGAGTTCGAGGAGCTCACCGGTGGTCTCGCGCCCTTCACCCTCGACGCCGCTGAGGGTCAGGTCACCCTGCTCGATGCGACGACCGCCCGCGCCCCGATCGAGCTCACGTGGCAGTTCCCCGAGGGGATCAGCTGGACGACGGCCAGTGACATCGACCTCCGCTTCGTCGGTGGCGAGTGGCTCGTCGACTGGCAGCCGGCCATCCTCGAGCCGAGTCTGCGGCCGGGCGACCGCTTGCAGCGAGCCCGGCTGGCTCCGACCCGGGCGCCGATACTCGGGCGCGGCGGGGTGTTGCTCGTCGACGAGATCGCGCTCGTCGAGATCGGTGTCCAACCGAGCAGGGTCCAAGACCTCCCGCTGCTCGCCCAACAGCTGGAGGACATCCTCGGGATCGATGGCGTCGAGCTCGCATCCAGTGTCGAGGCGGCATCGCCCGAAGCCTTTGTGCCGGTGACGACACTTCCCCGGACAGAGTACGACGCGATTCGGGATCAGGTGTTTCCGTTGCCCGGCACCGTGTTCAGGGAGTCCGTACGGCCCGCCTCGGTCGACCCGAACCTCGCCCGCGCCCTCCTCGGTCGCTCGGGTGAGGTCACGGCCGAGATCATCGAGGAGTTCCCCGACCGGTTCGAACCCGGCGACTACGCCGGTCTGTCCGGTCTGCAGTCGACGTTCAACGGGGTGCTGACAGGTCAGCCGGGGCTGGAGGTCTCGGTGATCCGGAGCGGACCCGATCCGAGCACGACGACGACGGGCACCGGGCTGATAACCACGTCGTCGGTCGTCGAGATCGGCGAGCCGCAGCTGTTGTTCACCGTTCCTGCCGCCGACGGCGAACCGGTGCAGACCACCATCGATCCGGTGGTGCAGCGGGCGGCCGAGGCCGCGCTGCAACGAACGGAGCTCACCAGCGCGCTGGTGGCGGTCGAGGTGTCGACCGGCGAGGTGGTGGCGGTGGCCAACGGTCCCATGGGGGCCACCGTGAACTTCGCGATGACCGGCCAGTACCCACCAGGTTCGATCTTCAAGGTGGTTACCGGCTACGCGCTCCTTCGCGACACGCTGTCGGCCAACGACCCCGTCGAGTGTCCGCAGACCATCACCGTGTCGGGCCGGGGTTTCGCCAACGCCGAGAACGAAGTGCTCGGCGTCGTCTCGTTTCGAGATGCGTTCGCTCATTCCTGCAACACCGCGTTCGTTGGTGCCACCCTCGGCTTCGCTCCCGAGACGCTCAACGCCACGGCGAGCGACTTCGGCCTGGGGACCGACTACGACCTGGGAGAGTTCGCCTTCACGGGCAGCGTCCCGGTCGCCGAGGACAACGTCGATCTGGCCGCTGCGGCTTTCGGGCAGGGAAGGGTGCTGATGAGCCCCTTGAGCGCGGCGGTGATGGCGGCGACGGCTGCCGACGGGACGTTCCGGTCGCCGGTGCTCGTCACGTCCCCGGCGCGGTCGCCCCAGGTGGTGACCCCGCTCGAGCCACGGGCCGCCGACTCGCTCCAGGAGCTCATGCGCGCGGTGGTCACCGAGGGCACCGGTCGGGCGGTCGCTCAGGTCGTCGGCGCCCCCGTCAGCGGCAAGACCGGCACGGCCGAGTTCGGCAACGACAATCCGCCCAAGTCCCATGCATGGTTCGTCGGCTTCCAGGGCAACCTGGCCTTCGCCGTGTTCGTCGAGGCCGGCGAGTTCGGCGGCTCGACGGCAGCGCCGATTGCCGCCGACTTCCTGAACGCTCTCGCCGTCAGAGGCTGACCACGCCCTCGATGGGGCGGCAGTGGCCCTGAGCTGAGTCGGCCGACGGGCGTTTGGTCAGCGCCGCGACCGTGGCCACGCCCAGCGTCGCCGCTGGCGGTTCCGACCGCTCCCGGCCTCGTCGGAGGCTACGCCGGCCGGTTCATCGCCGGTATCGGTCGGCTCCGCCTCGACGACGGAGGTGGGGGCACCAGGTGTTGGTGCGACCAGCGTCGCCCCGGTTGCGGGAGGCATTGCTGCTGCGCCCCGCTCAGGTCGTGGGGCGGCGCTCGGCTCGGCGTCTGTCGTGGAGCTGGGCGCGACTCGGGTTCTGGACGTGGTCGGCGTCGGTGGTGCCGGCCTGGCGCCGACCGGTTCCGCCACGACGGGGTCGGCCGGCTGCTGGATCGGTGGGGCGGGGCGGCCGGTGGTCGACGGGTCGCCCGCCCGTTCGTCGGCAAATGGCCCGGCGTGGCCCGATGACGCAGCGTCGCCGGCGTCTGCGGCGGCGTGGGCCGCCCCGAGAGCGACGACGTGCTTCGGGTCGCGGTCGATCGCCACCGGCCGCTCGAGAACCTCGGCGATCAGCTCCGCAACGAGCGGAATGCGGCTCGAGCCGCCGGCGATGAGGATCTGGGAGACATCCTCGGCCTCGACGGCGGCCCCGGCCAGGGCACGGCGCAGCGCGCCGATCGTCTCCATCAAGGCCGGGCGGACCAAGGCCTCGAAGCTGCGCCGATCGACCTCGACCCGGGGGGCGAGGTCGGGGATCTCGACGGCGACCTCGATCTCGGTCACGAACGAGAGGCGCTCCTTGGCCTGAACGCACGCGTCGCGGAGTGCGACGACACCGCGGGCAACCGGCGGATTGGTGAGGTCCAACGACTTGAAGCCGTGGCCGAGCTGGTGAGTCACATAGCGAAACAGCGCCATGTCGAAATCGAGACCGCCGAGCCGCTCGATGCCCTCCGGGCGACCGAGCATCTCGTACCCTTCGCCGGCTCGGCGGAGAACGGCGGTGTCGAACGTGCCACCGCCGAGGTCGTAGACGGCGATCACCTCCCCCTCGGTGACGGCGCGGGTCGCGGCGTGGGCCCGCGCCGCCGCTTCCGGCTCGGTGAGCAACACGGTGGCCTCCGGGTCGAGGCCGGCCTCGGAGACGGCCTGGAGGAGGCGGGTGATCTTCTGGCCGCTCCAATTCGCAGGATGGGTGAGGGCGACCCGGTTGGGCGGCTCTCCTTCGCCGGCCGCCACTGCGGCCGCCACTGCGGCCAGGACCTGGGCCATGTACCACGACGCCTGGTGCGACTCGGGGCCGAGCTCGATCGGAGTCGGATCGCCGATCCTTCGCTTGAACTCCCTCGCCACGAGCTCGGGGTGGGTCCGAAGGCGCTCGCTCCCTAGACAACCGACCACGAGGCTCCCGCCTGGCAGTGTCGAGACGACCGTGGGGATCGTTGCGTCGTCGTCTGACAGTCGAACGATCCGTGCTCTCGAGGCGTGGTGGATGGCAGCCGCTGTGAACGTCGTTCCGATGTCCACCCCGAGCTGATATCCCACCCCAGCACTCCTCCTGTGTCGGCGCTCATCCTACAAACACCCACCTCGTGGCTGCCGGGGTGCGAGCCGTGCTTCGGCCACGCCGAGGCCGGATTCGAGCGGCCGGACCGCCCTGAAGTGGGCGAAGGCCCGCCGATGAGCAGATCAGCCCAATCCGGTGCTCGTGGTCGGAGGCGGTTCGAGGCTGGCGCCGCGACGCTGGGGAGACGGCCACGGGCGACTCTGGGCACAACGACGGCTGAGTCCGTCACCGCGGTCGGCTATCTTGGATTGCCCGAGGGGTGACGTCGGCTGGCCGCCGACGTCACGTCACGAGGAGAGGGAGCAGGGGCTCATCATGAAGTGGTTACGACTGTTCAGCCTGCTGATCGCCGGCGTGCTCGTCGCGAGCGCCTGCGGCGTGATCGGCGGCGACGAGGCCGGCGAGGCCGACGAGGCCGACGAGGGTGGCGGAGAGGAGATCGACGCCGTCGAGGCCGACGTCTCGATCGCCAATGCTCGTCTCACGGTTCGCTCCGAACGCGACAGCGTCACCGTCAACGGCGACCAGCTGGCGAGCGGGACCTTCCAGGACGGCGCTCCCGGCGATGTGATCGAGGTCGACGCCGCCGGGTCGGCGACCATAGCCGCAGAGTCGGTCTTCGAGATCGAGGCCCTGCGGGGCGCCAACGTGACCATCCCCGAGCTGTCGTCGTCGCCGCTCGACGTCGGCCTCGCCGTTGGCCACGTGTTCGTCCGGCTCGATCCTGCGGCCAACGCGTCGCTGGTGATCGACGCCGGCGACCGGAAGTTCATCACCCGCTCGCCCGACGCGTCGTTCGCCCTCTGCCAGGCTCCCAACGGGGCGAGCTGCCTGGCGGTGCTGTCCGGGCAGGTCGAGTGGAACGAGGACGGCGTCGCCAGCGAGATCTACAACGCCGGTGAGGCGTCGTTCGCGGCGCAGGGCAACGCCCCCGATCCACCCCGGTGCGCCGATCAGGCGGCGATCGGCGAGATGCAGCGCAGCCTCCGGGGTCAGGACTTCGCCGGGACTTTGGCTGACATCGTCGGCACCTGGGACCAGTGCACCGAGAGCGATGAGCTCGTCGAGCAAGTGGCGTCGCTGCCCTCGGCGGCCCGGATGGAGCACGTCGTGCTACCCGAGATCGTGATCGGGTCGTCCGACGTCGACGCCGACACGCAGAGCTCGATCGCTGAGAAGACGCTCGACGGTTCCGCCGACTACTACATCGAGCCCCTGGCGGTCACCAACGGCGAGTTCCGCAGCTGGCTGGCGACCACGGCCGGTGACGATCCCGACCTCTGGCGCCAGTACGCTCCCCAGGACTGGCTCGATCGCGCACCCAACAATGCCGCCACCCAGGCGAGCTACGCCGACGGCACCGCTGACGAGTCGGTCAAGGGGGTGGCGTTCGACACCGCCGTCGCCTACTGCGCAGCTCAAGCGAAGGAACTGCCCACCGAGGTGCAATGGGAGCTGGCGGCGGTGAACGAGATCATTCGGGACGTCGAAGACGAGGCCCAGGACTGGGTGAGCGACTGGGAGTCGTATGGGCCGGGACCCGACGACAGCGAGGGCCGGCAGGTGCTGCGAGGCGCCAACGGCGTGTTGGCCGCCGATCCGTACTTCCGGGTGTTCGCCCCGATCGCAGCCGATGCGACCGCCGCTCGGCAGAACGCCCGGATCCGGTGCGCCGCGGCCGAGGTGGCCGTCGGCGGTCCGACGTTTGCCAACGAGGTGCTCCGGGACGACTTCAACGGCCTCGGCTGGCCCACCGTCGACGGCGAGGTCTTCGAGCTCGACTACCACCCCGACAACTACCACCTCGATCTCACCGAGGATCACGGTCAGGGCACGGTCGTGCGGGCGCTGGCCGAGCCGATCGCCAACGGCCGGATCGACGTCGACCTGTTCATCGAACGGAACAACACGGGGGTCAGCGCTGGCGACTTCCGGTTCGGGACGGTGTTCGGCACGGCCGACGAGCTCCGGTTGCTCACCATCCAGCCCGACAACTTCGCCGGCGACCGCTTCCTGGCCTGTGTCGTGCCGATGGGTGCTGATCTGGTGGCCGAGCTGGCGCTCGAGAACCGTGGCTTGACCGCCGACGACGCCGGGCACTACGCCTCGGTCGTCGTCCTAGAGGGGCAGAGCTTCGACGACTGTCGCGATGCCGAGACCTCACAAGAGGTCGCGGTGACCAGCATCGACAGCCCGGTGCAGTTGACCATCGTCGTCAAGGACGGTCAGGAGGAGACCTGGGTGAACGAGGTGCTCGTCAACAGCGGCCCGGCTCCCGGTCCGATCGACACGTATGGCTTCTACAGCGAGATCTTCCACCGCGACCGGACCCACATCCACTACGACAACCTGGTCATCACGAGCGGGTGACCGCGCATCGACTGGCCGATCGGGGTGGCCCGATCGGCCGGGGGCGGAGAGGCCGCCGAGCCAAGGTGCCGGCAGTGGGAGTTTCGGCCCAGACGCTCGAAACTCCCACCAACCGGCGGCTGTGTTGAACCGCCGCGATCAACACCAGCAAACACCCGCGCCAGCCAGTCGATGACAACTATGTGTCCCTGACACCATCGAACACGTGGAGGGACACGACAACCACGAGGAGGGACATCTGGGGACGTCTCGATCGCACGTTCGGACATCTCCGGACGTCTCGTTTCGTCCGGACGTCTCGACCACCGTTGTCGCCGCTCGCAGCCTCAGGCCGCCCAAGCCTTCGATGCGAGCTTGGCCTTCGCCCGCTCGGCGGCTGCCAGGAGCTGATCCTCGGCCGTTGTGATGAACCGGTGGACCAGGTGATCGGCACCATACCGGGTCTTGACCTCGGCGAGGCGGTCCTCGACCGTGACCAGCTCGCCGCAAGGGCCGGTCGTCAGGTCGCAGAAGAGGAGCTCATCGTGAGGAAGGGCAACGTGGCGAGGAAACTCCGTCTGAAGCGTGGTGCCCAGCTCGCGCAGGTCGGCCTCGATGTGGGCGCAGGTGTGATGGGCGACCAGGCAGACGATGTCTTCGTCGAAGCCGAGACGGCGGAGGTGACGGGCGCCGTCAATCGGGTGGAACCCGGTGTCCATGATCGGCTCGGCGTAGCCGATGTCGTGGACGAACCCTGCTGCGATCAGGTTGGTCAGCTCACGCTGCTGTAGAGCGTTGGCAAAAAGCCCGGCTCGACGGCCGACGGCTTGGACATGCTGCCATCGCCGGGGGAGATCCTTGGCCAGGAGCTCCTCGGCCAAGGTCTTCGCGGAAACCACCCCAAACAAGGGACCAACCGTAGCGCTCCTTGGCCAAGCATGTCGCGCCAACCCGAGGTTGTCCTGTCGCCAGGATCGAGGCGGCCAGCGTCCCCGTTATCGATCCTCAGGGGTGCGCCATTGGCCATGAAGTGGGGCCGATGGCTTCAGATGCTGGTTCCGCTGGTCTCGGAGCCGCTGCGGACCATCCGACCAGGGCGGGCATCGGTGAACTCGCCGTTACGAACGATCTCGGCGCCGTTGCACAGCACGTGGTCGTAGCCGTCGGCTGTGCCGTACAACCGCCAGGCGCCGCCTGGGAGGTCGTGGCGGATCTCGGTAGGGCGCACGCCGATCCGATCGGCGTCGATCACGTTGACATCGGCGTAGTAGCCCTCTTCGAGCCGTCCCCGGTTCTTGATCCCGTACATCTGGGCCGGGGCATCGCTGATCAGGTGCACCGCTTCCTCCCAGGAGAGGAGATCGCGGGTGGCGCAGGCGTTCTCGAGCATGGCGGTCGTGGCGTTGAACGTGGCGAGGAGGTCGAGATGGGCGCCGGCGTCGGTGCCGCCGAGCATCGTTCGCTCGTCTCGCCAGACATCGCGGCGAAGCGCCCAGGTGTCGTCATCGTCGCCTCGCAGTGGGGTGTAGAGACCCGTCTGGAGGTCATCGTCGAGGACGATGTCGCACACCACGTCGAACGTGTCCCGGTTCTCCTCTTCGGCGATCTCGCCGATCGTGCGGCCCTGGTACGGCGTGTTGTCGTCGGAGAACACCTCGCCAACGGTCAAGTGGTGCCACTTCGCAACGCCGCGCAGCGGGCTGGGGCCTTGCGCGAGCTCGTTGAGCTCCCGCCGCTGTTCGGGGTCGGCCAGCAGCGCCATCTTCTCGTCGTCGGGCAAGGCCATCGGCTCCCGCCAGCCGTTGAGCGCGTCGAGCACGAAGCCGCTCTGGAACGACAGCCGTGTCTGGATGGCACACGGCACCGTCAGGGCGATCACCTTGCCACCGTGGCTCGCTGCGTAGTCGCTGGCGGCGAGGTTGTGCTCCATGACCTCGATCTGCCTGGGCGACGTCGACACCGCGATCAGGTTCCAGTTGAGCGGCCGGTTGGCAGCAGCCGACATGCGGCTGATCAGGTCGATCGCGTCGTCGGAGAACCGTCCCACGGCGGGTATGAACTCGAGCGAGGTGCCGTCGAATTCCGAGCAGACCGACGACAGCTCGACCATCTCGTGCTCCGACGCATGCCGGGACGGCACCGGCTGGCCGTTCGGGTCGTTGTGGGTCGTGGCCCACGACGACGAGAAGCCGAGCCCACCTTCGGCGATCGACTCACCGAGCAGCTGCTTCATCGCATCGAGCTCCGCCGGGGTGGCTTGGTTGCCGACCGACCGCTCTCCCATGACCAACCGCCGGATGGCGCTGTGGCCGACCATGAACCCGGTGTTGATCGACAGTGTCCCTTCCAGCTGGTCCAGCCAGTCGCCGAAGCTGTTCCAGTTCCATGGGACCCCGTGTTGTAGCGACTCGAGCGGCATGCCCTCCACCCGGCTGAGCATCCGCATCAGGTAGTCGCCGTGCTCTTGGCGGAGCGGTGCGATCGTGAACCCGCAGTTGCCGGCGATGACGGTGGTGATCCCGTGCAGTGGCGACGGGCTCAGCGTGGTGTCCCAGTGAGCCTGGGCGTCGTAGTGGGTGTGGATGTCGATGAAGCCGGGTGTCACGAGCTTTCCGGTGGCGTCGATCGTGCGGGCCGCGTCACCGTCGACGGTGCCGATCGTCGCCACCTTGCCGTCGGCGATGCCCACATCGGCGGGCCGGGCCGGAGCGCCGGTTCCGTCGATGACCGAGCCGTTGCGAATGATGACGTCGTACATGGCGAGTCCCCCGAGACCGTCGTCGTGCCTGGCACGATCCTATGGGCCGCCGGGCACGCGGTCCCAAACGGTTGCGAAGTAGCTGGTCGTGGGTCGAGGGCTCGGGTCGGCGGTGTCGGTCAGGTCGGATCCGGGCGATACTCGAGCAGGAGTGCGCCGGTCACGCCGTCGATCACCCCGGTGACGGTCAGGTCCTGGCTGTCCTGGAAGTTCCGCACCCATTCCTCGGTTTCGTCGCCGAAGTCGCCGTCTGCGCCGAATCGTGGGAGCGCATCGGAATTCCAGCCAAGGAGGCCCTGCTGGAACTTCCTGACAGCTTCGCCCACGTCTCCCGGTCGCACGCTCATGGGATCCTCCATCTCGTCTTGGATGGCGAGCCGGTTGATCTCGCCGATTTCTGCGTACAGATTCGCTCCGGGGCACGCCGTCGGTCGGACGTCGCGATGCCCGCCGCTCAGCTGAGCAGGCCACCAGCCTCGGCCGTGGCCGAAGCGCACGAGCTCGGCGACCTTCGCCACGAGTGCGTCGGAGACGGTCGTCGTCTCGAAGTTGCCCATCACGCAGAGGCCGTGGGACACCGAGTTGTGGCCGAACGTGTGCCCACCTCGGACGCCAGCACCGCGCCCCTCGTACACCTCGAGCGAGATGCGGTCGATGAGGAACGAGTAGGCGATGTCGCTCCACCCACGGGTGTCCATGTGGAAGTTCTGGATCGCCCGGACCCCGGAGGCCCCCTGCTCGTTGCCGGCGGTGTGGTGGAGCCACAGCTCCGGGGTGGGTAGCGGGATGGTGACTACAGAGCGCGGCGGGCGCGCCCCCCACTCGGATCGTGACACGATCTCCAGCATCCCAGCCACCTCCTCGCCGCCCGAGAGCCTACCTTAGTGGCGAGCCTCGAGAATGCCGATCAGGTCCGACGGCTCAGCTGAGGGCGCCGGCGTCGAGCAGTGCGGCGAACTCGTCGGGCTCGACCCCGAGCTCGTCGACCACTACCTCATAGGTGTGCTCGAACCACATTGGCGCTGGTCGAATCGGGAGGCGCTCGCCGTCCCACGTGATTGGCTCATGGAGCACCCGGGCCGACACGCCGGCTGGCAGGTCCAGTTCGGCCCACGCCGCCGAACTGTGGGTACCGGCGCGATGGTCGGCGAGGTCTTCCACCGCACTGACGGGAACGCCGGCTCGGCGCAGGGCGGCCACGATGTCCTGCCGGGACCTGGCCTTGGTCCAGGCCGCGATCGTTGCGTCGACGCTTTCGGCCGGTCGGTCGGGACTCAGATCGTCGACGCTGCAGTCGAGAACTACGGCCAGGCGCGAGCGCTCGTCGTCGTTCCTGGAGGCGATCGCCACCCAGCGATCGTCGCCGGCGGCGGGGTAGACCCCGTGGGGATGGTGGTGCGGGGACCGGTTGGCTCTGCGCCCGGGATTGGGCCCGCCGTCGAGGACCTCGGCCAGCTCGACATCGAGCAGACGGACCGCCGACTCGTATTGCGACAGCTCGAGGTAGGAGCCCTCGCCGGTCCGATCGCGGTGGTGGAGGGCGGCCAGGATCTGGAGGGCGGCGAAGTACGGGACGGTGAAGTCCGTGTGGAGGGTGCCGAGGCACTCGGGGACCGTGCCGTCGAAGCCGGTGTGGGCGGCGAGACCGCACATCGCCACCAGACCGCTCCCGTAGGACCGCCAGCCGGCATCGGGCCCCCACGTCCCCATGACCGCGAGATTGGCGACGATCAACCCGGGGCGGAGGCGCTGCACCGATTCCCAGCCGAGGCCCCACCGGTCGAGCCGGTCAGGAGTGTAGTTGGCGGTCACGACGTCGGCGGTCGCGATCAGGCGACGGACGAGCTCGCGGCCCGCTTCGGTGTCGACGTTGATCGTCACCGCCCGCTTGTTGGCCGAGCAGTCGTTGAAGACGCCGTTGGTGTCGATCGATCCACCGTCGGGGGGCTGGGGGCCGATGTACCGGATCGGGTCGAGCCGGTTGTCGGATTCGATCTTGATGACATCGGCCCCCAGGTCGGCCAGGAGGCGGGTCGACAGTGGCCCGGCGATGGCCCAGCAGAAATCGGCGATGCGGACGCCGGCGAGGGGGAGTGGGGGCGAGCCGGGATCGGTGGCGGTGACCGGAAGTAGGGGTGTGACCGTGGCCGTCGTCGACGAATCACCGCCGTCGGTCGGTGGCCGGTCGAGCAGGTGGTTGTCGGCTCCCAGCTCGGGCACTGGCCGGCGCCAGGCCCGGCCCAGCGACGATCGGAACGGCGACCCGGCCAGCCGCACCGGTCCAGAGGGGGTGTCGACGTCGACCCAGAAGTCGCGAGCGGCGAGATGGCGATCGGCGATCACCCCATCGACGTCGTTGAGCGGTAACACGAGGAGCCCGAGGCGCTGGCCTCGCTCGATCAGGTCCGCCTGCTCGGTGGCGGCAGCGAGCTGGGACACCACCTCGGCGACGAGATGACGGTTGGCGGCGACGTAGTCGAGATCGAGCCACTGGGGCCCATCGAGGCCGGTCGGGCCCAAGACCTCGGTCGCCCACTCGACGAAGCGAGGCCAGTTCGGCGGATGGATCGTGAACGAGGTCCAGCGCCCGTCGGCACTGGCGACGGTCGTGAACGCCGCGGGCTTGTTGTGCCGGTCGGGCACCCGGCCGTGCCAGTGATGGATGTTGCCGTTGGCGGTCTGCAGTGTCGTGAGGATAACCGCCTCCTGGGCGGACAGCTCGATGCGTCCGGACCGTCCGAGTCTCGACCGGGCCGTGATCAGCGCCATCGCCGCCTCAGCCGCAGCGAGCGACGTCTGCTTCCAGCCGAGATCGCCGGCTGGGTGGTTTGGCGGGTCGCCGGTCTCGCCGCACAGCTGGATCAGCCCCCCGGCGGCGGTGAGCGTGAGATCGGTGACCGGTTCGGGATCCTGGCTCCGGCGGAAGACGACATCGACGATCCCGGGGCCGGGCTGGGGGAGGCCGGCGGCGTGCTCGATGAAGCGGCGAGTAGCGGGGCCGGCTGCGAGCGGCCCGATGATCACGTCGACCGTTCCGAGCAGCCCCCGCACGGGTTCCCAACCAGCATCGGTCGTGGTGTCGATGGCGATGCTCCGCTTGCCAGCGTGATGGACCGCGGCGACGGCCGGTCCACGGGCCCGCAGCTCGTCGCCCCGCTGATCCTCGACTCGGATGACCTCGGCTCCCAGCTCGGCGAGGAGCTCGCCGGCCAGCGCCGTCGCCTCGTCGCCGAGATCGAGCACGCGAACATCGCTCAGCATGGCCGGGTCCGCACCGGTGGGATCGACCTTCGTCGGCGGTCCGGTCACCACGTGTCGATGTAGGGCCGTCGCTTGCCGGTCCGCGGCGGCGACGGCGGCAGGCTTCGTAGTCCGGCAACTACCCACTGGCGGGAGTCGGCGGGATCGATGACATCGTCGACCCCGAAGAAGGTCGCTCCGTTGACCGCCCTGGCCCGCTC
>Ga0224508_10001998_pt1 | contig 17822 bp, 13 predicted proteins | sample SF_Jan12_sed_USG_4_FD_170157 | JGI IMG/M metagenome (GOLD analysis project Ga0224508, IMG submission 170157) | Sediment microbial communities from San Francisco Bay, California, United States - SF_Jan12_sed_USGS_21 | ecosystem: Environmental > Aquatic > Marine > Sediment | place: USA... | reverse complement strand
CGTTCTCGTTGAACGTGCTGTTCGATCAGGCGCAGGCGGAAGGGCGGCTGCACGGATTGCCCCATGACGGCGAATGGTATCACGTCGGCACGCCGGAAGATTTGGTCCGCACCGAGCAAGCGCTGGCGGCCGGACACGGCGCCGGACGATGACCGGGCCGGTCGGCGTCTTCTCGATTCCGTCGGGCGCCTCCTTCGTCGATTCGCTGGCGGCGGGCGTGCTGGCCGATGCGGGCGACGATCCGCTGCGGCTCGCCGACACCACGATCCTGCTGCCGACCCGGCGCGCCTGCCGCGCCTTACGCGACGCCTTCCTCCGGCAATCGGACGGCCTGGCCCTGTTGTTGCCGCGGATGCGGCCGATCGGCGATGTCGAGCCCGAGGATGCGGCGATCGGCGAGACACCCGGATATGAGGAGTTGGCGCTGCCGCCGGCGATTTCCGAGTCGCGCCGGCTGCTGCTCATGGCGCAGTTGATCCTGGCCTGGGACCGGGCGACCGGCGGCGAGGAACTCGGCCGCATCACCGATGATCATGCGGTGCGGCTGGCGCAGGAATTGGCGCGGTTGATCGATCAGGTGCAGATCGAACGGCTCGACTTCGACCGGCTCGACGCGCTGGCGCCGCGCGAATACGCCCATCATTGGGAGCGGACCGTCGAATTCCTGAAGATCGCTACCGCCCAGTGGCCGCGCCTGCTTGCCGCCGAAGGCGCACTCGATCCGGCGGAGCGCCGCAACCGGTTGATCGATTCGGTGGTCCGCCGGTGGACCGCGGCGCCGCCGCCGGGGCCAATTATCGCGGCGGGCTCCACCGGCAGCGTTCCCGCCACCGCCGATTTGCTCGGCGTCGTCGCGGGGTTGCCCCGGGGGGCCGTCGTGCTGCCCGGGCTCGACCGGGACATGGACGCGCGGGCCTGGGACGCGGCGGCGGAGGATCAGACGCACCCGCAATTCGGCCTGCACCGGTTGCTCGGCCGGTTGGGTCTGTCGCGCGACGACGTGCGGGATTGGCCGTCAACGGTCACGCCGACGCCACGATCGATTGCCCGTGCCGCGCTGGCGAGCGAGGCGTTGCGGCCGGCCGAAACCACCGATGCCTGGCGAGATTTGCATCAAGTTCCGGCGGCGGCGCTCGACGGTTTCGAACGGATAGACTGTCCGGGCGAAAAAGAAGAAGCGGAGGTTATCGCCCTGATGCTCCGGCGGACGCTCGAGACGCCGGGCCGCACTGCCGCCCTGGTGACGCCCGATCGACGGCTTGCCCGGCGTGTCGTGGTCGCGCTGCGCCGATGGCATATCGAGATCGACGACTCCGCCGGCCAGTCCTTGGGCGAAACCGCGCCCGGCGTGTTCCTCCGTCTGGTCGCCCGGATGGTGGTCGAAGGATTCGCGCCGGTAGCCCTGCTGGCCGTCTGCAAGCATCCGCTTGCGATGGGCGGCGGCGCGCCAGGAGTGCTGCGCCGCCGGGCGCGCCTGCTGGAGCGCTGGGTGTTGCGGGGGCCACGGCCGGCGCCGGGGATTGCCGAGCTGCGCGCCGCGTTGGATGCGGTCGACGGCCACGAGGCGCCGCCGCCGGCCGAGAAAGCCGAAATCGCGACATTTCTGGAAAACCTGGAGGAAAATTTTGCGGCGCTCGGGGACCTGCTGGCGCGGGATGATGTCTCGCTGTCCGAGCTGGTGGATGGGCATGTGGCGGCGGCGGAGCGGTTGGCCCGCAGCGACGCGGAGGACGGCGCGGCGCGTCTATGGAGCGGCGAGGCGGGAGAGGCGCTGGCCGAATTTATTCTGGAGCTTCGCGACGCGGCGGTCGCGTTGCCGGATATTCCGCCCGGCAGCTATCCCGACATGCTGGACGCGCTGATGGAGGGCCGAACGGTGCGGCCCCGCCATAGCCGCCACCCGCGCCTCCATATTTGGGGACCGCTCGAGGCACGGCTTCAGCATGCCGATCTGATCGTGCTCGGCGGTCTCAATGAAGGCGTCTGGCCCGGCGAGCCGCGGCCGGATCCGTGGATGAACCGGCCGATGCGCGATCTCTTCGGCCTGCCCTTACCGGAACGCCGGATCGGATTGTCGGCGCACGATTTTACGCAGTTGCTGTGCGCGCCGCGGGTCGTGCTGACGCGCTCGCAGAAGATGGAAGGAACGCCGACGGTGCCGTCCCGCTGGCTGCTGCGGCTCAAGGCGGTTCTCGACGGCGCGGAACTGGGCGACCGGCTCGAGCCGGACACCCATTGGCGCGCCCTGCAGCGCGGTCTGCTGAAAGTCGACGGCCACCGGCCGCTCAAGCCCCCGATGCCGAGGCCGCCTGTTTCCGCCCGTCCGCGCCGGCTGTCCGTGACTCAGATCGAAACCTGGCGGCGCGATCCCTATGGCATCTACGCCCGCCATATCCTTCGGCTGCGGCCGCTAGACCCGCTGGAGGCGGACCCGGGCGCGGCCGATCGGGGCACCATCATCCATGCGGCGCTCGACCGCTATCTGAGCAAACAGGGGGATGCGGCCGGCGGCGACCCCTATGACCGGCTGCTGGCGGTGGGCCGGGAGGCGTTCGGGCCTTATCTCGCATGGCCCTCGGTCTATGCGTTTTGGTGGCCGCGCTTCATGCGCATCGCCCGCTGGTTTGTGGACCGCGAAGCCGAGACCCGGGCCGCGATTGCGGGGACCGAGACCGAAGTGCGCGGCGCGCTGCTTCTCGACGGACCGGCGGGTCCCTTCGAATTGACGGCGGTGGCCGACCGTATCGATCGGGACTCCGCCGGCGGATTGGTGATTATCGACTACAAGACCGGCGCGCCGCCGAGCGACAGGGACATTCGCGAAGGCTGGGCGCCGCAGTTGCCGCTCGAAGCAGCCATCGCGGATCAGGGCGGCTTCGCGGACGTGCCGGCGGCGGCGGTGACCGGGCTCGAGCATTGGCGGCTTTCGGGCGGTGTGCCGCCGGCGCAGGAATACCCGGTCAAGGATGACCCGGCGGCGCTGGCGGCGACGGCGCTGGCGGGGCTGCGCAGCCTGATTGCCGCCTTCGACGATGCGCGGACGCCCTATCACGCGGTGCCTGATTCCCGGCACGAGCCGCGGTTCAACGACTACGCCCATCTTGCGCGAATTCGCGAATGGGCGAGCCATGGCGCCGATCATGATGGCGGGGACGGCGCATGACCGCGGCAAGCGCGCTCGATCCTGGCCGCCGCCAGCGGCGCGCCTCCGACCCGGCCGCGAATGTCTGGGTCGCGGCCTCGGCCGGCAGCGGCAAGACCAAGGTTCTGACCGATCGGGTGTTGCGCCTGATGCTGGAGGGTGCCCCGCCCGAACGCATTCTTTGCCTGACCTTCACCAAGGCCGCGGCGGCGGAAATGGCCAATCGGATAAACGGGGCGCTCGGCGAATGGGCCATCAACGCCGATGCCGAGTTGCGGAAGGCGCTGTTGGAACTGACCGGCGCGGCGCCGGACGATGCGGCTGTGGCCACTGCCCGCCGGCTGTTTGCGCGGGTGCTCGACGTGCCGGGCGGGCTCAAGATTCAGACGATCCACAGTTTCTGCGAATCCCTGTTGTCGCGGTTCCCGGTCGAGGCGCGGGTGCCGCCGCATGCGCAGGTAATGGACGAGCGCGGCGCGGCCGAACTGATCCAGGTCGCGCGGGATGCGGTGCTGGCGCGGGTCCGAAGCACGCCGGAACTCGCCGATGCGCTGGCGGTGGTGACCGAATACGCCCAGGAGGATCAGTTCAGCGGCCTGCTCGATCACATGGCGTCCGAACGCGGCCGCCTGCGTCGCGCGTTTTCGGGCGCCGACAGGGCCGGCGAAATCTTCCGTCAATTCGGCATCGGGCCGGACCTCAAGGAGGCGGATGTGGTGGCCGAGGCCAGCGAAGACCGGGCCTTTGCGCTGGAGGATTTGCGCCGTGCCGCCGCGGCGCTGGCGCAGGGGACGGAGAAAACCGATCAGCCGCGCGGCCGCGTCATTGCCGATTGGCTGGCCGCCGATCCCGCGGAGCGATGCCGCAATTTCGAGCAATACTGCCGGACGTTTTTCACCGCCAGCGGCGCGCCGGCCAAGTCTCTGGCGACCAAATCGGTTCAGACGGCACTGCCCGACGCGGCCGATATCCTCATTCGGGAACAGCAGCGCCTTGAAGCGGTGCTGGACCGCCGCCGCGCCATCGTAACGGCGCGGGCGAGCGCCGCGCTCCTATGCCTCGGTGCGGCGATCCTCGACGCCTACGAGGCGGCCAAGCGGCGGCGCGTGCAGCTCGACTACGACGATTTGATCATCAAGGCCCGTAATCTGCTGAAGGATCAAGGCGAAGGCTTCGCCGCCTGGGTGCTGTACAAGATCGACGGCGGGCTCGATCACATCCTGATCGACGAATCGCAGGACACCAACCCCGATCAATGGGAGATCGTCGCCGCCTTGGCGGAGGAATTTTTCGCCGGCGAAGGCGCGCGCGAGGTCGAGCGCAGCGTGTTCGCGGTCGGCGACGCGAAACAGTCGATCTTCAGTTTTCAGCGCGCCGACCCCGCCGCCTTCCGGGAGTACCGCGATCATTTCGACCGGCGGGTCCAAGCCGCCGAACGCAAATGGGATCCGGTCGACCTCGACGTGTCCTTCCGGTCCACCGAGGCGGTGCTGCGGGCCGTCGACGCGGTGTTCGCGCGCAGTCCGGCGCGGGACGGCGTGGTCGAGCCGGGCGACACCCTGAAGCATGTCGCCTATCGGGCGGGTCAAGGGGGGGTGGTGGAGCTGTGGCCCGTGGTCGAGCCGGAAACCCATGAAAGCCCGTCCTGGGAGCCGCCGGTGCAGCGGCGCAGCCTGCTGGCCCCGCAGCGGCGGCTCGCCATGGTGATCGCGCGGCAGGTGACCCAATGGATCGAGGGCGACCCGCTGCCATCGCGCAACCGGCCGGTGCGGGCCGGCGACATCATGATCCTGTTGCGCCGGCGCGGCGCGTTGATGGAGGAACTGGTGCGGGCGCTGAAGACCGCCGGCGTGCCGGTCGCCGGCGTCGACCGCATGGCGCTGACCGAGCAGCTCGCGGTGATGGATTTGATCGCGCTGGGCCAGTTTCTGCTGTTGCCGGATGACGACCTCACCCTGGCAACCGTGCTCAAGGGCCCGTTAATCGGTCTCGACGAAAACGCCCTGTTCACGCTGGCCTATGACCGCGGCAGCCGGAGCCTGTGGCAGCGGCTCGGCGATCTGTCCGATGGCGCGGATGAATTCGTCGCCGCGCATGCGTGGTTGTCCGGATTGCTTGCGGAAACCGATTTTCGTCCGCCTTATGAACTGTTCGCCTCGGTGCTGACCCGCGAAGCCTGCCATCCTGGCGTCAGCGGCTGGCAGTGCATGATCGAGCGGCTCGGGCCGGAGGCGGAAGATCCGATCGATGAATTTCTCGCCCAGGCGCTGGTGTTCGAACGCAGCCACACCCCGTCGCTGCAGGGCTTCCTGCGCTGGCTCGAGGCCGGTGCGGTGGAGATCAAGCGCGACCTGGAACAAGGCGACCGCGACGAGGTGCGGGTCATGACGGTGCATGGCGCCAAGGGGTTGCAGGCGCCGATCGTCATCTTGCCGGACGCCACGACCAAACCCCGGGGGGGACAGGGGCCGGAGCTGCTGTGGCTCGACGGCGCGCACCCCGTGTGGCCGCCGAAGCGGGATATGGAGGAGAGCCGGTGCCGGCAGGCGCGGTCGGAGGCGAACCGGCGCCGCGACGAGGAGTATCGCCGCCTGCTCTATGTCGCGATGACCCGTGCCGAAGACAGACTGTATGTGTGCGGCGCCGCGGGGGGGCAGAAAATTGCCGAGGATAGTTGGTATGGCCTCGTGGCGGCCGGGTTGGCGGATGTCGCCGAGCCGGCGGAATTCGATTTTCGCGATGCCGGGGCGTCCGGCTGGGCGGGATCGGGGCTGCGGCTGGTCAACGCGCAGGACGCCGAACCGCAGAAGGACGACCCGACCCGGCTCGAACGGATGGTGCTGCCGTCGCGGGAAGACTGGATGGACCGGCCCGCCCCGCCGGAACCGCTGCCGCCCCGGCCGCTGGCGCCGTCACGCCCGTCGGGTGCGGAACCGCCGGTATTGTCGCCGGTGATCCAGTCGGAGGCCGCCGGCATGCGGCGCGGCTCGATCATCCACCGGCTCCTGCAGGCCCTGCCCGACCTGCCCGCCGAGGTGCGGCGCGGTGCCTGCGCCGAATATCTCGCCCTGCCGGGGCAAGCGCTCGATGGCGCGGCGCAGACGGAAATCGTGGAAGAAGTGATGGCAATCCTCGAGTCACCCGAATTCGAAACCTTCTTTGGTCCCAACAGCCGTGCCGAAGTCCCGGTAATCGGTTGCGTCGAGGGTCCGGACGGACCGACATTGGTTTCCGGTCAGGTCGACCGGCTGGTGGTCGACCCGGACCGGATTCTCGTGCTCGACTACAAATCCGCCCGCCCGGCGCCGCGCACAGCGGCCGAAACGCCGCCCGCCTATCTTTGGCAGATGGCGGCCTATCGCGCCGTATTGCAACAAATATGGCAGGATCGGCCGGTCGAGTGCGGGCTGCTTTGGACGGCGGCGCCGCGGCTCGTGATGGTCACCGAATGGTTGCTTGACCCGCCGGTGGGGCGTTCCTAGATTCACTGTAACTGTAGCGCTCAAGTGCGCCCCGATATGTACGGCCCCATTGAAGGAGCAAGTTTATGAGTTCACCTGTCAAAGTAGGCGACGACGATTTCGAAAACAGCGTGCTGAAGGCGAAAGGGCCGGTTTTGGTTGATTTTTGGGCGGAATGGTGCGGCCCATGCAAAATGATCGCCCCGGCACTGGAAGACATCGCCGGCGATATGGCGGGCAAGGTTACGGTCGCCAAGTTGAACATCGATGACAATCCGCACACACCGTCGAAATTCGACGTGCGCGGCATTCCCACCTTGATTCTGTTCAAGGACGGACAGGTTGCGGCCCGCAAGGTGGGCGCGCTGCCGAAAAGCCAGCTCGTGGAATGGGTCGAATCCGTGATCTGACCCGATCGTCTACGCCATGGACTTGAGCCCCGCCGGATTGGTGGGGTTTTCGTCTGTCTGGGCCTTGAGCCGCGCGCCGTTGCGGCCCGCAAGTATGGTGTTATCGTGTGGCACCGCGTTGGTTGCCGCCGTCGGTCTCCGGCTGGTCCTGCGCCAGAACCGACCCCGCCAGGTACAACGATCCGCAGATCAGAATACGGGCCGGTCCTTTCTCCGCCGCTACGATATCGGCCAGGGCGCTTTCGACCGACGGCGCCGGGGTGCTGCGAATATCCACTTCGGCCGCCGCTTCCGCCGCTTCCGCCGCGCTCAGGCTGCCCTCCTGGTCGTCGATCTTCACTGCCCGCAAGGCGGACACCAGCTCGGTCATCGGCCGCAGGAAGTGCTGCGGCGTCTTGCGCTGCATCATGCCGAAGATCAGATAAAGCGGCTTGTCGTGCCAGTTCCGCAAGGTCTCCGCCAGTGCTTCGCCGGCGGCGGGATTGTGGCCGCCATCGAGCCATAACTCCCAATCGGCGGGCAAAACCTGGGCAAACCGGCCCGTGTCGAGGCGCTGCAGACGCGCCGGCCATTGCGCCGCCGGTAGGCCTTCGGCGATCGCGGTGTCGGGAATTTCGAGCGCACCGAACTGTTCGAGGCAGGCGACGGCCGTGCCCGCGTTGATGAGTTGGTGGCGGCCGATCAGGCCCGGCTGCGGCAGGTCGAGCGCAAATTGGGAGGAACGGTAGCGCATGCCCGACGCGGTCGGCTCCACGGCCCAGTCGCGGCCGTATAGGAAGGCTGGGGCGTTGGCCGCTTCCGCTTGCTGCAGCAGCACTGCCTTCGCCTGCTCGTATTGCGGGGCGATGATCGAGGGAACGCCGGGTTTCTGGATCGCGCCTTTTTCGGCGGCGATGCGGCGGATCGTGTCGCCGAGAAAATGCATGTGGTCCATCGAGACCGGCGTGATCACCGTGGCCGCCGGCCGATCGATCACGTTCGTCGCGTCGAACTGGCCGCCGAGGCCGGTCTCCAGCAGCAGCACATCCGCCTCGCTGCGGCTGAAGGCGAGCAGGGCCGCCGCCGTGGTGATTTCGAAATAGGTAATCGAGTCGCCGTCGTTCACGCGCTCGCATTCGGTCAGCACGGATACGAGGTCGGATTCGGAGATTTCGGCGCCGGCCAGGCGAATTCGCTCGTTGTAACGGACCAGATGCGGCGAGGTGTAGACGTGGACCCGGTGTCCCGCGGTTTCCAGAATGGCCCGCATGAAGGCGATCACCGACCCCTTGCCGTTGGTCCCCGCGACATGGATGGTTGGAGGCAGATGGTCTTGCGGGCGGCCCAGCCGTTCCAACAGGACCAGAATGCGATCCAGCGAAAGATCGATGATTCTTGGGTGCAGACGGAAGAAACGCTCGAGAACGTCGCCGCTGCTCTGGTCAGTCGTCGGCCGCTTCCGGGCGAGCTTGAACATCATTTGCGATCTGTGTGTCGGTGGCTGCGGGGACGGCTGTCGTCTGTTCGGTCGGCAGGGCGAGGATCTCGCCGGTCGGCTGCCGCTTGAGCAGGATTGAAATGCTGCGGATGAGCGTGTCGCGCAGCTCCGACCGCTTCACGACGATATCCACGATGCCGTGTTCCAGGAGGTATTCCGCGCGCTGGAAGCCTTCGGGAAGGGTTTCCCGCACGGTTTGTTCGATTACGCGGGCGCCGGCGAAGCCGATCATGGCGCCGGTCTCGGCGATGTGCAGGTCGCCCAGCATGGCGAAGCTTGCGGTCACGCCGCCGGTCGTCGGGTCCGCCAGCAGGACGATGTACGGCAGGCCGGCTTCCTTCACTTCTTGAACCGCGATGACCGTTCGGGGCAATTGCATCAGCGACAGCGCGCCTTCCTGCATGCGTGCGCCGCCGGAGGCGGGCACCGCGATCATCGGCGCCTGTTGCGCCACGGCGAGGCGTGCGGCGGCGATGATGCCGTCGCCGACGGCCATGCCCATGGAGCCGCCGAGGAATCCGAAATCCAGGGCGACGACAACCGTATCGATTCCGCCGATCTTGCCATGCGCGACGATAACCGCATCGTCTTCGCCGGTTCGGGCGCGCGCGTCACGCAGGCGGTCGGAATACTTCTTTTGATCCCGGAAGCGCAGCGGATCGGCCGGCGCGGACGGCAGTTCGATGCGATGGTATTCGCCGCCGTCGAACAGCAGCTCCATGCGTTGAATGGCGCCGAGCCGCATGTGGTGTCCGCAGTGCTGGCAGACAAATAAATTGGCCTCGAGATCGCGATGGAAAATCATCTGGCCGCATTTCGGGCATTTGTGCCAAAGGTTATCCGGCACGTCCTTGCGTGTAACAAGGGCCCGCAGTTTGGGCCGGACGTAGTTTGTCAGCCAGTTCATGCGTCGCGCACTCCTGCTGCCAATTCACCAACAAAGTCGAGGACGGAGTCGACAAGACCGGCCGCCGGTTTGCCCGTCGCCGAGAGGGCGTCTTCGATTCGGCGGACGATCGCTGAGCCTACGACGGCGGCATCGGCGGCCTTCGAGATCGCCCGCGCATCGGCGCCGGTATTGATGCCGAAGCCGACGGCGATCGGCAGGTCGGTCTGGTCGCGCAGCCGGTCCACCGCCGCGCGCACCGCCTTTTCCTGCACCGTTTTGGTCCCGGTTACGCCCATTATGGACACGTAATAGACGAATCCGCTGGCATTTGATAGCACTACGGGCAGGCGCGCCGCGTCGGTGGTTGGTGTTGCCAGCCGGATCCAATTGATACCCGCGGCGACCGCGGGCTCGCACAGTTCGCCGTCTTCTTCCGGCGGCAGATCGACGATGATCAAGCCGTCGACACCCGCCTCCTTGGCGTCCCGCAGGAAGGCGTCGACGCCATAAATATAAATCGGGTTGTAATAACCCATCAGGATCAATGGCGTGTCCTGGTCGGATTCGCGCAGCGCTTGCGCCAGCGCCAGGGTGCGTTTGAGCGTCGCCCCGGCGCGCAGCGCGCGTTGCGACGCGGCCTGAACGGCCGGTCCATCCGCCATCGGATCGGTGAAGGGCATGCCCAGTTCGATCAGGTCGGCGCCGGCGGCCGGCAGGCCGAGAATGATCCGCTTCGATGTCTCGTGATCGGGATCGCCCGCGGTTAGGAACGTGACCAGCCCGCCCCGGCCTTCGGCGCGTAGCGCGGCAAATCGTGCTTCGATCCGCCCGGTCATATTTTCATCCCGAGGGCGTCCGCGACCGTGAAAATGTCCTTGTCGCCGCGGCCGCATAAATTCATGCAGAGGATATGGTCCTGCGGCAGGTCGCCGGCGATCTTCGAAACATAGGCCAGGGCATGGGCCGGTTCGAGTGCCGGGATGATGCCCTCGGTGCGGCTGCACAGTTGGAAGGCGTCGAGCGCTTCACGGTCGGTGGCGGAGACGTATTCGACCCGCTTGTTGACGTGCAGCCAGGCATGCTCCGGGCCGATTCCGGGATAATCGAGGCCGGCGGAGATGGAGTGCGCTTCGGTGATCTGCCCGTCCTCGTCTTGCAGCAGATATGTCCGGTTGCCGTGCAGCACGCCGGGTGAGCCGCCGGTCACCGAGGCGGCGTGCTCGCCGGTGTCGATGCCCTTTCCCGCGGCTTCGACGCCGAACATGCGTACTTCGGCATCGTCCAGGAAAGGATGAAACAGGCCCATGGCGTTGGATCCGCCGCCGATGCAGGCGACCAGGCTGTCCGGCAGCCGGCCCTCGGCGCGCGTCATCTGCTCGCGGACCTCCGTGCCGATCACCGATTGGAAGTCGCGCACCATGGCCGGATAGGGATGCGGTCCCGCGACGGTGCCGATGATGTAGAAAGTATCCTCGACATTGGCGACCCAGTCCCGCAGCGCGTCGTTCATCGCATCCTTCAAGGTCGACCGCCCGCTGGTCACCGGTCGGACCTCCGCGCCGAGCAGGTTCATGCGAAAGACGTTCGGCTTCTGCCGTTCGACATCGGTCGCGCCCATGTAGACGACGCAGGGCAAATCGAACAAGGCGCAGACGGTCGCCACCGCGACACCGTGCTGGCCGGCGCCGGTTTCGGCGATGATCCGTGTCTTGCCCATGCGCTTGGCGAGCAGAATTTGGCCGAGGCAGTTGTTGATCTTGTGCGAGCCGGTGTGATTGAGTTCGTCGCGCTTGAAGTAGATTTTCGCGCCGCCGAAATGTTTGGTCAGCCGTTCGGCGAAATAAAGCGGGCTCGGCCGCCCGGCGTAAAACGCGAGGAGTTCATCCAGTTCGCGCTGAAACTCCGGATCGGCCTTGGCGTCCTCATATGCCTGCTCGACCGCCAAAATCAGCGGCATTAGGGTCTCCGCGACGAAACGCCCGCCGAACAGTCCAAAATGGCCGTGCGCGTCCGGTCCGGCGCGATAGGAATTGGGCTTAGCCATTAGTACTCCGGTCAGATTCGGATGCCGGCACTGCATGGGAAAGGGGGGTAATAGTGCACCTGCCGCCACAAGTCCATATGCGAATCCGGCCTGCGGTTCGTCGCATCCTACAGGGCCGCGACCGCGGCGAGGAACGCGTGAATCAGCGCCGGATTTTTTTTGCCGGGGCTGTCCTCCACGCCGGAAGACGTGTCGACTGTTTGCGCGCCCGACAACCGCACCGCCTCGGCGACATTTTCCGCCGTCAAGCCGCCCGCCAGCATCCAGGGCAGCGGCCAGTCGCGGCCAGCCAGCAGACGCCAATCGAAGGAGAGCGCGTTGCCGCCCGGCAGCGCCAAGGCCATCGATTTCGGCGGCAACGCGTCGAACATCAGCCAATCGGCCACGTCGATGAAATCCGCCGCCCGGTCGATATCGGCGGCCGCGCCGACCCGCACGACTTTCATCACCAGGCGGCCGGTGCGCCGCTTGAGCGCCGCCACCCGTTCCGGCGTCTCGTTGCCGTGCAGTTGCAGGAGTTCGAGCGGTACCCGGTCCATCACCGCGTCGATCAGTTCGTCGTCCGGATCGACGAACAGGCCGGTCCGGGTCACGCGCCTGCCGGCACGATCCACCATGCGGGCCAGCGTTGCGGCGGCGTCCGGTGTCAGGGCGCGCGGGCTCGGCGGGTAGAAGACGAACCCGACATGGCTGGCGCCGCCCTCGACCGCGGCGCTCAGCGCGGGCGCGTCATTGATGCCGCAGATCTTCGCGGACACGGTCATGGGGTGCCGTCGGCAAGCTCGGCGACAATCCGCCGGGCCGCGTCCGCGGGATCCGGCGCTTCGGTGATCGGCCGCCCGATGACCAGGTAGGTCGCGCCGTCCCGCATCGCCTCGGCGGGGCTGGCGACGCGTTTCTGGTCGTCGCTCGCGCTCCAGGACGGCCGGATTCCCGGCACGACGAGGGTGAAGTCCGGGCCACAGGCGGCGCGGATGTCGCGCGCCTCACGGGCCGAACAGACGACGCCGTCAAGGCCGCAATCGCGCGCCAGCACGGCGAGCCGCCGCGCCTGGGTTGCCGCCGGACCTATCTGTCCGACCGCGGTCAGGTCGTCGCCGTCCAGGCTGGTCAACACGGTTACCGCGATTACCAGAGGTTTTGCGACACCATGGGCCCGGGCCGCCGCGTCCGCCGCATCGCGGGCCGCGGTCATCATTGCCGCGCCGCCGCCCGCGTGGACGTTCAGGATTCTCGGCGCCAGCGGGATCACGGCCCGTATCGCGCCGGCGACGGTGTTGGGGATGTCGTGAAACTTCAGGTCCAGGAAGACCGGCAGGCCGCACTCGGCGATCTTCCGGATACCCTCGGGTCCGTTCGCATTGACGAATTCCAGCCCCAGTTTGATGCCCCCGACCGCGTCCGCGACCTGCGTCGCGAGATCTACGGCCTGCGCGATATCGGGCGTGTCGAGGGCGACGAAGACGGGATTGGCCATGATGGTTGTCCGGCGCGGTGGCGGTGTGCGGTTCTTTACACCGCGCCGCTGCGGGAGGAAAGAGCCCGATGCGCAATCCGCCGGGCGTTTCTGTCAGTCTTGCGATCCGGTGAGTCCCGCGCGCTGCAATTCCGCTGCAGCAAGACAAAGATGGTACAGGCTGGAGGCGGGCAGGTCATCGCGGCAGGGCTCGCCGTTTTCATCGAGATGTTCGCGCCACGCGCCGACCGGCGCGCCGTCCAGGTGGCCGCTGAACAAGGCATCGACCTGCCGGTGCAATGCCGATTTGGCGGCATCGTCACCGGTCGCCTCCCAGCGTACCAGATGGGCCTTGATTGCCTCGGCCTGCGGCCACAGCCTGCGGCCCGCCTGCAAGACGGTGCCGCGGTTATCCACCGAATCGATCACGCCGCCATGGCCCGGGCCGATCCCGTGCGCGAGCGCAAATCGATAGAGCGCCTCGGCTTCCTCTGACAGGTCGGCATTGCCGGAAAGCGTCCGGTGCCGATCGAGCAGCCACACCCATTCGAAATGATGCCCCGGTTCGACACAGCGTCCGGCGGCGCCCGGCGCGGGCGCAAAACGATCGTCGAAGTATTCCCGCAGGCTGCCATCGACGAAGAACCGGCGTTCGAACAGGTCCAGCATCGACCGCGCGCGATCAAGCCAGCGCGGCTCACCGCTAACCGCGAACCATTCGAGAAACGCTTCGAGGAGATGCATGTGCGGGTTTTGCCGCCGCGGTCCGTCCAGTGCCGTGCCGCTGCCGTCGATCCCCTCCCGATAGCCGCCGGCGGGGTCGGCGAGCGCGCCGTCGAGATAGGCGATGGTTTCCCCGGCGAGGGCGTGCGCGGAGCTGTCGCCCTCGGCGTGGTGATAGGCGGCAAGTGCAAGCAGCACGAACGCATGGGCATACAGATCCCGCCGGTCGTCGACGGGACCGCCGTCACGGGTTACGGCAAACCGCCAGCCGCCGTCGGGATGGCGGCAATGATCGCGCAGGAAGTCGAAGCCGCTTCGGGCGACGTCGAGCGCTGTCCGGTCATCGGTCAGTTCGGCGGTGCGGCAGAAGGTGTAGATTTGCCGCGCCTGCACCAGCACGCGCTTGGCGTCGCCGTCAACGGGCATCCGCGCGGCATCGAGCCGTTCGTGAAAGCCGCCGTGCCGCTTGTCCACGCCGTGCCGGCGCCAGTACGGCACTGTGCGGGTGAACATCCAGGCGGTTAATCTGTGAGGCATGGCAGCGCCGCCGCGCGGCTGTTTTCAGGACCGTTCCGCAGCCGTCGAGGTGTCGGCGCGGTCGGACCCGTTTCCCGGCGGTATGTCGCTTGGACTGGGTAAGGACGAGTTGATGGCGTCACGTTCGGCCGATTCGGCCCGGCGCGCGAGGCCTGTCAATTCCTGTTCGAGGGTTTCGACTTTCTTGCGTGCGCCCCGGGCACGCCACCATGCCCGGCCGCTCCCGAACCATGACACCAGCCCGCCGATGAAGATCCCGACGGCAAGGCCCAACAATACGGTCAGGCCCAGCGGCAACTCGGTTCGCCACGACAACAGCCAGGATTCAAACGTCACCATCTGATTATTGGTCATAACCAGATCAATCGTGAATACGACGATTGCGAAGGCGAATGCCCAGAATACTATCTTCATGTCGCGCGCCTCATCGGCCGGGCCGTGTCAACACAACCCAGTCTAAGCAACGCGCCATGGGAGGCTCGCAACGGACGGATCGTTAGCCCGGTGAATTAACGTTCAACATATCGCGAAGCTGCTTGCCCGTCTTGAAAAAAGGCACCGCTTTTCGCGCAACTTGAACCGTTTCTCCAGTGCGCGGATTGCGGCCTTGGCGCGCATCGCGAACCTTAACGGAAAACGCTCCGAAGCCGCGTAATTCGACTCTATCGCCGTCCGCAAGCGCGGCGGAAATTTCGTCGAAGATGGTCGATACAATTCGCTCGACGTCGCGTTGATACAAGTGCGGATTGAGTTCCGCGATTTTTTGTATGAGCTGTGATTTTGTCATTGAACCCAATTTCTCCTAAATGCACCTAACCGCCCCTGGGACAAATGCACCTGCGCCATTGGTGAAATAACAGCTCCCAAATGGTTATAACCCACCCTTCCGGAAGGGTGCCAGAGGGCGCGCGAGCCGTCAAGCTGGACATTGTAATGTCACAGGAAACACTACAAATTTCTGCTATTTGTGACATTTATTGGAATGATCTTTTTTTAGGCCCGCCGCGGGGAGCGGCGGGCCTGAATAACTATCATATGACAACTTAATCAGCGGTCAGTCGGAAGCAGCGTCCTTTGACTCGTCGTCTTTCTCTTTACTAGCTGCGGTCTTCTTGGCTTTTGGCTTGGCCTTGGCTTTCGGTTTTGGTGCCGCCTTTTTCTCGTCATCCGTGTCTTTGTCCGCGGTTTCCTCAGCGGGCTCTTCCTCCGCCGGGGCAGCCGCCTCGGTCTCATCCTGCTGCTGGGTTTGGTTCTCCCTCGATTTGAGGGCCGCTCCCAGGATGTCGCCGAGCGACGCGCCGGAATCGGAGCTGCCATACTCGGCCATCGCTTCCTTTTCTTCCTGCACTTCGCGCGCCTTGATCGAGAGGCTCAGTTTCCGGCTCGACTTGTCGATTGCCAGGACCTTTGCGTCGACCTTTTCGCCAGTGGCAAACCGGTCGGGCCGTTGCTCGGAGCGGTCGGCGGACAAATCCGATTTGCGGATGAACCCGTGTACGCCGTCATTGACCGATACCTCGACCCCGTTGTCGACGATGGCGGTGATTGTACAGGTGACCGTCGCCCCTTTCTTGATTTCGGCCATGCCGGAGGCGAACGGATCGTCGCTGAGCTGTTTGATGCCGAGGCTGATGCGTTCCTTGTCGGTGTCGACGTCGAGCACCTTGGCCTTGACCATCTGGCCTTTTTCGTAGTCCGCGATTGCCACTTCTCCCGACCGGCTCCAGTCGATATCCGAGAGATGCACCATGCCGTCTATTTCGCCGGGAAGCCCGACAAAGAGGCCGAATTCCGTAATGTTCTTGACCTCGCCTTCAACCTCGGTGCCGACCGGGAATGAGGCCGAGAAGCCTTCCCACGGATTGCCCATGCACTGTTTCAGGCCAAGGCTGATACGGCGTTTTTGCGGATCGACATCGAGGACCATGACCTCGACTTCCTGACTCGTCGATACGATCTTGCCCGGATGGACGTTCTTTTTCGTCCAGCTCATTTCGGACACATGCACCAGCCCTTCGATGCCGGACTCCAATTCGACGAACGCGCCGTAGTCGGTGATGTTGGTGACCCGGCCCTTCAGCTTTGTCCGAACCGGATACTTCGCTTCGACGCCGTCCCAGGGGTCCGCCTCGAGCTGCTTCATGCCAAGGCTGATCCGTTGCGTCTCGGAGTTGAAGCGGATGACCTGCACTTCGATCGTTTCACCGATTTGCAGCGCTTCCGAAGGATGGTTTATGCGCCGCCAGGCAATGTCGGTTACATGCAGCAACCCGTCGACACCGCCGAGGTCGATGAACGCACCGTAATCGGTGATGTTCTTGACGACGCCCTTGAGCACCTGCCCTTCGCGCAGGTTCTCGATCAATTCGGTGCGTTGTTCGGCGCGGCTTTCCTCGAGTACGGCGCGTCGCGAAACAACGATATTACCGCGGCTGCGGTCCATCTTGAGAATCTGGAATGGTTGTGGCGTGCCCATCAGGGGTGTCACGTCGCGCACCGGGCGAATGTCGACCTGGCTGCCTGGCAGGAATGCAACAGCGCCCTGGAGATCGACGGTGAACCCACCCTTGACCCGGCCAAATATGGTGCCGGTGACGCGGCTGGTGTCTTCGAAGGCTTTTTCCAGTTCGACCCAAGCTTCCTCCCGCCGCGCTTTTTCCCGCGACAGCATCGCTTCGCCGTTCTTGCCTTCCATCCTTTCGAGATACACCTCGACGGTGTCGCCCGCCTTGATTTCCGATTCCTGGCCCGGGCCAAAGAATTCCTTCAACGAAACCCGGCCTTCGGACTTGAGTCCGACATCGACCAGGGCGTAATCGTTCTCGACGGCGATTACCATGCCCTTGAGCACGGTCCCCTCGAGGCCTTCATGGGCCCCCAGCGACTCGTTGAGAAGATCTTCGAAACTTTCTCGTTTAGCGGCGTCCGCTGACATAGTGATTAACAATCCTTTCCGATCAAAATCAGAAGCGTGTGCCTACCGGTTGTTTCCGGCGGTCTTAGAGAGCCTTGGCCGTCGGCGCCCCATGCGCTGACGTTCACCAATACGACGGCTCTCGGCGTCGCTGCCCTGCAGGTATTGGATCGCCGTATCCCGGCATGGATCTCACGTGAGCCGCCTTGGGCGACCCTATGGTTGCCCAAGAGCTTGCCGTTCCTCGACATAGGCCAAAGCGGCGTCAAACGCCGCATCGGCGGTCATCTCGGTCGTGTCGATGCGCTTGGCATCATCGGCCGCACGCAATGGCGCAGCCGAACGGCTCGAGTCCCGAGCGTCTCGATCCTTTAAGTCCTGCAGGACGCGCGAATATATACTTGTCTCACCGCGTTCAAGCAACTCCTTATGGCGGCGCGCCGCCCGAACCTCGATCGCGGCAGTGACGTAAAGTTTGACCTCGGCCTCCGGGCAAACGACCGTGCCGATGTCCCGGCCGTCGATGACCGCGCCGCTGCCGCCGTTCGGTGGCCGCGCCGCGAAGGTCCGCTGGAAATCAAGCAGGGCCTCCCGAACCTCGGGAATTGCCGCCACTTTGGACGCCGCGACGGCCGCGTCGTCACCGGCGAGCGCCGGATCATCGAGATCCGAGGCCCGCAGCGCCTGGGCCTTCCGCAATGCTGCACCGGCGTCTTCGGGATCGGCGTTTTCGCGAAGCACGGCCAATCCAACGGCACGGTAGAGTTTG
>Ga0224508_10001997_pt1 | contig 17830 bp, 17 predicted proteins | sample SF_Jan12_sed_USG_4_FD_170157 | JGI IMG/M metagenome (GOLD analysis project Ga0224508, IMG submission 170157) | Sediment microbial communities from San Francisco Bay, California, United States - SF_Jan12_sed_USGS_21 | ecosystem: Environmental > Aquatic > Marine > Sediment | place: USA... | reverse complement strand
TCGACCACTCTGGCACCTCTCCTCAATTCCACATTGTATCCGTTAAACCCTTAGTCGTCGCCGGTATTCTCGTCCGTAAAGCCTTCGATTTTTCGGTAAAGAACATAAGAGTAAATGACCGGCAGCAGTGCAACGACGACTATTGCCCCGACGATCCATTGTGCGGGAAGGCGAACAAATGCTTGAAGAAACAAGAAGAATCCGATCAGTACGAATATCCAGCCACCCAGTCGATGCGTCCGGCTCCACACCTCGTCACTGGCGAGTGTCCATGGAGTCCTGATCCCGAGAAAGAAGTTCTTGCGCAGTTTTCCGAGGTAGTTCCCCATCACTATGAGTAACAGACCGATACCCGCGTAGATCATTTCGTTGATGTGGACATTTCGTCCGCTGGCTTCAAGCAGGACCAGCAGTCCGACGCCCGACATGAAACCGACCAGGGAGACCATGAAAATATTTAGCACGCCGGTAAATTGATCCGTGCGAAATCCCTTTGGTGAGATAACCGGAATCAGCTTCATGATGACGAAAACGAATACTGCCGCCAGGGGCAATATAATTACGCCCCATGGTTTGGCCGTGTAGTCATCAACTTCACCTTCAAAATTCCAATGCGTTGGAATCTGCTCCGGCAAAGATGGATAGAGGTATGCGGCTGTTGCGGCGGTTATCGTAATAAAAATCCAACAAAGCACATTCGCGTGCGCAGTAGTCATTGGGTATCACTCCGATCATTGTTCTGTTCCGCCGAATCGCCCGGCGAAAATATGTCCAGCAACCTCGCCAGCGCTTCCTGCAAGACGGTCGCATTCAACGAGTACACAATGTGCTGGCCGCGCCTCTCCGTGCGCACGAGATCTGCTGCTTTCAAAACGTTGAAATGATGTGACAGAGAAGGTCTCGAGATTGGAAATGCCGCAGCAATTTCGCCGGCGGTCGCCGAGCCCTCCTGGAGGCGCTTCAGGATCCCGCGGCGCGTCGGATCGGCGAGTGCCTTAAATACCGATTGTTGTGACGAGGACATTTATATATTTAGGCAAATATCTAAATATATGTCAATCCCCGAGATGCAACGCATCTGCTCCACTGAACTCCTTGAATTACAACAAGCTCTCGATTGCGGATGGCGCAGATGTAAGGACTGCCGTAGCGGTTCCGGTAAATCGCTGACTTCGCTGATCGTCTGAGGTAGCCTTTGAAGTGTGCGCTTTTTATTGATCATCACACTGGCGGGGTTAATTGGGACGTGTTCGTCACCGCCATCTATCCTCGAGCAGGTTCTCGACACGGGCGAACTTCGTGTCGTTACGCGCGACAGCCCAACGTCATATACCTTCGGACCCAACGGTCCGTCCGGCCCCGAATACGATCTGGTACAGGCCTTCGCCAAGGAACTCGGCGTTGACCTCTTCATCCAGTCCGTTGACAGTGTTTCGGAAATTCTGCCCATGCTAGTGGCCGGTGACGCGCACATGGCGGCGGCGGGGTTGTCGATTACCGAATCACGCCGCGAGTACCTCAATTTCGGCCACCCCTACAAGTCCGTCAACGTTCACCTGATTTACAAACTCGGAACCGGCAAGCCGCGATCTATCGAGGACATTCTCGATCGTTCGATCGAGGTTGTTGCGAGCAGCAGCCACGTCGACCTGCTCAGCTCCTTGCAAGCGGCATACCCGGGGCTTACGTGGGCCGAGAACGCTGACATCGAATTTGCCGAGCTGCTGAGCAAAGTCGCGATGAACGAAATTGACCTGACGGTCGCCGACAGCCCGGACTTCAATATTCAACGGCACTTTTACCCTGACTTACGCATAGCGCTCGATCTAGAGATCGGGGACCCGATCGCGTGGGCTTTTCCGAAAGGTATGGCCGATTCGCTGCTGGCACGCGCTGACGAATTCCTGATTGCTGCCGATCGCGAGGGGTTAATCGCGCGCATACAGGATCGTTACTTCGGTCACACCAAGAAGTTCGATTACGTCGGCACGCGCAACTTCATTCGGCACTACGAGAATCGCCTGCCTCGTTACCGTGCGATGTTCGAGCAGGCTGGGCGCGACTGGGGAGTCGACTGGCGACTGCTGGCCGCGATTGGCTACCAGGAATCTCATTGGCGTTCACAAGCCGTATCGCCGACAGGCGTGCGCGGCATCATGATGCTTACCCAGGCGACGGCCGACTATCTCAGTATTGACGACCGCCTGGACCCGGAGAGCAGCATTTTTGGCGGCGCCCGCTACTACGCGCGGCAGACAGAACGTGTCGCAGACTCGGTAGGCGAACCTGACAGGACCTGGATGGCACTGGCTGCCTACAATGTCGGTTTCAATCACATCAAAGACGCGCGCATGATCGTCGAATGGGAAGGCGGGAATCCGGATACGTGGGTCGACCTGAGCAAGGCGCTGCCATTACTCGCGCAGCGAAAATGGTATTCCAGGTTACCCTATGGCTACGCGCGCGGCTGGGAGCCCGTGCTCTACGTCAATAATATTCGTCGTTACTACAACATACTGAAATGGTTGACCGCGAATGAAGAAGTACCGGAGAGTGTAGAACCGGGCGAAGGCCTGGAACCGCTCAACCTGCCCGGACCCGATGAACCCGAAGAATCGGTTTAGCGCGAATTACCTGCGAGACTGAAAGAACGTTTTGAGGAGCGCGCCGGCCTCTTCGGCCAGGAGGCCGCCATTAATTTCGAAGCGGTGATTAAGCGCCTTCGACTCTGACAGATCTGTGACACTGCCCAACGCGCCGGCCTTGGGATCGTAGGCACCAAACACTATGCGCCCAATGCGGGCCTGCACGATGGCGCCGACACACATGACACAAGGCTCGAGCGTCACGTAGAGGGTCGCGTCCGGGAGGCGGTGGTTGTTCAGCGCCTGGGCTGCCCTTCGCAACGCGACGATTTCGGCGTGGCCGCTGGGGTCGCAGTCGCCGATCGTGCGGTTGCGTCCGATCGCGATCACGTCGCCGTTAACAACTACGGCCGCGCCTACCGGAACTTCACCCGCATTCGCTGCAATCCCGGCCTCTGCAAGCGCGGCGCGCATGCTTGCGACATCCCGGTCGGACCAGTCCGAAACCATCTACTCCCACTCGATCGTGGCTGGCGGCTTGCCCGAAATATCGTAGGTGACGCGCGAGATGCCGTCCACTTCGTTAATGATCCGAAGTGACACATGCTCAAGAAACTCGTACGGCAGACGCGCCCAGCGAGCTGTCATGAAATCGATGGTCTCGACGGCGCGCAGCGCGATGACGTAGTCGTAACGTCTACCGTCGCCCATGACGCCAACCGAACGGACCGGCAGGAATACCGCAAATGCCTGGCTGGTCTTGTCATAGAGATCGTGCTTGTAAAGCTCTTCGATGAAGATATCGTCGGCGTACTGCAGTTTTTCCACGTAATGACGCTTCACCTCGCCGAGCACTCTGACGCCAAGGCCGGGGCCGGGGAACGGATGACGAAATACCATCTCACGCGGCAAGCCAAGCTCCATACCGATCTTGCGAACTTCATCTTTGAACAGCTCACGCAAAGGCTCGATCAGTTTCATACGCATGTATTCGGGTAGCCCACCAACGTTGTGGTGGGACTTGATCACATGCGCTTTGCCGGTCTTCGCACCCGCGGACTCGATAACGTCCGGATAGATCGTTCCCTGCGCAAGCCAGTGGACATCCTCGAGCTTGGCGGCCTCTTCCTCGAACACTTCGATGAACTGGCCACCGATGATCTTGCGCTTTTCTTCCGGATCAGAAACGCCGTCGAGCGCCCTGAAGAAGCGTTCGGCCGCGTGAACACGAATAACGTTGACGCCGAGGTGTTCCGCAAACAACTCCATGACCTTGTCGCCCTCGTGGTGACGCAGCAAGCCGTGATCGACGAACACGCAGGTCAGCTGATCGCCGATGGCTTCGTGCAGCAGCGCCGCGACTACAGAGGAGTCAACTCCGCCGGACAAGCCGAGCAGCACCTTGTTTCCCCCGACCTCCGCACGAACGGTGTCGATCGCGTCGGCGACAATATGATCAGGCGTCCACTCGCCCGCGCATTCACAAATATCGCGAACGAAGCGGCGCATGATCTCCATACCCTGCGACGTGTGCGTGACCTCGGGATGAAATTGCACACCGTAGAAATGCCGGCTCGCATCTTCCATCGCGGCCAGCGGCGAATTGCGGCTGCTGGCGGTCTGCACGAATCCCGGCGGCAGCGATTCAACCCGATCGCCGTGACTCATCCAGACTTTCAGTAGCGGCTCATCAACGGAGTCGCTCAGTCCGCCGAACAGTGCGGATTCACCGGGCGTGATTTCGGCGTAGCCGAATTCTCGATGGACAGACGCTTCGACTTTCCCACCCAATTCAGCCGCCATGGTCTGCATGCCATAACAGATACCGAGTACAGGAACGCCAAGCTCGAAGATCGAGTGCGCCACTTTGGGCGGATCATCGAGATTCACCGATTCCGGGCCACCCGTCAGTACGACGCCGCTCGGACCAAATGCCGCGATGTCTGCATCGGACATGTCCCAGGGATGGATCTCCGAATACACGCCGCACTCGCGAACACGACGTGCGATCAACTGCGTGTACTGGCTGCCGAAATCGAGTATCAGCAACTTGTGTGCATGGATGTCCGGATGCATTCGACTAATTCTTGACGCGGTAGTTTGGCGCTTCTTTGGTGATCGTCACATCGTGCACATGGCTTTCAGTCATTCCCGCGCCGGTGATACGCACAAACTTCGGTTTGGTGCGCATCTCGTCGATGCTCGAACAGCCCGTGTAGCCCATTGCAGCACGTACGCCACCCATGAGCTGGTGCACGATTGCGACCATTCCACCTTTGTAAGCCACTCGACCTTCGATGCCCTCAGGCACGAGTTTCTCGAGTTCTTCAGTCGCGTCCTGGAAGTAGCGGTCGGAGGAGCCGTGCGATTGCCCCATGGCGCCAACCGAGCCCATGCCACGGTAGGACTTGTAGGAGCGTCCCTGGAAAAGCTCGACCTCGCCGGGCGATTCTTCAGTACCGGCAAACAGGCCACCGATCATCACGGAATTGGCGCCGGCGACCAGCGCTTTCGAAATATCACCGGAATAACGAATGCCGCCGTCGGCGATCAGCGGGGTACCGGACTTGCGCAGCGCCTCCGCGACCTCGGCAACGGCCGAAATTTGCGGCACGCCGACGCCCGCAACGACGCGAGTGGTGCAGATCGAACCCGGACCGATGCCGACTTTGACGCCATCGGCGCCGGCCTCCAGGAGGGCCTCTGCCGCGTCGGCCGTTACGATATTGCCACCGACAACCTGCACATCCGGATAGGTCGTTTTCACGCGACGTACGCGATCGAGCACGCCTTTGGAGAAACCGTGTGACGTATCGACGACGATCAGGTCAACGCCGGCCTGCACCAAGGCCGCTACGCGGTCGTCCGTGTTATAGCCCGTGCCCACGGCAGCGCCAACTCGCAATGCACCACTGCTGTCTTTACAGGCCAGTGGAAAGTCTTTGGCCTTTTGAAAGTCCTTCGCAGTGATCATGCCCTTGAGCTCGAAATCATCGCCGACGACCAGCACCTTCTCGATACGATGCTGGTGCAGCAGCGACAGGACTTCTTCCTCGTCCGCGCCTTCCCGAACCGTCACGAGTCGATCTTGGGGTGTCATCACCGTCGATACAGGCGCGTCCAACTGCGTCTCGAAGCGCAGGTCACGGTGCGTCACGATGCCGACCGTTTGACTGCCATCGACAACCGGAACACCGGAAATGCCCATAGCACGGGTCAGTTCTATGACCTCGCGGATCGTCATGCCGCTCGATACGGTGATCGGATTACGCACCATGCCGGACTCGAACTTCTTGACCATGAGGACCTGCCGAGCCTGCTCATCGACGGACATGTTCTTGTGGATAACGCCGAGGCCACCTTCCTGGGCCAGCGCAATCGCCAACCTCGATTCGGTCACGGTGTCCATGGCGGCAGACAGCAGCGGGATGCTCAGCCGGATTTCCCGGGTGACGGCCGTGCTCAGGTCGACCTCGCGCGGCAGCACCTCGGAATAGCCGGGCTGCAGGAGGACATCGTCGAATGTCAGAGCTTCCTTGGCAATACGCATGGGGTGTCTTCGATTGGTTGCGGTTAATCGGCCAATTGTACGCGCGCGCGATTTGCGGGTAAACGATATACTTGAGCGATGCTCAAAGAAGCCGCAATCTCGGTCAGCCAGCTCAACCGCCGCGTTAAAACACTGATCGAACAAGGCATTGCGCGCCTCTGGGTCGAGGGAGAAATATCGAATCTCTCGCGACCGGCGTCCGGGCATATCTACTTCAGTCTCAAGGACGACAGCGCCCAGGTCAGCGCCGCGTGGTTTCGCCAGCGTCAGCGCGGTCCGGCCGTTGGCTACAAGAACGGCGACCACGTGCTCGCTTATGGCCGCGTCAGCATTTACGAGGCCCGCGGCAATTACCAGCTCATCGTCGAGCAAATGGAACCCGCCGGCGAAGGCGTTCTCAAGCGCCGCTTCGAGGTATTGAAGAAAAAATTGCTGGACGAGGGCCTGTTCGACGAGGGCCGAAAACAGGCATTGCCAGCGCTGCCCGAACGCATCGGCGTCATCACCTCGCCCAGCGGCGCTGCCGTTCGCGATATCCTGAGTGTGCTGGAGCGGCGTTTTCCGGCAATACCGGTCGTGATTTACCCGGCCGCCGTGCAGGGCGACGCCGCACCGGCTGAACTTATCGAAGCGCTCGCGACCGCGCTGCGCCGCGACGAATGCGACGTACTCATCATCGGCCGGGGCGGTGGTTCACTGGAGGATCTCTGGGCGTTCAATGACGAGCAGCTGGCCCGTGCAATCGCCGCTTGTCCGTTGCCCGTTGTCAGCGCCGTCGGACATGAGGTCGATTTCACGATCGCCGACTTCGTCGCCGACGTACGGGCACCCACGCCGTCCGGCGCCGCGGAGATCGTCGTGCCGAGTCAACACGATTGGCAGCGCCGCATTGCCACGCTTGCCCTGCGCATTGGCCGAATCGGCGAGCGCGCCATCGAGGATCGTGCCCAGCAAATGGATTGGCTTGGCGGCCGGCTCGCATCTGCCGTACGCCGGCGCCTGCTCGCACATCTCAATAACCTGCAGGTGGTAAAGAGCGAACTCGTGCAGCTGTCACCCGCTGTGTCCGTGCAACGATCGATCGGCCGGCTGGCCGAGCTGCGGCAGCGACTCGTCGCCGGCACGCACACCATTCTCTCCACAGCCAATCATCGCGCCGCGCTTCTCGGCCGCGCTCTGCATTCAGTCAGCCCGCTCGCGACGCTCGACCGCGGTTACGCCATCGTCAAAGCGGCGAGTACCGACAAAGTGTTGTTGAGGGCCAGCGATGTCCACAGTGGCGACGACATACGAGCACGTCTTTCGAAAGGCGAGCTTGTCGCGACGGTCAACAAGGTCATTGAAGATGACTGAGCGCTGCGCCCTGTTGCTTTGTTGGGCGACCCTGTCATTAGTAATTCTTACGGGTACGGCGTCTGCGGCGCCCGAGCACTCGCCCTGGCCGGGAGGCATTGCGATTGTCGACGTCGGTCACGATGACCAGCCACCGCCGGTCGTGTCATTCAACGACACACCGGTTCTCGTGATGAACAATGGCGATCGCTGGCAGGCCGTTGTTGGTATCCCCCTGGATACAACGACTGACGAATTGTCGATACGCGTCGGCGAAAACGATGTCGCTATCGATGTCGTTCCGCATACGTATCGCGAACAGCGCCTCACCGTAAAGAACAAGAGTTACGTTACTCCGGACCAGGAACAACTGGACCGCATTGGCCGTGAAAGAAAAATCATTGATGCAGCGCTGGGCCGTTTTCGAATATCGACTACCAGCGGCGTCGAGCTGGCAGCACCGGTAGCCGGGCCGCGCAGCTCGAGTTTTGGTCTGCGCCGCTTTTTCAATGAACAACCGCGGTCCCCGCACAAGGGAATGGACATCGCTGCCGGCCTGGGGGAGCCCGTTCAGGCGCCAAGAGACGGAGTCATTTCAGCGACCGGTGATTATTTCTTCAACGGTAATACTGTCATTGTCGATCACGGCCAGGGTTTCGTGACGATGTATTGCCACCTCAGCGAGATTCGGGTCGAAAAAGGTCAGGCTGTTGCGGTCGGCGACGTCATCGGTGCTGTCGGCGCCACCGGACGCGTAACCGGGCCGCACCTGCATTTCGGGACCTATCTGAACGGTACGGCGGTGGATCCGGCTATTCTGCTGCCGCAGCCGTAGACGGCGGGCAAGCCTCGAAAAACTCGCAAATAACGGGTCGAAACGCATCCATCTCCACGAGGAACGAATCGTGGCCGCGAATGCAGTCAAGTTCTTCAAACCGTACGTCGTCGCAAACTTCAGAAAAACCGGCGGCCAACTCGCGCTGCTGTTCAACAGGAAACAGAATATCCGTACGCACGCCAATGACCAGCGTGCGCTCGAACTCCAGCCGCCTGAATCCCGCCTGCAAGGAACCGCCGTATTCGGCAAGATCAAAAAGATCAGAGGCATGTGACAGGTACAGGTAGCAGTTCGGATCGAAGGCCCCGGTGAACTTGTTGGCGTGGCTTTCGAGATAGGACTCGACGGCGAACTCGACGGCGAACTGGTCCTCTATGCGAGCGTGCGTGGTGGCTCGTTCGCGTCCGAATCGTTGCACCCACTCTTCGGCCGAGCGGTAGGTAATCATGCCGAGCTTCCTCGCCAGTCGCTGACCCGTGGTCGGCGGATCGCCAACCTTGTAATTGCCTTTCTTCCATTTCGGATCGGAGCGAATCATCTCCCGCTGCAACGAACGAACAGCGATTGAGAATGGCAAGGCGCGAGTGGCTGATGAGATCGACACAAACGAACGCGTTGATCCCGGGTGACGAACGCAGAGTGCGAGGCCACTCATTCCGCCCATCGAACAACCGACGACGGAGTGCAGACAATCGATGCCAAGATGTTGCACAACGAGCCAGGCAGACTCCGCAACATCTTCCATTGTCAGCACCGGAAAACTTAATCGATACCGCTTGCCGGTCTCGGGGTTTACCGATGCCGGCCCCGTGGAACCGAAGCAACTGCCCAACGAATTAACGCAAATGACAAAGAAGCGGTCCGTATCGATTGGCAGTCCCGAGCCGATCATTTCCTCCCACCACCCCGGTGTCGGGTCTTCGGCACAGGATGCCGCGTGCGCGGATGGCGACAAGCCGGTGAAAATCAGTACGGCGTTGTCTCTGGCAGCATTGAGCTCGCCCCAGGTCTCATAGGCGAGTGTCGGCGACTCGATAAAGCCGGCCCGGTGCATGAGAAACCGACCTTCGAATGTGAAAATTTTTCTCGCCGTACTCATCACGAGCTCCTTTCCGTGTCCAAGTATAGCGTCGCCGCTATTTCTTGACGCGCCTCATCAGCCGTTTGCGGCTCCTCTCCTGGCGCGGAGTCAGCTTGTTGCGCCGCCCCTTGAACGGGTTATCACCGGTCTTGAAAGACAATCTCACAGGTGTGCCTTTGAGTTTGAATGCCTTGCGGAAGCGGTTGATCAGGTAGCGTCGGTAAGCCTCAGGCAACTTGTCGGTCTGATTGCCATGAATCACGATAACGGGTGGGTTACGGCCACCCTGATGCGCATACCGCAGTCGAATGCGCCGACCACGCACCATGGGTGGCGAGTGTTCCATGACGGCACTCTCCAGCTCACGCGTGAGCTCTGTCGTCGAAAGATCGCGGGTTGCGGCGCGAAAGGCACGCTCAACGGCCGGCAACAGATCGCCGACGGCGGTGCCGTGGAGTGCGGAGATCGTCATTCGTTCCGCAAAATCGAGGAACGGCAGGCGGCGGTCCAGCTCATCCCGGATTCGCTTGCGTTCGTATGCCGACAGGCCATCCCATTTGTTGATAACGACGACCAGCGCCCTGCCCCGTTCGAGCACGAGCCCCAGGAGGCTGACATCCTGCTCGGTGACGCCCTCCTGCGCGTCGATCACGGCGACAACGACCTGCGCCTGCTCGATGGCCTGCAGCGCCTTGATAATGCTGAATTTCTCTATCGCCTCGTGCACTCTCGATTTGCGCCGTATGCCGGCCGTATCGATCAGAAGATACTTGCGATCATTGCGTTCAAAGGGCACGGCGACGCTATCCCGTGTCGTGCCGGGCTGGTCGAAGACGACGAGCCGCTCTTCACCGAGCAGGCGGTTAGCGAGTGTCGATTTCCCGACGTTGGGACGCCCAACCACGGCAATACGCAGCTCTTTGTCGTCGTCGTCGACTTCTTCCTGCGCGTCACGCGCATCGAAGTCGCCCAGGACGTCATCGATCAGCGCGCTGACGCGATCGCCGTGCGTCGCGGAAATCGCGATCGGCTCGCCGAGACCCAGGGCGTGAAACTCACTGCTCGCGATAGCAGAGTCGAGACCTTCGGCCTTGTTGACGGCCAACCAGGTTTTCCTGGCGTGCTTTCTTGCCAGCATCGCGACGTGCTCATCCGCCGCCGTGAGTCCGCTGCGGCCATCGACCATGATGATCGCCGCATCCGCTTCCTGCAGGGCGCGCAGCGTCTGCTCGACCATCGCCTCTTGGATTCCGACCTCGCCGCCTGCAACGCCGCCGGTATCGATAACGAGGTAGGGAATGGCTCCCAGCTTGCCAAAACCGTATTGGCGGTCGCGCGTCAACCCGGGGTAGTCGGCCACCAGCGCATCACGCGAGCGCGTGAGGCGATTGAACAGCGTCGATTTTCCGACATTAGGCCGGCCGATGAGGGCGATGACGGGAAGCATGATCTGGCACCTTCAGCGCGGCCGGTCAGGATTCGTCACTAGCGACGTCGGGAGCCTGGCGTTTCGGCCGATCGTCAACAACTTCGTAGGCCGCGATGCTGCCCGAATCGCTTTGCACGTAGAGGCGGTTCGAGACAACCACCGGGGCGCTTGTAATTGCCGCGCCACCCAATTTGATCCGGGCAACCGGGGTGCCGGTCAAATTGCTGAAGAAATGCACATAGCCCTCGAGATCGCCAACCACGACTGCCGTATGAAACGCGACCGGCAGCGTTGGCTCGCGGCGCAGCAGATCGTCGTTGCGCCATACCTCGTTGCCGTCGCGTCGCGATAACGCGATGATTTCTCCATCTGCACTCACCGTGTAAACACTGTTCCAGTCTGCCGATACGCCTTCGTACGAAGAAATCTCGCGATTCCAGAGCACCTGGCCGGACTCCGAAGCAACGGCGGCCAGTCGGCCCTGGTAGCCTGTTGCATAGATATCCTGGCCAACGACCGCTATCGAGCCGTCTATGTCGGACAGCCGATCGAGATCCGAACGACCTTTCGGTGGTGACAGCATCGATTCCCAAACAACGTCACCACTAATCAGGTTCGCGGCAACAAGACGTCCATTGTCGAAGCCACCGATCACCGTTGTGCCAACGAGTACGGGGTCTGCAGATCCGCGCATGGTCAACGATGGCGTGGACTGCTCCAATGCCCAGAGTTGCCGCCCGTCGTAAATCGACAACGCCCGCATACGGTTGTCGATCGTTTGCAGAACGACAGATTCACCGCTGATGACCGGTCGCGCCAGCGACTCACCGCCTATGTCCGTGCGCCACTGCACAACACCTGAGTCTGCATCGAGTGCAATTGCAACGCCGTCTTTCGCAACCACAACAACACGACCCTCGCCAGCGCCCGGTCCCGCCGATAGCTCTGTGTCGAGTTTGGTTCGCCAAATCTTCTTGCCGGTTCGCGGATCAAATGCCGAAACAATGCCGTCGAAGCTGGCGGCATAAATTCGATTACCGTCGCCGACGGGCCGTAATGCGAGGCGCAGAAATTCGGATTCGCCACCGACTTTTGCACTCCATACTCGCTTTACTTTCAGCGTCTGCTGAAACTTGACCAGTTCCTTAGGCTCAAGCTCTTCATCCTTGTCACCAAAAATTCCACAGGCGGCGAGCAACAACGTTGCCGATATCAGACCAATCAAGCGCCACGTTTTGTTCACTCGACAACCTCGTCAACAGCATCGGGTTGCGTAATTTCGACCAGGTCCTCGAGCGCCGGTTCAGGTGCAGCTTCCTCCGCCTCGACCTCCGGCAAGTCCAACGCTTTCCACTGCACGAGTTGCTGATCAACGGTACCTTGAGACAGGGGGTCCATCAGCACCTGCTGGTACGCCGCCTGTGCCTCAGCGATGCGACCCAGGGCATAGTAAGCATCACCGAGCGCTTCGCGGTAGGTGGCCGCGAAAGCCGGGCTGTCCTGGCCTTCGAGAAGATCTATGACGTCCTCGGGCTTATCCTGGTACAGCAGTATTCTCGCGAGGCGCAGGCGTGCGACTTGTTTGAGTTCCTCGCCACTGGCGCCATCCAGTATTTCACGGAGTACATCGGCCGCGTCCTGATCGCGATTCTTGTCCATATACAATCGTGCGATGGCGAGTTTTGACTGCGCGGCGTAAATCGTGTCCGCGTAGGTCGTACCCAGTTGATCCGCCACGGCCTCCGCGTCGTCGAGGTCGCCGTCCACGACATGATTCGTCAGGGACTCATACAAAGCCGATGCCTCGAGCTGGGCGGCTTCCTTGCTGCTCTTGTAATAGTTGATGCCGAACAGCAGTAGCGCCCCGGCGGCCACACCGAAGATCACGTAGCCACCGTACTCCGACCACCACGTGCGGATCTGTTCAATCTGTTCTTTTTCTGAAAGTAAGTCGTCCACAAAACTGCCTTTATTACCTGCGCGTCGGAGTGCCCCGTCGCCTAGTTCAACCTTTCTTTAAGTGTCGCAGCCAAGTCATCCAGCGCCACACTTTCCTGTTCCTCGTTGCTGCGCAGCGGCTTGATACCGATGCGCCCTTCGCTCAGTTCCCGTTCGCCCAAAATCAAAGCGTACAAGGCGTTGCTCTTGTCGGCGCGCTTCATTTGAGACTTGAAGCTGCCACCCCCCAGGTTCATCGCCACTTGCATGCCGTCAACCGCGTCACGCAGTTCTTCGGCCAGCGCGAATGCCCGTTCCTGCGTGCCCTGGCCGACAGCGACAACGTACACGTCCGCATTCTGCGCCGGCGCCTCGCCGCCGCAGGCTGCAAACAGGTCGACGAATCGCTCGATGCCCATCGCCCAGCCAACAGCCGGTGTCGGCCGACCGCCCAGTTTCTCGACGAGTCCGTCGTATCGACCACCCGAACAAACTGCGCCCTGCGATCCAAGCGCGTCAGTAACCCATTCGAATACCGTCCGCGAATAGTAGTCCAGCCCGCGCACCAGTCGTGGGTTGATCGTGAACTCCACGTCTGCCGCAGCCAGTAAGGCCTTCAGTCCCTCAAAGTGCTCGTTCGACGCCTCGTCAAGGTGGTCCAGCATGACCGGGGCAGCCTCAACGATGGCCTGCATATCCGGGTTCTTGCTGTCGAGAATTCGCAGCGGATTCTGCTCGAGGCGGCGAATACTATCCTCATCCAGCTTATTTTTCACGCCGTTGAAGTACTCAATCAGGACTTCGCGGTAGCGTAGCCGCGATTCAGGCATGCCCAGCGAGTTTATTTGCAGCTCGATCCGGGAAATACCGAGCTGCCGCCAGAGTCGGGCGCTCATAATGATCAGTTCCGCGTCGACGTCGGGGCCCTCGTAACCCAGCGCTTCGACATCAAACTGGTGGAACTGCCGGTAACGGCCCTTTTGCGGCTTTTCGTAGCGGAACATCGGGCCCGAGGTCCATAGTTTCTGCCGCTGGTTGTACAGCAGACCATTGGTCATGCCGGCACGGACGACGCTGGCCGTGGCCTCGGGGCGCAGTGTGAGGCTTTCGCCATTGCGATCCTGAAACGTGTACATCTCTTTCTCAACGATGTCGGTCACCTCGCCGATCGAGCGTTGAAAGAGCTCTGTGTACTCGAGCAGCGGCAGGCGGATCTCCGAGTACCCGTAAGACTGCACGATCTCCCGCACAACGGAATCCAGGTACTGCCAGGTGCCTGAGACCTCGGGCAGGATATCGTTCATTCCGCGTATGGCTCTTGGTTTCACTGGGTCTTTCCGTGATGGTGGAGAGTGCAGGTTCAGGTGCCTGCGATAGTCATCCGCGCCGTATTGCCGCGCCGCTCGGCGGCAGATATGGCTCGTTCGGTACCGTTGACCCGAATGCTGACATAGTCGGCGTTGCCAAACAGCACGTTGAACGGCGCCTCGCCGCTGAGTTCGACCGTGCGGCCGTCGGTTCCGAGACCGAAGAACAAGCGGCGGCCCTTGGCGTCGGTAACTTCTGTCCAGCAGTCGCCACTGTAAGTCACGAGCATGCGCATCTGCCCGTCACCCAACTCGGGCGTCTGCACCGGTTCTTCAACGACCGGCTCGGGCTCTGCGACCGCCGACTCCAGCGCAGCGGAATCATCGGCATCAGCCACTGCCGGCTCCGGTGCTTGCCCGGATGCTGGTACTGGCTCCTGAGGAATCAACTCGCGCGTTGGCTCGTCGGCGATTACGGGCAGGGCGGGCTGGCTTGTGAACCACCAATAGACGGTGGCAACAACGATAATAACGACGATTACCGCGATCCACGGCCCGGGCGACATCTCCCGGCGCGGTCGCGGCCGGGCTGAGACCAACGGCGGCATACCCGCGGCGCGGGTTAGCTGGTAGTAGTCAGCCATCACATCGCCTTCGTCGACCTGCACCAAATGCGCGTATTTACGCAGGTGGCCTTTGGCAAATACGGGCGCGCCGAGCGTCTCGAATTCATTGCGTTCGAGCGCGCGGACCTTGGGCTCATCGAGGTGCAGTTCCTTCGCAATCTCGAGCACCGCTATCTTCTTTGCCCGCCGTGCCTCCGCGAGGCGCTCACCACCCAACGGGCCGTCCGGCTCGCTCGCTGACGATTCGTCCCTGGATTTGTCTTTGGTGTCGCTCATGCTACCCGGCTTCCAGCACCTTTCTCGCTTCCGGCGATGTTGGGAAGTCACGTATTAACTGGTCTTCGTACTCCCTGCGGGCGCGATCATCGCCCAGCTTCTGTTCGATCTGCGCGCCCAGATACAGGACGCCGGCGGTCGTCTTGCTGGTGGACATGAAACGTTGCAGGAAGGCGCGCGACGCAAGGTAATCTTCTTGCTGATACTCCAGCAGGCACATCTGCAAAAGTGCTTCCGCGAAATTCGACCGGCGATCGAGCGCCTGTCGGAAATAGCGCTCGGCCAGCTCGAGATCAGGCTTCTGCACCATGCAAATTCCCGCATTCGTCAACGTCACCTCGGCGTTGTCGTTTTCGGGATGATTGGCTGCTTTTTCAAAGTGCTTTTGTGCCTTATCAAAGTCGCGCTGTTTACAGAAAAATACGGCATAGGTGTTCTGTACGTCAAAGTTGCGCGGGGCCACACGAACCGCTTCTTCATAAGAGGCGGTCGCCAGACGTATATTGCCCAGTGCTTCGTAGGTCAGCGCAAGTGTCGAATGCGCAACGGCGTTTTTCGGCTCCAATTCGATCGACAACAACAGCCGGTCGCGCGCAAGCTCGTACTTGCCGTTTTGGTAATACCTCGCACCCAGTTGATAGTTCAGTTCTGCGGCATCCGACTCGTCGGCTTCCATGGGCGCCGGGCCTGTGGTGGTCGAGACGCATGCGGTCAGCAGCAGAAAAAACGTTGCCCCTGGCAATATCAGTTTGCTCTTGGTCATGCTGATGCCACCCTTATTCTCTCTTTTTCTGACTTTCTCTTGGCGAAACTCTTTTGGCCCAGCGGGTTCCGGACACGATCGCTCACTTTTCCAGCAAGTTGCCCGCACGCTGCATCGATGTCGTCGCCGCGTGTTTTTCGCGTTGTTGCAACGAGCCCCTGCTGCCGGAGGCGATTTTGAAAATGTCGAATAGTATCGGCTGATGATCGCTTGAATCGTGTACCGGGAAACGGGTTGAACGGAATCAGGTTTATCTTGGCGGGTTTGCCTTTCAGCAAGGTCACGAGCTGATCCGCGTGCGCGAGTGAATCATTGACGCCGCGCAACATTACGTACTCGAACGTGATAAACCGATTCGCATGCTTGACACTGTACGCCCAGCACGCCTCGAGCAATGTTGCTATCGGATGCAATCTATTGATCGGCACAATTTCATCGCGCAATTCATCATTGGGCGCATGCAGGGATACGGCGAGCGCGACGTTGCAATCACTGCCGAGTTTTTCGATATGCGGCACGATGCCAGAGGTACTGATGGTTACGCGACGGCGCGACAGGCCAAACGCCCAGTCAGACACGAGCAATTCCAGCACCGGAACAACGTTGCGGTAGTTTGCCAGTGGTTCACCCATCCCCATGAAGACGACGTTCGTCACGGCAGGTTCGCCACTATCGCGTCGAGGCAGTTCCTGAATGGCGTGCCAGACCTGGCCAATAATCTCGGCGCTGGTCAGGTTGCGGTTGAAGCCCTGGGCGCCGGTCGCACAAAAGCCGCAATCCAGAGCACAGCCAACCTGCGATGATATGCATAACGTGCCACGGCCCGGCTCCGGGATGAATACGGTTTCGACCGCCTGCCCGGACCCGCTGGCAAACAGCCATTTGACCGTACCGTCGACAGAATCATGCCGCGACTGCACCTCGGGAATCGCGACTTCAGCCTCCCGGTTCAGCCACTCGCGCGACGTTTTCGAAAGATCCGTCATGCCATCGAAGTCGGTCACGCCGCGCTGATAAATCCACTGCATTACCTGCCGCGCGCGAAACGGTTTTTCACCGCGCGCGACAAAAACCTGCTCGAGATCGCGTTGCGATAAGCCGAGCAGGTTGGTCCTGGATGTGGCGGATGACATGGTCTCGGTTTCGCTTAGCGGGTTCTCGGACAAACGCCGTCATCGCCAAAAAAGAATGCAATTTCGACCGCCGCCGTCTCGGCTGCATCGGAACCGTGCACGACGTTCTCCTCGATGCTTGCCGCGAAGTCCGCACGAATGGTGCCCGGATCGGCGTCCGCCGGATTGGTGGCACCCATGATCTCGCGGTTTTTCGCAATGGCATTTTCGCCACGCAACGCCTGCACAATGACAGGTCCGGAGGTCATGTAACTGACCAGGTCGTTAAAGAAAGGCCGCTCCTTGTGCACGGCGTAAAAACCCTGCGCCTGTTCATTGCTCAGGTGCATCATGCGCGCGGCGACAATTTCCAGGCCGGCTTTCTCGAATCGGCGATAGATCTCTCCAATCAGGTTCTTTTGCACGCCATCAGGCTTGATGATGGAGAGCGTCTGCTCAACGGCCATGTGTTGCTTCCTTTTGCTGGTCTTGTGGTAATCGTGGGCGCCCGGCGATTGTGCAAGGCCGATAGAAGTAAACCCTTAATTCTACTACGGTACTTTCAGACGTTGAAGCTTTCGCCGCAGCCGCATTCGCCCGTAATGTTGGGATTTCGGAAACTGAAGGCCTCGTTCAGGCCGTTCTTGACGAAATCGACCTCGGTGCCGTCGATCAGGCGCAGGGCTTCAGGGTCGACCACGACTTTGACGCCCTTGTCTTCAAAGACGACGTCCTTCTCATCGATCGACTCGGCGTAGTTGATCACGTAGGAATAGCCCGAGCAGCCCGTAGACGTGACGCCCAGGCGCAGGCCGAGCCCCTTCTCACGTTTCTCAAGATAAGAGCGGACGCGGTCTGCGGCCGCAACCGTCAACGAAATTGCCATGTCAATCTTCCAGTTACCGATTCAGCTCAGGTTCCGCCGCGAAACCTCTGCCCAAGCGACCGAACCGTATCTTCCAGGACAAGTATACGTCCGGTTTTCTCCACAGG
>Ga0224508_10001996_pt1 | contig 17842 bp, 15 predicted proteins | sample SF_Jan12_sed_USG_4_FD_170157 | JGI IMG/M metagenome (GOLD analysis project Ga0224508, IMG submission 170157) | Sediment microbial communities from San Francisco Bay, California, United States - SF_Jan12_sed_USGS_21 | ecosystem: Environmental > Aquatic > Marine > Sediment | place: USA... | reverse complement strand
TTCTGACGAGACGTTTCATGCCGGCTCTCCGGGGCTCGGGGTGCTGGTGTCGGACCTCGGAGAGCTTAACCCGTGCTTCGAACGGGCGTCTACACGCCGGTCACTCGTGCCTCAGCGCCTCCGCGGGGTCGACCGAGGATGCCCGCCGAGCCGGCAGATACGATGCGAACGCCGCGGATGTGGGACCCTACGGCGAAAAAACGGCGATGGGTTTCGTGACCGGTCGGCGGGAGCGTCGCATCCGTCTTGTTTGACGGCGGGGCTCATCACAGCTTCCCGCTCGCCCGCACAGCCGACATCAGGAGTCCCCGTGCCCCCTCACCGCCCCATGAGATCCGCCGTGCTCGACCGCCGGATCCGCTCGCTGCGCGGCCACCCCTTCGGGGCGGCCCTGGTGGTCGCGGGTCTCGTCGCGTGCGCGTCCGCGGGCGGCCGGGAGGTCTACCAGGGGGTCCGGTTCTACGCTTCCGAGGGGGCCCCCGTGTTCGATCGCTGGAGCGGTGGCTTCTCCGACATCCCGGTATTCGTCGTGACCGGGGACGGGGGCATCACGGGCATGCGCGCGCTCGCCGTCCGCGACGCGCTGATGGACAAGGTGTCGGGTCGGCAGGAGCTCTTCGGGATCGTCCGCCATGGAGATGTCCGGGGCGATACGCTCGGTGAGATCCTGTGGGCACCGAACCGCGCCACGGATCGGGAATGCGTGTCGTACACGTTCGTTCCGGGAGACAGCATCCGGCCGATGACGACCGTGTGCGATCGCGAAACCGTGTCTGCGCGCGAGACCTGGAACCCCACCCCGCTCCAGCGCACGGTGCTCGAAGCGGGTGGGAACGCCGTGCTGCTGACGGTGGAGGACTACGCCGGGACGTTCAGGGGGTTGAGGGGCTTCGTCCTTCGATGCGGAGAGGGTCAGCCTCCCGACTGCTCCTGACCTTCCGATGGATCGCCGACCCCGGCGCGAAGGCGGACGCGCCACTGCGAGATTCGCCCATCCAGGATTCGGACCCGGATCTCGGACACGTCGGCCCACGCGAGCCCTGGCAGGCTGACAGACGCCTGGTCGATGACCGCCTGCACGGCTTCGCCGAGACCGACGCGCGAGCTCCCCTCCAGCTCGACGACCTCCTCCCCTGGAGCGAGGAACGCCGAATCGATCGCGGTTCCGTCGAGCGTCCGCTGCTGGGCTCGCCGCAGCCCTTCTTCGAACATCTGGCTCGCGTGGAACTCCGACAGGTCGAGATCGGCCCGTAGCCGCTTCAGGAAGACCTTCTCTTCGTCATCCACCCGGTGATCCTCGAGGACGGTCTCGAGGGCTGCTCCATACACATCGCGAGACACGCGATTCTGAATATGAGCGACGTCCGGATCCGACAGGTGGAGAACTTCCTTCAGGTGGCTGAGGTCCTCGACCTCGAGATCCGAGAGCATGTAATCGTCGAGGCAATGCTCGAGGAAACGGCGGTAGAGGTTCCGTCTCGCGGTGCGAAGCTGGGCGGCGAGATCGATTCCGTGTCGGTCTCCGACCGCGGCGATGCGGTCGCCGCTCACGTCGCAGATTCGTTCGGCGTCCGCGAGGACCGTTTCGAGCGCGCGGACCGTATCCGCCCGTGCCCGACGCCCCGTCACCTTCGACAGAAGTCCCTCCTCCCCCGACCCCGGCGTTCGTGACTGGAATGGCTCTGCCACGGTGACACTCCTGCGCGATTTGTTCGACAGACTCGACTTCCGGACGCTAACGGGCCGAACGCTTCCGCGTCGAGCCGGCAGGCCGGTATCTTCCCCGCATGAATCGAAACGCGATGCTGTTCACGTCTCTCTCGTTCGGACTCGGCCTGGTCATGTCGGGCTGCTCCGCCTCCCTCAACCTCACGCCTTCGGACCACGAACGGGTCCTGGCGTCACAGACTCTCGAGGCGGATCACCCCGCGGGCCCGGGCGATTACCAGGTCGGCAGGCTCTACTACGGAAGCGGCACGGACAAGAATCGGCCCGAGTTCCGTGACTCGGTGACGATCGAAACGGAGTCCGTGGATGCCTCGAAGCTCGTGAGCCTCGGCGCCTCGGCCGGAGAACGGAACGGATACTGGGGCTTCACGCCCGAGGAGTTCCCGATCAACGGCCGCGTCTGGTATCCGGAGGGAGACGGGCCCTTCCCCGTCGTCCTGATCGTCCACGGGAACCATGACATGAAGGACTTTTCGGACCCCGGGTACGGGTATCTCGGGGAGTTGATGGCGAGCCGCGGGTACATCTTCGTGTCCGTCGACATGAACTTCATCAATGGCGGGATCCGGGAGGAGAACGACGGTCGCGGGTGGCTGCTGCTCAAGCACCTCGAGGCGTGGCGCGGGTTCAACGAGGACGAGGAGAACCCCTTCTTCGGCAAGGCCGATCTCGAACGTGTCGCGTTGATCGGGCATTCGCGCGGAGGCGAAGCGGTCACGCATGCGGCGGCCTTCAATCGGCTGGACCGGTATCCCGACGACTCTTCGCTCGAATTCGACTTCGGTTTCGGGGTCCGGTCGATCATCTCGATTGCGCCGGTGGACGGCCAGTACATGCCCACGGGCCGCCTCGTGCCCGTCGAGAACGTGAACTACCTGGTGTTCCACGGTTCCCACGACGGCGATGTGTCGAGCTTTCACGGACTCCGGATCTATCAGCGCCTCGAGTTCACGGACGATGACACGGAGTATTTCAAGACCGCCGTATACATGTACCGCGCGAACCACGGGCAGTGGAACACGGTCTGGGGGAACAGCGACTTCGGACCGCGTGGCGGTCGCATCCTGGAGCTGGGCGGCCTCATCGACGGCGAAGATCAGCGGGAGATGGGCAAGATCTACATCTCCGCCTTTCTCGACGCGACGCTCAAGAACGAGAAGGACTACTTGCCGCTCTTCCGGGACCACCGGGTGATCGGGGAGTGGCTGCCGAACACGATGTACGTAACTCGATTTCAGACCAGCGCCTTCCAGCCGCTGGCGACGTTCGAGGAGGACATCGACCTCACGACCGCGACGGCCCCGGGTGTGACGATCCACGGGGATTCACTGGGCCTCTGGCGCGAGAACCTGCTCGCCCTCCGCTCCCGAAATCGTCCGACCACCTCGAACTCGCAGGGGACGAACGGCGTCTGGCTCGGGTGGAACAACGCCGTCGCGGGCGAAGACGAGCCGGCGGAGATCCCCGCGAGCTACGCGATCGAGCTCCCGGCGTCGCTGGGCGGCGATTGGCGACTCACGGGCGAGAGTACGCTCGACTTTCTGCTCGCCGCCCTCGATGAGAAACCGGACCCGCGGGAGCGCGAGGACGACGAGGAAAGCGAGGAAGACGCCGGGCAGGACGAGGGGGGCACGGCCGTCGAGGACGAAACCGACGACGAGGCCGACGACGAAGACTCGGGGGACGAAGAGGACGAGGCCGTCGACCTCTCCGTGAAGGCGACGGACGCCGCCGGAAACTCCGCCGTCGTCCGCCTTTCCGACTATGGCCCGATTCGCAAACCCCTCGACATCAGAGTCCGTCGCCGCAATGACGCGGATCAGTTCGGGGAGCAGTGGGAGCTCGTACTCCAGTCGTTCTCGATCCCGCTTGCAGACTTCGACGGCGTCGACCCGGCAACGCTCAGCGAGATCCGGCTCGTGTTCGACCTCACCGAGGCAGGTACGGTCGTCGTCGACGACATCGGCTTTTCCAACCTGGATCCCGCGTTCCTACGGGCCGATCGGCCAACCACCGGCGCCGAGACGGGGTCGCTCTAACCGGACGCCGTCCCGAGGGATCCACCGGGGCGGCGGTCTACCGCCACCGCAGCCCGATGCGGTGCCCGTTGCCCTCGCCGTCGAAGGCCTGAAACGCGTACTCGATCGTGATGTCGTCGCCGGTGAAAGCCGCGCCGTAGGTGAACGGGCTGCGGTCGTCACCCGCCACCCGCTGGAGACCGCCACGAAGGCGGAAGGTGTAGCCGGCTACAGGCCAGTAGGACAGCTCGACACCGCCGGCCGGGATGTACTCGCCATCCCGCCGCCGGATGACCTGCGACGTCAGGAACATGTCGAGCGGACCGACCTCGAAATCGTCGACCGAAACGCCGGCGATGTACTGGCGGGGCAATTCGAGAGTCACGTCCTGCGACCCCTCGGGTCCCGGTGAGAGGGTCACATCTCCGCCGAAATTGCGGCCGGCGAGGCTGATCATGACCGGCCCGACGTCCTTGGCGAGGCCGAGGTCGAAGGCGGCCCCGCTCTCACGCGTCGCGTTCCCGGATTGCTCCGCGAACTTCAGCGTGGCTCCCGTACGAATCCCGAGAATCGTCCGGGCGTAGCCGATCGTTCCGACGAACTCGGACACCCCGATCGACCCCTCCGTCAGCGCCTGGCTTTGCACGTCGCGGATCGTCGGGAACTCCGCGGTGCCGTAGCGCATGTACTGAATGCCGATCGCGAACCCTCCCCCGAACACCGAGCCCGCAGCCGCCGCCGACGCGAGGGTCCCCTCGCTGGCGTACCGCTGCAGACTCGCGTCGACACCGGCGGTCGTCTCGATGAGGCCCGGGGCGTAGAAGATCAGCGAAGGGCTTGCCGAGAAGAGATAGGGAGCGTTCCCGTACGCCATGCTTTCGGTGGATGCAGGAGCCTCGAGCACGAGCATGCCGGCCGATTGCCCCAGCAGCGGTGACGAGGCCAGCACGCCAACCAGCGCCATGGCCACAGCTCGGCCCATCGCTTCACTCCTCGTCGTCACCCCTGAACGTCGCGCTTCTCGTCCCACCCGGACTCCTATCCGCAAATCCTCAATTGTCGGCCACGAGCTTCTGCGTGCCGGTGAAGCTCATCGTCTGAGGCATGTCGAACACCTGGCCCTGCAGCATGATCGAGAATAGACCCGCCATCTCGATCGTCCGTTCGCGGTGCAACAAGGTACCGTCCCCCGCCAGAATCGCCGTGCCGTTGTCCGTACCGTCAGAAGACGACGTGAACTCGAAGCCCATTCCCGGCATGATCCCGGAGGACTCGTTCGTCACGTTCTGCGCAACGCTCACGACGAACGCCGGCTCGCCGTTCACCACTGTATCGCGTTCGACCCTCATGCTCATGGCCCGTTCGCTGTAGTAGGTGGCGTCCGGCTGGCTGGCGCCATCGTGAACCATCATCTCGGTCCATTCGACGCCGACGGCGAGGGGCTCGTCCGGCAGCGGCACGAGAAAATCGTCGAACATGTGTAGCGGCTCCATGCCCCCCGCGCCTTCCGCCTCGACGGACGGGTGCGACAGGGTCACGAGGACGCCGGGACGCTCCATTTCGAGCTCGAAGCTCCCTTCCATGATCGGCGTCACGTCCGGTGACTGATCGCCCTGGCTGCCGCCCACGTACGAATACAGCGTATCGTACTTCGCGATGATCGAGGTGCCCGAGATCTCGAACCTCACCTCCGAGTAGCCCTCCGCCTCGACCTCCATGGCGCCCATCGGCGATTCGATGTACACCCCGCCCTGGTCCGTCGTCACGTACCGCCGTGTCTCCTGGGCGGCGACCTGCGTAACCGAAATCGCCGCGAACGCGGCGACGAGCCAAACGGCGCGTGCGTCTGGCCTGAGTGAGGAGAATGCTATCTTCATGTCGATGCCTCCGTGACCCTCTGGAATCTCCGAAAAAGCGTCCGCAACATGTGCGCAGCGGCGCCTGTTGTCTCACAATACCCGTTCACGATGAACCGATTCGCCACTTCTCCACAACGGAGCCGAAGCCGAGATGCGCCAACTCTCGAACCCGACCGCGAGGGTCGCCTCGCGAGCTGCGGTCCTGGTCGGGCTCTCGCTGTGGATCTCCTGCGGTGGCTCCGCCCCGCCCGACACCATGGTGACTCCGGGCGGCGCGGCGCCTGTGGACGGAACGGCTTCGTTCACGGTGGCTCAGGCCGATCGCGGCCGAGAGCTCTTCGTCGCGGTGTGCGGTGAGTGCCACTCCGTGGGCGAGTTCCGCGGGAACACGTTCCAGTTCACCTGGCGGCGGCGCACGGCCTGGGACTTCTATCGCACGGTCAGCTCGACGATGCCGGAGAGTGCTCCGGGCTCTCTCTCCGATGAAGAATACGTGCAGATCATCGCCTTCGTTCTCGGGATGAACGGATATGCGCCGGGGTCGCGGGACCTCGCCGCGACCGAAGTGGAGCTCGATCAGTTCGTGATGAACGAGGGCCCGGGCGGAAGCTGACGGCCCCCACGAATCCCAGGCAACGCTGAGCGTAGAATCCGACATGACGATCGATAGACGAGATTTTCTAAAGACCGCGACTGCCGGGGCGGCCATGTCTCTGGGCGGTGTGACGCCACTCGCGACCGGGCTCCTGTCGCCCCGCGGCACCCCGGTGAAGCGACGCGAGGGACAGGCACCGGATTTCGTGGTCATCGGGGCAGGCACCTTCGGCATGTGGACGGCGCTCAACCTGGTTCGACTCGGCGCGACCGTCACGGTGGTGGATGCATACGGACCCGCCAATTCGCGTTCGACCTCCGGCGGCGAGACCCGGGGCGTGCGATCCTCCTACGGTGACCGTCCTCACGGTCTGCAGTGGGTCTACTGGGCCGACGAAGCGATTCGGCGCTGGACTCAGTGGGATGAGGAAGGGAGCGAGCTCCTTCTCCCGCGCGTCTTCTTCCAGACCGGCGACCTCATCATGCGTGAGGAGATGGAGCCGTATCTCGAAGACACCGTCGCCCATTGGGACACGGTCGGGATCGAGTACGAGACGCTCGGTCCGGACGAGATCGCTCGGCGATGGCCCTGGATCAACCCGGAAGGCATCACGACGGCGCTCTACGAGCCGGGCGCCGGCGTCGTTCGGGCCCGGCGGGCCATCGAGTCGGTGGCGACCCGTTTCACCCACGAGGGCGGCGAGATCCGGATCGCCCGGGCCTCGCTCGGAGGGCAAAACGGTGGCCGCCTGGACGACATCGTGCTCGACGGCGAGGAGTCGCTGTCGGGCTCGACTTTCATCTTCGCGCTCGGCCCGTGGTTCCCGAAGTTCTTCCCTGAGCTGATGGGCAAGCGGCTGATGATCCCGATCGGCTACGTGTTCTACTTCGGGATTCAGGACTCACGCTGGATGTACCCCAACATGCCCAGCTACGGCGTGCCGGGGTGCACCGGCTGGCCCGCGCTGCCTCCGGATCACCGGGGCTTTCGCGTTAGAACCGGCGGAAAGGCAGGGGACGATCCGGACACCAGCGACCGCTGGGCAGATCTCGAGTCTCACGACTCCCCGCGCCGCATCATCGAACGCTACTTCCCGGATCTCATCGGTGCTCCGATCGCGGAGACGCGGGCATGCCATTACGAACTCGGCCCCGGCGGGAACTTCCTCGTCGACAAACACCCCGATTTCGAGAACGTGTGGCTGGCGGGGTCGGGGTCGGCCGAGGCTTTCAAGCAGGGCCCCGTCCTGGGCGAGTACATCGCGAAGCGGGTGATGGGTCTCGACGACCAACCCCAGCTCGCCGAGGGCTTCGCCCTGCCCGAGGAGGAGTTCGAGGACGACTTCTTCGAGCGTGCGGCTCGGCGCGATACGACCGCGCGGCGCGACAGCGTTCGCTCGGGCTGAGGGGACCACCCGCCCGGGCAGCCCCTGACCCGCCCGACGCAGCTCAGGAGCCCGGGCGGTCCGACGCTCTGAGCACCCCCTCGATCGCCTCGTCGACCCAGGGCTGGAGGTCCGCGTCCGCCTCGCTCCACGCGGCGATGAAGTACTCGTAGGCCCGACGCGCGTCGTCGACCCGACCCAGCCGCTCGTACACCCTGCCCAGGGCGTGGTACGCCAGCGGGAACGCCCAGTGCGCCGCGTAGAATTCCGCGGCCTCTTCGTTTCGGCCGAGCTCCTCGTAGATCGACCCGAGCCACCACCCCCAGCCACCATCGAGGAACGCCTCTCGCACGAGCGGCAGCGCCGCCTCCGGCTGTCCGCGCTTCCAGAGCTCGTATCCGCGTAGCGATAACGCCTGTGTCGCCGCCCTTTTCCCTCCCTCCACCCCGTAGAGGCTGTCCGGGAGCGCCGCGAGCGAATCGTAGTGAACCAGCACGCGGTTGAATTCGCGCCAGCGACCACGCTGACCCGCGTAGAGCGCGCGGCACAACGGCTCGAGCCCTTCCGTCAGCTCCCAGTCGTCGAGAGCGAGCGTCGCGTCGAGGACGGTCTCGGGCAGCGGGAGACCGAACACCTGGAACGCCGCCATGTTGCAGGCCCGTGAGGTCGTGTTGACGCCGGGCTCGTCGAAGAGCCCGAGCGCCCGTTCCATCTGTCCGACCATCAGCGAGCCGCCCGCCACCTGACTCACCATCGTCGCGTAGTGCTCGGGGTCCTCTTCCTCGATCGTGCGCTCGACGATCTCCCCCAGGACGGCGTCCCGAGCGTGCCAGCAGCACGCGTTCAGGAACGGAGACGCGGCGGCGTGCAGTCCGTTCATGTCCATGCTCTCGAGCTGTCTCGTCGCGTAACGCCGGGTGACCGAGTCACCGAAGGAGAGCGCGAACTGGAGTCGTGACCGCGTGTCGAACTGACTTCCGGGCGCGAGGTCGCCGTACCGGCGGATCCTGTCGAATGCCAGGGCGCTGTCGGCCTCGGGGAACGACAGGTCGAGCAAGTGAATGTGAAACGGTGCGAACCGGGGATCGAGCTCGATCGCCCGGCTGAACGCCGTCGACATGTCCGCGAGGCTCGCCAGTGACCGCGGCCCAAGATGGAAGTACGCGTCGCCGAGCAGGTACCACGCCTCGGCATGATCCGGGTAACGCGAAACGGCGTCGCGGAGCTTCTCGATCGCCGCCAGATCGCCGTTGAACACCTCATCGGTCGCCTGTACGAGCAGGGCCTGTCGCTCCGGAAGACGCTCCCCCAACTCTACGGCCCGTCGGCGGTGGGACGCCGCCTCGGTGTGGTTCGGCCCGTTGCTCCAGCCCCAGGCGTTGGCCAGCTGGAAGTGCGCGAGGGCGAACGTGGAGTCGTCCTCGATCGCACGCTCGTAGGCCCCGCGTGCGCCCTCGAAGTCGGCGCGCCGGTACAATTCCTCGCCCTCGAGATAGGACTTGAGAGCCGGAATCGACGTGGTCGTCACTGTCGCGACACTGAACGACTGGGTCACGTCCTGCTGCTGGCCCAGGATGACATCGATCACTTCGATCGATAGCCGGTCGACCAGCTCGAGCAGATTGTCGGGCGATCCCTCGATCTGCCGGTGATCCAACCGGGTGCCGCTCGCCAGATCGAAGACGTCGGCCTGAAGCCTGACATCATCCGCGAGCTCGACGGCCGACCCGAGTAACGCGTATCGCGCTCCGGTGGCTCTCGCCACGGTCAGGTTCATCGTCTGGTCCGCCCGGTCGCGGTCACCCACCAGCTCATCCCAGCGGGCCAGGACCGTCCGGCTGTCGATGGCGCGAAGGCCCGAGACGCCGTCGAGGTTCGTGGAGAGGAGGTTCACCATCCCCTCACCGAGCTCCTCCAGGTCGGGACCGTTCACGCTGAAGGGAAGGACGGCGACGCCGGGCGAGACGCCCTCGTCGATCGCGAAGTCGCTCCCCTGCACAGGCCCTACGAACAGGACGTATGCACCGGCCAGACCGAAGAGGAGCGCGAACGCAAAGATCCCGCCGAGAGCGAAGCGGGCCCAGGTGAAGGTCGCGGCCGCGTCTCGGACCGCCGACGGTTTCAGGTCTTCCCCGGCCTCCCCCTCCCCCTCGCGCCGCGCGAGGTGGAGGGCCTGGACCCACACGACGGCGAGCTGGATGACGAGCCCGATCGTGAGAATGGTGATCGCCCCGACCATCGTCCAGGCCGGGAGCCCGAGATTGTCGATGAAGATGTCGAGCAGCTGGAGCACCAGCCACGTCGCACCCATATACACCAGGAGACCCTGAACCGCTCGCGCCTCTCTGAGGCGTGCCAAAAAACCGTCGGATTCCATGGATTGCCCGCGAAGATCTATGTCCAGCGAGGTCGAACGTCTCCGACACCCGCGCCGATTTCTCTCTCCCCTTGCGTCTTCCGGTTTGACGTCGCAACCGAGACGAAGGGTTGTCTGCTACGAACGAGGCGAGTCGGAGCGGAGTGAAATCCGGACCACGTGTTTCAAAACGCTCACCCAAGACGTTGCTGGACGAGGACCGACGGTTCGGAAGCTCGATCCGGGGGGCGGCAGGCCGGAGACGGCCGTTTTGATTGGGATCCGCGGTCTCGCTTCGCGCCTGCCGTTTCCCCGGTCTTCTGGCGGGTCGCTACGCCCAGAGGCCTTCCTCGTCGACGAACCGGGCGAACCCTTCGGCGTCGACCGATGCATCGGCGAGCAGCCCAACACCGCGTTGTATCTCCTCCATACTGTTCGCGATCGACAGACGGAGGAAATGCTGACCGCTCGACCCGATCCGCCCGAAAGACGCACGGTCCATCGTCGCGATGCCGTAGCGGTACAGCAGAAACATCTGGAGCATGCCGGCCGGGGTGGTGCGAGCCCGCGACTCGGTCGCGAGCCCTTCGTAGGCCGCGATGACCCCCAGCCGCTCGCAGATGCCGGCCACGTTCGGAAAGACGTAGAAGGCCCCCTTCGGATTCTGGCATCCGATGCCGTCAATCGCGTTCAGTGCCGGAACGACCCAGTCGCGACGGCGCTCGAAGGCCGAGACCATCTCGTTCACCGCCACGGCGGTTCGAGGATCCTCGTAGGCGGCACGTCCACCCTCCTGCAGGAAGGGCGGCACACAAGAGATCGTGTTGATGTTGAGCTGCTTGAAGACCGAGGCCTCCTCGACCGTCGGCAGCGCCGCCCACCCCAGTCGCCACCCGGTCATCGCGAAGCCCTTCGAGTGACCGCTCGCGATCACCGTCCGCTCGGGCAGCCCGGGCTCAGACGCGATGCTGTGGTGCTCCGCGCCCTCGAAGAGGATGTGCTCGTAGATCTCGTCCGAGTAGACGCGGACATCCGGGTGACACCGCGTCCGAATGACCTCGGCGATCCCGGCCAATTCGTCGGGCTCGAGCACTCCGCCCGTCGGGTTCGATGGTGAGCAGATGATGACGAGCTTGGTCCGCTCCGTGACCGTGCGGGCCAGGTCCTCGGCCGTGAAAGCGAACCCGGCCTCCTCCTCGAGCTGCAGGGGAACCGGAGTCGCCCCGAGGAACGTCACCCAGGACTCATAGATCGGGAATCCGGGGCTCGGATAGACGACCTCATCGCCGGGATCGACGTACGCCTGAAACGTGTATCCGATCGGCGGCTTGGCGCCCGCCGTCACGACGATGCGGTCCGCCGACATCTCGATTTCACGGGTGTTCCGAACATGCGCCGCGATCGCCTCCCGGAACGACGCGACGCCCGCGGGATCGCAGTACCCGGAGTTCCCGGCCTCCAACTCGCCGATCGCGATCTTGTTGAGGTGCGGAGCGCTCCGAAAATCCGGTGCGCCGAGGTTGAACCGGATGACGTCCAGCCCTCGATCGAGGCACCTCTGGATGTCCTCGCCGAGCTTGAAGGCGTTCTCGGTGGCGAGGGCTGAGAGTCGATTTGCGAGCACGGCCATGTGTGGCGGAACCCCCGGGAACGGGTGCTAGGTCAAAAAGGTCCCGCCGTCGCCGGGCGGCACCTGAAGCTCGAATCTCGGGATCGCGGCCTTGAACACCGATCCGTCATCGCGGCGGAAATGATAGAACCCTTCCATATGCCCCGTCTTGCCGCGGAGAACGCAGAAGCTCTGATACGAGTGGGATTCTCCCGGCTCGAGCCTCGGAGACTCTCCGACCACGCCCTCCCCCTCGATTTCCTGATCGCCGGCCGCGGGGTCGTGGATATACCAGTGACGCCAGAAGAGCTGCGCGGCATCCGCCCCTACGTTCTCGATCAGGATGTCGTAGGCGAAGACGTACTGAGAGGTCTCCGGATCGGACTGATCGGACAGGTACTCCTGGCGAACGGATACTTGCATCGCGGCCGGGTCGACGGGCGGGCCCGCGGATGACGGAGTCGAAGGCTTGAACATCAGGCGAGATCCGCCTGCGGAGCTGGATCGATCATGTCCCACCGATTCCGGTACAGGTCCAATCCCGAAGCGGATTCATGCAGTCGACGCTCTCCTGTGGAGGAGCGGAGTCGCGAGGAGTCCGAGAAGTCCGAGCCCGATCGCACCGTAACCGATCACCGGATGTATGCCGTAGAGGTGCGGCCCCGCCAGAGACAACGCGATACCGACCACCGCTGGCGTGTCCGGAGTCCACGATCCGTAGGCCGGACCGCGGGTGCCGTCGGTCACGAGCGTGAGCAGCCGATCCCGGTCGTACCAGATCAGATAGACGTTCATCACCAGAAACCCCGAGACGACATAGGGCGTCCCTCTCCACTCCATGGACGTCACGACGGCCAGGATGTTCACGATGAGTGGAACCATCATGACCGCCCCGATCGTGGCGAACCTGCGTGAGAACAGCAGGACCCCGATGAGCAGCTCGGACCAGGCGACGAACCGGGCGTAGGGCCCGAGTCCGTGCGGCTGGAGAACCTCCTCGAGCCAGACGGGGCCCATGACGCCGGGGAACGGGATCAGCTTGCTCATCCCGCCGGTGAAGAACATCACGCCGAGGAAGAAGCGTGCCCCCACCCATGCGAGCTTCCAGATACCGGACCTGTTCAAGAACCCTCAGCCGCCCGAGATCGCCGACCGGATCGCCCGGGCGGTGATCTCCGCCCGGTACTCGATGAGCCTGCGCCCGTTCGCGATCGTCTGCTCGAGCGGCGCCAGGTCGACCCCGTTGATGCTGAACAACCCGGCGGCCAGCCGCTGCTCGGCGCGGATCCGGTTCGGATCAGTCGTCGCGATGATCGATGAGTAGTGGTAGTCGTCGTGGTACTCGTTCCGTGTCGCGACGCAGTTGTCCGGCTGCTGAAAAACTTCGAGCTCGGCCTTCAGATAGTCGCAGCTGTAGATGTCCTCGCGGTAGTACTCCGCGATGTGGTGTACCCGAGCCGGTGAGCCGCGCCAATTCTCGTTCAGGGCCTCGGCGACGGCCTGCAACCCGCTCGTGTTCCCACCGCTGTCCCCGATCAGAACGATGTCGGTGAAGCCGTGCACGGCGAGGCTGCCGACCACGTCGGTCAGCATCGCCTTGAACGTCTCGTCCCGGACGCTGATCGTCGCGTGAAACAGCATGTGGCCCGTCGGCGGGTCGATGTCGCCTTCCGGGACGAACTTGATGATCGGGGCGACCAGCGCGTCCCCTAGCCGACGGGCGATCGCTTCGGTCGTCGCCTGCAGCACGAAGTTGTGCTTGCCACTGGCGACGTATGGGCCGTTCTGTTCTACGCCGCCGGTGGCCACGATCGCCGTCTTCTTCCCGGCCGCGATGGCATCACGGACCTCCATCCAGGTCATCTCCTCGATGAACACGGTGTCGTACGCGTCGATTGGACGCGGCGCGTCGAGCTCCTGCGCCACGGCCGTCGTCGCCGTCCCGGTCGCGAGAAAGAGGGCGGCGGTGATTCGTGCGGGAAGCGAGGTCTTGTCGTTGCTCGGCATGTCGCACGTTGCCGACCGAGCCGGACCGCGACAAGCCGGGGCTGTCGGCCCCCTCGTGAAGCACGTCTCTTCACTCCCGGTCTGGCTCTACACCCGGCAGGTGGAGGACGTGCGGCACCATGACAAAACTCCTGCTCTTCGCGGCGGTCTTCACGGCGGGTCCGTTCTTCGGGCCTGGGACGACCGATAGCTATCCGAAGAACCCGAACATCGACGCGATCAACTACGCGTTCGACATCCTGGTCAGCGACGCGACGGACGAGATCGTGGGTTCGGCGACGATCGACCTGCGTTTCAAGGTCGAGGGGATCGAGGAGGTGCGGCTCGACCTGGTCGCGGTAGGCGATGACGGCCGGGGCATGTTGGTCATGGGCGTCGCATCCGGCGATGGGTCGCTCCAATACCGTCACGAGAACGACGCACTGTTCGTCCGGCTGGCGACGCCCTCGGCGGCCGGCCAGCGGGTCGCGATCCGCATCGACTATCGGGGTGTCCCGGTCACGGGGATGATCATCGGGCCGAACAAACACGGCGATCGGACGTTCTTCAGCGACAACTGGCCGAACAAGGCGCGGAACTGGCTCCCGACGATCGATCACCCGTACGACAAGGCGACGAGCGAATTCCGGGTCACGGCGCCGAACCACTACCAGGTGATTTCGAACGGGCTTCTTGTCGAGCAGACGGACGTGTCGGACGACATGCGGCTCACCCACTGGAAGCAGTCGGTCCCGATCGCGACCTGGCTGTACGCCCTCGGCGTGGCACGATTCGCGGTTCAACACGTCGATGACTACCGGGGCGTCGCGATCCAGACGTGGGTCTACCGACAGGACCGTGACGCCGGCTTCTACGATTTCGCGGTACCGACGAAGCAGGCCATGGAGTTCTACGGCGACATGGTCGGTCCGTACTCGTACGAGAAGCTCGCGAACGTCCAGTCCAACAGCGTGGGCGGAGGGATGGAGGCGGCGACAGCGATCTTCTACGGCGACAACGCCGTCACGGGCGAGCGATCCGTGCGCTGGCGGAACGTGATCATCCACGAGGTCGCGCATCAGTGGTTCGGCAACGCCGTCACCGAATACGACTGGGATGACGTCTGGTTGAGCGAGGGGTTCGCGACCTACTTCACGCTCCTGTTCATCGAACACCAGTACGGACGCGACGAATTCGTCGCGGGGCTGAAGGCGAGTCGCGAGCGAATCATCCCGTTCATGGAGGAGAACCCGCACTACCGGATCGTACACGACGACCTGGATGACATGAGCCAGGTGACGACAGGCGCCGGCACGTATCAGAAGGGGAGCTGGGTCCTCCACATGCTGCGAGGGGTCGTGGGCGAGGACGCGTTCTGGGCGGGAGTCCAATCCTACTACGGGGAATTCCAGGACAGAAACGCCACGACGGCGGACTTCCGTCGCCACATGGAGGAGGCGTCGGGGATCGATCTCGAGACGTTCTTCCTGCAGTGGCTGTACTCCGGGGGGATGCTCCGCCTCGAGGGAGGGTGGAGGTACGACGCGGTCTCGGGGACAATCGACATCGACATCGATCAGGCACAGGACGAATACGTCTTCCGCATGCCCGTCCAGGTCGCGATCGAGGTGGACGGTGAGCGTCGCATCGAGACGCTTCAGATCGACGGCGTGGCCGATCGGTTCACGGTGTCCGTGCCTGGTGAGCCTGAGGCGGTGACGCTCGATCCCGATACATGGATCCTGATGACGTCGGAGTTCGTCCGACGATGATGCGCGGGCCCCTGTCGATCGGGGGTCGTGATCCGTCTCTTGGCTCACTGACCGGCGGATTGCCGTCGGCCTCCCTTCCCGAAAGGTGCTTCATGCGTCGACCCGGCTGGACCTCCCTCATCGTGCTCACGACTCTCTTCGTCACGACCGGGTGCGGGCCAAACGCCTCGCAGAGCTCGGACGAGACCCGGGCCGCCGCGGGATCGGCGATGCTGGACGCCGTCGCCGACTACGGCGAGATGGGGAGCGTACGTTTCGACAGCGGGTGCAGCGATGCCGCACAGGAGCTCGCGGTCCGAGGGATCACGCTCCTCCATCACATGACGTATCTCGACGCGGGAGAAACCTTCGTCGCCGCTACCGAGGCCGACCCGAACTGCACGATCGGGTATTGGGGCCAGGCCATGGCGATCATCCACCCCGTATGGCCCGACGTCCCGGGCGAGGAGGGACTGCTCAGGGGCGCGGAGCTGGTCCGCCTCGCGCGCGAGCGGACCTCGCCCAGCGGTCGAGCGGCGGCCTATCTCGCGACGGTCGAAGCCTACTTCGAAGACGGCTTGGAGAAGACCGAGCTCGAGCGGCTGGCCGCGTTCGAAGCCGCGTGGCGCGAGCTGGCCGAGGCCTTCCCGGACGACGTCGAGGCGAAGGCACTCTACGCCCTCTCCCACGTCGCCATAGCGTCGCCCCAGGACAAGACCTACGAGCACCAGTATCGCGCCCTCGAGCTGCTCGATGACGTGCTCGAGGCAATACCGGATCACCCGGGCGGGCACCATTACGTGATTCATGCGAGGGACTATCCACCGCTTGCCGAGGAGGCACTCGAGGTCGCCCGGGCGTACGGACGCATGGCTCAGAACATCCCGCACGCCCTTCACATGCCGACGCATATCTACACGCGGGTCGGGCTCTGGGACGAATCGATCGACGGAAACGCCGAAGCGGCGGATGCGGCGACCAGGCAGGGCGAACGTCTGGGCGGCATCACGACCGATTTCCACCACTCGCTCGATTACCTGGCCTACTCGCACCTGCAGCGGGGCGAGGACGGCAGTGCCGGGGACGTCATGGCTCGCGCTATCGCGGCCGACGGCCCTTGGGTCTCGAAGAGCCCGCCGGCCATCGCCTACGCCCTGTCCGCGATTCCCGCCCGTGTGACGATGGAGCGGGCGGACTGGGAGGCGGCCGCTGCGCTCGAAACGCGTCAGCCGGCCGGGTTCCCCTGGAGTGACGGCCTCGCTCCGTTCGAGGCGATCACGTACTTCGCGAAGGCCGTGGGGGCGGCTCGTAGCGGGCAGGCGGAGGCTGCACGGAGTGCCATCGCGACCCTGCGCGAGTTCGAAGACAGAGTCTCACAGACCGCATCTGCCGCGTACTGGAAGAACCAGATCCGTGTGCAGCGTTTGACCGGCGAGGCCTGGCTTGCGTGGGAATCGGGCGATCGAGAGGTGGGCCTGAGTCTCATGAGAGAGGCCGCCAACCTCGAAGCCGCGACCGACAAGCACGCCGTTACACCCGGCGAGGTCATTCCCGCTGCCGAGTTCCTCGGGGAAATGCTCCTCGCCTCGGGCAACATCGAGGAGGCCCTCGCATCGTTCAGAACGGCCCTCGAGAGAAGCCCGAATCGTCTGAACGGACTCGCGGGAGCGGGGCGGGCGGCGGCCGAGGCCGGGGAAAGCGAGGCCGCGGCGGAGTACTTCCGGCGACTGCTCGAACTCACGGCGACCGCCGATGGCGAGCTCCCGCAAATGACGCTGGCCAGGGAGTACCTGGCCAGCCAGTAGTGGACCTTAGGCCGGGGCATCCGTCCTCTCGAGCTCCGCGATGGCCGGACAACTGTCGGGATCCGACTCGTCGCACGCTTCGACCAGCTGGGTAAGCGTCCGACGCACCCCTACGAGCTCGTCGATCTTCTGATCCGTCGCGTGGAGCCGGCGGGCCGCATGCTCTCGCACCCGACCACAGTTCGCCGCCGGCTGCTCCCGCAGTGCCAGGAGCTCTTTGATCTCCGCAAGCGTGAACCCGAGCCGCTGCGCCCGCTTGATGAACCGGAGCCGGTTTACTTCGCCCGCACCGTAGAGTCGGTGGCCGTAGGCGTTCCGGGCTGGTTCCGGGACCAGCCCCCGTCGCTCGTAGAATCGCAGCGTCGAGATGTTGATCTCCGCGCGGCGGGCGATCTCTCCGATTGTGTATGTCATGGCCCTGCCCCTTACCTTTTGCCTTCGAATGCGTTCTCTTGTGTCACCTGAGGCGCAATGTGTATCAACCATGGTACAGATTGTACCATAGGTGTTCCACGACCACAAGGGGCGGGATTGCCACTCACTCCGATCACACCCTGGCATGTCTCCTTCGGGCTGCGACTGAGACGCGCGAGGGAGGAGGCTCGATACTCGACACGGCAGGTCGCCGCACTCGTCGAAGAGCGCTTTCAGCTGAAGCTGAGCCACGGGTCTCTGGCGCGGATCGAGCGAGGCGAGCAGAGGATCAGCGTCGGGATGGTGGGGGTCCTCTGCGCGCAGAGGACCCCCACCG
>Ga0224508_10001995_pt1 | contig 17845 bp, 10 predicted proteins | sample SF_Jan12_sed_USG_4_FD_170157 | JGI IMG/M metagenome (GOLD analysis project Ga0224508, IMG submission 170157) | Sediment microbial communities from San Francisco Bay, California, United States - SF_Jan12_sed_USGS_21 | ecosystem: Environmental > Aquatic > Marine > Sediment | place: USA... | reverse complement strand
CCGACTCCTTGTCCGGATCCGTGCTGATGCGCACGACGCCGAATATCGGCATTTTGCCGGGCGGTCCCGGCTCGGTGAGCACCAGGGCCATTTCCCGGTCGTAGTCGAGTTGCGTGAACCGGGCGGCCGCCATGTGGGTCAACGTTTTCATCGGGATGAAGAACCGTTGGCGTACCTGGTCCTGCGTCAGCATCGTAAAGGCTTCGCGCAGCGCGGGCTCATCCTCCGGCATGATCGGCCTCGCCAGCAGGCTGCGCCCATCGCGCAGCGTGAGTGTCTCCTCCAATTCCTTCGGATAGGGCCGCATGGCTAGACGATCGAAGGCCGCGGCGCCGGCGTGCGTCACGCGTATCCGGGCATCGAGCGCCACAACGCCCGCACTGTCCGCGAGCAGCGGATTAATGTCGATTTCCGCGATTTCCGCGAAATCCGTCACCAATTGGGACACCTTAATAAGGGCAAGCGCGATTGCGTCGAGGTTGGCCGCCGGGACATCGCGGTATCCCTGCAGCAGTTTGAACATGCGGGTTTCGCGCATCAACGACTGCGCGAGCTGCATGTTGAGCGGCGGTAGACCGAGCGATTTGTCGCCGATCACTTCGACCGCCGTGCCCCCATGTCCGAACAGGATGACCGGACCGAATTGTGCATCCTCATGCGCGCCGATGATCAGCTCGAAGCTCTGCGGGCGCGAGATCATGGTTTGCACGGTGAAGCCGGTGATGTGCGCGTCCGGCCTGCCGGATTTGACCGCATCCAGCATGTTCGTGCCCGCGCCGCGAACGGCCTCTTCATCGTTAAGGCCCAGTGCGACGCCGCCGATGTCGGATTTATGGGTGATGTCCGGCGACAGGATCTTCAAGGCGACCGGAAAACCGATTCGGCGGGCTGCCGTGATGGCGTCTTCGACCGTCGCCGCCGTTTCGGTTCGCCCGGCCGGGATGCCATACGCGGCCAGAATTTCCTTCGCCTCCGGCTCGGTCAGCCAGGACCGGTCCTCGGCCAGCACCCGGTCGATCAATTGCCGGACGCAATCCCTGTCCGGTACGAACTCCGCCGGCCGGGAGGCCGGCGTCTCCATGAGGTTTTCCTGCGCGCGCTGGTACCGGATCAAATTCATGAAGGCGCGCACGCCCTGTTCGGGCGTTTCATGGGTCGATAGTCCGTGCTTGGCAAAAAGCGCGCGCGCGTCGTTCGCGAGCGTCCCTCCGACCCAACTGGTCAGGATGATTTTCTCCTTTTGCCCGGCAACCGCGCCGGCCACCGCTTGCGCGGCGTCGACGCCGGGCGCCACCGCCGTCGGGCTGTTGAGCACCAGGATGGCATCGACGTTTGGATCCTTCAGGACAATTTGCAGCGTATCGGCATAGCGCTGTCCGGGCGCATCGCCGATCATGTCGATCGGGTTCGCGCGCGGCCAGGTCTGCGGCAGGACAGCGTCAAGCCGGTCGATTGTGCCGGCGTCGAGTTCGGCGAGCCTGCCGCCTTCCTCGACCAGGGCATCGGTCGCCAGGACCGCAATGCCGCCGCCGTTGCTCACGATGGCGAGACGGTCGCCGCGCGGTTTTGTTGCCAGCGACAGGATTTCGGCCGCGTCGAATAGTTCGGAGAGCGTCAAGACACGGAGCATGCCGGCGCGGCGAAACACCGCGTCATACACATCGTCGGCGCCCGCCATGGCGCCCGTATGCGATGCGGCCGCGCGGGCGCCTTCCGCGTGGCGGCCCGCCTTGACCACGATGACCGGCTTCATGCGCGCCGCCGCCCGCGCCGCGGACATGAATTTGCGCGCGCTGGTGATCGCCTCGATATAGAGCAGAATCGCGCTGGTTTCGCGATCGTTGGCGAGATAGTCGAGCATGTCGCCGAAATCCACATCGATCATGTCGCCGAGCGATACGAGATGCGAGAAGCCGATGCCGCGCTCGTCCGCCCAATCGATGATAGACGTGACGATCGCGCCCGATTGCGCGACGAAGGCCAGCTTGCCGGCCGCCGGCGCCGCCGGCGAAAAGCTTGCGTCGAGGCCGGCGTTCGGGACCAGAATGCCGAGGCAATTCGGCCCGATGATGCGCATCAGATGCGGCTTGGCGGCGTCGAGGATCGCCTGCTTTTGTGTCCTTTCGTCCTCCGGGCCGCCGTCGCCGAACCCCGCGGTAATCACGACGGCGGCCTTGGTGCCGCGTCGGCCCAGATCCGCGATGATTTGGGGAACCGTGCCCGGCGGGGTGCAAATGACCGCCATATCGGGCGCGACCGGCAGGCTGGCGACGTCCGGATAGGCAATGACGCCGCCGACATCCGCATGTTTCGGGTTGACCGGCATGACCGGCCCGCCGAACTGACTGCGCAGCAGGTTCCGCCCGATCACCGAGCCGACCGACAGGGGCCGTGTACTGGCGCCGATCAACGCAACCGATTTGGGCTTGAAGAGAAAATCCAGGTTCCGGATCGTCACGCCGATGAATTCCTTATGCGGCCCTATGTTGGCCGGTTTCCGGGTCGGAGGTTAGCGTCACTGTCATGGCTGGCATTGACCCACCTCACCACCATGGAGCGGCCGCAGCAAGAGACCGATCGATCGTGTGCGAAGTTACCGGCTCGCTTTTCTGGCCGTGATGCGTGCGCCGCTGGTTACCCGGTCGCTTGGGTGCAACACCACCCGCGTACCCTCGGCGATGCCGTCCGCGATCTCCGCCTCGAGTTTCGTGCGCCGGCCGAGCGTGACGTGCCGCCGCTGCGCCCGGCCCGAATTTTCGACGAATACCGCCCACCGGTCGCCGTCGCGGAAGAGCGCGGTCAACGGCAGTTTCAGCACGTCGTCGCCGTTCCACAGGACGATCCGGGTCTCGACGCGGTAACCGTGGCCGAGCCGGCTCCAACGATCCCGTGGGTCGGAAATGTCGATGATGACGTTGACGCGTTGTTCTTCGATGCCGAGCGCCGAAATCTTCGTGAAGCCGAACGGCTCGACACGCCTGACCGTGCCTTTGAGTGGCGCCGCGCCGCCCCATTCCTCGATGATGACGCGCTGACCCGCCTCGGCCATGACCGCGTCGGACGACAACAGGTCGACGACGATTTCGAGGTCCCCGGGATTGCCGATTTCCACCAGCGGATCACCCGCCTTCACCACACCGGCGCTCTTGTGCAGTATGCGGAGGACCCGGCCGCTCACCGGCGCTGGAATCGAGACGCAGTCGCAATCGCCGCGCGTCTCCTGGGTTTCGGTGGGCGATACCAGCAGCGCCCATGCCTGGGTCAGCTCGAACTCGCGCATCTTTAGCGCGGCCTCGGTTCGCGCAACTTCGGCTTTGCGTTTCTTGAAGTTGCGATCGGCGTCGTCGAGCGCGCGCTGGGAAATTGTCTTGCTCTTGATGAGGCGTTGAGCGCGTTCCAATTCGGTCTTTGCGAAGGTAAGCTCCGCCTGCGATTGCTCAAGTTCGGCTTCGGTCAATGCCTTGGCGGCCTCGGCGGCCTGCACCGCGGCCTTGGCCTGGGCTTCCGTGCGGACATCCAGAAATGTGGGGTCGATGGGTTCGATGCGGGCAACGATGGTTTCTCCCGCAATCACCTGATCGCCTACATCGCTCTCGATCCGAAGCGCCCGTCCCGTCACGGGCGTGGACAGCACATACACGTCCTTGACCCGCGTTTCGCCCTCATCGTCGATCGTCACGGTCAGCGGTCCGCGTTCCGCCACGGCAAAGTCCACCTGAACCGCCCGGGGCCAGAACGCGTAGCCAAGCCCCGCGATCAGGGCCAGAGCCAAAGCGCTCCACAGTGCGATGCGTCGCCAATTCAGTTTCATGTGTCTTTCATTCCCGTGTTTTGAGGACGGCAATCAGATCCAGTCGATCGAGCCGGCGTCGAACCAGCAAGGCGGAGGCCGCCGCTGCCGCGAGTCCTATGACCATCGCCTTACCGTAAGTCGCAGGCTCGACGAAAAGTGGCACCCGATAGAGCTCGGTCTCGAAATTGGAGGTGAACACCCAAGCGAGGCCGTATCCGGCGAGACATCCCAGCGGCAAGGCTGCGGCGATCAGGAATGCGATCTCTCCGAGCAGAATATAGGAGATTTCGGTGCGCCCGAACCCGAGCACCCGCAGGGTCGCCAGTTCGCGGCCGCGTTCCGATAGTGCAATGCGCGCACTATTGTAAACCACGCCGAAGGCCAGGGTGCAGGCGAAGGCGGTGAAAAACGAGATGTAAATCAAGATCGTCTCGGCGAGCGTCTCGTGGAATGTGTCGACCGCCGCGCGCCGCACATTCACCGAGGCGATTCGTGGAAGATCCTTGAGGTCGGCAAAGAGCGCTGGCAACTGCGCCGAATCGACCAGGAGGTTGACATAGTTCACGCTTGGGCGTTCGCGGAGCATGCGGTTTAGCGCCGCGAGGTTCATGTACACCATTGTGCCGATATAGCTTTCGAACACGTCGACAACCGGCATCCGCCGCAACGGTCGCCGCCCTTCGCGAACCTGAACCCAGATGGTGTCACCCCGGCCGACCTTCAATTTGTCGGCCAGGGCGCTCGAAAGCACGAGACCATCGCCGGGAACGCTCAGCACCTGACGTTCGACATCGTGTATCGGGCTCAGGATCGCGTCGGGCGGCACCCCCTGGATGGCGCCCCTGTGCGAGCGTGCGCCCGCATGGAACGTGGCGCTCAGGATGCGCATCGGTTCGGCAGACAATATCCCGGGCATTCGTTCGAATGACCGGGTCACTTCGCTGGATTGCGGCTCCACCAACCCGACGGTGACGTTTTGCCGTTGCGCCTGAAAGAAAAAGACGTCGATGATGCGGTTTATTGAGTCGATCCATTGCATCGACGAGATGAGCACACCGATTGCCATGGCAACGCCGGCCGTCGTCAAAAACGACCGTAGCGGCGCGCGAAGCAACTGTCGCAGGATAATCCGCGTTGGCTGATCGAACCAGCGGGCGCGCCGGCCCGTGCCCAACTGCGCCTTGGTATAGAGCGGCGGCACGGGCGGGCGCATTGCCTCGGCCGGTGGCAACCGGACGGCGCGCCAAACGGCGCCCATGGCGCCCAGGAATGTGGCGGACAGGCTGAACAGGCCGGCGATGACGAAAGCGGAGGGGCCGGGTTGAAAGAGAAGAAACGGGAAGCGATAGAGCTCCGCATAGAGCTGCGTATTGATGCGGCCGAGCCAGGCGCCGGCACCCCATCCGAGGAGGATGCCGATGCTCGTCATGGCGATCACCAGTTTTGCATAGTGCCAGCCGACCTCCCGGTTCCGATACCCGAAAGCCTTCATCAGGCCGATCTCGGCGCGTTCGGTGGCGATCAATCGCGCGAGCACGATATTTGCGAGGAACGCCGCAACCGCCAGAAAAATCGTCGGCAGGATGGCCGCCATATTTCGCTGTTGCTCGAGTTCGTTCATGAGAAACCAGTTTGAAAGCTGGTCCGCGCGTTCGTATGCGCCGACTCCGCCGTAGCGGTCGAGCATCGTATCGAGTCGGCGGATTACATCGGCCGGCGCGGTCCCCAGCAGCAGCGACAGCGAGACATCGTTGAAGGCGTCTTCGAGATCGTATGCCGCCTCCATGGCCTCGCGGCCCAACCACAGGATGCCGAAGCGTTTGTCGTCCGGCATCAAGGCGCCGGGCCCGATGCTGTGGACATATTCCGGCGAAAGGGCCGTCCCGACGATGCGCAGTGTCTGCTTGTGACCATTCAGGATCGCCTGCAGCTGATCCCCCGGGACAAGACCGTGCGCCTCCGCAAAAGGTTCGCTGACGATGACTTCGTCGGGGCGGCCCGCGGACACATACCGGCCCGCGCGGAGCGCCAGCCGGTTGAGCACGGATTGCCCGCGTTCCGGGATCGAGACCAGCTGACCGATAACCGGTTCCTCGAAACCGGCAATGGAAAGCGTGGCGATCTTGACGATACGAGTCTCGACGGTCTGCACGCCCGGGATATCCGCCAGGTGTCGGGAAAGCTTGTTCGGCGCGCGCTTTACGCCGGCGAAAACCTGCGCGAACCGATAGCGCTCGTAGTATGCCGTCGCTGTTTCATCCAGCGCCTCGATGGTCGTCAGAGACATCAGCAGAACCGCGACGCCGGAGCCGACCACGCAGGCGATCGCCAGAATCTGACCGTGCAACCGCCATAAATCCCGGGTGAGTTTTCGGTCGAGTGCGCGCATCCGGCCCTACCAATGAAGTTCGCGGATGGCTTTGCGCGTGACGTTGGTCTGGACATCGACGATTTTGCCGTCCGCAAATCGCATGACGCGATCCGCCATGTCGCCGATCCCAGTGTTGTGCGTGATCAATGCGGTTGTCGTGCCCAATTCCTTGTTGACCGAATCGATCGCCTCAAGGACGAGAATTCCGGTTTCGCTGTCCAACGCGCCGGTCGGTTCGTCGCAAAGCAGGACTTTGGGCCGTTTTGCCACCGCGCGGGCAATCGCCACCCGTTGCTGCTCGCCGCCGGAGAGCTGCGCCGGGAAGTGGTCGAGACGGTCGGCGAGACCGACAAGCGCGAGCGCATCGGCGGGCGACATGGGATCGGGAGCAATGTCGGTAACAAGGGCGACGTTCTCGCGCGCCGTCAGGCTCGGGATCAGATTGTAAAATTGGAACACGAAGCCGACATGCTTGCGGCGGTAGTCGGTCAGAGCATCCTCGTCGAAGGCGGTAAGTTCCGAACCGCCGAAAAAGACCTTGCCGGCGCTTGGTTGATCGAGTCCGCCGATGATATTGAGCAGGGTCGATTTGCCGCTGCCCGACGGTCCCAGGAGCACCACGAGCTCAGACATATAGAGATCGAGATCCACGCCGCGCAACGCCCAAACCTCGACGGCGCCGGTCCGGTAGACTTTCGTGAGTCCTTCCGTCCGGAGGGCCGGTTCCCTGGAAGGCCGATTCCGAGTTGCGGTCGCCGGGGCGATCATCGGGTCGGTCCTTCCGTACGGGACGGGGCAACGAGGATGCGGCTAATCATCCATTAATATCGCCGGTCTGAAATATAGGGCAGTGATGTAAGTCAAGAATGCCGCTTTTCAGGGGTCGCGCGTCCCGGCTGCGGTCATTGCACCAGGGGACTCGCTTCCCCGGCGATGTCGACGCCGCCGATCGACGCGTGGCCGGCCAGGAGCTTGATGTATTGCGCCACTGCACGCCGCCAACTCGCCTCATGAAGGTAGTCGGCGATGCGGTGCTTTGCCGCCTCGAACGGCAAGTCGGTCCCGGCGATCTTCTTGTCGAGGCGCAGCACGTGAACCCCGTAGCGCGACTGCACCGGCACGGGACAAAGTTGGCCTTCCTCCAGGTTGACGAGAAAGGTTTCGAACTCGGGTACCGTATCACCGCGCGTAATTTGCCCGAGCCTGCCGTCACTTTTGGCCGAGGTGCAGTCCGACCGCTCCCGCGCCATCGCGCCGAATGCCCTCGGGTCATCGGTGAGCTCCACGATCGTGGCTTTTGCGGATGCAACGGCCTTGGCGTAGGCGTCCTCGTCCTTGGGGTCGGCGGCGAAAAGAATATGCGCGGCTTCAAAAAGATCCGGGCTGCGAAGTCGCTTGCGGTTATTGTCGAAGTAGCGGCGGCAGGTTTCCTCGTCCGCTTCCGGCACGGTGACTTCGATTTCGAGCAATTGGCGGATGGCCGCGTCCTCGGCGGTTTCCTTGCGGCCGGCGGCGTCCGTTTGCGGATTCGGCGCAATTTGCTGTTCGCGTGCCTTTTGCAACAGAAGTTCCCGAACCGCTAATGCCTCCATGGCGGCGGCGATGGCCTGATCCGGCGATGGGGCCGGATGATTCTGCGCTTCCGCGCGGATTGCCGCTTCGGGAATTTCAACGTCGTTGATTTGAATGGTGGGCATGGGTCTACTCCGCTGGCGCGTTGCCTCTGGACCGCAGGGACCGGCGCGTCCGCACGACCTGATACCCCGGCCGCCATAGATAGCGCAGCGGTACGCTGAGCATGTGGACGAGACGGGTGAAGGGAAAAATCAGGAAGATCGTCAATCCCAGAAACAGGTGCAGCTTGAAGATGGGGTGCGCATCGGCGACATAGGCCGCAGCGTCGGCATTGAAGGTGAAGATACCCACCGCCCAGGCCATGAACTTGACCATTTCCATACCGTCGAGATGGTTCATCGAAAGCGGGATCGTCGCAAGGCCAAGCAAGAGTTGCAGCCACAGGATCAGGATGATCGCGTTGTCGCCGAAGGTCGAAGTTGACCGGATGCGCGCGTCGAATAGCCGGCGATGGACGAGCAGCGTCGCGCCGATCAGCGCGGCGGCACCGGCGATCCCGCCGACGACGATTGCCATCAACTGCTTGAAGCCATGGGATATGCCGAGTGCGTCGAATATTTCGATCGGTGTCAGCAATCCGACCAGATGGCCGAAGAATACGATCAGCACGCCGACATGAAACAGCACCGAGCCCCACATGAGCTGCCGGCGCCGCAACAGCTGGCTCGAGCCGGACCGCCACGTATAGGGTTCGCGGTCGTAGCGGATGATCGAGCCCAGGACGAGCACCGCGAGCGCGATATACGGATAGATGCCGAAGACTACCGTATTCAGATATTCAGCCATCCGTCTTCCTCCTCACGATGCCGATGAATTTCGAGGGCGGTCCATGCGCGCCAGCATGTCGCGCACGGACGGGCAGGACTCGTCCGGCGCACCGGGTCCGCCCGGTCCGCCCGGTCCGAATGTCACGGCCTCTTCGTCCCAGATGCGGTCGAGCGCTTTCAGGTCGTTCGGGTCGTCTTCCGGCTCGGCCAAAAGATCCGCCACGTCCTGCGCATTCGGTTTTGCCGTGGTCAATGCCACGAGGGCGCCGAAAACCGGGGTGTAGGCGCTTTTCCGTTTGCGGTGCCGTTCCCGCAGCGCGGTCAGGATGTGCAGCGGCTCAGCCAGCAACGCCAAGGCCTCGGCGGTCGGCAGGGTCGAGAGAAACTCCAGGAAAAGCGGTAGATAGTCGGGCAGCTCCTTGGCCTCGATGTGCAGGCCGTTCTGCTCATAGAGCTGCATCAAGTCCACCATGGCCTGCCCGCGATCCCGGCTCTCGCCGTGAATATGCTCGAAAATATGCAGCGACAGCGATCGCGTGCGGTCGAACAGGAGCACATAGCGTTCCTGAAGATCGAACAGGTCCCGCTTCGCGAATTCATCGATCAGACCGTACAGTCCGCGCCGGTGCTTGGCCGGCACCAGCCCATCCCGCTCGATCATTTGCTTCAGATCGGGTGCGGCGGCGACGATCTGCTCCGTCGGGTAGCTGAGTAGGATCGACAGGACCTTGAGCGTGCCGGTCATCACGTTATCTCCATGGGTGTTTTCGCGGATTTCTTTTTCGGTCCGCCGAACAGGTTGGTTTCGGAGGTGCCGTCCGAACAACCATTGCCGAAACTGAAGCCGCAGGAGCCGCGCAGATCGTAGGCGTCTTCGTTGACCTCGCGATGCGCGGTCGGAATGACGAAACGGTCTTCGTAATTGGCGATCGCCATGATGTGATACATGTCCTCGATCTGCTGCGGCGACAGGCCGACGCGATCCGCGATTTGCTCGTTGATCACGCCGTCGATCGTCTTGGAGCGCATGTAGCCGCGCATGGCGAGCATGCGCTCGAGGCCCAGAACCACCGGCTCTTCCTTTCCCGCGGTCAGCAGGTTCGCCAGGTAGCGGATCGGGATGCGCAGGGACCGCACGTCCGGCAAATCGCCGTCGACGCCGATCTTGTTGGCTTCGGCCGCCGATTGGATCGGCGACAGCGGCGGCACGTACCAGACCATCGGCAGCGTCCGGTATTCCGGGTGCAGCGGGAAGGTGACTTTCCAGTCCATCGCCATTTTGTAGACCGGCGATTTCTGGGCGGCGTCGAGCCATGCCTGCGGCACGCCGTCCGACAATGCCTGGGCGATGACCGCCGGGTCGTTCGGATCGAGAAAGATGCCGAGCTGGGCATCGTAGAGATCGCCTTCGTCGGGTACCGACGCGGCCTCTTCGATGCGGTCGGCGTCATACAGCAGAACGCCGAGGTAGCGGATACGGCCGACGCAGGTCTCGGAACAGACGGTTGGCTGGCCCGCCTCGATCCGAGGGTAGCAGAAGATGCATTTTTCCGACTTGCCGCTCGACCAGTTGAAATAGATCTTCTTGTACGGGCAGCCGGAAACGCACATCCGCCAACCGCGGCATTTTTCCTGGTCGATCAGGACAATGCCGTCCTCTTCGCGTTTGTAGATCGCGCCGGACGGGCAGGCCGCGACGCAGGTCGGGTTGAGGCAATGCTCGCACAGCCGCGGCAGATACATCATGAAAGTGTTTTCGAATTGCCCGTAGATTTCCTTCTCGATGCCGTCGAAATTGGTGTCGGCCGATCGTTTGGAAAATTCGCCGCCGAGGATTTCCTCCCAGTTCGGGCCCCATTCGATCTTCTCCATTCGCTCGCCCGTGATCAGCGAGCGCGGGCGCGCCGTCGGGGTTGCTTCGAGCTCCGGCGCGGTTTGCAGGTGCTCGTAGTCGAAAGTGAAGGGTTCGTAGTAGTCGTCGATTTCGGGCAAGTCCGGGTTTGCGAAGATTTTTGCCAGGATGCGCCATTTCGGTCCCATCTTCGGTCTGATCTTGCCGTTGCCGGTTTTCTCCCAGCCGCCGTTCCAGCGTTTCTGGTTTTCCCATTCCTTGGGGTAGCCGATGCCGGGCTTGGTTTCGACATTGTTGAACCACGCGTATTCCATGCCTTCGCGGTTGGTCCAAACGTTCTTACAGGTGACGGAGCAGGTGTGACACCCGATGCATTTATCGAGGTTCAGGACCATGCCGACTTGCGCGCGTATTTTCATTCTGCCGCCTCCTGGGCCGGTGTTGCGGGACGGTCGAGCCAGTCGACCTTCTCCATCTTGCGGACGATGACGAACTCGTCTCGGTTCGATCCGACCGTTCCGTAATAATTGAAGCCGTAGGATTGCTGGGCGTAACCGCCGATCATGTGGGTCGGCTTGACGATGGTGCGCGTGACCGAGTTGTGAATGCCGCCGCGCTGTCCGGTCAGTTCCGAACCCGGCGTGTTCACGATCTTCTCCTGTGCGTGGTACATGAAGATCGTGCCCTCCTTCATGCGCTGGGAGACGACCGCGCGCGCGGTCAACGCGCCGTTGACGTTGTAGGCCTCGACCCAATCGTTGTCTTCGATGCCCGCTTTCTTCGCATCGACCTCGGAGAGCCAGACCACCGGCCCGCCGCGGTTCAGCGTGAGCATCAGCAGATTGTCGCTATAGGTGGAGTGAATGCCCCATTTTTGATGCGGTGTGATGAAGTTCAGGACGATCTGCGGATTGCCGTTGGATTTCTCGTCGATGATCGGCTTGACGGTCTTGAGGTCGACCGGCGGGCGGTAGACGCAGAACCCTTCGCCGAAGGCGCGCATCCACAGGTGATCCTGATAGAGCTGCTGACGTCCGGATAGCGTGCGCCAGGGGATCAGTTCGTGGACGTTCGTGTAGCCGGCGTTGTAGCAGACCTTCTCCGATTCCAGGCCCGACCAGATCGGCGATGAGATGATCTTGCGCGGCTGCGCGACCACGTCGCGGAAGCGAATCTTTTCGTCCTCTTTCGGCGCCGCCAGATGGGTGTGGTCCCGGCCGGTGTTCTTGGACAGCGCGTCCCACGCCTTGACCGCGACTTCGCCGTTGGTTTCCGGCGCGAGCATGAGGATCACTTCGGTCGCGTCGATGTCGGTCTCGATACGCGGCATGCCCTGGGTGGGGCCGTCTTCGGTCACCGTCCCGTTCAGCGCCGCGAGATTTTCGACTTCGTGTTCGGTGTTCCAATTGATGCCCTTGCCGCCATTGCCGATCTCGCTCATCAGCGGTCCGAGCGCGGTGAAGCGTTTGTAGAGGTTGGGATAGTCGCGCTCGATAACGGCGATTTGCGGCATCGTCTTGCCGGGAATCGGATCGGTCTCGCCGCGTTTCCAGTCCTTCACGTCGAGTGCCTGGGCGATCTCGGCCGGTGTGTCGTGCAGGATCGGCACCAGGACCACGTCCTTTTCGACGCCCAGCACCTCGGGCGCGACATCGGAAAACGCCTTGGCGATGCCCTTGTAGATATCCCAGTCCGAGCGGCATTCCCACACCGGGTCGACCGCATTGGTCAGCGGGTGGATGAACGGATGCATGTCGGAGGTGTTGAGGTCGTTCTTCTCGTACCAGGTCGCCGTCGGCAGGACGATGTCCGAATAGACGCAGGTGGTCGACATGCGGAAGTCGAGCGTGACCAGCAGGTCGAGCTTTCCTTCCGGCGCCTCGTCGTGCCAGGCGACCTCCTGCGGCTTCTCGCCGCCCTGCTCGCCCAGATCCTTATTCATCACGCCATGCGAGGTGCCGAGCAGATGCTTCAGGAAATATTCGTGCCCCTTGCCGGACGAGCCGAGCAGGTTGGAACGCCAGACGAAGAGATTGCGGGGCCAGTTGGCCGGATCGTCCGGATCCTCGCACGACAGGCGCAGGTCGCCGGACTTCAACGCGTCGACGACATAGTCCTTCGGCTCTTTTCCCGCCTTCTCGGCGGCGGCCGCCACGTCCAGGGGGTTGGCCGAAAGCTGCGGCGCGGAGGGCAGCCATCCCATCCGTTCGGCGCGGACGTTGTAGTCGATGAGCGAACCGTCCCACGGACCTTCCGGCGCGGTCGGCGACAGGATTTCATCGACGCCGAGCGATTCATAGCGCCACTGGTCCGTGTGGGCGTACCAGAACGACGTCGAATTCATTTGGCGCGGCGGGCGCGCCCAATCGAGCGCGAAGGCCAGCGGCTGCCAGCCGGTCTGCGGCCGCAGCTTTTCCTGGCCCACGTAGTGCGACCAGCCGCCGCCGGATTGCCCGACGCAGCCGCACATGACGAGAAGATTGATGATGCCCCGGTAGTTCATGTCCATGTGGTACCAATGGTTCAGTCCCGCTCCCAGGATGACCATCGATTTGCCGTTGGTCTTCTCGGCGTTTTCGGCGAATTCGCGCGCGACGGTAATGATTTGGGCGGCCGGCACGCCGGTGATGGTTTCCGCCCAGGCCGGCGTGTAGGGGGTGTTCTCGTCGTAATTCGCGGCAACATGGTCGCCGCCCAATCCGCGGTCGATGCCGTAGTTGGCGATAAAGAGGTCGAACACCGTCGCGACCAGCGCGTCGCCATCCTTCAAGGTCACGGACTTTACGGGCACCTTGCGGTAGAGCACGTCCGGATGATCGGTTCCTTTGAAATGGTCGTGTTCGCGGTTTCCGAAATACGGAAAGCCGATATCGACCACATCGTCCCGGTCGCCTTCCCCGATCAGGGTGAGTTGCAGATCGGTCGCGTTGCCGTCGGCGTCTTTCTCTTCCAAGTTCCACTTGCCCTGCTCGCCCCAGCGAAAGCCGACGGACCCGTTCGGCGCGACGACCTTGCCGCTCTTGCGGTCGAGCGCGGCGGTCTTCCAGTCCGGATTATTCGATTGGCCGAGGCCGTCCGCGAAGTCCGAGGCGCGGAGCAGCCGCTCCGGCACGTAGCGGCCATCCTTTTGCACAAGGCGGACCAGCATGGGCATGTCGGTGTATTGCCGGGCGTAGTCGGTGAAATATTCGGCCTGCCGGTCGACATGGAATTCGCGCAGGACCACATGGCCGAGCGCCATGGCGAGGGCGGAATCGGTGCCGGGCGTCGGATGGAGCCAGAGGTCGGAGAATTTCGCCGCTTCCGAATAGTCGGGGCTGACCACCACGGATTTCGCGCCCCGGTACCGCGCTTCCGTGTAGAAATGCGCGTCCGGCGTCCTTGTCTGCGGCACGTTCGAGCCCCACAGGATCAGGAACCCGGAGTTGTACCAGTCGGCGCTTTCGGGAACGTCGGTCTGTTCGCCCCAGGTTTGTGGCGATGCGGGCGGCAGGTCGCAATACCAGTCGTAGAACGACATGCAGACGCCACCCATCAGCGACAGGTAGCGCGAACCGGCTGCGTAGGAGACCATGGACATCGCGGGAATGGGCGAGAAACCGATTACCCGGTCCGGTCCATATGTCTTTGCGGTATAGGCGTTGGCCGACGCGATGATCTCATTGACCTCGGTCCAATCGGCGCGGACGAGGCCGCCGAGGCCGCGCTTGGCGGTATAGGATTTGCGTTTCGCCGGGTCCTCAACGATGGATTTCCAGGCGGCGACCGGGCTGAGCGTCTTGCGCGCCTCGCGCCACAACTTGACGAGCCGCGAACGCACGAGCGGATATTTCACCCGGTTGCCCGAATAGAGATACCAGCTATAGCTCGCCCCCCGGGAGCAGCCGCGCGGCTCGTGATTCGGCAGGTCCGGCCGGGTGCGCGGATAGTCGGTCTGCTGGGTTTCCCAGGTGACGATCCCGCCCTTGACGTAGATCTTCCAGGAGCACGAGCCGGTGCAATTGACCCCATGGGTCGAACGCACGATTTTATCGTGCTGCCAGCGCTGGCGGTAGGCGCCTTCCCAGTCGCGATCTTCGCGCGTGGTGACCCCATGGCCGTCGGAAAAGTCGCCGACATTTTTTGTCGAGAAGAAGTTCAGTCGGTCCAGCAAGTGGCTCATCGCAAATTTCCTTTGTCAGGCGTCAGCACGGTACGGGGGCGTTACGGCGCGTGTAGAAAATCCAGGTGACGGCAACGCAGAGCGCGTAAAAGGCGATGAAGAGGTAGAGCGCCAGCTCGGGACCGCCGGTCAGGGTGATCGACGTGCCGTAGGCCTTCGGAATGAAGAAGGCGCCATAGGCTGCGATTGCCGAGGTGAATGCGATGATCGCCGCGGATTCCCGCTCGGCCTGCCGGACGAACTGCGTTTCGTCGAGCTCCGGCATGAGGCGCTTTACTTCCTGGCGCATGATCGACGGGATCATTTGGAAGGTGGAGGCGTTGCCGACGCCGGTTGCGAAAAACAGCACCATGAACATCGCAAAGAATCCCCAGAACGCGCCCGGCTCCGTTTTGATGCCGAGGAAGAACAGCACGCCGGCGACCGCGGCGATCATCACCAGGAATGTCCAGAACGTGACCCGTCCACCACCGAGCTTGTCGGATATCCATCCGGTCGCCGCGCGGCTCAGCGCGCCCACGAGCGGGCCGAGGAAGACGAATTGGAGCGAGTTGACGTCAGGGAACTGGGTTTTCGCCAGCAGCGGGAACCCGGCCGAATATCCGATGAAGGAGCCGAAAGTGCCGGTATAGAGCACGCACATGATCCAGTTGTGCTTGCGCTTGAAAATAATCGATTGCTCCTTGAACGACGCCTTGGCGCTTTCGATGTTGTCCATGCCGAACCAGGCCGCGAGCGCGGTGATCACGAGGAACGGCACCCAGACGAAACCGGCATTCTGCAGCCACAGCTTCGTGCCGTCGGCGGTCACCTGCGGTTCGCCGCCGATGGCGCCGAAGACGCCCGCGGTAATCACCAGCGGCACGACGAACTGCATGACGCTGACGCCGGCATTGCCGAGCCCCGCGTTGAGGGCGAGCGCGTTGCCCTTTTCCGTTTTCGGATAGAACAAGCTGATATTCGCCATGGAGGAGGCGAAATTGCCGCCGCCGAGGCCGCACAACAGGGCGAGGCCGAGGAACAGGACGTACGGCGTCTCGGGGTTTTGGACGGCGAAACCGATGCCGACCGCCGGAATCAGCAGCGAGGCCGTGGACAGCGCAGTCCAGAGCCGCCCGCCGAAGATCGGCACCATGAAGGAATAGAAGATGCGCAGCGTCGCGCCCGAAAGGCCCGGCAGGGCGGCGAGCCAGAAGAGCTGGTCCGTTGCATAGGCAAACCCGATTGCCGGCAGCTTGGCGACGACGACGCTCCAGACGAGCCAGACCGAAAACGCCAGCAGCAGGCAGGGAATCGAGATCCACAGGTTCTTCGAGGCGATCTTGCGGCCGGACCCTTGCCAGAATGCCGGATCGTCCGGCCTCCAATCCTTGAGGGTATGGCCTTGGCGGGCGATCGCGGTTTCGGCGGCTGGCATGATGTGTCCTCCTGCTGTACCGGTCGGGCAGAACCCGTTCCGGTCACGGATTCGCTATTGGGCGGGGCTCGTTTGAGGCGGCGGGCCGGTGGGGTCGGCGTGCGGGTCCTTGCGCCGGTTCGGGCCGAGCGCACCCTCATGCTCCGGACGGTGCATATGGGCCAGCTCGGGAAGTTCCGGCAATGTCGCCAACTGATCGGCGGATGCGCGCTTCTCCATGCGGAGAATGGCGAAGTGCATCCAAAGCAGCGCTATGGAGACCAGGACGAAAAGCAGCATGAAGCAGCTCGTCGAAACACCGGTCAGGTCGTTCATGGCGCCGAAGGCGATGGGCAGGACGAACCCGCCGAGCCCGCCGATCATGCCCACGAGTCCGCCGACCGAGCCGACATGTCCCGGGTAATAGACCGGGATGTGCTTGTAGACGGCGGCCTTGCCCAGACTCATCACGAAGCCAAGGATAAAGATTAGCGCCACGAAGGGGTAAAGACCCATATTGATGGTGAAAGTGATCGGCCCTTCGATACCCTTCACCACGTATTGCGTGTCGGGATAGGACAGTAGAAAGCAGCAGAAAGCCGAAACGCCGAAGGTCCAGTACATGATCGTGCGCGCGCCGTATTTGTCGGACAGAAACCCGCCATAGGCGCGAAAGATGCTGGCGGGCACGGAGTAGAGCGCGGCCAGAATTCCGGCCGTCTTGATGTCGAGCGAATAGACGCCGACCAGATACCGCGGCAGCCAGAGCGCCAGCGCGACGAACGCGCCGAATACGAAGAAGTAATAGATCGCGAACCGCCACACCTGCTGGTTCTTGAGCGGCTCGAGCTGCAGGAAGGCGCCGCGGACCTTTTCGCCGCTCGCCTTTCTGGCCTTCAAATCCGGGTCGTCCTCGGTGGTGAACCAGAAGATGATGGCGGTGACTACGAGCGCGCCGGCCCAGACTTGCGCGACCACCGGCCATCCGAATGCCACGAGCACGAACGGAGCGACGAATTTCGTGACCGCCGCGCCGACATTACCGGCGCCGAAGATGCCGAGCGCGGTTCCCTGCTTCTCCTTCGGGTACCATTTCGAGACGTAGGCGATGCCGACCGCGAAGGAACCGCCGGCTAGGCCGAGGCCAAGCGCGGCGACCAGCATCATTTCGTAGGTCGTTGCATAAGACAGCAGGAAGGTGGCGATCGCCGCCAGGATCATGGTCAGAAAGTAGATGATCCTGCCGCCATACTGGTCGGTCCAGATGCCGAGAAATATTCGGCTCAACGATCCGGTTAGGATCGGTGTACCCGCGAGCAATCCGAACTGCGTATCCGAGAGTCCCAGGTCCTGTTTGATTTTGACGCCGATGATCGAAAAGATCGTCCAGACTGCGAAGCACACGGTGAAGGCCAAAGTGCTCATGCCGAGTATGCGCGTCTGTTGCGAAGACGTTACCGAGTCGAGTCCGTTCATGCGTGTCGTCCCCTCGTCTACAAGGCCGCCCACTCTCTGGGGGCTGGCGAATTGCCGCGGGAGGAAATTCCAACGCGAAGGCGATGAAGGATTTGAATCAGATCAAAGACGCGGCAGGTACGGAAAAAAAGATGCGTTTGCACCTGTCACTGCAAAGAATCTTGCCGGCGGACCTCGATCGTGCGGCCGCAAACGGTCCTCGGGCCGAAAATTTCCGCGTCGTAGTCCCGGCGCCACCGATTTTAACGATCTCTCGTGCTGAGCCGTAGCGGCTCGCGAGCAATTCCGAAGTTGGAGGCGGGCTACGGGGCGGCGGCTGGCGTGGATAACGCCGGTTTGGCCGGGTCGACCGGCGGTCCCGCCTCGGCGGTCTGTTGGGACGTGTAATTGCCT
>Ga0224508_10001994_pt1 | contig 17848 bp, 19 predicted proteins | sample SF_Jan12_sed_USG_4_FD_170157 | JGI IMG/M metagenome (GOLD analysis project Ga0224508, IMG submission 170157) | Sediment microbial communities from San Francisco Bay, California, United States - SF_Jan12_sed_USGS_21 | ecosystem: Environmental > Aquatic > Marine > Sediment | place: USA... | reverse complement strand
CTCCACCTGGAAAAAAAGGTCTTAATGTAAAATTAGTAGTTTCACATGGGGGTCTATCTGTTGGTCCTGATGGTGGTTCACATCAGCAAATTGAGGATATTGCAATAATGAGGGCAATTCCAAATTTTCGAGTCTTCATACCTGCTGATACTTTTGCAGTCTCAAAACTAGTCAGATTGATGGCAAATGAATATGGGCCTTTCTATATGAGAATGGCCAGATCAAAAACACCAATAGTTCATTCCAGCTCCCAAGAATTTCAAATTGGCAAAGGAATCACTCTTCGAGATGGCTCTGATTGTACTATTGCAGCATGTGGCATTACAGTAAGAATGGCACTTGAGGCAGCAGAAACATTACAACAGGAAGGGATTTCTTGTAGAGTATTGGACATGTTTTCCATTAAACCAATTGATGATGATATTTTAGAAAAGGCAGCTCGAGAGACTGGTTGCATTGTGACCTCAGAGGAGCATAACATTTTTGGTGGTATGGGCTCAGCTGTTGCAGAATCTGTTTCAGAGAGATATCCAGTACCCGTAAAGCGAATAGGTGCTCAAGACATGTTTGGTGAATCTGCCCGTGATGATGAAATTCCTTTACTTTTAGAACAGCATGGAATAACATCTTTTAATATGGTAAAACAAGTCAAGGAAATAAGGAGTAAAAAGTTATGAAAATTTTTCTTGATACTGCAAATTTAGAGTCTATTAGAAAATTCAATGATATGGGATTGTTAGATGGTATCACAACTAATCCATCATTAATGTCAAAGGAAGGTGGCAATCCGAAAGATGCTATGGCCGAAATTACAAAAATTATCAAAGGGGATGTTAGTTTGGAAGTCTTAAGCACCGAATACTCTGGAATGCTAGATGAAGGCAGAAACTTGCGCAACTATGGAGATAATGTCGTAGTTAAAGTTCCAATGACTCCAGATGGATTAAAAGCATGCAAAGCTCTCACTGCAGAAGGCATTCCAGTTAATGTAACATTGATTTTTTCATCTAATCAAGCAGTACTTGCAGCAAAAGCTGGAGCAAAATATGTCAGTCCTTTTATTGGCAGGTTAGATGATATTGGACAAGATGGAATGCAGTTAATCAAGGAAATTAAAACAATTTTTTCAAATTATAATTTTGGAACTCAGATACTTGTTGCTAGCATTAGACATCCCTTGCATGTGGTTGACGCAGCAAAGATTGGTGCAGATGTTGTGACCTTGCCACCTGGAGTTTTAGAAAAAATGCTAAAACACCCCCTAACAGACATTGGCCTCAAAAATTTTCTGGCAGATTGGGAGAAACTCAAATCAGAAAATCCAGATATCAAGGTTTAACAAATAAATTCCATCTTGATGAATTTTCTAAAAACAAAAAAAGGAAATTAAAAATTACTAAGAACCTTTATTCTTGCTTTTTCTAGAACCCGTTCCTCTACCTGTAACCCTTGTCATACCTTCAGTTGAAGGTCTTGCTTTTGGATCTGGTATGTCCCCCAATCTTTTTGATCCCGTTCCTCTTCCTGTGTGAACCATTCTATTTGCAGATTTCTTCTTCTTTTCTGCTTGGATTTTTTTATATTCATCCCCAGACCATTTTTTCCCTGAATCATCTACTTCAACGGTTCCAGTGCCCCTGCCGGATCTAACTTTAATTTTTCCCATGTTTTCATTCAAAACTTCTAATATTTAATTAGGTCTGTCAATTGCAATTCCATATAATTTTGAGATTTCACAAAAAAGGTGAATCTCAAAATACTGAAAAACTAGAAAATCTATCCGCTTATCCAGCCTAACTTTTTGAAATATGTGAACATCAAGACAACCGGTATTGCAGATGCTAGAATTATAATAATAAATGAAGTATAAGGGCCCAAAATCATCAAATCAGTGCCCTCTCCGCCTGGCAATTGTATGTTCATCCCATAAAATGTACCAATTACTGTTGCAGGAATAGCTAATGTGAAAATTATGGTCAATACTGCAAGCACTTTATTTGTCTTTTCGGTGCTTAAAACAAAGTCTGTATCTTTGTAAATCTCCATCGTTTCCCTAGATTCTTCCAAGGTTTCAATTACTTTGTCAATGTGATCAATTACATCATCAAAAAATAATCCAAGGTCTTCGTCTTCATCGGAAAATCTCTTTACATTGGTTGCCATTTCAAGAACAAATCGTTTTAATGGATTTGCTATTCTCCTAAGTTTGTTAATTTCCCGTCTGAGTAAAGATATGCTTCTTGCAACGGATTTTGTTTCATCAAAAACTCCATCTTCCATATCGTCTAAATTTGCAATGATTCTTCTAGATGTGTGTAAAAGTTCATCTACTAACACATCTATTATCTCGTGGAGCAATAATCCAGATGATTTTCCTAAAAGTCTTTCTTTTCTTTGCAAGTCAGAATTTGTATTACACAAATCCACAAGATCTACTAAAGGCTTAAGGTCACCTTGATGAACAGTAACTAGGAAATCCTTTCCTAAGAATATTGAAAGCTGGCTATTTTTCGCTATTCCTACCTTTGGTGATATTGGAGGAAAATGAAGAATTACAAAAAAATGGTCCTTGTAACTATCTAGTTTTGGAAGCTCAAATTTGGTCATACAGTCTTCTATGTTTAATGAATTGAAATGGTATTTTTTTGCCAGTTCTTCTACATCTGTTCTATCGGGATTCTGCAAATCAATCCATGAAAATCTCTTCCCTTCAACGGTTTCAATTTTTCTTTGTATGGATTCCTCTGTGGATTTCTTCCCAGAGCGCAATCGATTAGAGATAAAACCTTTTTTCAAGTTGAACAATTGCTTTATACAACAAATTTAAAGCGATCGCTGATAATGGCAAAAATTTTTCTTTAAATTGAAACTAATGCCAAGGCATAAGATACATTGCACCATAATAGGTAAGTCCAATTGCAATTGCCATGCCTACCCACCAAAATCTCATACCTAGAAATTAACTTGGTTAATAATAAATCTACAGGCTAATTTTCACACAAATTAAAATCAAAGATTATTACTGGATAAAGAATTTTGGATTTTCGTGGCCCTCGTAGTACAGTGGTTAGTATAGAGGATTGTGGATCCTCGGACAGGAGTTCGATTCCCCTCGAGGGCCCATTTAGGGTATCTACCTAATTGGAAGATTCCCCTTAAGGGATTGGAAATTATTTTTTGTGAATAATTATTCCATAGTCAAATTATATTCATAAAAAAAATATGTTTAAGATGAACAACCATTTTCCAATATAATATGAAATAATGTTCCATATTGTGAAGGTACTTCATATTGATGATAACCAAGACATTACAGATTTGTTCTCAGAATTTATAAATTCTTTAGGCCATACCTATTTTGCAACTAACAATTCAAGAGATGGGTTAGAGTGTATTAAAAATGAAAAGTATGATTTTATTTTTTTAGATATGCATATGCCTAAATTAAGCGGCATTGATGTTATTGAATCACTAGAAAAAGAAAAAATTCTAAAAGATCAAAAAATAGTAATACTTTCAGGATTTCCCTTTGATAATAATCAAAAAAAACATTTGTTAAATAAGCAAGGTATTCATGGTTGTTTGCAAAAACCCATTAGATTTGATCAATTAGTAAATGCAATTGCTAGTTAATAATTTGACATTATTTTTTGGGAAGGATGAGATTCAGATTTTTTACTTCCAATTATAATGAAAATTTTATTCGTACTTTTGTAAAATATTCAAAAGTGTATCTAATCTTAATGGTTTTTTAAGATAACCTTTTACACCTAATTTGAGTAATTCTCCTATTGTTTTTTCTGTAACCGAAGAGGCTGTAAACAAGTAAATATTGTAGTTATCTATTGGGCCCTCTTTAATTAATTCATTTACTAAATCTTCTCCCGAAAATCCCGGCATTGCCAAATCAAGTAAAACTAGGTCTGATTCCTTCTTTTTAATTAGATCAAGACCTTCTTTTCCATGGTTTGTAACCTGAACGGTATATCCTTTTGATGGCAAAACAGCTTGACATAAATCAGTTATATCCTGATTATCATCTATACAAAGTACTCTCATTGTAGTTATTTTTTTGGAATGGTAAAATAAAAACTAGTCCCCTTTCCAATTTCACTTTTTACCTCGATTTGTCCACCTAACCCTTCGACAATTCCCTTACAAATACTCAATCCCAAACCTGTTCCTCCATGTTCACGTCTCAAACTAGTATCAGCTTGATAAAATTTTTTGAAGAGTTGCTTTTGTTTTTCTTTCTCTATTCCTTGCCCATTGTCATTAACTTCGAATTTTACATCTGTAACCTCATTTTTGCAATTTATCTCAATCTTACCTGTTTCTGGCGGGACAAAATCAATAGCGTTGTTAATCAAATTTGTAATGACTTGTTCGATTCGCTTTTCATCACTTTTTAAAATAATTTTATCCTTTGTTAAATTATCAAGTGCAATATTTTTAGCCTTTAAAGAATGCTCAAAATTATTTTTTATTCTATCCATCAAATCCAAAACGCTGAATTCCAATTTATCAAAACTCATTTTACCCAAATCCAATTTTTGAGAATCTAACAAGTCAGAGATGAGTCCTTGAAGTCTTAAAGCATTGCTTAAAATTGTATTAACTGCTTTACCTTGTTTTTCATTAAGATTTCCCAATATTGTTGGATTTTTTAGGGCATCACACCAACCAATAATTGGAGTAAGAGGAGATCTTAACTCGTGGGTGATCATGGACATGAATTCGCCTTTTGCCTTTTCTATTTCTTCCAAATTCTTTCCATGTGATATCGATTTTTGTAAAGACCTACTCATTATATTGAAAGATTTAGATAAATTGGAAATTTCATCATTTCCCAATACTTTTACAACACCACCAAATTCACCCTTGGAAATCCTTTCACTGGATTGGGTTAATCCTCTGATTGGAATTACAATAGAACGTGAAATTAACAATCCAAAAGAAATTGCAATAATGCCAATCACAATAGAGCTTATCAAAATGGTAAATTTTAGAGACGCTACTGGCTGTAGGACATCTTGTGTATCATATTTCAAAACTAATGACCAATCTAAACCGGCAAAGTCTCTATATCCATTTGAATAAGAAAAAGTATACAGGTTTCCTATTTCTTGAAAGGAATTTTCTATTTTTAGAAAATGTTCATCACCATCAATTACCGACTTAAAATAGGGTTTGGAGGTTACATCTTCAAAAATTTCCCAATCTTGTTCTGTAGAATAAATTAGTTGATAATTATTATTAATTAATTCAAATTGAATAGAATTATGCTTGGATTCGGATTTTGCCGTTTGAATGCTTTCAAGAATATCATTTAAACTAATCACCGATTTTAGAACTCCTAGAAAACTTTCATCCTCATCATTAATTCTCACCGAAATATCAATGGAATATACTTCTGCGCTTTCATCAAAATCGACATCATTTATGTGCATTCCCTCATTTTTAGCCACTTGCCACCATTCCTCATCGCTTTGGTTATAGTCAGAGGTCACCGCTGATTGGGCTACATTTGCCCCATACTTGTTGGTGGTAAAAATTTCAGCAAAAACTATCTCGCCATATTTCTCTTTATAAAAATTTATTTTTTCATTTAAAATCTTTGAATTTTCATGTTCAAGTAGATTTTCCGCAAAATTGTTTTCTTTGGATGACCCAGAAATCCATTGGGCGTCGATTTCCTCAATATGTTTTTCAACGTCGCTTATTTTATCAAACTCCTTATTTGAATTTTTTAGTGCAGTGATAATCCGTGGATCATTTGCAAGTTCTTCAGATACCACAATCCTAGTGAAGATATTTTTTTCTATATCATTTAGAATTTCTTTGGATAGAAAAACAGAGTCATCAGTAATACTTTGTTCCAGGGATGATTCAGAAAAATAAATAGCCAAATATCCAACGAGAACTACTAACCCTGCAATGAAAATAAAGGAGAAAATCAGTTTTTTTGCTAATTTCATTTGAATTCTCTCCCAAAATTTATTAAATTCATGTTTGATGTTTTTCTAAAACACCTAAAACATCATCTAACCTCACCGGTTTTCTAAGGCATCCTGTTACGCCCAATTTGATGAAATTATCTATATCTTGATCAGATATTATTGAAGCTGTAAAAATATAGATATTGTAATCTTTTATTGGGCCATCTTTAATTAATTCTTTCAATACATCTTCTCCAGAAAATCCTGGCATTGCTAAATCCAGCAAAACTAGATCTGATTCCTTCTTTTTAATTAGATCAAGACCTTCTTTTCCATGGTTTGTAACCTGAACGGTATAACCTTTAGCTGTTAAAGTGGTTGCAAATAATTCAGTAATTTCCGAATTATCATCAATTAAAAGTACTCTCACAGCATTATTTTCTATATTCATAAAATAAAAATTGGCAACTTAAAAGAAGTAAACAAAAAATTTTTTTTGTAGAGCATCCTTGTGTATAACATATGGAATTATCTTTTTACTTTCAGTCGGTAAACTCCTTAACCCCTCAATTAGGCGTAGATTTGAACTAGATCGATAAATCTCCCTCCTAGATTTAAGATATACTCTACAGACCTGAAAATGTATTTTGGTTAATCAAGAAGGACGTTGAACCAACTTGATAAGTCACCTCGAGGGCCCATTTAGGGTTTTGAACTAAAACACCGAGTCTCTTTATTGGCTGAAAACATATCTACAAATTAAATTTTAAAGATAATTTGAAAATTAATTTTTGGAAAATATAGTTTAGATTAAACGCCTATAATTATCCTGTTTTGAATCATCCACTTTATTCCTTCTAGGAACTGGTCTTCAGGGACCTGCCCATTAATCCACCATTCTGTAGTAGTTGCAATCCAATCAGGAACTTCAGGTTCATCAGTAGTTGTCTCATCCGTATCTATTAAAGCTGGTTCTACCTGTACCTCAATTATTTTCTCTTTAACTAGGAATCCTAGGGCATCAGTAAATTCTCTATCAGATACATTCTCATCAATCCAAAACTGTGCAGTAGTCTGTACCCATCCAGGAACTTTTGTCTCATCTGTCTTTATCATTTCATCATCCATTGTTTCCTTGACTGATTCTGAAACTAACTCTTTTTCAATTTCTGCTTTGGGTGGTTCTGGTGACGATTCTGTAAATGCAATTTCTTCATAATTTAAAGAAAACTCTTCGATTGGAACATCGTTTCCAGTTCCACTAATTGAATAACTTGTAATCATTACATTTGTAAGCTCATAGGCATAGTAAGTCTCCTTTCCTGAATCCAAATGAATCTCTACTTTGGGGAAAACTTTTCCTTTTGCAATTGATTCGGCAAGTTTTGGACTAGATTTGTCAAGCTCCTTTACCACAATAATGTCAGAGACCTCATACTGGTCTCTAGTAGTTGCTGAATCCTCTGGCATCCATGTTTCCTGACTAAATGACAGCAAGATAATCCAGTCTTTATGGTCCCTATCAGTAGATTCGCCATCTACTCCGTCAAATTTTATGTATCCTGCCCCATAGGCATCTGAAATTGCAAAACCCGAACCAATTAGTAAAAATCCAAAAATAAAAAGAAAATAAAGATTATTCATCTAGTTTTTACCTTGTTTTATTTTGTGCCTTCTTCAACTTTCCAGGTGGTTTCTACATTGCCTTTTTTGCTTCCATCAGAACCATATTCCGTGTATGTGGTTTTAATTTGCTCAAAGTTTAGCGAAACTTGCTCAGTTGGTCTTTCATCTGCATCTCCGCTAACAGAGTAACTTGTCACCATTACATTCGTAAGCTCATACTTGTAGTAGGTTCCTGCACTTGATGTCAATTCAAATTCTACTTTGGGAATAACTTTTCCCATAGCAATTGATTCGGCAAGTTTTGGACTTGACTTGTCAAGCTCTTTAGTTAGTACAATATCTTCAAAAACTGCACTGGCAGTAGTTCTTACAGAAGAACCAGAATCCCCTCTGTGTATTGATTGCGAAAATGATAACACATCTATCCACTCTTTATGTTTGGCATCTGTAGCCTCACCTTCAACGCCCTCAAATTTTACAAAGGCTGCTGCATTTGCATCAATTGCATATCCTACAAGTGCCAAGGCAACAGTACAAACTGTAATTGCTGTTAGTTGTAGTTTTTTATCCATTCTTATGATACGAAATAATTTGATATACTTAAGGTTACTCTAGATCTTTAAATTCAAAGATCTTGTATAATAAAAAAAGATCCTATAATTGTAAAGCCAATTCCAATAATTACTCCTTTATTCACATTCTAAATGAACGGCGAAATAACATAAGGATATTGAATCTATAATGTTTCCCAAAAATGGTTCTTGTCTCTAAAGACTCAAATTTTTGAAATTATTTTTTGAAAAGGAATAGAGATTATTTTTTTATACCATAAAATCAACTAACCATGTGAAGTTTTCCTTTTTAGTTATTGTAGGAATTCTACTAATCATAGTTGGGTTTATAGGATTTTTAATACCGATTACTGACTCTGGTTTAACTGTTTTAGAGGCAGACAAATTGTGCCAGAAAAGATCGGATTCATTTTCACCACAACAGCAAGTACCCAATGTATGTGAATATAGAAAGTTTTTTAATGTGATTTATTTTTTGTTTGGTGTAGGACTTGTTTTAATTTTCTGGAGTGAATTTTTAAATAAACACTTTCTACATAAATCCTGAAAATCGGCTTTCATTTTTGAAATTATTTTTTGGGAGGAATGAAAATTAAAATTCCTAAATCTGGGAAATGAAGAAATACCTTATTAATTATTTATAAAAAAATACCGTATGAAATGTTACTTGGAGTGCAAAAGCTGTGGAGAAAAGATGTCTCCAATTAATATTGAAAAGCATATAAAAGAAATTCATTTTTGGAATTGATTTGAAATTATTTTTTGGGAGGGATAAAAATAAAAAAGAAGGGTGTTTTAGAATTTACTTCCTTCTTTTAACGGAATCAGGATTATTTTCTAGGTAATGATACATGCACATTCCATTATTTCCACAACAGCAGGGCATAATTTTGCAGAAAAAAAACAGTATTAATCTTTAACGGATAAAGTAGAGGATTTCTTTTTTCAATTAGAAACTATCTTTTGCAAAGAATTTGGGGCATGAAACTTTAATGCTCACCTAAGCAAATTAGAACATATTGACTTGTCTTAGATGTGATGGAAAAGGTGAGTATAGGAATGAATTTGGTTTAATGGAAAAATGTGAGTCATGTCATAGAGATGATATGACTTTTGAAAAGGTGGATAATCAAGATTCAGATGAATAATATGACCAAGAAAAAACCAAAGAAAAAAGATGGTAGATTACAAAAAGGGGAGAAGAAAGGTAGGGAAAAACTACGAACTAAAAAATACAAAAAGGAACAACCAGATAAGAAAAAGAGAAAACCAAAGAAGTATTAGATTCCAAACCTCTTTTCCTTCTGTTGTTTTTTTGAAATTATTTTTTGGGCAGGATGGAATTTAATTATTCTTCAGAGTACCTTCTTCCTTTTCTATTACTCCAAAGATAATTTGCTATTATTCCTATTGCAATCATAATTACTATGGCAATAATTACAAAATTGTAGCTATCTGTAGATGGCCATTCCAAAAATTCATCTATATCGCGTTCCTGTGCGTAAATCAAGTTATTAGATATTACAAAAAATCCAATTATGCCAATAGAAATTATCAAAATACTTGTATTCAATTAATCCTACTTTCTTGTATTATGGACATAAGGATATTGTTGATTTGAAATTATTTTTAGACTAATGAAAATTAAGGAAATCCTATTTTAGTTGTTTTCGTATTGCCTCATTTAGCACTTGAGAAAATGAGACAGAACTGTTTGTTTTTGTAATTCGCTTGGCTTGAATTAAGCGCAGTTTTTTATCAATATCCTCATCAATCACTATAGTTATTCTTTTTGACACGTCTTTCACCTAACCTAATAGCATATTATGCACAATTAACTAAGAGGTTTATATTGCAATCAAATGCAATTATGAGAAATAAATGATCAAAAAAGAAACCTCCACAATTACCTTTAGGATTGACAAAGAAAATGATACAAAACTAAGGAAGATTGCTGAAGGTAAAAAAGTCAGTTTGAATACACTTGCAAATCAAATTTTGGGAAATTATGTTCAACTTGAGAGATACATGGAAAAATTTGGAGTACTGATGATGAGTCAAGATGCCTTTTCATCAATTCTTGCTGCCCTGGATGAAAAACAACTTATTCAATTAGCATCCGATATTGGCTCAAAGGAGCCTAAGGAATTCATTCTCTTCAAATGGAAAGACATGAATTCTGAAATTGTTTCTGATTTCATCACAATGTATTTTGAACATTGTGGTTATGGGACTTGTGATTTGGAAAAAACTGAAAGCGAAATTGTTTTTAGCATTCACCATAAATTAGGCAAAAAAGGCACGACTTTTTTAAAAACATTTTTGGAATCTCTAATTCAATCTACCCTGGAAAAACCATGTAAAACAATAATCACTGAAGATTCAGTCACAATTAGATTTTCTGAATAAATCAAGTTCTTGCAAACGCTTGCACCCTAAACGTCCTGACTAAATACAATTTTCTGATATTTTATTTCATGGACAAACAAGAAACCCTATACGAAAACGGCATATGTGCTGAAGAACTAAAAAATAGACTTGATAATAATGAAAATATAATACTTTTTGACATTCGTTCAAAGGATGAATATGAATCAGGGCATATTCCAAAATCTTCCTTTGCTGTATGTAACTCTCAAACACAAGAACAAATCATGCCAAAACTCCCCAAAGATTCTCTGATTGTTTTGATAAATGATGATGATCAACATTCATCAAAAATGGTATCGTTCATGAAAAGTGCAGGTTTAGATGCAGTATATTTGAAAGACGGAATTTCCTCCTGGAAATGGGAATTAGAAAAAACCCAAGATGAAGATATTACTGCTGAGAATCTCAAATCAAAATTGGATGCGAAACAAAATCTATTCCTAATGGATGTAAGAGAGCCTGAAGAATATTCTGAATGGCATATTACTGAAAGCATAAACATTCCATTATCCCAAGTGGGAAAACCAGATTCTTTGAGAAAAATCCCTCAAAATAGTGAAATTGTAACAATCTGTGCCCGAGGAAATCGTTCCAAAGTGGCAAAATTTGTTTTAGCAGGACATGGCATACATGCAGAATCATTGGAAGGAGGAATGAAATCATGGACTGTAGCATTTGAATCGGCTGAGAAAACATATTCCATAAATGGTAAAAAGATCACAGTTGTACAAGTACGAAGGATAGGAAAGGGATGTATGTCATACGTGATTTCTTCTCAAGGTAAAGCCATGGTAGTAGATCCAGTTTTTCCATATGATGAATATGTAAAAATTGCAAAAAAGAACAACTGGAAAATTACAAGAGTGTATGACACTCATCAACATGCAGACCACGTGTCTGCTGCTAAATCTTTGGCAGAAAAATCAGGATCTATTCTCCATCTAAGTGCTTATGAGGACTATAATTTTTCCCATGAACCAACGTATGATTCGCAAGAACATAAAATTGGTGATATGACCTTAAAGGTAATCCATACGCCAGGCCATACCAATGGAAGTTTATCATTTCTAATTGAGGATGAGTTGTTGCTTAGCGGTGATACTTTATTTGTTGATGGTGTAGGAAGACCTGACTTGAGGGACGAAGCTGAGGAATTTGCACCAGTTCTTTATGATACGATTCATAAAAAACTTCTAACCCTTTCGGAACACACTCGAGTCTTTCCAGCCCACGGCAATACAAATCAAAAAGATCAATTAAGTTCCAAAATGGAAGATCTAATTGGAAAAATTCCATTTTTGAAAATGTCAAAAGAAGACTTTGTAAGGCAAATACTTTCAACTGTCATGCCAACCCCATCAAATCATAAAGTAATAATTGACATTAATAAAAATGGCAACATCTCAAATGGTACAGAGGCAAATTTACTAGAAATCGGACCAAACAGATGCAGTATAGCTGGAAAATAAGAGATGTGAATCTTGGATGCAGCTCTTGTTTCATATTTCTTATTGCCACAAATTGAATCGACCACAATAATATTATCCGTTTTATCTGGAATCATCGTTGGTTTTATTTTAGGAGTTATTGGCGGAGGTGGGTCCATTTTAGCAGTACCGCTTTTGATTTATCTTGTAGGTATTGAGGATCCGCATATTGCTATAGGCACCTCAGCTTTAGCTGTTGGAGCAAATGCTGCGGTCAACTTGGTATTTCATAAAAAACGAGGTAATCTCAAGCCTAAAATGGGATTGTATTTTGCCATTCCTGGAATTTTAGGTGCCATAATTGGCTCTCAACTTGGATTGATAACTCCAGGCGATAGCTTACTTGTGTTATTTGGATTTTTAATGATTGTAATTGCGTACAAAATGATTGTTGGCAAAAATAAAAGTGCCCCGGAAAACGTGTCAGTCAAGGGTTCTACCATTATCTTACAAAAAAAGAAACTCTGGTTAAGTGGAATTTTAGTTGGATTAGCATCTGGCTATTTTGGAATTGGAGGGGGATTTTTGATCATGCCCTCATTGATGTTCACTAGCGGATTATCTATAACTGAGGCAATTGCAACTTCATTGATACCTGTAAGTGCTTTTGGATTTACTACTGCAACAGTGTATGGCATTGAAGGTAACGTGAATTGGCTAATATCCTTATTTTTTGTAATTGGAGGAATTGCAGGAGGATTTATCGGTACTAGAGTAATGAACAAAATTCCAAAAAAATTGTTAATGAAGGTTTTTGCAATGGTTCTAGTTATTGTTGCATCTTACATTATTACAAATACGCTACTAGGCTGATTACAAACGCTTGCAACATAAACATCCTCAATATATCTAAAGTACACTTAGTAAAAACATGACAGCAATAAACAGTCAATCTAAAAGATCAGGAAAAAATTCCACTTTCATCATAGGAGGGGTTATTGCTATAGTGGCTGGTTTACTTTTTGCATATCTTATGTTCTACACTGCACCAGAAGAAAATATGGAACTGGTCAAGATTATAGCAGTTACCAATGATGGATGTATTGGAGAAACCCTTGACGGTTTTTCAGTTAATGTTGGGGATTGTAAAGCAAAACCAGGTCAATACGTTGATGTTTTGGTTGATCAAAAAACAAAAGATCGAGCCATGGCAATGAATCCAACAAATTAATTTTCATGCCTACAATGATCAATTTTACTCTAAAATCCATAAATTCTATGTAATTTTAAACCCTTGAAATTATTTTTTGGGAAAATTTACGCCAAAAAATAAAGAAAAAAGGTAATCTATTCTATGTTTAATGGAATAGATGCACTTCCGTATGGTTCGGAGATTCTAAAGTAATACTCCTTTGATGGGTCATACTCAAAAGTTGTTCCGCCGTAACCAATGTTAGGTCCAAACAACATGCTGAATATTTCAGATGTTCCAGGCTTTACAATAATTTGTCCGTTGGTAAAGTCCATACCAGAATACTTGTAGGCTTTCTCACCATTCCAAACATCATAGTTACAAATGGATGGCCCGGTACACATCATGGAAACACTTTCAGATCCTCCATTGTGTACAGCCAAAAGCTTTACAGATAGTATTGCTTGTCCTGTTGGGCTTATTTCAAAGGAATTACCTTCCGTACCAAGACCTGTCCAATAGTAGGTTAATGGCCCAACTTCAAAAGATTGTCCAGTTTTAATCATGTGATAAGCTTCAATTTCATGCTTTGCTGCTTTTTCACAGTTTAGTCTAGGATATGCTTTAGTAATCTCAGAGCATTTCTCAAGGTCTGCTTCAAGCGATGCTAATTTAGAATCATCAGAATCTTTTTTCTTTGGAGTCTCCATTGTTTGTGGTTCAGTTGAGGGTACAGATATTACACCGGTTTTGATGAGGTGTTGAATTCCATTTACAAATTCACCATCAGAAATAGTGCCATCAGCCCACCAACCTGCATTGTTTTTTACCCAATCAGGTACCCCTTGGGATGATTCAGCAGATACTGTAGTTGGAGGAATTACAATAATTCCGTCTTTGATAAGAAATTGAATTCCTTGCACAAATTCTGATTCGGAGATTGTTCCATCAGCCCACCAACCTGCATTGTTTTTTATCCAGGATGGTAATTCTTCTGCACTTGCAAAAGAAGTGATTGAACCAACAAGTAAAATTGCTGCAATTGCACTTATGGTAATTTTCATTATTGGGTTTATTCGCTCATTATATTTAAACTAGTGATAATTCTTTATTCTAGTGGTAAAATTCTGAAAGGTTTAGATGGATATTCTAGTGGTAAATCAAATTTTGGATATTTGTCTTTTTAAGCAATAATCGTTGATTTAGCAAAGTGAAAGAAAATCATGGTTATCTAAAGACAAAAAATCGGGTTGTTCCCGAAGAAGAGGTAAAACAATACGTTTTGGAAAGATTCAATGATGTTAAACGGGCACAAAAAATAAAAAATTTGGTCAATTTTCAGGCAATGAACAAGTACATGATTATGGCCCATGACCAAGAAGAACTCAAGAATCTTGGAAACATTGTTGCTAGTTATAAAAAAATCCCATTTTCAGAAATTTTAGACTACTATGAGAAACACCTAGGAAAATCTTTGGAAAAACAACCTACAATAAAAAAACACACAAATGTAATTTTACATATTTTTGGGCATTTTTCAAAAAATTTAAGCCAGCAAGAAAAAAAGATGTTGTTAGAATTTTTAGAAAAGTATAGAGAAGAAAAAATTACTTTAGGAAAAATACTTGCTGAGGTCCATCCAATAATTTTTAGATTTGATAATACATACCTGTCTACTCAAACATATTTTTTACTTTATTCAGATATTGCACCAGGAATTTTTTCAAATATATAAAAAAAATTTTGCACTAAAATTTTTTCTAGATGGGTTTTCCTTTGTATTGGTAATCAATTACTTTGTGAAATAGATTGTGAGATGCAAATACTGCCAATGCTGCAAAAAATATCCCAAAAAAGTTTCTTATTGTCATCAATTCATTAGGTTGTGCTGCAATTACAGAAGTATCAAATACCACATAGAAATTATCAAACAACCAAAATGCCAATGTAAACCAGGACAATACTCCGGCAATTAGGTAACCTAAACGGGTTTTATTATGAATGAAAATCATAGATGCCGCTATTGCAGTATACCAAATAAATGACCCAATTAGCCATAGGGGTTGAAAGACTTCTGGTCGATCATCTAACCAATAATATGTAGAACCTATGATTGCCAACGCAACCAAGCTTATCTGTATAAGCTTTTGATTAATTTTAAAACCGGTTCTTTCATTCATAGATTCTTTTTTAGGCGGATTTTTTTTCATTTCTTTTGTAGCAATATCTATTGATTCACGCACAGATTTGAGGCGAAGAGGAATAATTTTTGAAATGGAATCGTCTGTGATGATTGTATCATGAACAAGACTATCAATTAGCGGACGTGCAAGAGAGGCTTTAACGGGTGTAATCAAATCCACCCAATATGAAGAGAGTCTTGTTGTCAAGAACGGGATTTGTATGACAAACAAATTTTTTTTCAAATATGCAGCATATACTCTCATCAATTCTTCATATGTCATTTTTTCAGGACCACCGATTTCAAAAACCCTCCCAATAGTCTCAGGCTTTTTCAAGCAGCCTAAAAGATAATCTACAACATCATCTACTGCAATAGGTTGGGCAAGAGATTTTACCCAAGAGGGACAAACCATAATTCTCAATCGTTCAACCAAATAACGAAGCATAGCATACGAACCTCCTTCTGCACCAATGATTATTGAGGCGCGAAGTTCTGTTACAGGTATGCTACCTGAAGCAAGAATTTCCCCCACTTCTTTTCTGCTTTGCATGTGAGGAGACAACTCCAAACCATCGTTTACCAATCCGCCTAGGTAGATAATTCGTTTAACACCAGCTTTAGTTGCAGCTTTTAAGAAATTTTGAGCTTGAATTTTTTCACGCTTTGAAAACTCTTTCCATTCTTCTTTACTTCCCTCCATGGAATGAAGTAAATAATACGCAACCTCAATTCCATCTAAAGCATTTTCTAGTTGATCTAATTCAAAAACATCTGCTTTAACATAACGAACGTTTTCAGAGTTTTCTAATTTCTTTCTGCTCATTCCAGTAACTTTGTATCCTTGTTTTGAAAAAGCAGAAATTAATTTTGAACCAATAAAGCCAGTTGCACCCGTAACTAAAATAGAATATGGTGCAATTTGGGATTTAGAATCGTCAAAAATTTGTTGACTCATTTTTCTACCTCATTGCACCAAGTAGTTGCTGCTTTGAGCGCTTTACCTTGAAACCTAATCCAGATGTTGCAGCTCCAATTACCAACCAGAGGTATCCTCCAGTAGTGTATGCACTGCTTAGGTTATAGTCAGTTGAGGCCACAGCCAAAAATCCAACACCCAATGCAATCAATACCAATCCAGCAGAAAAGATCAATTTATCCATAACGTTGACCTCTTATTGTATTTCTGGTTTGTTTTAGCAACTTTTTTGGTTGTTTTTGTGTACCAAGCATGTCGTTTTTATGCTGCCAAGTTATTTAAACTGGTGGTAAAAATGAATGCTAGTGCTAATTTGTGAATTATTTTAGCAGCCATTTCTAAGGATTTTAAAAAATTGGCACTATGAGAGATATTTAGCACTTGCATAAATAATTGAAATTAAAAAGTTCTGCATGAAAGAAACTATCTACATAATTGGAGCTGGCATAGGGGGTTTGACTACAGGGGCAATGCTTGCAAATGAAGGGTATTCTGTGAGGATTCTTGAAAAATCATCTCAACTAGGCGGTAGAACTGCTTCAATAAAGTTTAGAAATCATATTTTAGATAACGGCTTTCACATAATGCCTTTTTACAAAAAATCTGCAATCTTTGCCATTTTAAAATCTCTAGGGATAGAATCCAGGATTAAATTAGCCAAAGTAGACAAAATTGCATTTCGTTCTAACGCAGGATTTCATAAATATCCAAAAGGAATGGGGGATTTACTGAGGCTTTCTTTAATTCCTGTAAAGAGTAGATTCAAGCTATTGAAAATTCTTCTCCCAATGGCATTTACTTCTATTGAAAAAACCGAAGAATGGGATAATCTTTCTCTAACTCAAATAACAGAGAAACTAGATCCTAAAACAAAAGCATTTTTTGATGCAGTATGTATGTTGGCATTTGCAGATACTGTTGATCATATATCCTTAGGCGAATTTGCAAGAACTATAATTCGTGCAAATCCTTTCAAAGGAGGCACTAGCGAATTTGCATATCCTGATGAGGGAGGGTATGATTCAATTTCAAAAGTGCTGGCCCAGTTCATTAAAGAAAAAAATGGAACAATTGAGCTAAATTCATCTGTGAAAAAAATTATGTTAAATAATTCGAAAGTAACGGGAGTGATTGCTGGCAATAATAATTTTATTCCAACAAACTGTGTTGTTGTTTCATATCCTGCTTATATGGCCATTAATCAGTTATTTGAAAAGAATGTGCTTGAGGAACATTTTATTAAAAAAATTAACAGACTGAATAAAAAAACAGCAGTAGTAGAAGTGCACTTTGCATTAAGTTCCCAAATCGATTCCAGACAAGTAGTATTTCCAGTTGGTGATCATTATGCCACAAAAGGAATATTTTTCATTTCAAACATTACGCCATCAGTTTCACCTCCAGGAGAACATCTGATTATTGCAGGTACACCAGTAGAATCTTCAGTAGCCAGTGACTCCAAACAAATTCGAAATATTGTGGAAAAAATGAAAAAAGAAAT
>Ga0224508_10001993_pt1 | contig 17857 bp, 22 predicted proteins | sample SF_Jan12_sed_USG_4_FD_170157 | JGI IMG/M metagenome (GOLD analysis project Ga0224508, IMG submission 170157) | Sediment microbial communities from San Francisco Bay, California, United States - SF_Jan12_sed_USGS_21 | ecosystem: Environmental > Aquatic > Marine > Sediment | place: USA... | reverse complement strand
ACTGGAAATACATTTGTTGATTCTGACGGAGATAGGATTGCTGATTCTGTTGATTTGTGTCCAAATGAACAAGAATCTTGGAATAAATTTGAAGATAGAGATGGCTGCCCTGACGTTGCTCCTGAACAGTCGCGATACAAACATGATGAAGACTTGGACGGTATACTCGATAAAGATGACATTTGTCCTCTAGAATCGGAAGATTATGATGGAGACAGAGATCATGATGGCTGCCCTGATAAATAGACTCATAATTTTGGGTATTGATTTTGTGTTTTAATATAGTAAATATATTGCAAAATTAAAAAAAACTAAATGCTTCCACAGTTCTCTAGTAAAGCGTTTTTGGCTCCTATGGCTGGAGTTAGTGATCCTGCACTTCGATTACAATGTAAAAAGTTTGGAGCTGGATTAGTTGTAACAGAATTTACAAGCATTCACAGTATTATTGCCAAAGAAGAGAAGCTAAAAGAAAATCGCAAGACTATTCAAGAATTTATTGAATTTTCAGAAAATGAACGTCCGTTATCAATTCAATTATTTGGCTCTGATCTGTATGCACTAGAAAAGGCAGCAAAAATTGTAGAACCTTTTTTTGATATTATTGATTATAATATGGGGTGCCCTGCTCCTCATATAACTCAGCAAATGGCAGGTGGAGCTCTTTTACAAGAACCAAACCTCACTCGACAAATTTTTACTACTTTGGTAAGTGCCGTCAAAAAACCTGTTACTCTAAAAATTAGACTTGGTGTAACTGACGCTAGCAAATATCTATTCAGAGATATAGCTCAAATTGCCGAAGATGAAGGTATAGAAATGATTACACTTCACCCAAGAACGGTTAATCAAGGATATTCTGGAAATGCCGATTGGAAGATGATAAAAGAATTAAAGGAAATTTCAAGCATTCCAATTGTAGGAAATGGTGATATTGCCACTCCAGAAGATGCAAAGAAAATGTTTGATGAAACAAACTGTGATTATGTAATGATTGGTAGAGGTGCAATGGGAAACCCCTTTTTATTTGAACAGATTAATGATTATCTTAAAACTGGAATCTACAATGATTATTCATTTAAAAATAGATTGAATTCATTTTTTGAATATCTTCATCTCACCAAAGCATACGAAATAAAATTTGCCAATATCAAAGGACAAGCAATGAGATTTACAAAAGGAATGCAGGATGGTTCAAAATTAAGATTAAAAATTACTTTGACGAAAAATATTGATGAGCTTGAAAAAGTCATGAAAAATGCGTATAATAAATAATCTCAATTACGGATAAAATTTTATTTTAATTATCTTTAAATATATTTATATAAATTAAAATTTACCTTATAAATATTTGATATTTCTAGATTATTACTTAAATATTTCCAATATGAAATCAATCTATGAAACAGGAATTTGATTTCTAAATTGGCAATGGGATATGTTCTGATAAATTGTGAACTAGGTTCTGAAGAAGCTGTAATTTCAGATCTAAAGTCTATAGAAGGTATCAAAGAGGTACATGGAACCTTTGGGGCATATGATATTTTAGCCAAAGTGGAATCGGACCAAGTGGAAAAACTTCGTGAAACTATTACATGGAAGGTAAGGAAAATTCCAAAAATAAGATCTACCTTGACACTAATGGGAATCGAAGGACAAGAATAAAGAAGTTTTCCCCTGGATAGTCAACTATTACAAACTTTAAAGCAATCCCTACAAAATTAGGTGGGAATTTTTATTCTCTCAAAAAAGTTACAAGAATTAATATTTCTTTTAGTATGAATACACCCAAAAAAATATCTAATTTATAAAACTGGGGTCTAATTCAATTATGATATAGTCCAATTTTGTTCTTCGCAAAAATCTGTTTGATTTTATAGATATTTTTAAAAAAATTTAGTAAAAAATATAATTTATTGTTTAAGTTGTGATTTGGGAATTATTTTCCAAAAAATTTACTCCAATCCTTTCCGAGAATCTGAATTATTTTGTAAGCTAATCTATCAATATTAATATTCGGCTCTGCGGTAATCAAGAGAATGTTGTTTTTTAACGGAAAACTCATCATAACTAACCTTTCTCGTCTTGAAGCAGAATATTTCACCGCTCCCATTGAATAATCAAAATCTTTTCTTGTAGAAATCCTTAATGCTAATTCTCGAAAAATTTTTTGTTGCTCCTCATCGCTTTCAAAAGGTATAATCCCCTCTCTAAGCCGACTCTTTAACAAGTTCCCTTTCTCATCTACAAATCCTGCAAATCTAATTTCTTTTTCAGAAATTATTTCAGCCAATTGTTGTCCGAATAAGTTTTCCGGAATTTCATCATCCATTTGTTCCTGCCAAACAACTGTACTTTTTATCTCAATAAAAGATCTACTTTCAGCAAAAGATTGTTATATTATCCAACTTTAAAAATTAGTGTAATAAGAAACTATTCAATATTGTTGTATAAAATAATGGTTTGAAATGTTGAGAAATAATTTCTATTTTACGATTACTATTGAAAATAAAATAATTAGAGGGCTTCTGTTCCTCTCTTTTTTGATGCAATGTTAATAACATCTTCAATACTTTCTACTGTAATAATCCCATCTCCACTATTACCAGTAAAAGCTGCATCAGCTATTGCAGAGACTACTGATTCTACTAGAGAGTCATCTACTATTGTACTTACGGTTGCTACTTTGTTGTATTCAGCCTCAAAGGTACCTGTACCTCTTCCAGCTCTCATAGTCTGCCTTTTTCCAGAACCACGTCCGTTCCCTTCCAATATAGTGTAGCCTCCAACTTTTTCTTTAAGTGCCTCAGAAACTGTACCTACTTTGTCTGTTTGAATGGTTGCCTCTATTCGTTTCATTTGCATTCCTAAATCCCTATTATTTAAAAAAGATCATATGTTTTAATAAAGAATTTATGATACATTATACACGTGGTTATTTCATTATCCTCCGACCTTTTTAATCTGAATTAAAAAATTTAATCATGAAAAGTGATGAAAAACGTTCACACAGACTGAACTATCTTTTGAAATATTACTTGAGTAATCCAAAAGAAACTGATCTTTATCTTAAGGCAAAACAAATGGGGGTTGCTGACTGCACTGCCAAAGACTACATTAGGACTGTAATTATTCAAGCAAGGAAAATTTATTCAAAATAAATCTTGGTTTTAGAAGCCTAACTTTTAACATTTTATCTAGGATATTTCCTATAATTTTTGATAGAATAGGATAAAACCATATTTTCTTTTCATTTTTACTTACTTACTAATCTTAAACACGGTAACTTCATAAACAATCTCTTCAAAGAATATTACAAGAATGCCTGATTCTATTTTGGATGATGTTCAAGCCCTATTGGATAAAGAATTTGGAGATAAACGAATCTTAGAACAAATTCTGAGAGCTGCCCAAAATAATGAAGTAATAAGTAATTTTGAAAGAAACTATGTTAGAAAACTTGCAGAAAAACATCTAGGGAAAAAACCTCCTGTAGAAAAAAAAATTCCAGAGGTAACAAAACAAATAACTTCCGATATGACAATACCTATACCTTCTCCTATAGGAAAAACCCAAACAACACAAACATTTGTTACATCTCCTAAGATTACAAAGTCAAATTCAAAAAATACTCAAATTATTCTAGGAGTTGGTCTAGCGGCATTAGTTATAATTATTCTAGGATCTGTATATCTAAGTGGAATTTCAGACATGTCCTCACCCACCTTAAAACCCAATCAGACACCAACTTCCTCTAATTCATTTTCAATACAAACAGATTTCTCTTCATATCAAAAAGGTGATATTATTTCCATTAGCGGAAAATCTAATCTTATTTCTGGAACTCAGATAAACTTGTCAATAGAAAATCTAAATGATGATTTAATATGGTCTGAACAAGTAAACGTTAAAAGCAACGGACAGTTTTCTACTTTGACCTTTGCTGGTGGTTTTGGTTGGGAACAAACTGGTATCTTTACCATAAAAGCAGAGAGTAACTCTGAGCAAGCAGAAAATACATTTTCATTTACAGGATGATTGTTAAAATTCCTTCCAATGAGAATCTATAATATTTCTTAAACTCTCTACACTAATTTCTTCCATGTACTCACGATAGACAATAAATTTATTCTTTTTAACTTTTGAATCTTCATAAATATCTCTAGTGTTTTTTGGCACCACACCAGTTTTCCATTACTTCATCTCAAAAATTCATATCTTTGAATCAGGATTTGAAAAATCAATATCATCACATCCAATAATATACAAATAACATTTTGTGGACTGGTTTAATTTTTTATGAAGTTGTTCATATGCTATCATTTGACCCATGGCAATTTTGATTTTATCGTTATGAAACCCCTTGAATTCAAGAATGATGAAACCTCCATTACGCTCAATCAACCAATCAATATCGGTTCCACCTGAGGCAATCATACCGCGAACGATTAAGTTCCCAAGAACCTCTCTTCCACGTGTAAATTCAACTTCATCATAAATTTGATATTTGGCAGCTGGACTTTTTCGCATTATTTTGTTCATATTATTACTATTGGTAGACATAGAATCTTTTTCATACAAATTATCTATCAAATCATTAGCTTCATTGTCCACAAATTACTTCTTGATTTACCCTATGATAAGACACATTGTAAAATAAAATAAAGTTATGATATTTTTTAAAATTTAGTGTGACAAATATTCTCCAGCTGACCCTTTATACAAAATAAAATACTCTTCGGAGTTTTTCCGATTTTTTTTTGCCTCAAGTACATCTTGATACATATCAAAATGCTCGATCAAATACAACTGTCCATGAGAATCTCCAAAGTAATCTATTCCAACTAGATTAAATCCATTATCAGGAGTAAAATCTTTCTTTTCCTTTTCAAATAAATCATCGATCATTATCTTTAATTTTGTTATAACACCTTATCAACAATAATTTTACTTATCATATATCATTAACTTTCACTCTTGTCAAAATTAATGTAAATTGTTCAAGATGATGTTCAATACCCAGAAACTTTTCAGTTATTTATACAAGATCTATTTTTTAGTTTACTTATGTTGAAGATACAATGTTTTCAATACCAACAATTGAATTGGCCTCCAGAATATTGAGCCTTTCTAATATAATTTTTAAATATGGTGGAAAGATTTTTTGCAATTTTATGATTTTTAATGATGTCCAACCCATTGATATCTAAACTCTTCATCAATAATATCACTAACAATATCTGAATTCCTTATAATCGTTTTTGGCAACTTGACATCAAAGAACCCTAACTGTCCCATCAAAGGGATTGGAACTCTAAACTGTTTTGCATTTTTTAAAATAAATCCATATTTTTTATTATGAAATTCTTTTGAAGCTAGATGAAATTTTTGATCTCTCTTTAATTCATTATCTGAATTATATTTTTTAACATTGTATAAAGTAACTTTCCCAATAATAGCACCAGTTATCAATTTTTTTGTAATTTTCAGCCTTTTACAATCCTTTTCTTTAATTCTAATTGGCGCATGAATTAAAAACTCTCCACGAAAATTGGTATTCCAATTTCTAAGCTCAATACTTTTTTCTCCAGCAATAATCAAATATGCAAAAGGCTGTGAAATAGACAAACATTTCAAAACAATCTTGCCTATGATTTTAATTTAAAATTATTGAACACTGCATCTGTTTGGTCCCATCTCTAAGTCCGGTACTTGTTCTTCCATGATTGGAATTGTTCCTTTATTTACTTTAATCATCGTGGAATAATTCATTGGTCTTGGTGTAGTTAGGTTCACAACCTTACTTACAAATTCTTTTTTACTCAAATCTATTAAGGCTAAATTCTTCCCCTTTTCTGGTGTTGTATAAAATACTCCATCTTCTGATGCCTTTACACCATCTCCATGATGAGTTGGAAATATCTTGGCATTTTGCGGTAAATTTAGTAACTTATTGTGTAATGTTTCATGTAGCTCACTTGCAAATTCCTCGGCCTCATCCCGAAGATCTGGTCTTCCAACTGACTCTACAAATAAAGTATCTCCCACAAACGCATAGATTTCATCTACTACATAGGTCATACTTCCTGCAGTGTGACCTGGAGTATGCATTACCCGTATCTGCTTTTTTCCAAAAGGAATCGATTCGCCATCATGAGCCTTTTTATGCTCAATATTGTACTCTTCTCTTGCACTAAAATACAAGTCTGCATTTGCAATTTTTGCAAGTTCTTTAGCTGCTGATACATGATCGGCATGTTGATGTGTGTCAATTACTTTTGTAATTTTTAATCTTTCTTTTTCTGCAAATTCTAAAAATTTTGATGGGGGATAAGTAGGATCAATGACTATTGCCTCACCGTCAGAACCAATCACATAAGATAAACACCCCTTACCGATTTTTTCAACTTGAATTATTGTAAAATCTTCTTCTTTTACAGCAAGTTTTGCATTTAAAACTTGATTCCATTGAGACATTCCTCCACCTAAAGATGTTGATTCTCTTCCTTTTTGAGCTAGGGCAAAAGTAGCTACCATTGATCTGTTCCCATGAGAACAAATTGTTATAATTTTTTTATCCTTTGGAATTTTATCTACAACACCTTCAGAAAATAATTCTGAAAGAGGTACATTCACTGCACCAGGAATTTTAAATTCTTCATATTCCATGGGTTCTCTCACATCTAACAAAAAAATATCTTCATTATTTTTCAGAGATTCCCAGAGTTTCTCGTTTGATATCAAAGTTTCTTGTGAACTTTTAACAAGTTTTTTTCTCCAGCTTTTCATACCTTCTTTTAAAAAATGTGCATCAAAACCAAATCGTGCTAACATATTTGCATTTTGAAGAGATTCCTCTCCATTCTCATCTATTAATACAATTTTTTGATTTCTAGGCAGTCTGGACATAACAGCTTGTTTTTGCTGCATATTGGAACATTTAGCATTAGCAGCACCTTCGATATGTCCATTCATGTAATTATCGGAATTTCGTAAATCTAAAATCAATAAAGGAGTATTATTTTGAATATATGATTCTAATTCATCCACAGTAATTTCTACATTAGACATATCCTAGAGTAATTATTACCAAATTTAGAAGTTTTTGATCCTTCTTTTGTAGGAAGGTCAATTTTCTCCTAACACTCCGATTACCTTACTTGGAATATCATTTAAACGACTTACAGCCAAAGTTCTTTCATATCCTAGGTGCTTAAGATTTATTGCAATTGTAGTGGCTCTAATTGTATTTGGTCCCAAACCTATTGCTACCATCTTTATTCCAAGTCCTTTGAGAGATTTTGTCATATTTCTAACTGCATTAGGGTCTGCTGGTTCACCATCGGTTAATGTTAAAAAAATATCGGGTCTTTTTGACTGTAATATAGGAAACATCTTTCCATACACTTCTGCTAATGGTGTTGAACCATTTGCAACAATTTGAGCCAATCTTTTTGCTGTAATAGTATTCCATTTCACATTATCTGGTTTTATTTGCCAACATACTATGTTTCTATTCTGAGTACTAAATGCATAAACTGCAAATTTTACTTTAAGATACGATAAAACTTCACATAATGCTAGAGTAGCTTTTTTGTATTCTAGTGCATCTGATGCTATGCTTGAGGAATGATCTAGCAAAATAACAATTTTTGTTTTAATGGATTTTTTTACGTCTGTAAAAAAAGGTTCATTTCCTTCAATATAATTTTCTTCATCAAATTCATCTCCACTTCTTAGATGTTGTTCTTTCCATCCTGATTTCCATTCCTTAAATTTAGTCTTCAAACTATTAATCAAACTAATATCGTAAATTTTTGTTTCATCTACATTATTTGTTGCTGGAATCTGTACACCGATTATTTCAGGCGCCAGTCCTTTATTTTCACTTTTTTTGTTTTCATTTAGTAATACCTTGTATTCATCATACACATTATCTCCATTGAGTACAGCTTTTGGGTCAATTTTACCAAAATCACCTTCTTTATTTTTTGAAACAATGGTTAAAAATTTTAACAGCTCTTCTTCAGTTATGGCCATACCTGCTTTCATAAAAGGTAAAGATACCGGGACAGTTAGAAGAGAATCTATATCTAGAATTTTTATGATATCACTTACCTTTTTTTCTAACCATTCAGTATCATAATTCTTTTTGATTGCTTCGTCAACGATTCTTTGAGAAAACTCTGATGCTTTTCTTATCCTTTCAAAATGACTGGATTGAATTTCTCCCTTGATGGCTCCAAACATAAAGTATTGATAGAACGCCTCAACCATTCTCGCTTTTCCGTAAACGGTATGTAACTGAGGTCTTGAAACAAGCATATATGAATAGTTGAAAATAATTTCTTCGTCCATTCCTCTCCAAATCTTTCTTCCCAAATACTCTATTCTTCGTGTTTCCAATGTATTTAGAATAAAGCCAAAAGCATGATCATTGCTAAGAATTTTTTTACAATACTTGATTCTCATTGATTCGTACCATAACGATGTTCTAAACTGTCTATATCTTTGAAAATAACTCCCAATTCGTTTTTCTATTGGAGTTAAGATAACTTTATTCTCAGTTAGTCTTGTCCGAGTCTCCATTTTATCTGAAAACTCTACAAATACATTTTTTTTTTGAGACCATCTTCTAACTAAAAATGTGGCAATCTCCACCAATGTTTCATTTCTAATCTCTAAAGATTGCATCTAATTACCAAACATTGATGTTATGATGTCACTTACCTTTTGGTATTCTATATTCCCCCATTGAGTGTAGACATTTCCAAAAACAATTGTAGCTGCTTCTTTTGTGGACATTCCTTTTTCTAATAATTTAGCAAAAGCGATTGTTTCTCTCAAACTTGGTGAATAAAATAATTCCTCAACAGCTGCTGCTTGTCTTAGAGTATTTGCTAATTTTATCCCTTGAACAAGCTCTGATTCATAATCTCCTGAAACATATTTTTTTATAATTTCTAATTCTACATCGTCGGGAGGATATTCTAAACTAATTCTAACAGGAAATCTACTAAGCAATTGAGGTGGGAGCTCTTTTGTCCCGCTATGTGTTAGCGGATTAATTGTAGCAATTACAAACCAGTTTTCTTTTGCTTTAACTATTTCTCCAGTTGATTCTTTCAATACAATTTGTCGTCTGTCATCAAGGGCTTCATCTAATCTTAATAAAACATCTGCCTCAGCTGAATTAATTTCGTCTAGGTATAGGATATTTCCTTCTCTCATTGATTTTATCAAAATGCCCTCATCAAAACTCACAGTTCCATCAGTGAGAGTTTTAGTTCCAACCAAGTGACTTTCCCTTGTCCTTAAACTAAAATTGATTGATTCTAGCTTTATACTCTTTTTTTTAGCAAAATCTCTTACTAAAGATGTCTTTCCAGTACCCTTAGGACCAATAATTATTACAAAAAGACTCGAATCAAATGCTTTGTTTAATATATGAATGGAATTATTCCAATCAAGATAAGATGATTCGGACAAGCAAGAACTAGTTATAATTCACAATATTTAATTTTAGATCTAATTTGCAAATGATTCTATTTTTGTAAAAGACTCATCTAGAGTTTTATGTAGGGTTTTATTCCATTCCTCAAATCCTGATGGATCTTTTGGGTAATTACGATAATGCTCTACTAACCATTGATTTTTTCCAGATGTGTATTTCAAACCTTCAGCAACTGTTTTATTCATAATACCTCTGATAATCATTCCAATTTTTCCAAGCCCCGAAAAGTCTGGATGTTCTCCTTTACTAATAGATTCTACATCAAGATTTCCCAAAAAGTGTTTCATTCCATAACTAATTTGTTCATTTGTAAGGGTTTGTACTAATCTTCTAAAGAGTTCCAAACCTGCAGTCTTGTATCCGTACTCTTTTATGAAATCAAGATTGTATTGCCATAGATTTTTTTCTGAGACATCGTTTTGTTCAATGGCTTGCACTACATTATTCCCAATAATTGTTCCAGCAATAAGTGCAGGACCAATACCACCTGCATCTATTGGTTTTGGCATCCAAGCAGAGTCTCCGACTAACATGTAACCCCCTGATACGAGACAATCGTTTTGTCTTCTTACTGACACTTGAAAAATTCCTGAATTATTGTGAATGTCTTCTGGGTCTTGTGATAGTTTTGCATTTTTTATCACTTTATTTCGATGCAAATATTCTTCCATTAACGACTGAACATTATCTTTCTTTCCTAATCTGCTGTTTCTTTTTTCTAACATTGTTTTTTCAACTCCCAAACCAATATTGACTTTCTTTTCTCCTTTGGGGAAAACCCATCCATACCCTCCAGGTGCAATATCTTGGTCTAGGTGAATGATACAATAATTTGGATCAAATTCGGCAAGATCCTTTGTTTCTGGGTCAAAATACATTATGTATCTTCCAGTAGATTCTAAGTCTCGTCTATCAATTCTCTTCTCTATTTTAATTGAGTTCTTCAACGTATTTCGTAGCATTGAAGTCACACCAGTTGCATCCACTACAATTTTGGCAGTCTTTTTGTAAGGTTGCTTTGTTTTATTATTAATCCCTTGAACTCCAACTACTTGCTGCCCATCATAGATTAAGCCTGTAAGATTAATTTCAAAATCAAAACCAACTCCCATTTTTTTTGCTCTCTCATTTTGAATTTCCGGAAGTTTTTGGCGATTAAGCATGTATCCTTCTCCGTCAAATGGTATTGCTGTCTCTTTATCAGGAGAAAACGCCATAACTCCCTTTACATCATGCTCAATTTCCGGTCTTGTCCACCTAACTTTTATTCTTTCAGTCATGTATTCAACAGCCTCTTTTGAACAAGCATCTCCACATGTCCATCCTGACAATGATTTTCTTCCAGGAAAAATCTCAGGATTTCTATCAATGGAAAGAATTTTCAAATTTTGATTTGAAAAATGTGAAATCGCCTGAGCTGCGATAGTTCCTGTGAGACCACCTCCAGCGACTATTACATCATAATCTTCCACGATAGAAATCGTCGTTAATCCGTATTTAAAATAATACTTTTGTATCTGGTAAATTGTATTTTTAACGATTCAAAATTGGGTCGGTTCGTCGCGGCGTCTTCAAGGCTTTCGCTCAGACTGGAGCGGCTATTATCTCCTCATTCCCACTTTAATTTATCTAGTCATTACTATTTAATCTACTTGACTTTTTGAAAAATTTACTGAAAATTTTGACTGTGTCTTTTTTGTTATAAATCGGAGTATGAATTTTTATTTTTATTGCCTCTCTTTCAATAAATGATATTCTTCCTTGAATGAATTCTTGTTTATCTAATCTAATATGTAAAGTTGAATTTTCAGTTCGTTCTGCAATTTCTTGTATTATCTGGTTAATTTGATTCTCTGATAGTTTTTCTAAGAATTTTTCTAAAAATTGTATTGCTAATTTTTTTGTGATTTTTGCTCTAATAACTGTGATGATATTCTCAAAATGACCAGTAACATTGTAAATTGAAAAATCTCCCTCATCTAATCCCAGCATCTCATTAAATGAGTCAAAGAATTTTGCAATGTCTTCGGTTGCATGAACAATTACATTTATTGTTACTTCTAACTTGACCATTTTAATAAGAGAAGTGTTATCTGTTTAAGCTTCAAGTAGTGCTATTTCTTTATCTGCAGTTCTAATTAATTTCACTTTTTCAAGACCTACATGTCTTATTCGAATTACTTTCTTTGCTGCACCCATTATATCCGAATTAATTTTCCCATAACAGGTAGCTTGAACAAATTGATCAATTGTCATTTCTGGAATAGTCTGGTTGATAATATCTCTTGCAATTAATCGTAAGGCATGTTTCCTTGAGGTGTTAAGTTGTCTGTGTGTAAGTGCTATCACTTTAATTCTAAAAATAAATCCATCTTTTGTTTTTGCATCTATAATGAAATTTATTTTTGATGAGCCTCTTCTAACTAAACTTCTCAAGAATTCTTTTGAATATTCAAATCGCTTGAAAATGGTACTAGCTTTATCATCTTCCACTTTATCTAATTGAAAATACATTTTGTATTGATGTTGAGAAGGATCTCCTTTTAAAATATCATACAAAGTAACTTCTAAAACTCTACCTTTAGCATTCTGATCATCTGTTATTGGGATGTAAGCTATTGGAACATTGTTAAATGAATCTGGAGCATTTACTGTTATCCATTTCTTTTCTCTCCACTTGTCCTTTACTCGACCTTTTCTACGTGCCAATTATTATCGACCTTTGAATCCAAAATATAAGGGTATGCGACTATATAGTATCTCTGCCAAAATATTTTTGCAAAACACGTGGAATTGCAATATGTCCATCTTTATTTTGAAAGTTCTCCATAATTGAAACCAAAACTCTAGACGTGGCAATTAAAGTACTGTTTAATGTGTGGACGTATTTGGTTTCCTCATTCGTCTTCTCTCTATAGCGTATTTTTAGTCTTCTTGCTTGGAAATCTAAACAATTCGAGCACGAAACTATCTCTCTATAAGCATTTTGTCCTGCCATCCATGCTTCTATATCATAAGTTTTGGCAGAAATCTTACCCATATCTCCTGAAGAAAGAAGCATAACTCTAAATGGAATTTCTAATTTTTGATAAAATTCTTCTACAATTGCCAACATACGTTCATGTTCTCCCCATGAATCTTCTGGACGAGTAAACACAAACTGCTCAATTTTATCAAATTGATGTACTCTGAAAATTCCTTTCTGATCTCTTCCATGAGCTCCTGCCTCTTTTCTGAAACAAGGACTCACTCCAGCATATCTTAGGGGTAAATCTTTACCTTCAATTATCTCGTTTGAGTGCATGGCAGCCATTGCGTGTTCTGAGGTTCCTATCATGTAGAGATCCTCCTCTTCGATTTTGTAAATTACCTCTTCAAAATCATCTGTGATTACTGCACCTTCCATTGATTGATGATTAATCATGTATGGTGGTTGAATAAGCAAATAGTTTTTCTCGGCTAAAAAATCTAATGCATAATGAATTAGCGCTTGATTCAATCTCACAAGATCATTTTTCAAGTAATAAAATCTTGAGCCCGCTACCTTTGCTGCTCTTTCTAGATCAACTAATTCTAATTTCTCTGAAATGTCTATATGGTCCTTAACCTTGAAATCAAATTTGGGAATTTCCCCCCATTTTTTGATTTCTTTATTTGAAGAACCATCTTTACCTATAGGAACTGACTTATGAAGGAGATTTGGAACTGTAAAGGCTAACTGAGTGTATTTTTTTTCGATTTCATCTTGAGATGATTCTAAGTTTGATAATTCTTTAGATATATTTTTCATATCATCTAAAATTTTGGTTGCATCCTCCCCAGCTTTCTTTTTTTGAGAAATTTCCAAAGCAACTTGATTTTTCATTTTTCTTAGTTCGTCTGTTTTTAGAATGAATTCTCTTCTTTGCTTATCTGAAATTATTAGTCCGTCTAAATCAAATTTGATATTTCTTGATTTGAGCATTTCTTGTATTGCCTGTGGATTTTCTTTGATTAATTTTGGATCTAACATTGTTCAATCACCTTCAAAGACACCTGAACATGGGCTAAAACCTCATCAATGGTGCTTATCAACTTTCTCATATTGTCCTCATTTTCAAAATTAAAAACAACCTTGTTATCAATATTCTTAACAATAAGGTTTAATCCTGGTGGAAAATTTACGTTATCAGGATCTAAGGCTTTTTTTACAGTTTGAGCCTTTTCTTTTGAAATATTATTAAGGGTTATCTGAACTTTACATGTTAAGGACATTTACATCTAAATAATCTAAAAAGTCATTTAATTTGTCTTTAGTTATTTTCGCTCCAGCTGCTGCATCATGCCCCCCTCCAATACCATCAAACTTCTTTGCCCCTGTTCTCATTAGTTGACTTAGATTAATCGAGGATTTACATCCAAAAGATTTCCTTGAAGAAAATTTGATGGTATTTTCCTCTCCTTTAGTTCGTAAAATTATGATTTTTCCTGAATTTTTTGGAGATCCGGCGATTAATGATGAAATTGTCTCTGTCATGGTTTCAGGAACTATTCCTTCACCATTAACCATGACACAAGTTTCACTCTCCAAAATTCTCCATCTCTCATTGGTTAATACATTCATGTATTCTCGAATCAACTTTCTATACTGTGCAAGTATGGTTTCTCCTTCTCTTAGAATTTTATTTCTATCTCCCATGCAGATCGCCATACCAACTCCTGATTTACCGATTCTACCACAAGAGTTTAACATGGTAGAAAACTCTCTGCCATCTCTCAAAAAACTTCTTTTGTCTTCTCTTGGAAATGTATAGGTATAGCCAATCAATTCTGACATTATTTCTGTGGCATTTTTTCCAGTAGTAAACTTGGTAATTTTCTCAATGACGATTCTCTTTTCATCCTCATTTAATTCTGCTGGAACTCTCCACCTTCCTCCATCTTTTAGCTGAATTCCCGAAGCGTTTAGCAAGGATAAACAAGTATCTCTATTCCAAGTTAATCCCTCAATGAATGGTTGAGAAGTAAAAGCAAGTGAATCAGGCAGAGATCTGGTTTCTCTCCCCACTAAAAGCAAATCTAAGTCAATTTCAAGAAGTCCAAGCTCTTTGGCCGTGTTTACAATTTCAAAATTCTTACCTGTAAAGGATTTTCTTTCTCCTTGGTCTTGCCTATCCCCTAAAGCCGCTACAACAGCTACAGCAGATAAATCTGAATTTTTTTCATCAAGGGCCATTCCGGCAAGATATGCCATTCCTCCAGCACAAATTTCAGTGCCTCCATCCATGCCATATTTCCAAGCATTTATGACTCTTGGATTATCATGTTCGTTTTCTGATATCTGGTGATGATCAAGTACAAACCAATTTTCCCCCAAAGATTCATCTAGGTTATTTGCAAATCCTCCACCAAGGTCTGTCACAATATGAAAATCTCTAGAATCTTGTTTTAGTGAATCTATTACATTTTGACTAAATTCTTTTGAAGTTCTAACAGTACATTTTGCGCCTGCTCTAATCAAAGCTTTGGTGATAATGCTTCCCGAGGTTAAGCCATCACAGTCAATGTGAGTAGTAATTGAAATCGATTTTTGTGACTTTATGCATTCAGAAATTTTGTCTTTGAAAATGGAAAGAGATTCATCAAGAGATTTTGACATCATTCTAATTGAGCAACCACGGATTTATATTTCCAGTTTTTAGGAATTCGGCCAATTCTTTTGTAATAAACCGACAATCTGTGGACTTTGGCTTCAATTAGTTCAAGAGATCTTACATTTCTATTATCTCCTTTGTTTGCCTTTAGGTGTTTTTGAAGACCAACTGCTTTGTTTACAATGTTTTCAAGATCTTCTGGCATTTCTGGCATGAGCTTATTATCTTCTAAAATTTCTCCCACACTTTTTTTGGTAATGGGTTTTATCAAAGGAATAGAATGTTGATCTCTTAATTTAATCCCAATTTGACTAGGAGTCAAACCATCTTTGGCATATTTGATTACTAGGTCTTCTATTTCTTTTGGACCTAATGTTATCCATGATGGTGCACGTAAGGTTGCAGGCCTAATAGAATGTGATTTTCCATGCCTGTGTGTATGCATTCGTCCCATGAGGCGCATAAATTTAAAACAAAATTAAACGTTACTTTTTGGATCTCGTATACAATATTCGGACTTTGGAGTTCAGAATAAAAGTTAAATAAGTACACTGGTTTCAAAACGACAGGTAAACGGTATGAATAAAAAAGTACTCTTAACAGCATCCTTAGTCGCTGTATTTGTCGTAGGTACCTTTGGTGCAAGCTCTGTAGCATTTGCACAATACATGGGTAACGTAGGTTCAGGTGGAGAAACCGGAGCATATACCTTAGAAGAGGCACTAGAGATTCAAAAAAGACGAGTTGAAGCCGCTGCAGCAAACCCAGCTTCTGGATCAGGAACTCCTTATCTTGACGCAAGTGGTGTAGGTGGTGCAGCAGTAATCTCTGCAGCAGTCTTTGGCGGAATCGCAGGAGCTTTCTTCCTCAAAGGTAGATCTGGCAAATATGCAGCAATGGGTAGAGGATAAAAAAATACCATACTTTTCTCTTATTTTATTAAAAGTTACTTATTGCAAATACAGATCTCGTTCTTTTTGATAATAACAGAAATGTATATATCGCAGAAATTGAGCCAAATACACAATGACTCCTATCATAGGAACTTTCCTAAGCATCTTGTCATCAGTAACAGGACAGTTAGGACCAAACTATGATCCATTATTCTATGATGTAATGATATACATCTTCGGTACCATGATGTTCTCGATTTTCCTTTTGGGAATTATCTCCTTCTGGTTACGAGTACACGGATGGTCATACAAGGACAACCGAGAGAGATGGATTGATGAATTAGACAGACACTTTGAAAGAGAAGGTATCGGTCTTATTCCAGACAACGGTAAATACTGGTAAAATAATTTCCTTTCTTTTCATTATTTTTAGTAATTCTATCTATATTGTGTAAATGAATTTTTTGCTAAATGAACAAAGTCTCAAGAATTATTTTTCTGGAAGAAAGTCAGTATCTTTTGATTCATCATAGGCTTTTGAGGTGAATTCGGCTCTATAGTGATATCCATCCTGTAATGGATGGTTGATGAAGTGTTCGGATTCCTTATCATTTACGTAAATTGTAGACTTTGCTTGGTCCATATCTCTCAGTGGAAAATCCCACATCCACAAAAAGTGGCCAATTTCAAATGGATACTCTTCCTCCCATTCGGCATAAATTATTCCATCATTAGTAAGCGTATACATAGTTCTATGACATTTTCCATCCTCACTAAATCCTATTTTTGCCGGTATGTCTGCCTTTTCACCATCTACAATTAGTTCTAAACTTGCTTTGATTTTGTATGGTGTTTCTCTCTGATTGACACAAAGTTCTCTGAGAGGATTATCTTTATTCCAAAGATCCTGAATCAACGTCGCACCTACCGCAACAACACCTCCTATTATTGCCGTAATTAGTAGAAATTTTAAAGTCTTCTTTCTCTTGTAAGGATCTCCCATTCCTGGCCAAATCATGTGAATTTCTTTCTGAAGATTACTTAAAGTCGTTTCCCTTAATCATTCATTATCTCAATAGTATCAAGTTGATCCTGATGATCTGCCAAGAAGTATGTGATGGCATCTGAATCAATTTCTAACCATTCTGATTGGCCCCAAATTGGCAGAAAATCCTCCACAAAAAGATCATTTGGACCTGTTAATCTCACAATAAATTGTTGTTTTTTTGAGTTTATCTCAAAAGGTAATTTGAGGACCTTACCTCTTTTTTGATTTTGTATGTTTACTTTGTAATTGTCATTTCGAAACTCAACTTTTCCAAAAAAATAACTCTGAAAAATATCGAGTTTATTTATCTTAAAACTAAGCATATTTTTTCTACTTTTTTCTAACAGATAAAACTTGGTTAATTAGGATTAACGCTAAACGTAATTGAATTAAAATTAAAAGGAAAAAGGTGGATTGTTTAGATTACTTGCCAGGGTCGTGTTGCAAACGTGATCACATAACCCACACCGATAATGATTGATTGATATGCGATGTTGGTATATGGTATTGGTTTGATAATTGGGTCCCCTTCGACAACTACTGTTTGACCTGGACCAAGTCCTGGACCTACTTGTGCAACATTGAGTTGTGTGTGTACATGATATACGCCTGCTTCAAGTGCTTTTGCAGATAATGAGTATTCGACAACACTGTTTCCTTGAATGTCAAAGACATTACCTGGTGGGTCTCGTGCCAACATTTCCCATCTGTTTCCTGCATTAGTAGATTCTGAGAAAATGGATATCCATCCTCTTAGGTCTCTTTCTAC
>Ga0224508_10001992_pt1 | contig 17861 bp, 15 predicted proteins | sample SF_Jan12_sed_USG_4_FD_170157 | JGI IMG/M metagenome (GOLD analysis project Ga0224508, IMG submission 170157) | Sediment microbial communities from San Francisco Bay, California, United States - SF_Jan12_sed_USGS_21 | ecosystem: Environmental > Aquatic > Marine > Sediment | place: USA... | reverse complement strand
ACAGATTATGCCCGGCAAGGCCAATGGCCTCGAAGTCCGATTCGGCCAGGGCCAGTTCCAGCACCTCGAGGTCATTGATGCGGCGCTCGAGGTATCGGGCCATGAGCTTGCGCGCAAATGGATCAGCAACTTCGACCGTTTTATCCATCTTGTTGCTCATATCGCCAATTATCGCACTCGTCAGAATCCGTTGACCAACTCATGGCCCGACCACAAAGGCGCCGCGGGTCATCCATCAGAATATCGCATTGCCTTCGAGCTTCTCCGTGCTTTCCCTGATTCTTACCGTTACTTCTCGTCTCTGAGCCGTGCCAACCAGTGTTCCATCTGCCGGCCGGCCGCTTCGCGGCCACCGAGCCCGAATGACAGCGCAAAGGCGACCGCGATCGATCCCAGCACCAGCCCGAATGCGAGGTTGACGATGTCATCGGCTATGCCCATCGCTCGCAAACCCATTGCGAGCACAAGCCCGAGAATCGCCGCGCGCAGTATGCCGGCCATCAGCGCTGCCGATTCTCCCACTACCTTGATAACGGCCGTATGTGCCACGCCCGCAATCCAGAATCCTGCAGCAAGAATCGCGCCGCCCAGCAACACCTGTCCAGCGAACTCTATCAATGTCGATACGATTCCTGACACCTGGTCGAATCCCAGCTGCTTGGATGCCTCGACCGTTGCGAACAACATGATGAAGATGCTAACCACTGTTCCAGCAAAGCCCGAAAGATAAAAACCCTCAGAAGGACCTGACGCGAGGCCGAGTTTCTTGGGGAGCGCGTTGGCGCCCAGGCCATCCAGCATTCGAGACACGAGCCCCGATATGAAACGTGCCAATACGAATGCAATACTCAGAATGATGACGGCAGCGAATATGTCAGGAATGGCCGCCATGAACGCGCCGAGCATTTGTGTCGCCGGGTCGGAAATCGCATCGATCTGCAAGGTATTCAGAGCCGCAACCAGCGCCGGCACGAAGACGAAGATAAAGACGAGCAAACCGCCTAGCTGCGACAAGCTGACATTTCCGGACAGGCCCGCTTTCTCGCCGACACGATCGATTCCGACGACCTGCAGCAACTTCTGCACCAGGTCACGCAGTATTCGCGCCACAAACCAGCCGACCAGGCCGATGACGGCAGCAGCGAGAATGTTTGGCAACATGGCAAGAATCTTGTCGACCATGCCCTGAACGGGTACCAGCAACCCATCGAGTTTGAGCGTGCCGAGAATGGCCGGCAGGAACATCAGGATGATCAACCAGTAGAGAACATCGCCGATGCTGCCGCTGACCGGCCTCATTTCTGCCGCCTCACTGACTTTCTCGTCGATGCTGGTTTTCGACAGCGCGTTCGTTATCAGCGAGCGGGCTAGGCTGGCAAGCACCCATGCCACCAGCGCCAGCACTCCGCCGGCGATCAAACTGGGGCCAAATTCAAACACCTTGGTGACCAGCGCCTGTAGCGGTTCCGATACGATTTCGAGATCCAGCACATTGAAGAATGCGATCAGCACCAGGAACATCACCATCCAGAAGACACCGCTCGCGCCCCAGGACTCTGCGTTGATCTCACTGTCCGTGCTGCTTGCGATACGCTCGTTCAGATTGGCCATGTCCAACAGCCGGCGCGTGGCTGCGCGCAGTGCAACAGCCACCAACCAGCCGACGACAAGAATGCCAACGGCAGCCAGAAGGCTGGGCAGGGTATCGCCCAACGTTTCCTGAAGTGAGTCCAAAGTCGATTGAATATCCATGCTGATCCCCGCTTGATCTCGAATTCGCCTACTAGTAGCTAACCTTCGCCGGCAGCTTCTTCGCTTGTGCAACCCAGTTACCGACCACATTGCTTGACGGCGGTCGACGCACCAGGTTCTTCACCTCATTGATTTCCGCCATCTTCGTCGCCAGGTTTTCGGCGTTACGATGCTTCAACTCTTTGACGGTATCGACACCGGCACATTCAAGTAGCTCTGCATACTGACCGGCAACGCCATTGATACGGAACAAGTCGGCCATGTTGACGCATTTCAGAATGCGAGCCTCACTGATCCCGGTGTTGTCCGCCAGCGCTTTTCGCGATTTCTTGTCCGCGCCAGCTTCCAGCAAGTCCTCAACGCTGCGCACACCGGCAGCCTTAAGCGCGGCGGCAAGTTTAGGTCCGATGCCCTCGATTTTTTGAATACTCTTGGCCATTACAAAACTCTCCCATGTATTAGTGATGTGAAATACTGCCGCGCATACTATGTCAGCAGGCCGCCAAATTTATGAGTTGTAACAGTTGTTGACAAATTGGCGAAGTGCCTGCGGTTGCGCGACTATTGAATAACGAACGTCAATTTCATGTTGATGCGGTATTCGTCAACCTTGCCGTCTGCAACAACGACCTTCATGTCCTGAATCCACGCGCCTTCAATGTGGTCCAGTGTTTCGTTGGCACGACTCAGCCCCTTGTTGATTGCATCCTCGAAGCTTTTCGAAGATCCGGCAGTTATTTCCGTAACCTTTGCAACTGACATTTCTTTCCCCTTGCATCCGTTGTTGTCAGGCCGCCGGTGTTTTGGCGGTTCAATTTAATTCTCGTGTGACAGATTCTGTATTCGGCAAGGACGACAGACAACGCCAAACGGCAATCCGACACAGTTGTTCACAATTCGATGCAAAGAAGAAACCGAGACACAAGTCACGCTTATTAACATAAGCTTATTGCTAGTCTTGGAGACAAGCAGGCAAAGGTGCGTTGAAGACCGGCAAATCAGTAGGGGAAAGGCTCTGACGTGATTCGGGGTCTTTGATGACCTGGGAGCGACCTATGAAATACCCGTCTTTGGCACTGCCCTTTGTTACGATCAGCCTGCTGTGCGGTTGCAGTACCGTCCCGGAAAAACACTACCTCGAAGCAGAAGGCGGGTTTACAGCCAGCCGCATCTCAACTGCAGGCCCGACGCACGAGACTATATTGTTAGTCAGCCTGGATAATGGCCAGGTGATCATGCAAAAGATCGATTCTGACGCCGATATTTGTTTCAAGCAGGCCTCAAAAAGTGCTACGACGTGCCTGACACAGGGCGCACCGTTGGTCGATCCTTACTCAAATGAAATAATCGGCTTCGAAATGATCGAGGACCACATCGACCTGATCGGCAAGCCTGACTGATTCCTGATCAGCAGAATGTGAACGATTGTTACAGTGCGACGAAGTGCGCACTCGACCCCCTATACTCCCGCCCCGATAGCAACAATACACACAGGAGTTATAGGTATGTACAGTAATTACACGAAGGCGCTAGCGATACTGGCGAGCGCCGCAATCGCCGCAGGCTGTTCCAGCATGGCGGCAGATGATACGGAGGTCGACGCAAGCGCGACGTCCGTGTCGACGTCTGAACTTCAATCCTCGCAGCGGCGCATCAATGAGCTGGAATCTGCGTTGGCGGCAAAGGACCGGGACCTGGCCGAGGCCCGCATTGCAAGTAGCTCGACCTCGTCCAACGCAATGGCAAACACTGCCAGCCTGTTTCCGCCAAACCCGAAGCCCGGCGAATGTTACGCGCGAGTATTGATTCCGGCTACCATTCAGACGGTCACGCAACAGGTAATGACGCGTGATGCAGCGGAGCGCTTCGACATCATCCCGGCACGTTATGAGACCGCTTCAGAAACCGTCCTGGTCAAAGAGGCTTCGACAAAACTCGAAGTGGTGCCTGCGGTGTACGGCGAAGTACAGGAACGAGTCATGGTGAAACCTGCCTCGAAGACTCTCGTTGAGATTCCGGCAGAGTACAAGACAGTAACCGAACGCGTTTTGGACAAGCCGGCTCACACGGAATGGAAGAAAGGCCCGGCGACCGTGCATGCCTCCAATGTATTGTCACAGGCGACCACCGACACTGGCGAGATCATGTGCCTCGTCGAGGTTCCGGCGACGTACAAGACGGTAGAAAAGCGTGTCCTGGTTTCCCCTGCTCGCACACAGCAGACGGAGATCCCGGCCGAGTACCAGACCGTGACGAGAACCGTTGTCAAGCAACCGGCAACGACGCGTGAAGTCACGATTCCCGCGCAGTACGACACAGTAAAAGTAACCAAGCTTGTGTCGCCCGCAAAGGAAACGCGCATCGCCATCCCGGCTGAATACAAGACGGTAACCCGTCGCGAGCGCACCAGCGAAGAACGCATGGAATGGCGCCAGGTCATGTGTGAAGTCAATATGACACGCGACAACGTCCTTGCGCTGCAGAAAGCTCTGGCGGACGAGGGTTATTACAAGGCGGGATTGGACGGCGTTATCGGCGGGCAGACGCTCAGCGCTGCACGTAAGTATGCGCTCGACAACAATTTGCCGGCTGGCAGCAACTACGTACCAATGCAAGTCGTCAAGAGCCTTAAGATCGATCTTTGACCCCCGAAGTTCGATAAAGGCAAATTTCAGCCGCGCACGAAAGTGCGCGGCTTTTTTTTGCCCTCACAACTCACGTCGGCGGCCGCCATTCCGGAGCTCAACAGATGTATAGTCAGTAGCTCGCAGGAGAATTTGATGTTGCCACACCGGAACAGAGCTGCTGACGTTTCGAACCTGCACGCGGAGCGTGTGAATGAGCACTAGCCCCTGGCCGACCGACGGCACAAACAGCATTCTGTTTTTGCTTGATGCGGCTCACCGGGTCGAAGAGCAGTACCTCGAAGCGTGGCTGGAAGGTGATCGCATAAAGCAATCCTATTCAGGGCGGGTAGAGCGCATCGTCGTGCCCATCGCGGAGTCGCCGGAACAGATACCAGCCCAGAATCTCGCGCCTGCACTTCAACTGCCGCCCGATACACTGGTCGTGCCGGTGCGCGTTGTGTGGCTGAAAGCACTGGACGTCAAAGATACGACACCGCGGATTCGCGACTTGCTGTTTGGCAACCCGAGACATCCGGGACCGGCAAAGGCACGTCGCATTCTGAGAAATCACCCGCGGCGGGCGAAGTGCATCAGCGGCACGCCCGCGACACTGGCAGAGTTGCAGGAGCGATTACGGCATCGTTTGGGTACAGACCCGGACAACGAACAACTCATCGACTTTATCGCCGGGCAGGCGAGCCTCGCGCTCGACATCGCGGAACGACGACTGCGCGGTAGCCGTTACAAAGTGCCGCGTCGTGTCGCAAGTACCCTGCGGTCGCGTCGAGAATTCACTGCTGCATTGCAGGAGCTGAGTAAGACAACAGGCAAATCGATGGCCGACCTGCAGACCGAAGCCGGAGAGATCTTCAAGGAGCTGATTCCGACCCCGCAGGCATTCTGGCTCGACGTTAATTATGTGTTTAACCGCATGGTTGCGTCATTGGGCTACAAATCTGAAATAGTCGTCGACGAATCGGAATTGCTGCAGGTTCGTCAAATAACCAAACAACATCCCGCGGCGATTCTTTGCACGCACAAGACGCATATCGATTTTCCAGCCTTGAACAAAGTGCTGTTCGATCACGATTTTCCGGCGCTGCATACACTGGGTGGTGTCAACATGGCCTTTACCGGGCTTGGTTTCATGGCGCGGCGGGCCGGAGTCATATTCATACGCCGCAGCTTTCACGACGATCCGCTTTACAAGCTCATTTTGCGACACTACATCGGCTATTTAATGGAAAAGCATTTTCCGTTGAGTTGGGCGTTCGAAGGTACCCGCTCCCGGGTCGGCAAGCTCATGCCCCCAAAATTCGGAATACTGAAATACGTCATCGAGGCTGCGCATGCGAATGAAGAGCGCAAGCTGCACATCATTCCCGTTGCGATGAATTACGACTTGATCAGCGATGTCCACGATTATGCCAGGGAACAGGCGGGCATCAGGAAACGGCCCGAAAGTCTTGGCTGGTTCCTCGGCTACCTGCGCAACTTGAGACGGCCAATGGGCCAGATTTACATGAATTTCGGCGAGCCCGTCGTTCTCGACGAGGTCCCGTCCGGTGACGACCGGGTCACACTGTCCAAAGTAGCTTTGCAGGTCGGCGTCGAGGCGAATCGGGTAACTCCGCTGACCCTGGCATCGCTGGCAACCATGCTGCTGTTGGGTAGCGCGCCGCGTGCTTTAACTCGGCATGAGCTAGTGACTGAAATTACGAAAGTGGTGTCATGGGCGCATTCTAGGAAGATCAGGATCACACGTCATTTCAGATTTGATAATGAAGTCGAACTGGATGCTCTGGCCGAGGTGCTTGTCGATAACGGCCTTGTCACTCGATACGACGACGGTCCCGAGGAAGTGTACGCGATTGCGCCGAGGCAGCATTCGGTAGCGAGCTATTATCGCAACACGACCATCCATCATTTCGTCACCAAGGCCATTGCCGAGCTGGCGCTGCTACGTGCGTCCACTGCAAAGACGGCGCCTTTGCAGGCATTTTGGCAGGAAGTCGACCGGCTTCGCGACCTGTTCAAATTCGAATTCTTTTATACACCGAGGGAAGAGTTTCAAGACGAGGTCAGCGAGGAGTTGCGTCGCTATGCTGGCGAATGGGAACAGGATCTGGCGCAGGATGCCGATTACGCGAGCAGGTTTCTACGCGACTTTCGGCCGCTTGTTGCGCACGCGACCCTTACCCAGTTTGTCGAGGCGTATTACGTCGCTACCGAAGTCGCCGCCGTTGCACCGCATGATCAGGCACTCGACGCAGATGACTGTGTGCGCCGTTGTTTTTCCCATGGGCGACAAGCGTACCTGCGACGGCGCATTCGCAGTGAAGCGTCTATCGGCAAGTTGTTATTTCAAAACGGCTACAAATGGATAGAGAACCAGGGCCTCGCTGCGGCAGGCGGCCCCGAGCTCACGGAGCAACGAGTGCAAGCGAGCCAGGGACTTCGAGAGCTGATGCATCGGCTGCAACAGATACAGGCGCTCGAGCTGCCAATCTGAGTACGCCAAACCAAAGAGGATGGCACAATGCCGACCTCGCCTAACCTTCTCGCATTTTCGCCCTGCGTGCGGCCTGATGCGCACTGAATTCCTCAGGACTGACACCGCCGTCACCATCCATATCAATGTCCTCAAACGCTGGCGCATTCGTCAGATTCTTCATTTTCCGGCCTTCCTGCGCACGTTTCGCAATTCGCTCCGCGCGGGCCTTGTTAAATTCATCTGCAGTGATAGTGCCGTCGCCATCCAGGTCGCAATCTGCGAACGATGGCATGTTCTTGCCCATACCTTTCTGCGTATCCTGCGCCATGGATGGCGAAGACACGGCAAGTGCGATTGTCATTGTTGCGGCCAATAGTGAAAAAATGATTTTGCTCATCATGTGTACTCCTCATTCATGTCCATCGGCACGGGTATAATCCGACCATGATGTTGAGGATGAGGCAGCGATGTTTCCAGCGTATTTCGGCGGCGAGTAGAATTGTTACAAGGTGTTTCCGATGAGCACGACGCATATCACACCGGCGGACGGTCTTCAGCTATTGGTCGTGGACGACGACCCCGGAATTCGCGAATTGTTATGTCGCTATCTCGGGGAACAGGGTTTTCGCGTGGCCGCCGTCGAAGACGGCCAGTCGATGGACGCCTGGCTGGCAGAGAACACTGCGGACCTGGTCATTCTCGATCTGATGCTGCCGGGCGAAGACGGGCTTTCGCTTGCGAGGCGACTGCGCGGCGATCATAAGCTGCCCATCGTCATGATTTCGGCTCGCGGGGAGGAAGTAGACCGCATAGTCGGTCTCGAAGTCGGTGCAGACGACTATTTGCCCAAACCTTTTAATCCGCGCGAGTTGTTGGCCCGGGTTCGGGCTGTGCTGCGCCGAAATTGGCCTGATACCGGCGTGGATCAGGACGTGGGAAGCCAATACCTTTTTGGACCATTCCGCCTCGAACCCGAGAAACGGGCTCTGTATCGCGGCACGAGCGAAGTCGATTTGTCACGCGCTGAATTCGATCTTCTGGAGGTTTTCGTAAATCACCCAAATCGGGTTCTCAGCCGGGACTTCATCATGGAAAGTCTTGCCGGACACGATCGAAACCCATTCGACCGCAGCATCGACGTCCGCGTGACGAGACTGCGGCATAAGATTGAAGAGGATCCTGCGGAACCCCGGTTCGTGCGCACTGTTTGGGGAGTCGGTTACCACTTTACGCCTGCGGAACCGACTAATTGAAACTGACGCCGCGAACCCTGCTCGGCCGCACCGCAGTCACCGTTGCGCTAACGCTGTTGATGTTCATGGTCATCTCCCTGGGCACGGCGATCTATTTCATTGCGATACCGATGGCGAAGCGCTCCGCTGACGACTTCGCTGCAGTCATCGTGTCCGCGGCGCACTCTCTGCAGAGCTTGCCTGAAGAGATGCATGCGGAACTGAAGCAACGATTGCTGTTAGACCACGGACTGATTGTGACCGATCACATACATGTGTTGTCTGAGAAATCGTTCGACGTGCCCTACTACCTTTTTTTTCAGGATTCGCTGGACCGCCGTGCGGGCCAGGAATTGCAGATCTTCGAGTCCGAGTCGGGGCCGATCATCTGGGTAGACGTTCCGGCACATGGAAAGATGTTTCGCCTGGGCTTCGACAGGGACCGATTAGGCACGAATCCGCCAATTGTCCTGATCCTGGCGATTGGCGGCGGCGCTCTTCTAACCGTGCTGGTCAGCCTGTTGGAGGTGCGCCGCGTCGGCAAGCCGCTGGCTCGCCTGTCCGCAGCGGTTGAGGAGGTCGGTCGCGGCAATATTCCTCCCGAACTCCCTGAAGACGGGCCTGCGGAAATCGCGGCATTGGCACAGGCACTGAATCGAATGTCTTCCGACATACAGGAACTGGCGGAAAACCGGACCGTCATCATCGCTGGCATTTCGCATGACTTGCGAACGCCGCTGACTCGATTGGGGATCGCTGTCGAGATGCTCGGCGAAGACCCGGACCCCGAACTTATTGCCGGCATTCGTCGTGATCTGGAAGCAATGAACAACTTGATCGGCCAGTTTCTGGCCTTTTCAAAAGGCCTCGATGATGTACGTCCGGTACAACTGGACTTGTGGCAGGTCATTGAGTCACAGGCGGCGGATTTACGGCGCGAAGGGGCAAAGGTAAAACTGCACGACTGCGATACTCCATGCCCGTACTTCGCGGATCCGGTTGCGTTGCAGCGCCTGCTGGCCAATCTAATGGAAAATGCCGCACAGCACGGCGGGGACAGCGTGATTGACGTGAAGCTGAGATGTAACGAGCAAGACATCTCGATCGAGATTTGCGACCGTGGCCCGGGCATTCCCGTTGATCAGATGGCGGCCGTTTTCAGGCCATTTCATCGTCTCGAAGCAGCCCGCGACAGCCGAGCTGGCGGGAGCGGTTTGGGACTCGCCATTGCCCGCCAACTCGCTATCAAGCACGGCTGGACGATCCAACTGCTGCCACGAGACGGCGGTGGCACGGCGGCAAGAGTCAGTTTGCCAACCGCTCACTGCCTGTAATTATGCTCGACAGTTCGATACCTTGTTACAGGCTTCTCTTTATCTGGACCCCGGCGCCCCAGTCAGGGCTGCTGTCCGAGAAGCCCGCCAGCACGAACACCTGAAATCGCCAGGTCTCACTGATGCGGCGTGATACGAATCCCGTCAGTTCCTGCACGGCATCGCTGCCGCTGATGGCCGACTCACGATAGTCGAAGATCAGACCACCTTTCACCCCAGCCGTGAACTTGTAGGCGCCGCCAACGGCAGCCATCAGGACATCGTTGAGATCGACATCGCTCGGATCGCCGCGAAACTTGTAGCCAACTGAACCCAGCATTGTGAGCTTGCCTGCGAACTTGTAAAAGTCCGCCTGTACCGAGAAGTCATTTTCCCCGGTACCGAGCCCTTTGTCCTCGTCGGCCGTTGCGAATTTCACTTTGCCGGTCAGATCCATCGCAAGACCCAGGCGCTGACTATTGATAACGTCATACACAGTGATGCTGCCGATGAGGTCACCCAAACCACTTTGGGTGGTCAAGGCCCCGGATCCGGGCAATGGTTCACCGCCGGGATCGAATATCGTGCCTTCCGGCGCGCTGACACGGAGATACGGTACCGTGAGCCGATACTCGACACGGCCATAGTCGACCGTAGCCGTAAATGGAATGTAAGTATCGTCAATATCCACATCACCACCATAGGTGCCGCTTGCGACTTCCACACCCGTCGACAAAGTAAATTTCGGATCGTTGTCCTGAGCCACGGCCATCTCGCCATGAAGCATGACCAGGCAAGCAAACAACGACACCATCTGAATTGGTCTCACGTTCATTGTTCTGTCCTGACTTGTGAGCGGCGCCTCGAACATTCAATGCTTGAATAATTCCAGCCGCTTGCAGGGAAAAACGGGGCCGAACGAAGTTCGGCCCCAACCTGGAGGATGCTGAACCAAGGGGGGAGGTTATTCAGCTTCCTCGACTTCAAGCCCTAGCGCATTGGCTCTTTGATTAATGCGGTCACGGTGCTGCGCCTGGAATTGCTCGCGTTCCGGATCGGAGTCGAGCAAGCGCAGTTGTTCACGGTACTGGTTACGTTCCTGCACCGTCATGAACTCACCGCCATACATCGGGCCCTGCCCCGGAGGTACGAGATCCTTACCTTGCGACAAAGCGCGCTGTTGCATCATTTGCTCATGCTTCGCCTGGTATTGCTCGCGTGCTTGCTGCGACTTCGCCGCGCCAATCTGCTTGCGATACTGCTTGCGCTCCGCATTCGACATTAGCTCATTACCGTAGATGTCCTGATCCTTGATCTTGGATGGATCCTGCATATGGATGCGGTCCCTGTCCCGATCCTGCGCTGCGTCGTGGATGCGATCCCGGTCCTGCATGCGATCCCGGTCATAGCTCCGGGCGCGATCTACCTGCTGCATACGGTCCGCGCCTGCGTTTCCGCCTTGCCTCTGTCCCTGTCCGGCCAAGCTCGACATGGACGTCAACGCAAGCATGGATGCCACGATGACGCTGATTGCCATTTTGTATGTCATTACCTGTTCCTCCTTTCTATCTTCCCAAGCTGATCGCATGTCTCCGGACCGTCTGTGCCAGAAGAAGGCGGAGCTTGTCGATCCTTGATGATTAGTGTCGGATGGCAGTGTTTCGGGGTGATTTCGGAAACCAACGAAATTGTTACAAGTTGTTTCCGCTCACGGATGCGAGCGAACCAGGACCTTCGCGAATTAACGCATCGGCTGCAACAGATACCCGCGCTCGAGCGCCCTATCCGGGCGCTGAAATATCTTCGGCGGTCTTGGCGGGTATTTTCGACATCGCACGTTCGGTCATTGCGCTAATCGTCAGGGAAGGGTTGACACCGGGATTTGCCGGTACCACCGAGCCATCGCAGATGATCAGGTTCTCATAGCCGAACACATGATGATCCGCGTCGACAACGCCGCGTGCCGCGTCGCTGCCGATCGTCGCACCACCGAGAATGTGCGCGGTCGTTGGAATGTTCGCAACCGCCTCGAGCAACATACTTTGAGCAACTCCGCCGGTTTGCTCTGCGATCCATTCGGCCGCTTTATTACCGGCATCGATGTAGGTGGGATTCGGTTTTTCCAGGTCCTGTTCCGTGCCAAGCCGAACGCCTTTGCCGAACCACCGCCTTTTCGCATGGAAGGAAATCGCGTTATCCAGGCTTTGCATGACCAGCAGCACCACGGTCTTTCGCGACCAGCCAAACGGCCAGAGCGTCTTCAGAAAATTGATTGGGTGACGCAGCATGTTGCCGAACATGCAGAACACGCGGGTCCAGCGTGTGCCATCACCAGTGATCAGCGTAAAGAAAAAGCTCATCACATCACCTTTCTCGCCGTAGGTAACAACTTCAATATGTGTATCTTTGTCCGAATGGATGCTCGAGCTGATCGCCACACTCCGCCAGGTTTCGAGTGCATCGTCAGGCAGGCTGACGGCCAGGACCGATTCGCTGTTGGTGCGTACCAGCTGTCCGAGCCGGTCGCTGATATTGGGCAGCGAACCGCCATGTTTGCAGTTGGCCAGTAACTGGTTCGTACCCAGTGCGCCAGCTGAGACGATCACGCCGCGAGCCGTGAGCGTCTTCCTTGCCCCACGAAACAAGCCCGGCGACCGCATGGAGATTTCGTATCCGTCGCTGCCGTCAGCAGCACCCAGCGGCCGAATATCGGTAACCTGTCGATCCGGCAAGACGACGGCGCCGTTTTTCTCCGCGAACCAGAGGTAATTCTTCATCAACGTGTTCTTGGCGCCGACACGGCACCCCACCATGCAGGCGCCACATCGGATGCAACCTGTTCGATCCGGACCCTCGCCATCGAAGTACGGATCGGAAACTGTTTTGCCGGGTTCGCCAAAGTAGCAAGCGACAGGTGTCCGCCGAAACGACTCCTCCCTGCCGATACTGGCCGCATAATCCTGCAGGAGTTTGTCTCCCGGACTGTCGAACGGAACCGTGTTGACGCCAAGCATTTGTTCAGCGACGGCATACGGTTGCTCGAGTTCCTGTTCCCAGTCGCCGAGCGCAGCCCATTGCGGATTTCGAAAATATTCCTGTTTCGCGCGATACAAGGTGTTGGCATAAACAATGCTGCCCCCGCCTACCCCGGCACCGCTGGCGATAAAAACGTCCTTGAAGGGCGTCATGCGCATGATGCCGCGCAAGCCAAGCAATGGCGCCCACAGGTAACGGTTTAATTGCCAGCTGGACTCGGCGAAGTCCTCATCTTCAAAGCGACGTCCCGCTTCAATGACGCCAACCTTGTAGCCTTTCTCGGACAGGCGCAGCGCCGATATGCTGCCACCGAATCCCGAGCCGATTATTAGCCAGTCATAACCCACAATTGTTGCTCCACTCGGCTATTTTTCGAGAATGCCGATGGTAACCTGTCGAAGACATGCAAACACAACCGCACACCGGCTCCTATTACGCAGCTACCGTCAACGACGTGACAAATTTTGCGCCGTTGGTCGGATCGCAAACCGCCGATGTTTGCATTATCGGTGCCGGCTTTACCGGGATCTCAACCGCGTTGCACCTGGCCGAACGCGGTTACGACGTACATGTCGTCGAGGCGAACAAGATCGGCTGGGGGGCGTCCGGCCGTAACGGCGGACAGATCATCGGCGGCATTGCCGGCGAGAAGAGAGTCGCGAAACACATCGGTGCAGGCGGCGAACAAATTATCCGCGAGTTGCGTTGGGCCGGGCATGAGATCATTCGCGACCGTGTGAAAAAATACGCCATTCAGTGTGACCTGAAGTTCGGCTACCTCGATGTCGCCATCAAGCAGCGGCACCTTCGCAGTTTCGAAGCCGACTATCACGAACTCCAGGACTACGACTTTCCCCATGAATTTCGGCTGCTATCCCGTGACGAGACACGAGAGACGATCGGCACGGACGCGTATATCGGCGCACTATTGAACATGGGCAACGGCCATCTGCACCCGCTGAAAATGTGTGTTGCTGAAGCCAGGGCCGCGGTTTCGCTTGGAGCGACGATTTACGAACAGTCGCCGGTGTTGAACATCGAGCATGGCAGTAAACCGAAAGTCGTTACCGAGCAAGGTTGCATTTCGGCAGACGCCGTTGTCATCGCAGGCAATGCGTATCATGCGCTGGAACGAAAGCTGCGCGGCATCATGTTTCCCGTGAACAGTTTCATTATCGCGACGGCACCACTTTCCGACGAGATCGTTACAACCATCAATCCGCGTGACCTCGCCGTCTGTGACCCGAACTTCGTTCTGGAGTACTTCCGTCTCAGTGCCGACAAGCGGTTGTTGTTCGGTGGCCGCTGCAACTATTTCGGCAGTGATCCGGAGATTATAAAAAATAACCTGCGGCCGAGAATGCTGAAGATTTATCCGCAGCTGGCCAACGTTGGAATCGATTACGCCTGGGGCGGCAGTATCGGCATTCCTCTCAACAGGGTGCCGCAGCTCGGCAGAGTCTCGCGCAACGTCTTCTATTGCCAGGGCTATTCGGGCCACGGCGTCAATGTCACTCACCTGGCTGGTCGAATTATGGCAGACGCAATTGCCGGAACGTTCGAACAGTTCGACCTGTTTGCAAGCATTAAACCGCTTACCGTGCCGGGCGCGTATGCGTTGAGCAAGCCCATGGTTGCGCTCGGCATCCTGTACTACCAGATCAAAGATCGCCTGTAGATCGCCTGCCGACAGCATTTGCACCGCCGCAACCCGGACATGCGTCACACTTTTCCGAAGCGCTGAAAACGCTCGCGAAACAGCACCTATGCCACGGATGTTTATACCTATTTACTTGCCCTACACCCCCGTGCAATAAACGCCCCACAACTGAAAAGGTACAGCTCTTCCACAGCAGGTACGGCAGGAACCAGAGCATGGCAAATTCACAGGTCGCAGGCGATACGAAATACTTGTTCAAACGGGACAATACGTGGTGGGTGAAGCTCGCCGTGCCGCGTCCACTGCGGGGCGCCCTCGGCTACGATCTGCGGCGCTCGTTGCATACGCAGGACATCGACACCGCCCGGGAGGCGCGCTGGGAAGCTATCGAGGAGTTTCGCGCTGAAATCGAGAAGATTCGTGCCGAACAGGGCAGCCAGCTCGCCGAAACCGCTGCGCCGCCGGCCGAGGATGAGGGCGCGTCCGGCAAGGCACAGCACGGTGTGCGCGAGGTAGACCAGCATATCGTCGAAATCGTCAGCGATTCCGGCGAGGGTGCGCAGAAATGTGGCCAGATACTGGGGCTGGTGAGCGGCAAGATGGGCAACGGTGTCTGGACCGTGGAGATCATTCCGGCCGAGATCCAGCCACCGGCGCGTGAACGCCAGGGTGCCAGCGGCATTCGCGTCCGCATGGGGTCGAAGTACGTGACCAACATGGGCAATGAAGCCGATATGGTCGTCGCATTCAACGAGCAGGTGCTCTATTCCCGCATTTCGAACGGCGCCTACCGGAAAGGCACGGTTGTCTTGCTCGAAAACATGTGGGCCGAAGATCCCGAGGAAAAAATCCGCAAGCAGTATGCCGAAGCGCTCGCCGATTTCTATGCGCAGGGATTGGTGGTGCATGAACTGCCGATCCAGCAAGAATGTCTCAAACTCGTGCCTGATCCTCGCAAAGGCAAGAACATGTTCGTGCTCGGGATGCTCTGCAGGATTTATCGACGCGATACCGACACGGCCAAGAACGAGATCGCGAAAATATTCAAGAAAAAGAGTGACAAGGTCATCAAGATTAATCATGACCTGTTCGATGCCGGATATGCATTTGCGCGCGATAACATCGACTACGAATACGAAATACCGTCGACCGATGACGATCGACTAAAGTCGGCGATCGTCGTCAATGGCAACACCGCGGTGGGGCTCGGCGTCATGGCGGCCGGCATAGACCTGGTCGCCATGTATCCGATCACCCCGGCAACGTCGGCATCTCACTATCTTGCCGAAGACTTTCATTTAACCGGTGGTTTCGTTCACCAGGCCGAGGACGAAATTGCCGCAATCGGATTTGCTATCGGTTCGTCCTACGCGGGCAAGACCGCATGTACGATCACCTCCGGCCCGGGCATGGCGCTGAAGACCGAGATGATCGGTTTGGCCGTGATGGCCGAAATTCCGTTGGTCATCGTTAATGTGCAACGCGGCGGCCCATCCACGGGCCTGCCGACAAAGGTCGAACAGGGAGACCTGCTCTCGAGCCTGTACGGCATGCCCGGCGATTCACCCAAAATCGTCGTGGCCGCGGCGACGATTTCGGAGTGTTTCCACTTCGTGATCATGGCGCGCAAGCTGGCCGAATCATTCCGCACACCGGTAATCGTTCTGACCGATGCGAATCTCGCCACCGGCGTTCAGCCGATAGCGCGTCCCGATGTCACCGAGGAGTGGTTTGCGCCGCCGCTGGATCAGTCGGCCTGGGATCAGGATGTTGCGCCGTACGACTGGGATGAGACCAGCGGCCTGTCGGAAAGGCCTGTCCCCGGCATGCGCGGCGGCGAATACATCCTCACCGGGCTGGCGCACAACCGGGATAGCAAGATCGCGTACGACACGGCATCAAACCAGGAAGGTGCGAATATGCGCAGCCGCAAATTGGCCGCGCTGGCCGCGACTTTGAACCCCCCCGAGATATGTGGTGACGCAACAGGGGACCTGCTGATTGTCGGCTGGGGCTCCACAGAGGGCGCTATCGAGGAAGCGGTCGAACTGGCAAGGGCGCAAGGCAAGAAAGTGTCCTCAGTGCATCTTCGGTTCCTGTCGCCGCTCGAGCCCGGCCTGAAAAAAATCTTTTCGGGCTTCAAGCAGATAATGACGATTGAACTCAATTACAGCGACGATCCCGACTCACCCCTGATCAACGAAGATACACGTCGCTATTCACAGCTCGCGCTCGTGCTGCGTGCACACACGCTGATGGATATCGATTGCTGGTCCGTGGTTCCGGGCCACCCCTTGTCGCCTCGCAGAATCGGCAAGGTCATTGACTCGCGTCTCGCAAAATTGAAAGGAGCACAGTGATGTTTGGCTTAAAAGGCGACTGGTCCCTCGAGGTCAAGGATCGATATTTTACGCTGCAGGATTATTGCGGTGCGGAACCGCGTTGGTGCACTGGCTGCGGCGACCACGGCATCCTGGCCGCTGTGCATCGCGTTTGCCGGGACTCGCAAATAAAGCCCGAGAAAACGGTGGCCGTGTCCGGCATCGGTTGTTCGAGCCGCCTGCCGCATTACATGAAGACCTATGGATTCCACGGCCTGCATGGCCGTGCGCTACCCGTTGCTTGCGGCGTCAAGTCGAGGCGCCCGGACCTCGACGTCTGGGTCGCAACCGGCGACGGCGACTGCTTCTCCATCGGGGCCGCCCACTGGGTGCATGCGATGCGCTACAACATGGATCTGACGTTGCTGGTATTCGATAACGGCATCTACGGCCTGACCAAAAAACAGACATCGCCGACTACCCCCGTGGATGTGCCGACCAACACGCATCCATCAGGCGCGTTGTTGCCGCCGTTGAATCCGCTGACCGTGACCCTCGGTGTAACCAATATTTCTTTTGTCGCCCAGATCGTCGACTGGAATGCACCGCTGCGGCATGAGGTGATCCGGAAAGCGCACGAACACAAGGGCACCAGCTTCGTGCGGATTATCCAGCGCTGCCCGGTCTACGTGGAATCGATTGGCAAGGCCTTGCAGGATGAGCCCGCGAGAATGCAGTTGCTAACGCATGAGAATGGCGTGCAGGTCGACGATGCCGTCAAGCGGCTGTTCCCGAATCAAGCAGAACATGACCCGTCCGATATTGCGGCCGCTCTCACCGTGGCCTCCGACGAATCCGTCTTGCCGTTGGGCATTCTTTATCACAATCCGGATGCACCGCGCTACGACATGATGTCGTCGGTCGGCCTCGATATGAGCGCCGACGAGAAGCTGGCCGGCCTGAAAGAGGCACTGGATCATTTCGCTATCTAGCCTGCACTACTCAACGGGCGGACCGACACGATGAACTCGGTAACGAAAAACAAAGACGATGCAGTCGGCCTGGCCGGGACCGACGTTGCAAGCGACGCAGACGTGATCGACGTCCTGCGCCGTTTCCACTATGGCGAACCGGTTGCCGCGGCGACTACCGCACGGCCTTCTGGTGCGGTCTTGCCGGCCCTGCTCAATGCCTACCGGGATGCGTCTGCCATTCGTTATCAGTATCCGCTCTACCTGATGCCGCCCGATGGCACGACTCTGTCCGTGCTCGCAAAACCTGCGAGCGAATACCTTGTCGAATCGCTGGAGACGCTCGCGCCCGCTGCCGAAGACGCCAGGATTCTGAAAGACAATCTGCCGTGGATAGAGCGCTATCTCAGGCAGAAACTCGATGGTCCTGATCCTGTCGACGCGCCCGAATTGTT
>Ga0224508_10001991_pt1 | contig 17864 bp, 15 predicted proteins | sample SF_Jan12_sed_USG_4_FD_170157 | JGI IMG/M metagenome (GOLD analysis project Ga0224508, IMG submission 170157) | Sediment microbial communities from San Francisco Bay, California, United States - SF_Jan12_sed_USGS_21 | ecosystem: Environmental > Aquatic > Marine > Sediment | place: USA... | reverse complement strand
CGAGGTGATCGCCACGGTCACTACCTGACCACGCTTGACGCCCTCGGTGGCGCTGGCGAAGGGATCGCCCTCGAGCTGCTTGATCCCCAGCGAGATCCGCTCTTTCTCGGTGTCCACGTCCAGAACCACGGCCTTGACCAGGTCGCCCTTGTTGAAGTCCTGGATCGCCTCCTCGCCCGAGCGGTCCCACGAGATATCCGACAAGTGCACCATACCGTCGATGTCGCCTTCCAGGCCGACGAACAGACCGAACTCGGTGATGTTCTTGACCTCGCCCTCGATCTCGGTGCCGGCCGGAAAGCGCTCGGCGAAGCTGTCCCAAGGATTCGAGATGCACTGCTTGAGGCCCAGGCTGACCCGGCGCTTGGTCGGGTCGACATCCAGCACCATGACCTCGACCTCTTGGCTGGTCGAGACGATCTTGCCCGGATGGACGTTCTTCTTGGTCCAGGACATCTCCGAGACATGGACCAGACCCTCGACGCCTGGCTCCAATTCGACGAAGGCGCCGTAGTCGGTGATGTTGGTGACCCGGCCGGTGAACTTGGCACTCAGCGGATATTTCGCCTCGACGCTCTCCCACGGATCCGCCATCAGCTGCTTCATACCGAGCGAGATGCGCTGGGTTTCCTTGTTGACCCGGATCACCTGCACTTTGATGGTTTCGCCGATATTGACGATTTCGGAAGGGTGGTTGACCCGGCGCCAGGCCATGTCGGTGACGTGCAACAATCCATCGACGCCGCCCAGATCGACGAAGGCGCCGTAGTCGGTGACGTTCTTGACCACGCCGTCGATCACATCGCCCTCGTTCAGCTTGCCGACGATCTCGGCCCGCTGCTCGGCGCGGCTCTCCTCCAGGACGGCGCGGCGCGAGACCACGATGTTGCCCCGGCGGCGGTCCATCTTCAGAATCTGGAACGGCTGCGGCACGCCCATCAGGGGCCCCACATCGCGGACGGGGCGCACATCGATCTGGCTGCCCGGCAGGAAGGCCACGGCACCGCCCAGATCGACAGTGAACCCGCCCTTGACCCGTCCGAAGATCGCGCCCTCGACCCGCTCTTCCTTGTCGTTGGCTTTCTCCAGCCGGTCCCAGGCTTCCTCGCGGCGGGCTTTTTCACGGCTGATCGCGGCTTCGCCACGGGCATTCTCGACCCGGTCGAGGAACACCTCGACGGTGTCGCCGACGCCGATCTCGGCGGGTTTGCCCGGGGCTGCGAATTCCTTGAGGTCGACGCGGCCTTCAACCTTGAAGCCCACGTCGATGATCGCCTGGCCGTTCTCGACGGCGATCACTTTTCCTTTGACGACGGTCCCCTCTTCCGGGGTCTCGCGCTCGAGGCTCTCGTTCAAGAGGGTCTCGAATTCCTCCATTGAGGCATTGGCGGCCATATATGCAGTCTCCTATCGGTTCTTTGTCAGGCCGGCCGGTTGGCTCCGGCGGTCTTTCAGCTAGGTGTCGGCAGCGCAAACAAAAAGAACACCGTCCCGGGGGTTCATGCCTTTGCCCGGTCGAGTGCCTGCTCGATGATCTGCGTCGCCTTGTCGACGGCCGCGTCTATAGACAATTCAGTCGTATCCAGCAAGTGGGCGTCTTCAGCGCGCCGCATGGGCGAGGTGGCGCGCTGGGAATCACGCGCATCGCGGGCCTGGAGATCGGCCAGAACCCCCTCGAATGTGGTGTCTTCGCCACGCTGGGTCAACTCGGCCAGGCGGCGGCGCGCCCGGGTCGCGTCATCGGCGACGACAAACAGCTTCACTTGCGCCTCCGGGCAGATCACGGTGCCAATATCGCGCCCATCCAGCACCGCGCCAGCCTCGCGCGCCGCGAACCGGCGCTGGAACTCGCGCAACTCGGTCCGGACCTCCGGCATCGCGGCGACTTTCGAGGCGGCACGTGCCGCGCGGGCGCCGCGCAGCTCGTCGCCCTGCAGCTCCTCCAGCGTCAAGTCGCGGGCGATGAGTGCGGCCAGGCCCTCGTCCACCACACCCCGGCCCTGGGCCAGCGCCTTGACCCCGATCGCGCGGTAGAGAAGGCCGGTGTCCAGATGAGCGAACCCGAAACGTTCGGCCACCGCCCGGGCGATGGTGCCCTTGCCGGCCGCCGCAGGCCCGTCGATGGCGACGACGAACTGCATCAGCCGTTATCCCTGGTGATCGCGGCGCCGAGCCCAGCCATCAATTCAAGAAAGTCTGGGAAGCTGGTTTCAATCGGCGCCGTGTCGTCGACCTTGACAGGTTTCGCCGTTCCCAGCCCAAGGCACAGGAACGACATGGCGATGCGGTGGTCCAGATGGGTCGCGACCGTGCCGCCGCCCGGGACCTGCCCGCCCCGGCCATGGACGATCATGCCGTCCTCCTCCTCGGTCACCTCGACGCCGTTGGCGCGCAATCCCGCCGCCGTCGCCGCGATCCGGTCGGATTCCTTGACGCGCAGTTCGCCGATGCCGCGCATCACCGTGTCGCCCTCGGCGAAGGCCGCCAGCACCGCCAGGATCGGATATTCGTCGATCATGCTGGCCGCGCGCTCGGGCGGCACTTCGACGCCGGTCAGCGCGCCGTGGCGCACGCGAAGATCCGCCATCGGCTCGCCGCCTTCCTCGCGCGGGTTCAATCGCTCGATATCCGCGCCCATCTCGCTCAGCGCCTCGTAGAACCCGGCCCGGGTCGGGTTGAGCGAGATGTTCGGCACAGTGATCTCGGACCCCTCGGCGATTAGGGCAGCGGCGACTGGAAACGCCGCCGAGGAAGGATCGCGCGGCACCGTGATCTGGCAGGGCGCAAGTTCTGGCAGGCCCGCGAGCCGGATCGTGCGGCCTTCCGGCAGGTCCTCGCCTGTCACCTGGGCACCAAAGCCGCGCAGCATCCGCTCGGTATGGTCCCGGGTGGCGACCGGCTCGATGACCACGGTCTCGCCCGGCGCGTTCAGCCCCGCCAGCAGAACCGCGGATTTCACCTGGGCCGAGGCAATTGGCAACGTGTAGTCCACCGGCACCGGATCCGCCGCGCCGGTCAGGGTCATCGGCAGCAACCCGCCCTGGCGCCCGGCGTGCTTCGCACCGAACATGCGCAGCGGGTCGAGAATGCGGCCCATGGGCCGACGCCTCAGCGAGGCATCCCCGGTGAAGGTCGCGCTGATCGGCGTGGTGGCCATCATCCCCATGATTAGCCTGACCCCGGTGCCGGAATTGCCGCAATCGATCACGTCTTCAGGCTCGCCGAGACCGCCGACGCCCACACCATGGATCGACCACGTTCCATCGCCGCACCGGGTCACTTCGGCCCCGAAGGCGCGCATGGCCTCGGCGGTCGCCAGCACGTCCGCCCCTTCAAGCAAGCCGGTGACCCGGGTCTCGCCGACCGTCAGCGCGCCCAGGATCAGGGCGCGATGCGAGACCGATTTGTCGCCCGGTACAACGGCAATGCCCGATAGGCCGGCTCCGCGGCGTGCGCTCGCCGGTCTCGGCCGCGCGCTATCGGTCGAGGAGTCGGGCATGGCAATAGGCTCCGGTGCGGGTCGCGGATCGGCGCAAGGATCGCCGGCATATAGCGTTATCTTGGAGCGTTGGTCCAGCGCGCCGCGTTGATCGGGACCTCAAAACGCGTAAGGCGCCGGCCTCTCGGCCGGCGCCCTTACGCGACACAGACAGCACTGGGATCGTGTTGCTTCATCCAACTCGATTTGGCACACGCCAGAAAACGCCAAACAATACACTTCGTTGGACCCGTCTGGTCCTTGCTCATTATAATCCATGAAAAAGATGGCGTGGTTTTGACCGAAGTCGTCTTTCGAGCGCCCAAATCACTAAGGGCAATCAGCATTTCCGCCTGAAGCTTAAGTAGTAGGGCGCCCGGCCCGCGGCCAATGCCTTGACCTCGTAGCGGGTGCTTGGCCAGCCCGGCCAGGGTGCCCGCCAGTCGCGGCAGAATTCAGCCGTCCATTCGAAATTTTGGTTTCTTTCCAAGACTTCCAGAGTGTGCCTGGCATAGTCGCCGATATCGGTCGCAACCCTAAGCATAGCCCCGGGCGTCATCGCGCGTGCCAGCGGATCGATGTTCTCCGGGTTCACGAAACGGCGTTTATGGTGCCGTTTCTTGGGCCAGGGGTCCGGATAGAGCAGGAAGACCTGGCCGAGAGAGTGTGGCGGCAATACGTCGAGCAGGTCTCTCGCGTCGCCCGGATGAATCGCCAGATTCGTAACGCCCGAGCGTTCGATTCCCGACAGCAGCATAGCGACGCCGTTGATGAAGGCCTCGCAGCCGATGATGCCCACGTCCGGATGCTGGGCGGCCAGGCTCAGCATGTGCTCGCCGCCGCCGAAACCGATTTCCAGCCAGACCTCACGGGCATTTGGGAAGAGCGCGCGCAGGTCAATCGGGCGGCGCTCCGGGTTCTCCTCCCAGGTCACGCCCTTTGGCGCCAGTGCCTCAAGCCTCGTGGCCAGAAGGTCTTTCTGGCCCTTGCGCAACTTCTTGCCGTGGCGCCGTCCGTAAAAGTTGCGCCATGGCACGCCATCTTCGCGGTCCGGTGCGGTCATCTGCTTTGTGCCTATGTCCCGGGCTTGACCCGGGACCTCGTGGAGCGGTAGCGGCTCGAGGCCCCGGATCAAGTCCGGGGCAATTCCGTGGAAGACCTAAACCGCGGCCTTCAGCGCATCGACGAGGTCCATTCGCTCCCACGAGAAACCACCGTCCGCCTCGGGCTCTCGCCCGAAATGGCCATAGGCCGCCGAGCGGCGATAGATCGCCCGGTTCAGTCCCAACTGCGTGCGGATGCCACGCGGCGTCAGGCTGATCGTGTCGCGGATCGCCTTCTCGATCTCTTCGTCGGCGATCTTGCCCGTGCCGTAGCTGTCCACGTAGACCGACAGCGGCTCGGCCACGCCGATCGCGTAGGCGAGCTGCAGGCAGCAGCGGTCCGCAAGGCCGGCCGCGACCACGTTCTTGGCCACATAGCGTGCCGCATAGGCCGCCGAGCGGTCCACCTTGGTCGGGTCCTTGCCGGAAAAGGCGCCGCCGCCATGGGGCGCGGCGCCACCATATGTATCGACGATGATCTTGCGGCCGGTCAGGCCCGCGTCGCCGTCCGGCCCGCCAATCACGAAGCGCCCCGTCGGGTTCACATGCCAGATCGTCTCGGCATCGACAAAGCCATCGGGCATCGCCGCCAGAACGTAGGGTTCGACCAGCTTGCGCACGTCGCCCGATTCCAACCCAGCCGCGTGCTGGGTCGAGACAACGATCGTATGCGCCCGCGCGGGCTTGCCGTCGCGGTAATCCACCGTGACCTGGCTTTTCGAATCCGGCCCGAATTCAGGTGCCTCGCCCGCGTGGCGCGCTTCGGCCATCAGGCGCAGGATCCGGTGCGAATAGACGATCGGCGCCGGCATCAGTTCCGGGGTCTCGTTCGTCGCATAGCCGAACATGATACCCTGGTCGCCCGCGCCCTCGTCCTTGTTGTCCGCGGCATCCACGCCTTGCGCGATGTCCGCCGACTGCTGGTGCACATAGCACTCGATATCGCAGGAATCCCAGTGGAAGCCCTTTTGCTCGTAGCCGATATCGCGGATCGTCTGCCGCGCCACATCGACTATCTCGTCCTGGCGCACGTCCGAGCGCACCTCGCCCATCAGCACCACCTTGTTCGTGGTCGCGGCGGTCTCGCAGGCGACCCGGGCTTCGGGGTCGCGGCCGATCATCAGGTCGACGACCGCGTCCGATATCTGGTCGCAGACCTTGTCGGGGTGACCCTCCGACACGGATTCGGAGGTGAAGAGGTAATTCTGACGGGACATATACGCCTCTTAACTTATCTGCCGGATTGGCGCGGGAACGCGCCCGGGGGAGCCGGGGGAGCCCGGGGGAACCCCCCGGGACCGCAAGCGGTGTTCCTTTGACACGGCGGGCCAGCCGCGGTCAACCAGCTTCCGGCGACCGTGGCCTAAGTCGCACTGAGGCGAAGATTATCAGCAACACCAGCGCCATGGCAGGTATTTCTCCGAAACGAAAATAGATCGTCGGAGGGTTCGGGGCGGGCAAAGGGGCGTCGATGAAGCCGTCCGTCCCCAGGGGGATTTGCTTGAGAATTCGTCCCCGCGCGTCGATCACCGCCGAGATTCCTGTATTCGCCGCCCGCACTATGGGCAGGCCCTGTTCGATCGCCCGGATGCGCGCTTGGGCCAGATGCTGCTGTGGCCCGCCATAGCTGCCGAACCAGGCATCGTTGGTTACTTGCAGGATCCAGGCTGGGCGCTGGCCTCGGGGCACGACCTCATCCGGAAAGATCATTTCGTAACAGATCAGTGGCGAGAACGGCGGCAGGCCCGGCACGTCGAGAATCTGGGGTCCGGGCCCTGCGCTGAACCGGCCTTGGCGGGCAAGCTGGCGCAGGCCGATCGCACGCAGAAGACCGGCAATTGGCAAATACTCACCGAACGGCACCAGGTGGTGCTTGTCATAGCGTGGACCGAGCTCGCCATTGCGAAGGATCGCGGTCAGGGAATTGAACCAGTACTCGCGCCCGTCGCGCTCGACGCCGTGCAGCGCCCCCAGAAGGACCGGGACACCGTTCGCCGCCTGGGCGATCTCGGCCCGGCGGTCGGGCCGGTAGGCGGGCAGGAAGGCGACCGCGGTCTCGGGCCAGATCACCGCCTTCGGTGGGCCAAGCGCCGGATCCGCCGGCGCCGCCGTTGCATCGAGCAGCCGGGCATAAAAGCGCGGCGCGTGGTCAGGGCTCCATTTCACCTTTTGCGCGGCGTTCGGCTGGACAATTCGCAGGACCGGGCCATCGGCGGCGCCTTGCCGGTCGAGCGCCATTTGACCTGCCTGCCATAGAAGAACCAGTACCAGGACCGGAATTGCCGCCGCCGCGGCACGGCGCTCGATCAGAGCGGTCAGCGCCAGCCCGGTTACGGCCAGCGTGATCAGCGTCATTCCGAACGGACCGGCCCAGGCGGCCGCCTGCATCACCGGGGTCTCGACCCAGACATAGCCGGGCAGGGCCCAGGGAAACCCGGTCAGCACATTCGACCTGGCGTATTCGACGAATGTCAGGCAGGCGGCGAGCGTCAGCACGCGCCACCAGCGGCCTTGCGGCCAGACCCGCCGCGCCAACGCGAACGCGCCGGCCCAGAAGAGCCCCAGGAAGGCGGGCAGCAACGTGACCGCAAACGGCATCAGCCAAGCGAATTTCTCCGCATCCACCAAGAAGGCATGACCGATCCAATAGAGCCCGGTGACGAAGTAGCCGAACCCGGCACCCCAACCCGCCAGAGCCGCCGCGCGCGGGCCCGGCGCCGCATCCACCAGCCAGACGAGGACCGGCACGGCCAGGAACAGCGCCCAGGGTACCGAGACCGGCGGCTGCCCCAGGGTCATCGCGGCGCCCGCCAAGATCGCGATGCCCAGGCGCAGCCACGCGCGCTGTACAGCGAGCCAAGTCACCGGTCTGAGTGATTTCGGCGCTGCGCCATCGGCCAGGTGATCCATTCGGCGGCTCCGCGGCATGCGTGCTTTGGCCGCCTATTCCGCGGCTTCGCGGGGCGTGCGGTTATGCCCGGCACCGTTCAGCCGCATTCGCAGCCGCTTGATCCGGCGTGGGTCCGCATCGACGATCTCGAACTCGTAGCCGCCCGGATGGGCGATCACCTCGCCGCGCATCGGCACCCGGCCGGTCAGCATGAAGACCAGGCCGCCGAACGTGTCGATGTCCTCTTCCCATTCCTGCAGCAGCAGGTGGACGCCCTCCGCCTGCTCGAATTCGCGGATATCGGCGCGGGCATTGATCACGAAGGTCCCCGGCGCTTCCTCGGACCATTGCTCGGCTTCCGTGCTGTCGTGCTCGTCCTCGATGTCGCCGACGATCTGTTCGACCAGGTCCTCGATGGTGACCAATCCGTCAACCCCGCCGAATTCATCGATCACCAGGGCCATGTGAATGCGCGCCGCCTGCATCCGCTGCAGCAGCGAGGCGATCCGCATCGAGGGCGGCACGAAAAGCGCCTTGCGGATGTGGTCCGACAGCCGGAACTTCTTTGCCGCCTGTGCGGTGCCAACGCCCAGCGCCAGGGCGATGTCCTTCAGGTGGATGAAACCGATCGGGTCGTCCAGCGTCTCGCGATAGACCGGCAGACGCGACAGCGACGCCTGCTCGAAGGCGGCGATCACGTCGGCGATCGGTGCGTCGTCGGCGACCGCGACGATGTCGGCCCGGGGGGTCATCACATCCTCGACCCGGCGCTCGCGCAGGCGCAGGATGTTCAACACCATGGCCAGTTCGGCCGGCGTCGTCTCGCTGAACGCTGGGCCTAACTGGGCGACCAGATCCTCGTCGGTCGCGTCCGTGCCGTTGCCGCCGGCCGGGCTCCATTGGAATAATCGTGTCAGGAAAGATCGGCTGGGTTGACTGTCGTCGCCGTCGCCGTCGGCCTTTCCGTTGGTCGCGCCCTTGTCCGATTCTGGTGAATCGGCGGGCGACTGACTTGGTCCGTCTTCCATCGCTCTCAATTCACGGGGCCGCTGAGCGCCCCGGGTCACGTCGCAAATATGGATCGGGGACTCCGATACGCGCCAGCGCCTCGCCCTCGATCCGCTCCATCGTCTCCGCGTCCTCGTCGATTCGGTGATCGAACCCCAGAAGATGAAGACACCCATGTAAGATCAGATGAATGACGTGATCTTTCAAGGGAATTGCAGCGTTCTTTGCCTCGGCTTCGATGGTCTGCAGCGCCAGCGCAACATCGCCAAGCGGGCACCTGAGACCGGAATCCGGGCGTGGTGGCAGTTCGGGCAGGGCGCCTGGGCGTTCGCGCACCAAATCGAAGGCGGGCCACGAGAGCACATTGGTTGCGCCTGCTTTGCCGCGGAATTCGTGATTCAGGCGAGCGATTTCGGCATCGCTCGTCGCCAGGATGCAGACCGACCAGTCCGCGGCCTGAAGGCCCGCCGAATCGAGGGCCAGCCGCGCGCCCTGATCGGCGAGGACGGCCAGGTCCGGCAGGGCGGCTTTCCACCCATCATCGGCGATCGCCAGATCGACAAACCCGTTGCTCACGTCTGGGCCGGGGTCCCGCCGTCATAGGCTTCGACGATTCGCGCGACCAGTGGGTGGCGCACAACATCGGCGGCCGAGAATTGGACGAAGCCGATTTCCGAAACTTTCTCCAGCACCCGCAGTACCTCCAACAGGCCAGAGCCGGTGCCGCGCGGCAGGTCGATCTGGCTCGGATCGCCCGTGACCGCCATGCGGCTGCCCTCTCCCATGCGGGTCAGGAACATCTTCATCTGCATCTCGGTGCAGTTCTGCGCCTCGTCCAGAACCACGAAGGCGTTGGCGAGCGTCCGGCCGCGCATGAAGGCCAGCGGCGCGACCTCGATCTTGCCCTCCTCCATCAGGCGCGTCAGCTGCTTGCCCGGGATCATGTCGCCCAGCGCGTCGTAGAGGGGGCGCAGGTATGGGTCGATCTTCTCCTTCAAGTCGCCGGGCAGGAAGCCGAGGCGCTCGCCCGCCTCGACCGCGGGGCGGCTGAGGATGATGCGGTCGACCTGGTTGTCGAAGAACATCGAGACCGCGGCGGCGACCGCCAGATAGGTCTTGCCCGTGCCCGCGGGCCCGATGCCGAAGACCATCTCGCGGCGGAAGAGCTCGGCCACATAGGCCTTCTGCGTCGCCGAGCGTGGCAGGATCGTGCGTTTGCGGGTGCGGATCTCCATCCGCCCGGCAGGGAACATGTCCAACTGCCCGCGCGGGTCCGGCTCGGCGCCGTCCCCCGTCTTGTCTCCTGGCAGGGCGCCCAGCCGGATCACCGCCTCGATATCGCCGGGCTCCAGCGCCCCGCCATCGTCGAGCCGGTCATAAAGCGTCTCGAGCGCCGCCACCGCGCGCTCGCGCTGGTCGCCCGGCCCGTGCAGCGCCAATTGATTGCCCCGGCGCATGATCACCACGCCGAACCCCTGCTCCAACGCCGCCAGATTGCGGTCGAACTGGCCGCAAAGCTCGATCAGCACGCGATTGTCGGGGAATTCGACAAGGGTTTCGTCCAAGGATTCCTTCGGGGCCTCGGGCATGGTCATGTCCTTGAGGCCCATCTTCTTAAGGGCTGGGTTTGCCACGTAAGGTTTGTGTCCCTTGCCATCCACACCCAGATATGGTGGCGCAGGCGGGCTGGGGGCGCAAGGGGAAAGCACGTCATCGGGCTGTCATGTGTTGCGCGCGGTAGGGCGGGGTTCACCCCGCCGAAGGCCCGGTCTTGCGGGATAAATCCCGCCCTACGCCGCCAGGACACCGGACAGGCTGTTTGCCGATGCCTTCTCGATCGTCACATCGACAATCCGCCCGGTCAGCCCCGGGTCGCAATCCAGATGCACCGCCTGCAGGTAGGGCGAGCGCCCGACCATCTGGCCCGGGTGGCGGCCGGGCTTCTCGATCAGGACCGGCAGGGTGCGGCCGATGCAGGCTTGCTGGAACGCGGTCTGCTGTTCGGTGAGCAGCGCCTGGAGGCGCGCCAGGCGCTCCGCCTTCTGGCCCTCGGGCACCTGTTCGGCCTCGGCCGCCGGGGTGCCGGGGCGCGGCGAATACTTGAACGAATAGGCGCTAGCGTAGCGGACCTCGCGGACCAGCGCCATGGTCGCCTCGAAGTCCGCGTCCATTTCGCCCGGGAAGCCAGTGATGAAGTCGCCGGAGATCGCGATATCGGGCCGCGCCGCGCGAATGCGTTCGATCAGCCGGATATAGCTCGCGGCATCATGGCGCCGGTTCATGGCCTTCAGCACCCGGTCCGACCCGGCTTGCACCGGTAGGTGCAGATAGGGCATCAGCTTCGGCTCGTCCCCATGGGTGGCGATCAGATCCTCGGTCATGTCGTTCGGATGCGAGGTGGTGTAGCGCAGGCGTTCCAGCCCCTCGATCTTCGCCAGTTCCCGGATCAACCGCGCCAGGCTCCAATCGGCGCCATCCGGTCCGGCCCCATGATAGGCGTTCACGTTCTGGCCCAGAAGCGTGATCTCGACGACGCCGCGCTCGACTAGGCCGCGGGCTTCGGCGAGCACCTTTTCTGCGGGCCGCGAAACCTCCGATCCACGGGTATAGGGCACCACGCAGAAGGCACAGAATTTATCGCACCCCTCCTGCACGGTCAGGAAAGCGGCGGGTGCCCGCCGTGCTTTCGGCGCCTCCGGCAAATGGTCGAATTTGTCCTCGGCGGGAAACTCGGTGTCGATCTGGGCGCCCTCGCCGCCTCGTGCCCTAGCGACCATTCCGGGCAGCCGGTGATAGGCCTGGGGGCCGACCACCAGATCAACCATAGGCTGCCGGCTCAGAATCTCGCCGCCCTCGGCCTGGGCGACGCATCCGGCGACTGCGACGGTCATCTGGCCGCCTGACGCGGCCTTTGCCTCGCTCAGCGGCTTCAGGCGCCCCAGCTCCGAATAGACCTTCTCGGCAGCCTTCTCACGGATGTGACAGGTGTTGAGGATGACCAGGTCCGCATCCTTCGGCGAATCCGCCGGGACATAGCCATCGGCGGCAAGCGCAGACCCCATGCGCTCGCTGTCATAGACGTTCATCTGACAGCCATAGGTCTTGATGAACAGCTTCTTTGCTTTGCCCATCCGCTTGGCTCATCCCACAAAGGAAACGGCGCGCCCCCCATGCACGGGTGTGGCGCGCCGTCTCATTACCGTGCCGGGCGCCCCACCGCAACTCGCGCCACGGCGACTTACGACAGACCGGCGACGGCCCCCTTTATTTCTTCCGCGGCTTGCGCCCAAGTCCGATCTTCTTCGCCAGCTCCTGCCGTTTCTTGGCATAGCTCGGCGCGACCATCGGATAGTCGTGGGCCAAACTCCATTTCGCCCGGTAGTCCTCGGGCGTCATGTCGTAGGCTGTCTTCAGATGGCGCTTCAGCATCTTCAGCTTCTTGCCGTCTTCGAGACAGATCAGGAAGTCGTTGGTCACCGACTTCTTGATCGGGACCGCGGGTTTTAGTTCGACTTCCGGCTCGCTGGGCCCCACAGTGAGACCCGAAAGCGTGCCGAACACGGTCTCGATCAAACCGGACAGTTCCGTGCTGGGAACAGCGTTGTTCGAGACATGTGCAGCGACGATATCGGAGGTAAGTGCAAGGAGCTCGCCGTGGTCAGTTGCAGCTTCGGCCATTGTTTTTATCCTCGTTGGTCTTCACGCAAACTCGGCACCGTCGCATTTACACAGAAGGCAGTAGACACATCCTGGCACCGAATTATGATTAGAAATATACTTCAAAAATTGGCGATGCAAATATTTAATAGGTGTTCAGTTTACAAAATCGCGAGTCAAGATCTGACTCTACATGCTATCGGTTTTTAGTGATTTCAGAGCTCCAGCGCCGGACAGCGCCCGAGATTCGGGCCATTGAGTCTTCAACTAGTTCCTTCGCAAGTAATCGCTCAATATTGACAGGCATGGGAAAATCCAGCTTTTGGGTGAGTGCCTGCCGGAACCCAAAGCGCCGGTAATAGGGTTCGTCACCGACCAGCAGCACCCTTTGCCAGCCGAGCGAACAGGCGCGGTCCAATGTATCCATCATTAAAAGACCGCCCAATCCCTCGCCCTGCCGGGTCGGGTGCACCGCGATCGGGCCCAGCAGCAGGGCAGGGGTGCCGGCGTCGCCGATCCGCACCGGCCAGTAGCGGATCGCGCCCACCACGGCGTCAAACTCGTCCCGCACGATGGTCGAGAGTTCGGCGATCGGATCGACCCCCTCGCGCAGCTGATACGAGCTCAATGCCGCGCGTCCGGGCGCAAAGGCGAGGTCGTAGAGCATCTCGACCTCGAAACTGTCGCCTGGCGTTTCGGGCAGGACACGGAACATCAGCTTGCGGCGCTCTCACCTCCGGTCCGTTCGGCATTTGCTTGCGCGGCGGACGGCGTTATCTGTTGGCGTCAGCCGTTAGCATGCGGCACCGGCCGGTTCCAGAGCCCCATCGGTTCCAAGGTCCGTCCAAGGCAGAGGGAGCACCGCCATATGTTCTACCGTCCCGCCGAGGGCCATGGCCTTCCCCACGATCCGTTCAAGGCGATGGTCGCGCCCAGGCCCGTCGGCTGGGTCTCGACGCTGGACGCGCAAGACCGCGCGAACCTCGCGCCCTATTCGTTCTTCAACGGTTGTGGCGACGCGCCGCCGCTGGTCATGTTCGCCCAGACCGGCCGCAAGAGCCGGCCCGAGGCGGTCAAGGACACCATCGCGAATGTGCGCGCCACGGGCGAGTTCGCCTGCAACATCGTGAGCAAGGCACTGAAGGACGCGATGAACCTCTCGTCCGGAACCTATCAACCGGAGGTTGACGAGTTCGAACTTGCCGGGCTGACCAAGACACCGGGCCGGGCAATTGCCGCGCCCCATGTGGGCGAGGCGCCCGCGGTGCTGGAATGCCGGACGGTGAAGATCGTCGACGATCTGCCCTCGTGGCGCGAGCACGCCTTCAATATCATCGTCATCGGCGAGATCGTCGGCGTCCATATCGACGACGCCTATATCCGCGAGGATGGCCGGATCGACGTCGAGGCATTCAAGCCGGTCGCGCGCATGGGTTACATGGACTACACGACCGTGACGGATGTCTGGGAGATGCTGCGGCCGGATTAGGGGGGCAACGATGTCAGAGGCGAAGATCGGGGTCATCGGCGGCAGCGGGCTTTATGCCATCGATGGTCTGGAGGGCCAGGATTGGGTGACGGTCGAAAGCTCTTGGGGGCCGCCATCGGACCAGATCCTGACCGGGCGGCTCGGCGGTGTGGGCGTCGCCTTCCTGCCCCGGCACGGGCGCGGGCACCGCTTGAGCCCGACCTCGATCAACTACCGCGCCAATATCGACGCGCTGAAGCGGCTGGGCGTCACCGACGTGATCTCGATCTCGGCCTGCGGCTCGTTCCGCGAGGGGATGGCGCCGGGCGATTTCGTGCTGATCGACCAGTTCATCGACCGCACGGTTAACCGCGAGAAGACTTTCTTCGGAACCGGCTGCGTCGCCCATGTCTCGATTGCCGAGCCCACCTGTGGCCGCCTGCGCGCGGCGCTGGCCGCCGCCGCGGCGCAGGCCGGCGTCAAAGCCCATGACGGCGGCACCTATCTGACGATGGAGGGGCCGCAATTCTCGACCCTGGCCGAAAGCCGGATGTACCGCGATCACTGGGGCGCCGACGTGATCGGGATGACCAACATGCCCGAGGCCAAGCTCGCCCGCGAGGCCGAGCTTTGCTACGTCACGGTCGCCATGGTCACCGACTACGACAGCTGGCATCCGGATCATGGCGAGGTGGACATCACCCGGATCCTCGAGACCATGAACGCCAATGTCGCCCATGCGCGGACCTTGCTGGGCCACGTGATCCCGGCGCTTGCCGGCCCGCGCGCGGCCTGCCCGCAGGGTTGCGACCGCGCCTTGGAGTTCGCCTTGCTGACCGCGCCGGAGAAGCGCGACCCCGACCTGCTGGCCAAGCTCGACGCCGTGGCGGGCCGGGTGCTGGGGTAGCGGTGAAATCTTCTCTCCAATGCCCCGGCCCCCGAGCCGGGGCCTCGAAGAAACTCCGTGAGGTCCCGGATCAAGTCCGGGACATCGGTGCGTAGATGACCACCCGCGGCTTCGTTCTGGGCAAATTCCTGCCGCCTCATGCGGGGCACCTGACCATGTGCCGGATGGCCGCCGCTTTGGTCGGCGAGCTGACCGTCTTGGTCTGCACCCTGGACCGCGAGCCGATCCCGGGCTGGCTGCGCGCCGCCTGGATGCGCGAGCTGCTGCCGGGCGCCCGCATCGTCCACTACGATCAGGAAGTTCCGCAGGAGCCGGCCGAGCACCCCGATTTCTGGCCGATCTGGCGCAAGATAATCGGCGAAATCCATCCCGAGCCGGTCGATTTCGTCTTCGGCTCCGAGCCCTACATCGCGCGGCTCGCCCAGGAACTGGGTGCGCGTCCAGTTCCGGTCGATCCGGACCGCCGCGCCTTTCCGGTCTCGGGCCAGGCAATTCGCCAGAACCCTGCCGCCCATTGGCGCCATATTCCGGCCCCCGTGCGCCCCTGGTATCAAAAGCGCGTCGTCACCTTCGGGGCCGAGAGCACCGGCAAGTCGGTCATGGCCGAGGCACTGGCCCAGTGGCTCGGCGGCCCGGCCGTGCCGGAGATGGGCCGCACCTACGAGGACGTGCGCACGCAAGGCGACTGGCAGGCGGCGCATCTGATCGAGTTGGCGAGCCGCCACGAGGCCCACCGGGCCGCCATCGCGCCCGAAGCGGGACCGGTCCTGGCCGAGGATACCGACCCGCTGCTTACCTCGGTCTGGGCGCGGATGCTGCTGGGCGCGCCGGTGCCCTGGCTCGAGGCACGGCCGAAGGCCGATCTCTATCTGCTCATGGACGCGAATGTTCCTTTCGTCCAGGACGGCGGGCGCTATTTCGCCACCGACACGGCGCGCACCCAATTTCAGGCACTCTGCGTCGAGGCGCTCGACCGGACAGGTGTCCGGGTCGAGCGGGTCACCGGCGACTGGAACGCCCGCGAGGCCCAAGCCCGCGCGGCGGTCGAACGGCTGATGGCCGAGCCGTTCCCAGGGCTTTGGGAGCGGCCCGATAGCGAATGGCCGGTGCATACCGCACGCCCTCAGCCAATGCCCCGGGCATCAGCCGAGGCCTCGCGCCTTCTTGATCGAGGTTCCGGCTAAAGGCCGGGGCATTGGATTGGTTGCACCCATTGCCCCAACCCTTAAGATCGCCGCCGGCCCGATTCCGCGCGTGAGTTCCCCGTCATGACCGACCGCCCTCTGACCGATTTCATCCGCACCATCCCGGATTTCCCCGTCCCCGGTGTCCAGTTCCGGGACGTGACGACGCTGTTCTCGAATCCGCAAGCCTTCCGGCGCGCGGTGGACGAGCTCTCCGCCCCCTATCACGGCGACGGCATAGACGCGATCGTGGCCATGGATGCGCGCGGCTTCATCCTCGGCGGCGCGGTTGCCTATAACCTGTCGCTCCCCTTCGTGCCGATCCGCAAGAAGGGCAAGCTGCCGGGCAAGACCATCGTCGAGGCCTACAGCCTGGAATACGGCGACGCGGTGGTCGAGATCCATGACGACGCCATCACCGCGGGCGCCCGGGTCCTGATGATTGACGACTTACTGGCCACCGGCGGCACCGCGGTTGCCGGGGTCAAGCTGATCGAGCGCCTGGGCGGGCATATCGTCGCCGCCTCGTTCGTCGTGAACCTGCCGGATCTCGGCGGCGAGCAGCGGCTGAAGGAGATGGGGATCGAGGTCCACACGCTGTGCGCATTCGAGGGGGATTAAATGAACGCCGCCGACATCATCGCTCGGGCGCTCCACGCCGCTGGCTGCCGCACCGCCTTCGGCATTCCCGGCGGCGAGGTGCTGACGCTGATCGACGCGCTGGAACGCGCGGGGATCCGCTTCGTGCTGACCAAGCACGAAAACGCGGCCGGTTTCATGGCCGAGGGCACTTGGCACGCTACTGGGCACGCTACTGGGCACGCCACCGGCGCGCCGGGCATCCTGGTCGCGACCGTCGGCCCCGGCATCGCCAATGCCTTCAACGTGGTTGCCAACGCGGAACAGGACCGGGTGCCGCTGATCGTGATCTCGGGCGCGGTCGATGCGGCCGAGGCGATGCGCTATAATCACCAGGTCTTCGACCATTCCGCCGCCTTTGCCCGCATCTGCAAGGCATCCTTTATCGTGCCCGACGGCGCGGTGGACACCATGATCGACAAGGCGCTGGCGATCGCGACGGATGGCCGCCCCGGCCCGGTCCATATCGACTTGCCGATCAAGGTCGCCGAGACCGAGCAGCCCGCACCCCAGCAAGTCAAGCGCAGCCCGGTTCCGCCGCTGGCGCCCGCGCCGGGACCTGATCTCGACCGAGCACGGAGCATGTTCGCGGCCGCCCAGCGCCCGGTGATCATGGCGGGGCTCGATCCCTTGAACGAGGCGGGGGGCTCGGAGGCGGTCGCCGCCTTCGCCCGCCGGCATAGCATCCCGGTCGTCACCAGTTACAAGGGCAAGGGCATCCTGCCCGAGGACGACGCCCTGTCGCTCGGCGGGCATGGCCTGTCGCCCAAATCCGACAAGATCGTGCTGCCCATTTTCGAGGCGGCCGATCTGGTGATCTCGGCCGGCTACGACCCGATCGAGATGCGGGCCGGCTGGCAGGACCCCTGGGACCCGGCCAAGGTGGTCGAGTTCGCCCATGCGCCGAATACCCACGACATGCACTATGCCGAGCTTTCCTGGACCTGCTCGGTCGCGGCGGGCTTGGCCGCGCTCGAGGACGGTGCCGAACCCAAGACCGGCTGGCCCGACGACAAGCCAGCGCGCATCCGCGCCGAGCTGCAAGGGGCGTTCTCACCGGAGGGCGATTGGGGTCCGGGCGTTGCCATCGCCGAGATCCTGGCCGCGGCACCGCCGGAGGTGACAATCACCATCGACTCGGGCGCTCACCGGATCCTGCTCAGCCAGCAATGGCAGGCCAAGCATCCGCGCGGCGTCCTGCAATCGACCGGGCTCTGCACCATGGGATGCGCGCTGCCGCTGGCCATGGGGTTCAAATATGCGCGGCCCGACGCCCCGGTGATCGCGTTTACCGGCGATGCGGGGCTCGAGATGACGCTGGGCGAGCTTTCGACGCTCCGCGATCTCGGCCTGCCCGTGGTCGTGGTGGTCTTCGTCGACCAATCGCTGGCACTGATCGAACTGAAGCAGCGCCGCACCGGGCTGCAGAACGCGGGCGTCGATTTTCAGCACACGGATTTTGCCGCATTGGCCAAGGTCTATGGCGGCAACGGTATCACGGTGACCGGCCCCGGCGATCTGGGTCCGGCG